>ENA-OPAH01001285-OPAH01001285.1-human-gut-metagenome-genome-assembly--contig:-NODE-1285-length-16888-cov-5.252896_pt1 | contig 16888 bp, 14 predicted proteins | sample MGYA00241050_ERZ501416 | MGnify/ENA primary metagenome ERZ501416 (study PRJEB25962, sample SAMEA2042632) | human gut metagenome | biome: human gut; feature: human-associated habitat; material: faeces... | reverse complement strand
CGTTCCCGCCGCAACGGCGGCGAATCCCCCGCTGAGGTTCAGCGGAAAACACTCCGCCCGGATAGGGCGAACACGCTTACGCAGTTCGCATACCCCGCTCAGCCGGTGCAGAAAAAAGACTGCCGCCCGGATAGGGCGAACCCGCCTGCGGCAGTTCGCGTGCCCCGCTCAGCCGGTGCAGAAAAATCCGTGCCGAATTGATAAATCAAACTCATCTAATTAAAGCATATCCTAAAAAAACAGCACTGTCAACGCAATAAAAATTACAAAATGTAAACAATTTGTATATGTCAGCGCACTTTGCGGGAATTTGTGCGATAAGGATTGACAACTGTCTTCTACTATTGTAGAATATAAGCAATAAAAGGTGTTTTACATTTGTAGAATAAAAGGAGGGTTAGACTATGCGAAACGACAAGCGATTGCCCGATGCGGAGCTGGAGGTCATGCAGACCATCTGGTCTCTGGGCACACAGATTACGGCGGCCGAGGTGCAGCAGCACGCGGATAAGGACTGGAAAATGACCAGCGTGCTCACGTTTCTGTCCCGCTTGTGCGACAAGGGATTTCTTTCCTGCACGAAGGAAGGACGGCAAAACCTGTACACGCCGCTCGTCAGCGAGAAGGACTACCGTCAGCGTGAGAGCGTCGGCTTTCTGCGCCGGCTGTGCGGCGGCTCGGTGAAGAATCTGGTCGCGAGCCTGTCGGATGCGGGCGCGCTGACCGAGCAGGACATCGACGAGCTGCGCGCGTTCCTCGACAGGCAGACGCACTAAGGAGGGGATCTTATGCTGCAATTCTCGGAAAAACTGCTCAACAACCTGATGCAGATCGGCCTGACCGTATCGCTGGCGGCGCTCGTGCCGCTCATTCTGCGGCGGCTGATGAAAAAGCGTTATCCGGCCCGTATGGTATGTGTGGTGTGGGCGATTCTCGCGCTGCGGCTGCTCATTCCGGTGCAGCTGACACTGCCGCAGGCACCGGTGCAGGTTATGCCGCGCACCAGCTATGTGGTGCAGAGCGACCAGACGGCGTTCCGGCAGGCCGGACTTCCTGTTACGCAAATGCCAGCCCGATGGGTGACGGGTACGCAGGCGCAAACGCTCAGCGCGGCAGACACCGGCACGGTCAAGACCGTGGATATTACCGACATTCTGCTGACGCTGTGGCTGGCAGGCGTGATTGCCTGCGTACTCTGGCAGGGGATTGGCTATTACCGGCTGATACGCAGCCTGAAAGGTACGTCCTGTTCGATCGAACGCGCGGATCTGCACACGATTTTGCAGGAGCAGTGCGCCGACCTGGTTATTGACCGGGAAATCCCGCTGCGGGTATCCTCGGCGGCGGACTGCCCGATGCTGGCCGGATTTATCCATCCGACGCTGTATTTGCCGGATGAGCGCATTTCCCGGACGGATGCGGCGTTCATTTTCCGCCACGAGCTGACGCATTACAAGCACGGCGATCTGTGGCTCAAGCTGCTGCTTCTGGCGGCACGCTGCCTGCACTGGTTCAATCCGCTGGTGCATCTGATCGCGCGATTCGCGCAGGAGGACATTGAGGCGGCGTGCGATGACGCGGTTGTTCGCGGACACGACGGCGCGTACCGCAGAGCCTATGGCGAGACCATCCTGCGGTCGGCTATTGCGCAGGCGCAAAAGAGAAAAGCTTTGGTGTCCTGCTTCGGTGATGACAAAAAGACGCTCATGCGTCGGTTTGAGGGACTGTTTGACAAGTCGGTCAAAAAACGCGGTGTCGCGCTCGTTGTGATGATCGCGCTGTTGGTCGGTTCGCTTAGCTGCACGATCGCGGTCGGTGATAACGATAAGGGTTTAACGAAAGAGCTGCGTATACAGCTGGCACAAAAACAGGCGAATGAGGCGGAAAACTTCGGCTATACGGTCAAACTGGACGGGAAAGACACCTATTTGATCACGGATAGAGAGTTCAGCGATAATCCGGGCGAAACCATTCCCGGACGTGTGGTACAAAAGCTGACCTTTGCAAAACAGGATGGAGAGTGGGCCGTATCGAACAGCGAAATTGTGCCGGAAAACGGCCGCGTGACTTCTCTGGATGAATTTAAGCTGTTGTATGAGAATGACCTCGGCCTGCCGGATTTTCTCTCGGATAGCAACCAGTGGAAAATCACAAACGGCTACAATATCAGCGACCCGGTAAATGCAGCAGAAGTGCTGCTCGGCATTGCTCCGGCGGTCAGTCAGGTGGAGGGCAGCAACCAAGATGCCGCACCGTACAGCGACATCCGCAAGGTGACATTCACGTTTAAGGATAACAGCAAGGTTGTTGTCACCATGATAAACCAGTTCGGTCAGGGCTGGCTGCCGCAGGACTGGACGGACGGCAGCGGCGTTCGTTCCCGCACGGCGGCGGATCTCGCGCAGCAGTATGCGCGCGGCGTGCTGCACAAGAGCGCACAGTATATCTTCCCGATTTTGACGCCGGACGGTCAGAAAGACCTTATCGCGCAGCAGATGGCTATGACCGGCGGCGAGCAGTGGACGTGGAAATACGGTCCGTCCTCGCCGTCTGCAACGGATTTCGTGCTTGTACCCACCGATGACGAAAGCAGCTGCTACGTTGTATTCCGTCTGTCTGGCAGCGGCGTGAATGATGCGCGCTCGGCGTACATCGTGGAGACCATCCGCGAGAACAAAAACAGCTCGGTGATCGGCGATATCCGCGAACTCGGTACGGACAGCATGACGCAGAGCGAATTGTTCCGGACGTACTATGCGACCGGTCTGTCGTGGCCGACCGTGCCGCAGTACATCGACAGCATGGATACGCAGATGATAAGAGGCTACGCCGATCCGGCACAGGCGGCTATGCAGTATTTCGGCATGGCGCTGCGCGGCGATTCCTATTTGATGCTTTTGCAGGATACCAATACGCTCTGGCAGGGCGACAGCGCAGACGGCATACAGCTTGCGCAAGTCAAGCTGACATTTGGAGATAATCTCGCGCCGGCTTATGTAGTCATGGAGCAGACAGACGCAGGTTACTGGCAGCCAATCGGTATTACCGAGGACATCACAGTGCAGAGCGGAAAAGAGAAGCTGTACGCCGGTGTCAATGCGTTGGATGCTATTATGAGCGGTGATACACCGCTGTTGCAGGTTGGCGATAAAATCACCTTCACATTTGAGACCGAGCCGGTCGGCGGTGTGGAAATCACCAACCGGCTGGTGAACTGGGAGGGCGGCTCGAAGTTCGGTGTGATCGACGAGCAGATCACGCTGCAGAAATCCGGCGATGGCTGGGTCTATACCGTGCCGACAAGTCTTGGCGAAATGCTCTCGAGTACCATCAGCTATCCGTTCTACCATGCTGTCACGCTGGAATACACGGACGCAAGCCATATTCAGCATAAGGCAACGGCGGTGTATACAAGCGGGAGCGATAGTCCGGATGAGGACGTGGTCGGCGATTTTGGCAGCAAGAACGGTAAGACGGTGTATCGCGATGAGTCGCTGGCTTACTGGCTGACGGTTCCGGATGCCTTTATAGAGAACGGCTATGCCAAGAAAAACGAAGCAGACGGCAGTGTGGAGTTCGGCATGAAAGGTACCGGAGATAGCGCAATCATGACGCTGAATGTAGACGCAACCGCCGTTTTGCACAGCGAATACGGCGAAAACTGGACGGAAAACTATCCGTCTCCGGTCAAGCAGCTTGCCGAAAAGGACGGTTTGACCTATTATCTGGCGTATGTGTCCGATGTGCAGTATGACCCGGCCAATCAGGAGATTGCCGCCAAGTACAAGGAAATGTTCACTGCCGCGCAGAATATCACCACGGATGATTTTGTACTCGACGACCTGACGGATAAGGACGGTACCGTTCGCCGTGCGCAGCTGCTGACAAGTCTCGGTGCACATTATGCGGTCCTGCATATGGGCGCACAGCATGACGAACCGTATGGGGTTATCGCCAATACGGATAATAATTCCTGTGAGGTCTATGTCAGCCGTATCGACTGGACAACCGAAGCACAGTATAAGGTCTATGCCGCTGATAGGGTGACTTTCAAGGATATTACCAATACCGAACCGACAACGGTGGAGCATTTGGCTGATTCTACAAAGGGCTTGACCGCAGAGCAGTTTGATTTGCTGTGCAGTAGACTCGAGTTTACGCTTTACTCCGACAGTGAGCAGAAAACGATACAGCAAACCCTGCAAAGCGACCAGACCCCCGAACAGGGAGCACGAGCTTTCCTCGGCCTGAACGATAAATACGGCAGGTTCGACAGCGATTCCGAGCAGATTTACGGCGAAAATAACGAATTTGCGTCAATAACTTATCGGTTTACCGACCCGAATACCGGTAAAGAAAACGGTAAATACATCAAGCTGACCATGCACAAGGCAACAGCCGACAGCAGCCTGCCCGCACTGTGGATGCCGTATAGCTACGAGTTGTTCACGGCTTAATCCAACGGTGCCGTGCACAATAACGTGCAAACGAGTTGCGCGACACGGGTATCCCCCAGGGGACCTTCTCTTGCCCTTCGGGCAATTCACCTTGTGTCGCGCCTGCGTAGACTAAACCGTATGTGTAGCAGTAGAGTATCTGACACTGCGTAAAGGTAGAGAAATGGGCGGACACATTGGTCGCCCCTACGGAAGATAAACAATATGGCCGTTTCTCTGGCAAGTCTCAGTTCTATGACAGGCAGACGCTAAGAGGAAGCGGGGAGATTCACAAGAGGGGTGGAAACCATAGGTGTCCACCCCTCTTGTGCCCCTCGCCGTGGGTACGGCGCCCCTGCCGGGCAGGCAAGTTAGGTTCGCTTCTCAAGCAGCAACCTCCCGTTCAACAAAAATTGAAAACCCCCGGTGTTTGTTCACACAACGAACAAACACCGGCGGTATACTTGCGGTATTATAAAGAATGTAAGGTGGAATTATATTGTCTACTATTTTAATCGCAGACGATGAGGCGCGTATCCGTCGTCTGGTCAGCGACTTTCTCAAGCGGGACGGTCATACCATCGTCGAAGCCGCCGATGGAAAGGAAGCGCTGAATATTCTGGAGAACCGCCGTCCGGGACTGGATATGGCCATTCTGGACGTGATGATGCCGGGGATGGACGGTTTTGAAGTCCTGCGGGAGCTGCGCGAGCAGGAGCACGGCGAAACCCACCTGCCGGTTATGCTGCTCACCGCCCGTGCCGAGGACGCGGATCAGGTGCGTGGCCTGGAAGGCGGTGCGGACGATTACGTCACCAAGCCGTTTTCGCCGATCGTGCTGGCGGCCCGCGTGCGCACACTGCTCAAACGAGAAGGCCGCGCCGGTGCACCGCTCGAACAGCTTGGCAAGCTGTCGGTCAATGAGCTGCGCCGTGAGGTCATGGTGGAGAACAAGCCGATCGACCTGACCCCCAAGGAGTACGAGCTGCTCATCTACTTCAAAAATAACCGCGCGATTGCGCTGTCGCGCGAGAGCATCCTCAATGCTGTCTGGGGTTACGACTACTTCGGCGACCTGCGTACTGTGGATACGCACGTCAAAAAGCTGCGCGCCAAGCTTGGGGAGTGCGGCACCATGATCGAAACCGTGCGCGGCTACGGTTACCGCTTTGAGGTATGAAGCTGAAGCATCGGTCAATCCGGTTTAAGTTTTTTGCCGCGATCAGCATTATCGCGCTGGTGTTTATCGGTATTCTGGTGCTGCTCAACGTGTTTTTCTATCAGGATTACTATATGATGACACGCCGAAGCGAGCTGCGCGATGCCTACGGTAGCATCTGCACCAGCTACGCGAGTGATTCCTCGGATGTTGCCGCGCTGCTGGACAGCTATGAGAGCCGCAGTGCCATTCGTCTGGCGGTGGTGACCGATAACGGCGATGTGATTACCTCGTCTGCCATGCAGGAGGGCGACGTAGGGTTTGATTTTGGGCACATGGAGCAGAAGTTCCGCAGCTTTGCGGTGCTGGCATCCGTGGTCCAGAATCGAGACTGGGTAGATTTGGGTAAAAACGAATACCGCTTTATGACGATCAGTCTGCGCGATAATGACCAGTATTTATGTCTGATCGGCGTGCTGAATGCGGAACACGGTGAATATCTGATCGCATATATGCCCTATGCGTATATCGAACAGAATTCTTCGCTGAATCTGGTGTTTCTGCTGATTGCCGGCGGCTGTGCGCTGCTGATTTGTCTGGGGTGCGGCTATGTTATCTCGCGTCAGTTTACGCGCCCGCTTATTCAAATGGCGGGACTGGCCGACCGAATGAGTGAGCTGGATTTCTCTATGCAGTACACCGGCAAGGAGGACGGCGATGAGATTGACCAGTTGGGACAGTCGCTCAACCGTCTGTCTGCGTATTTGGAGCAGGCGATCGGTGAGCTGAAGGAGTCCAATGATCAGCTGGTGCAGGAGATCGAGGAGAAGGAGCGTATCGACAATATGCGGCAGGAGTTTATCGTCAACGTGTCGCATGAGCTGAAAACGCCGATCGCGCTCATTCAGGGCTATGCCGAGGGCCTGACGGCTGGCGTGGCCGATGACCCCGAGGACCGCAAGTTCTATTGCGACACCATCGCCGATGAGGCCGACCACATGAACAAGCTGGTCATGCAGCTGCTCAGTCTTTCACGGCTGGAGCTTGGTGCAGAGCAGACGTTCGACGAGGATATTGATCTGTATGCACTTTGTGCGGAAGCGGTGCGCAAAACCGCTGTTTTGTGTGAAAACCGAGGTCTGACCGTGGAATATGATAACACGCATATTACGGTCCGCACGGACGGTGATCTGCTCGATCAGGTGCTGATGAATTACCTGTCTAACGCCATCCGCTACACGCCCGAGGGCAAGCACATTGAGATTTCGGCGGCAAGAACCGGAAACAGCGTGCGCCTGTCCGTGTTCAATGAAGGTGAAGGTCTGCCGGAGGAGGAGCTGCCGAAAATCTGGGAGAAATTCTACCGTACCGACCGCGCCCGCACCCGAGAGGCCGGCGGCACCGGCATCGGTCTGTCGCTTGTCCGCGCCATCGCGGATACCCTGCACGGCGCCTGCGGCGCGGAGAACGTCGAAGGCGGTATCTGCTTCTGGTTTGAACTGCCGGATCTGCTGCCCGCAGAGGACAGCGAGATAAAAGACTGAATTTGTCGAATAGAAAATTGGAAATTATGCTTGACAACTGCGCTATCCTATGGTATAGTATATAAGCACTCTGAGAGAGAGTTGCGATAAAATCTATATCGCGGGGTAGAGCAGTTGGTAGCTCGTCGGGCTCATAACCCGGAGGCCGCAGGTTCAAGTCCTGTCCCCGCAACCATGTTTAACCGCTGATTTCGTAGGAAATCAGCGGTTTTTTATACTTTTTCGAGCACTTAGAAAACATCCGGGTAGGCAACCCCGAAAATGGAAAGTCGTATGGAAAGGCAGTGGTATCAAAAAAATGCACGACGTGAAGGTGCTTTTTTTGATACCTGAAATCAAAATTCTGAGTATACTTCGAGCAGCAGGCGAAAGGGGAATGCATCAGCACCTACATAACTTTCGATTTCAACAGCAGCAGTGAGGTAACGTCAAAGACCAGACTGTCATCTATGAGGCGCTTGCTCTGAACCTTATGCCGACACGGTGAGGCAGCGTCTTTGTCGGTTGGTATGATGCCGGTGATGGCGACAGCAATGAAAAAAGACCAACGATTATAACAAGGCGGAGAATTGTACACTGTATGCATAGGTGGCGCGAATGCGATCATGGCAGCAGCACTGCTCGATTGCGCACGGCACAGTCATCGTCAAAGTAGCCTTTAAGGAAGACCAGTGTGCAGAATTTCTTCTACGACATGCCGAATGATTGCCTATTATTACGGGGCGGTCGAGTGAGTCGTTGAGAAGGATATTGCTAGCGGCATCGGCGATACCTGTTTGCACCGAACAGCACTTGCACGCGTGCGCAGATTGTGGTGTTCCTCTATCGCGCGTATAAAGGATAACGAAGAGACGAAAATTCACGGTTGATTGGTAGAGTAATACTGGAAAATTTAATCTAAAGGCTCATAATTATCGGATGCTTCTTGTTCTTTTTCCTGTGAAAACTTCATATTTTTTCATTTGTCTCAGTACCTCAGTTGGATAGAGGGTTCGCCTCCTAAGCGAAACGCCGAGGGTTCAACTCCCTCCTGGGACACCATTTATACCGTTGCAAGCCGTTTTTGATGGTTTGCAGCGGTTTTTTGTTGCAGTTTCTATTTGCACCATAATGACTGCCCTCGACAGTTTTATGCATTGTATGCTGCATATTTGCTAATTGTACTCGAACGCTTTTTCGGAAATTTGCTAATCTGCTTTTCGGATCATCTTGCCGCCGCGTTACCTGCAATCAGGGCCGCAAGCGCACTTGCCAGCTCCGGTGATTTCTGCAGCTGCTCCACAAGACTTGCAATATCCGGTGCTGCAGGCTCAGATTTTGCCGATTCTTCCGGCGGACGAACATTACGAAGATCACGCGCGAAATAAAACGCTTTTTCAAATTTCTGCGCATTGACCTTTCTATCCTCGTCCAGAATATGCGCATATACCTTGGTAATCATGTCGGTTTCGGAATGTCCCGTATCGCTTTGTGTCGCTTTCAGATCGCCGTGGTTCAGTTTCAGCTTATAGGTGGTAACTCGAATGACGGAGCGAGTGAAAAACCACCTTCGGCAGCCCTGCGTCCTCACGGAGCTTTGCAAACTCTTTGAGGATGATTCGATCCTCGCAGGGCCGTCCATTGGGAAGTGCCACCACCAGATCGAAGTCCTGATACTCGTCACGGAGCAGTGCTCGCAGCTCGTCTTGCGCGGATTTCCATTCCCGCAGGATGTAAGCCAGAGTCTTGGGCAGCCATACCTTGCGGATGCTGGAATCGGTCTTGGGCTTCTTTAGGATAATCCGGGTGCTGGTGTTGGGAAACAGGGGTGTGAACACATGGTAGATGTCCTTTTGCTCCAGCATCTCAATGGCTCGCTTGGAGGCCCGCGCCAGCTCCTTGTCGATGTAGACATAGGCGTTGTCATCAGCGATTTCTTCATCGGAGATGTAGACATTGCTCCAGGTCAGCCCCAGAATCTCGCCCATGCGCAGCGAACAGGCAAAGGCCAGGTTCATTGCCACATAGAGTTTGCTATCCGTACACTGATCCAGGGCGGTGCGGATCATATCGGCGGTCCAGATGTCCCGCTTCTTGTATTCCACTTTGGCCAGCACCACATTGTCAAAGGGGTTCTTGGCAACCAGCTCCCACCGAACCGCCTGTTTGAAGGCACAGCGGAGAAGTTTGATGATCTTCTCGATGGTGGCGTTGGTGACAAACTCCGTTTTGGCGTGGTGTGTCCTGGTGTTCACCGCAGGGGGTTTCTGCAAAGTCTGGAGGCTTTTTCTCTTTCTCCAGGTTCTTTGCGGAGAACTCCCAGAAGGCCGCCGTGATAACGTCGGCATCCCGGCCCTTGAAGAACACTAGATAGCGGGGTATCTCTCCGCTGGTGTCCTTTTTCAGCGCGAAGTCAATTCCGTATTTCTTGGCGGTGGCGGAAAAGGCCCGGATGTTCTGGTCGGTGATCTCGATATTGGAAACGCCGGTGTTGTGCTTCATCAACTGCCGAAGGGTCTGTTTTCCGTGGTGCAGCTTGGTCTTGTGGTCGGTCACGCCTTTCTGCATTTCGTCCAGCACTTTTTTCACGGCCTGTTGCAGCATCCCGGCGGAGAGCTTGGTGGCCTCCACACAGAGGGCAACGGTGCGCTGGGTGACTTCTTCCTGCATGAGTGATTACCTCCTTCCTCCGCTGCCGTACAGGTCGTGGTTCACCAGGGACGCATAGTAGCTGTCGATGGTGGTCGGGGCGTTATACAGGGCAGCCAGCAGATATTTCTTGATGTTGCGGACATAGGTGGTGTTCTCCCGCATACGGTCCAGCACATACTCGATGTGGGAACTGTTCAGCTTCAGGAACCGGGATTTGACCACCTCCGCCGGATAGTCGTCCCCGGCAATGCGGATCGTCTCCCTGCGGGAACAGACGGTATCCACCATGAGCTCGATCAACTCATTCAGCATATCCCGATCCAGCCGGTCATCCCGGCATAGATAGTCATACTCGATATTCTCCAAAAGCAGTTCCCGATAACTCTCTCGCTCCCGCATCCAGTCCCGTCCAGTCCTGTTGGCTCCTGCGGGGGGGGCTTGATTGGATAGGATTTGATCCTTCCGTACTTGGTGAATCAGTATTTTGTTCTTCAGGATTTCTTTTCTCTTTATTTAATTGTGGCCGGTTTTCCAGATATGGGTTATCCATATCCGGGTTTTCCGTATCTGGACAAGCCGTATCCGGCTCGTCCTCACACGGCTGGCCCGTGTCCGGAGGATAGGGCGTCTCGTAGATGACATACTCTACATCCACGATCTTGCCCTTGCTGTCCCGCAGCCGGTTGCGGACTATATACCCGGCTCGCTCCAGCTCCTTCAGGGCTGATCCGATGCTGTCCGTGCCCTCCTTGCAGATTTTGGCCAGGCCCCTGGTGGTATAGTTCCAGTCCTCCGGCAAGGATAGCATCATGGAGAGCAGCCCTTTGGATTTCAGCGACAGCCCTGCGTTGCGCAGGTGGTGGTTGGACATTACCGTATAGTCGCGGGTTTTCTCAATGCGAAATACCGCCATCATATCACCTCCTTTCGGTGGTCTAAAAAAGTGTCGATTTTCGGGGAAAAGGCAGCCTCTATGCCGACCGGATGCCCCAGAGAGGAAAAACTATGAGCGGCGATTTTTTCTGATGATTGTGGTAGGGAAACCGTCAAATTTTTGACTCCTTTTGGGACAATGAAAACCAATTAGGCACAAAAAATGCCATAGGAACAAAACCTACGGCAAAACCACCATGTATAATTGGGAAAACATGAATATCTCATTGCTACAACCGGCAAAGGATGGTATAATATTTATAATTGTTGATTTACAGCGTCTTCATAAAAATTGACCCGCTTTTGAAATTCTTCCATAAGGATTTCTTCAGCAATTTTTTTATTTATTCCTTGGCAGTCCGTCTCCCGATAAAGTTGGAGGAAATAAGCAATTTCTTCTTTGGTTGTTAAACTCATAAGCAGCATACAGAATTGAAAGCTTTTCATAGATTTACTCCATTACAAATTTGCTATAAAATACACAGACTAAAATGAGGTTGGGATGTTTATGAAAAAAATTGGAATTATACACCTTTCTGACATCCATTTTTGCCCAGAAAACCGAAAGGTTATTTGCCATCAATTAAATAAATTGCTGAGTGATATTAATAAAATTTCTAGTGAAGAAAACATTTGTATTAATGCAATATGTTTTACCGGCGATTTAATTAACGCCGGCTCTAACAATGAAACGGATTTTGATTTGTTTTTTGAAAATTTTGTATTCCCTCTTTTAGAAAATACTGGTTTAGATTTGAAAAACATATTTTTTGTGCCAGGAAATCATGAAATAGACACCAGCAAAATTGATGAGTATGCAGAAGCAGGAATTTGTTCAAAATTAATTGATAGCGAATCTATAGAGGCGTTCTTTAACAAACCTTCTCCCGCAGTTCTTGACAGAATAAATTATTTCCAAAGAATCTACGACTCATTCTGCGAGGCACCATTAATTTACAAAGATGAGTTCTGTAGGTGCTATAGAGTAGATATAAACAATGTTGTTTTTGGATTTGCTTGCCTAAACTCTGCGTGGCGTTCTTCTGGAAAAGGGGCAATAGAGCGCGGCAAGATGATTATTGGCGCAGTTCAAGTAAAAAATGCACTTGATGCTATTTCTGATGTCGATGTAAAAGTATGTTTAGTTCATCACCCATTAGATTGGTTAGTTGAATCTGATCAATTTGATGTTGAAAAAGCAATTTACAATTTTGATCTAATTTTTAATGGACATATACATACATTGGATTCAAAGCAAATTATTGCTTATCAAGGGCAATCTGTAATTAGTACATGTGGCAAATTTTTTCCTACAAAAGATTTTTATAATGGATATTCTATCGTTTCGATTGATCCAGAAACTCTGGAAGGCAAGATTTACTTAAGACAGTATTATTCAGGATCTCGCGAATGCTTCGATAAAAATTTGCAGTTGTATGATGATGGTTGTTTTGAATTTGTGCTTGGAAATCGCGATCCTTTGCTCATAAAGGCATTTGAGATATTACATGATATTCAACCTGGGTTTGTTGAGTATGCTACTGGTTTCTTTATATCAAATATTGCTGGCCATAAACATGTCAAATCGTTTGAAGATGCTTTTGTTATTCCAGTATTGGGAAGATTTTCTGAATACGAAAAAGAGTCTAATCATGAACTTGAAGATATAAAAAAATATAATCCTTCAGGTGCGTTTATCCCTTTTGATGACATAGTATCTCAACAAGATAAAAACCTTATTATTTTAGGAAGAAAAGAATACGGGAAGACTACTCTGCTGCACTACTTGATAAGCGAGTATTTTAAACATTATGCCGAGTTTGGAAAAATACCAGTTCTTATTAATTGCTCAGAAGATTTCAGCGGAAAATCTCCCATTGAAAAAAAGAGCCAGCACTTTTTTACTGATTTTGGAACTGAAGATTTGTCCATTAGTATTAAAGAAATAGAAGACCTTGCGCTAAAAGGGAAATTTGTTTTCTTTTTTGACAATTTTGAAACAGCTTCTGCTAAAGAACTTGAAAAAATCAAAAAATTTACAGAAGAATTCCCCCAAAATAGATTTATCTATTCTGCAATTGAAACTGTTGACTCTGAGGATATTAACCGTGCGATTGATTTTTTGGACCAGAAAATAACAAAAGTTTACATTCATTCGATGGGAAAACAACAAGTAAGGGCTCTTGCAAATAGTATTTTTTCATCTGATTTCCCAATGAATGAAAACATAATTGATAAAGCTTTGCTTTGCTTCAGAAATACAAATTTACCTAAAACTCCATTTGTAATTTCACTTGTTCTTTCTCTTTGCTCTAATGACAAAGATTTTGTTCCCTTAAATGAATCTACCGTAATGCAAAATTTTCTAGATGCATTACTTGATAAAAACTCAAGCGAATCAGCTAAAACATCAACATATGATCATATAATTAGGGAAGATTTCCTTTGCTATCTGGTGGGAGAAATGCATCGTACAGATACCTATGCTGTCATACAGCAAAAGTTTGAAGAAATTCTCTCGCGGTATCATCAAGAAAAAGGCTGGACGATTAAAGAGACAAAGTTTGACCGTTTGTTTTTTGAAAAGGGAATACTTTACCAGCACTCTGGCATTATAGCATTTCGATATTCTTGTATGGCACATTACTATTTAGCCAAGCTTGCTTTAAAATCGCCCGAAGTATTTAATCATATATTTACAGATGATAACTATTTGTGTTATTACTTTGAAATTAATTATCTGACAGGATTAGAGCGTAATCGGCTAGATATCTTTGAGAAATTGTCAAAAGATTTCGAAGCAGCGTTAAAGCAATGCACTCCGTTTTTAAGTATACTCGATAGCTATGGAATTAAAACTAACTTTTCGCTTCCTCCGCAGGAACTAAAAAAATCGCTTTGCAAACGAATGCCATCCAGTCAAAGCGAGCAGCTTAGTGAACATCATTCTGATCTTCAAGTTGTTGATTCAAGCCATATAAAAAAAGAACCTCGAGATACAGAAGAAAATGACCCCAAAAAAAGATTGATAGCCATATTGTTAATCTATGCAACAGTTCTCAAAAATAGTGAGTTATATAGTCTTGAAATCAAAGAAAAAATGATGTGTAGCATCATTGATGGTTTTTGTACAGCCCTTGCTGTTCTTGTAAAAACTTTGAACGACAATTGGCCGGATATTATACAGAATATTCAAGAAGATTCAAATGATGAAGATACCGATACTGAAAAGCAGCAAAGAGTGCAAGATGCTGAACGCTTATTAAAAGACACTATAAAAATTTCACTACCCCTTGCAATTGAGAATGTAGCTTTTGAAAATGTAGGCTCCGCAAAATTAAAAAATATTCTACTCAATATGATTAGCGATAGTAAATACACAAATACATTTCAGTGCTGTATATTAGTTTTTTTGTATTGTGATTTGCGAATTTCTGGTTGCTTGAGCGAGTTTTCTAAATTTGTTAATCAAACATCTTCAAAAGATTTATTAACAATTGCGCTTTTTAAAGCCGTATATTATTATCACACTCGATATTTCCCCCAATCTGAGGATAATACCTTGGTGAGTATTATTGCAGATATTAACTTAAAATTACGGAATACAGGAAAACTAGTAAAAAGCGACCTAATGAAGCAAATCGAAGAAAAGCGACCAACTGCCAAGGATATTTCCCCTATTTAAAAACTAGTACAAAGGCCTATTTTTCTAAGTAACTTTTATTTAGAGCCGCCACAGGTAATATATGAACTGCACCCCATTGGTTAGACAGTATGGTATACTATCTAACAAGTGGGGTGTTTTGCTATGCCAAAAGGAGTACCAAACAAACGATATACGCCGGAATTCAAGAAGCTGGTGATCGAAACCATGCAGGAAGAGGAATTGAGTTACAGCGAAACCTGCCGACGATTTGATGTAAACAGCAGAGATCAGATCAAATCATGGGAGCGAATCTACCTGGAGGAAGGGCCGGAAGGCTTTGCCGTTGAACGGCGTGGCCGCAGCAGTAAGGGTCGTCCGCCAAAGCAGTTGCCGAAGCAGGTAGAAGAAGATCTGCTGGCAGAGGTTCAGCGGCTGCGTGCGGAGGTAGACTACCTAAAAAATTTGCAAGCCTTGGTTTTGGAAGACGAGCGACGCCAGCACAAAAAACGCTGGTAGTTCAAAAGCTAAGGCAAAAACACGCACTCAGTATACTGCTCTCAATCGCTCAACTGCCCCGTGCAACTTTCTACTATCATTTGAAGCAGATGCAGAGAGAAGACAAATATGCATCTGTTAAAGAAGAAATCGCAGCAATTTACCACGAAAACAGGGGCCGGTACGGCTATCGCCGGATCACGGCAGAACTTCGCAAGCGTAAATTCTCTGTGAACCACAAGACTGTCCAGCGGCTCATGAAGAAGCTGGGCTTAGTTTGTCGTGTCAGGATGAAAAAATATCGTTCCTACAAGGGAGAAGTAGGCAAAATTGCACCAAATTTGCTAAATCGGGATTTTCATGCCGAAAAGCCGAATCAGAAATGGGTCACGGATGTGACGGAGTTTAGCCTGTTCGGAGAAAAGCTCTATCTGTCCCCGATTCTCGATTTGCACAGCAACGATCTGGTCAGCTATATCATATCGGATCGTCCTGTGCTCAGCATGGTGACGACCATGCTGAACGAGGCATTTGCAAAAATTCCGGACGGAACAAACCTCATTCTCCATTCTGATCAGGGCTGGCAGTACCAACATAAACAGTATCAACGGATGCTCCGAGAGAAAGGCATCCGGCAGAGCATGAGCCGCAAGGGAAACTGTCTGGACAATGCTGTGATAGAAAATTTCTTTGGGCTGCTCAAAAGTGAGCTGCTATATCTGCAAGAATTTCAGTCCATGGAGCACTTCAAACAGGAACTCGTTGAATATCTGGATTACTACAACAACCGCAGGATCAAGGCAAAGCTAAAGGGCTTGCCGCCTGCAATTCACAGACAGCAAGCCCTTTCGGCTGCTTAAACAATTTTTACTTCAAAATATTGTCTAACTTTTTGGGGTCACTTCATATAACTTATGGCGGCTCTAATCACTTATTCAGTTTCGTCGTCCAGCCCCTCCGCTTTCAGCCAATCCTCAAAGGACTTCCTGGAGATGCGAATCATGTTGCCGATGCGGATCGTCTTGAACGCTCCGGAGTTGGCGAGCGTATAGGCCGTAGCGCGGCCGATACCGAGAATGGCTGCGATGTCATTCACGGTGTATGTTCTGCTTTGGGGCGTTCCTTTTTCGTTGGGTGTGTTGGTGCTCATAAGATTATCCTCCATCTGTGCTAATAGCATTTTGAAATGGCCCCTGGAAGCCCTCTGTCACAAGGGGTTCCTGCTAATACCTTGCTAATACGACATTTGAAAAGCCGTTGTAAGGCAGCATATTTCAGGGGAATTTGTGCAAATTGACCTGCCTCCAGGCGACACAATTTGCAAAGAAACAACACGGGAAGATATGATATGAACAATTTACGAAATGGTACGCCGTACTCCCGGAGCACAGCTTGTTGAGTCTGTGCTCCGGGATTGTTTTGCTGCAAAGCGGTTCGGAGTTAATCGTTTTTGGATATATGCAAAGGCAGAACAGGAGTAGAACAAAGTGGAACAAAGGTAGAACAACTTGGAATCAAACGGTGATTGTCAAGAGAATCTTTCGGGTGTATAATAGTACTATCGAAAAGTGGATAAAGTGGCTCTGCTGTCGCAAAAAGATGCGATAGTGGAGCTTTTTGTATATCAAAAAATTTAAGAGAAAGACCAATAAGTAAATTTCTTATTGGTCATTTTTTATACCATTTTTCGAGAGTATATACACGAAAAGAGTGAGAATAGTGGGGAGAAAATGCAAAAATTCGCCTAATGTGAAGGTGCATGGAGTACCTTTCCGTGTGACAGAAATGGGGATGACGACTAAAGGGCAGGCTAGATGCTATATCAGTATGAGGCAGCCAGATGGGAGTATACTGCATGGGGAAGGCGTAAGTAAACTGGTTACGGCAAAGAGTATGAAGGCTGAGGCTGTCATAAAAGCTGCAGAAAACATTATATGGAAGAATCGTGGACAGGTGCTTGAGTGGTTACGAGCTGGTCGACTGCAGAAAGCGACACCGACGCTGTTGCTTCTGGTGCTGCCGGAAGAAAGCATAGAGCGCGTAT
>ENA-OPAH01001283-OPAH01001283.1-human-gut-metagenome-genome-assembly--contig:-NODE-1283-length-16896-cov-2.746215_pt1 | contig 16896 bp, 20 predicted proteins | sample MGYA00241050_ERZ501416 | MGnify/ENA primary metagenome ERZ501416 (study PRJEB25962, sample SAMEA2042632) | human gut metagenome | biome: human gut; feature: human-associated habitat; material: faeces... | reverse complement strand
TAGAGATCCGCGGCGGTGCCGGTGGAGATGAGGCGGCATTATTTGCAGCAGATCTGTTCCGTATGTATTCTAAATTTGCAGAGGCAAACCGTTGGAAAGTAGAAGTGATGAGTGCCAATGAAAACGGCATTGGTGGTTTTAAGGAAATTGTCTTTATGGTGCTCGGTCATGGAGCGTATTCCAAGTTAAAATATGAAAGCGGTGTGCATCGTGTTCAGAGAATCCCAACGACAGAATCCGGCGGACGTATTCATACATCGACGGCAACGGTTGCGATCATGCCAGAGGTAGAAGATGTTGAAGTACATGTAGATCCGAACGATTGCAAGATTGATGTATACCGTGCGTCCGGTAATGGCGGACAGTGCGTCAACACAACAGATTCTGCTGTTCGTATTACGCATATCCCTACGGGTATTGTGGTTACCTGTCAGGATGAGAAATCTCAGCTCAAAAATAAAGACAAGGCGATGAGAGTACTTCGTTCCCGCATCTATGATATGGAGCAGGAGAAGGCGAATAGCGAACAGGCAGCTGAGCGGCGCAGCCAGGTTGGAACCGGTGATCGTTCCGAAAAGATCCGTACTTATAATTTCCCACAGGGACGTGTGACAGATCACCGAATCAAATTTACCAGCCATCGTCTGGGAGAAATATTAGATGGAGATATCAATGAACTGTTGCAGAACATTATTGCGGCAGATCAGACAGCGAAATTAGCGAAGTTAAACGAAAATTAATGGGGGGAGAATGGTTATGGGAAAAAAGAAATGGTTGCGTGGCGTAATGGCAATGGCGGTAGCGGGGAGTCTGCTTATATCGGCAGCACCGGGAAGCCTGCAGGCACCGAAAGCGTCAGCAGCAGTGAAGCTGACCGGTAAGACCAAAAAGGTTGCTTATCGAAACACTTTTGTTGGAAAACATGGCAGATTACGTGTCAAAGGCACTAAGCTGGTGGATAAAAAAGGCAAAGCGGTACAGCTTCGCGGAATATCCAGTCATGGCATCAACTGGGATGTTGGAGAGCCGTTTGTTAATGAGAAAGCTTTGCGAAATCTGCGGGACGAATGGGGCGTTAATTGTTTTCGTGTTGCAATGTATACCGAGGATTACAATGGATACTGCGTGACAGATACGGCAAGCCGCAAGAAGCTTTTGGCAAAGATCGATACAGCCGTAAAAGCCGGCAGAAAGCTTGGCATGTATGTCATCATTGACTGGCATATTTTAAGTGATGGCAATCCGAAGAAAAATCAGTCTAAGGCTAAGGCATTTTTTAAGAAAATGTCGAATAAATATCGAAAAGATAAACATGTATTTTATGAAATCTGCAATGAACCGAATGGCGGTGTACAGTGGAAGACTATCAAATCGTATGCAAAATCCGTGATCAAGGTGATCCGCAAAGCGGATAAAAACGCGGTAGTCATTGTCGGTACGCCGACATGGAGTCAGGATGTTGATATGGCGGCAAAATCTCCACTCAAAGGAAAAAACATTATGTATGCCTTTCATTTTTATGCAGCGACGCATGGCGATGATCTGCGCGCCAAAGTAAACGCAGCACTTCGCAGCAAATTGCCACTGTTTTGCTCGGAATTTAGTGCGTGTGATGCCAGCGGAAATGGCAATTATGATTTTTCTTCTGCGAATAAGTGGATCAATCTGATGAATCGTAATAAGATCAGTTATTGCTGCTGGAGCCTTAGCAACAAGCCGGAATCGGCTTCGCTGCTTAAAAGTTCCTGCAAAAAAACAAGCGGATTTAAGACGTCTGATTTATCTAAAATGGGAAGATATATCGTTAAGAAATACCGCAAAAAGTAAGAGAAAGTAAGTAGATAACGGAAAGGCACAAGATTTCATGCTTAGTAGTAATTCGAATCGTCAGATCAAAGAGTTGATCAAACTGCAGAATCAAGCGAAATATCGCAAAAAAAGCGGTATGTTTGTTGCAGAAGGTGCAAAGCTTGTCGCAGAGGCGGCGCATTATGGCAAACTGCAAAAAATATATATTGCAGAAAGTTCACAAGGCAGAGAAGAGGAACGTATTCAGCCGTTGTTAGAGGAGTTCCCATATGAAGTTGTATCTGAAGAAGTCTTTGCGGAGATCACGGATACGGTTACACCGCAGGGCGTTTTGGGATTGGTGCAGATGCCCAAATATACGATGGAGGAAATTTTGAACGCGAACAATCAACAGTTTTTATTGTTAGATGATCTGCGTGACCCCGGCAACTTGGGAACCATTATGCGAACAGCAGAGGGAGCCGGTATGGCAGCAGTGCTCATGAGCAAAGGGACAGTTGATCTGTTTAATCCGAAAGTAGTCCGTGCGACAATGGGAGCCATCTTTCGAATGCCGTACTGTTATGTGGAAGATCTGCCGGCGCTTGCAGAAAAACTGCGAGAGCAGGGGATCGCAGTATATGGAACAGCCATGGAAGGCAGCGTTGTGTATGATGAACCGGATTATACCACGGGGGCGGCTATGGTGATCGGCAATGAAGCCAATGGTATGTCGGATGCGATGTTTGCAGCGATCACAGACCGAATACGTATTCCGATGGAGGGAAGTTTGGAATCTTTGAATGCAGCAGTATCGGCAGCGATTGTCATGTATGAAATGCAGCGCCAGCGCAGACATCGTTGAAAAAGCAGAAAATGGTGGTCAGTGCAGATATAGTTGAAAAAAAGAGGGAAATGTTCTATAATGCTGACATTATAAACACACTGGAAACTTATAGTTTGAAAAATGAGAAAGGAATGTAGGAGTTATATGGAACCATTATATTGGCTGATATTGCTTGCAATCTTTCTTGTGATTGAGATCATCACATTGGGGCTGACAACAATCTGGCTGGCCGGAGGTGCATTGGTTGGATTTCTGGCAGCGGTGCTGCATGTGCCGTTACCGATACAGATTGTGCTGTTTTTGGTCGTTTCTATTGTATTGATCGTATTTACAAGGCCGGTAGCAGAGCGTTATTTTAATAACAGCAGAGAGCAAACCAATGTCGGTGGAATTATCGGCAGAGAGGGAAAAGTAATCGTTACGATTGATAACTTTAATCAAACCGGTGCTGTTTTGATCGATGGAATCGAATGGACAGCGCGAAGTGACGAGGAGGATGTGGTCATTGAGACGGGAGAGCGTATTGTCGTTACTCGCGTGGAAGGTGTCCGCGTGTTTGTGAAAGTGAAAGGAGATCATTAATATGCCATATTTAATTGTGTTATTAGTTGTTGTAGTGATTGTCATGATATCCTGCGTCAATGTAGTGCCGCAGGCTCATGCGTATGTTGTAGAGCGATTAGGTGGTTATCAGGCAACTTGGGATGTAGGAATCCATTTCAAAGTTCCGTTTATTGACCGCATTGCAAAACGTATTCTGCTCAAAGAGCAGGTTGTTGATTTCCCGCCGCAGCCGGTTATCACCAAGGATAATGTAACAATGCGAATTGATACTGTTATCTTTTATCAGATCACGGATCCAAAGCTGTTTGCATATGGTGTTGATAATCCGATCGTTGCGATTGAGAACTTAACAGCAACCACTCTGCGTAATATTATCGGAGACCTGGAGTTAGACGAGACGCTGACTTCCCGCGAGACGATCAATACGAAGATGAGAGCATCTCTGGATTCCGCAACAGATCCATGGGGAATCAAGGTGAACCGTGTCGAACTCAAAAACATCATTCCTCCGGCAGAAATTCAGGATGCAATGGAGCGTCAGATGAAAGCAGAGCGCGAAAAGAGAGAATCGATCCTTCGTTCACAGGGTGAAAAGGAATCGGCTATCTTGGTAGCACAGGGTAAAAAAGAAGCAGCTATTTTGGATGCAGAAGCAGAAAAACAGGCAGCGATCCTTCGCGCAGAAGCTAAGAGAGAGTCGATGATCCGCGAAGCGGAAGGTCAGGCAGAGGCGATCAAGACGGTACAGCAGGCAAGTGCAGATGGTATTCGCATGTTGAATGATGCACAGGCGAGCAAAGAAGTATTGCAGCTTAAGAGTTTGGAAGCCTTTAGCAAAGCTGCCGATGGAAAAGCAACCAAGATCATCATTCCATCTGAAATTCAGGGAATGGCAGGTCTTGCTAAATCTTTTTCCGAGGTGATCAAAGATAATTAAATGATGTTAGGTCATCTGTATACGATAGCATTCTGCAAAGGGTTACGGCCTCGGGCAGAGAGAAAAGAGGAGAAATTATGAGCGTTAATTTGAAAGGAAGAAATTTCTTGACATTAAAGGATTTTACGAAAGAAGAGATCAGCTATCTGTTGGATCTGTCTGCTGACCTTAAAGCCAAGAAGAAAAATGGAGAATTGGTTAATCATTATATTGGCAAAAATATTGCATTGATCTTTGAAAAAACCAGTACGCGTACCCGTTGCTCCTTTGAAGTGGCAGCACATGATATGGGAATGGGTGTTACGTATCTAGATCCACAGGGCTCTCAGATCGGTAAGAAAGAGAGCATTGCGGACACAGCACGTGTTCTTGGCAGAATGTTTGATGGTATTGAATATCGCGGCTTTGAGCAGGAGATTGTAGAGGATCTTGCAAAATATGCAGGAGTACCGGTGTGGAATGGTTTGACAAATGAATACCATCCAACGCAAATGTTAGCAGATCTTCTGACGATCAAAGAGCATTTAGGACGTTTGGAAGGCGTTAAGCTGGTATATATGGGCGATGCCAGATATAATATGGGTAATTCACTGATGATCGCTTGTGCTAAAATGGGAATGCATTTTACGGCATGTACTGCAAAGGAATATTTCCCGAATCAGGCATTGGTAGAACAGTGTGAACAGTACGCCAGTGAATCCGGTGGTTCCATCACGCTGACAGAGGATACAATGACCGGAACAAAAGATGCTGATGTTATTTATACGGATGTCTGGGTGTCTATGGGTGAGCCGGACGAAGTTTGGAAAGAGCGTACCTTGGCGTTGTCACCATATCAGGTAAACGCAAAGGTTATGCAGAATGCCGGAGAACAGGCGCTATTTATGCATTGTCTTCCAGCTTTCCATGACTTAAAGACCAAAATTGGCAAAGAAGTATATGAAAAATTTGGATTAAAAGAACTTGAAGTTACAGATGAAGTATTTGAATCCAAGCAATCGGTAGTATTTGACGAAGCAGAAAATCGCATGCATACGATCAAAGCGGTGATGGTTGCAACATTAGGAGAGGCGTGATCTTTATGAGATCGAAGATATTACGGGAACTGATGGATCATTCGGACACATTTGTGTCCGGACAGAAATTATGTAAAACGTTTGGCGTGAGCAGACAGGCAGTTTGGAAAAACATTTGCTGTCTGAAAGAACTTGGCTATGACATTGAATCGGTTACTAATAAAGGCTATCGCTTAATAAGTAAACCGGATATATTGTATGGTCCTGAGATTGAGGCATATTTGGAAGAGGAAAGTTTCTGTCAAAAAGTCGAATGTCATGATAGCATTGACTCGACAAACATCCGAGGCAAACAACTTGCAGAATTGGGAGAAGCTGAGGGAACATTGATCGTAGCCGATCGGCAGACAGCGGGACGCGGACGCAGAGGCCGCAATTGGATTTCTGAATCCGGTGTTGGTATTTATATGACTTACGTATTAAGACCGACAGTTCAGCCGGCACATGTGTCAGGGATCACATTATTGGCAGCATTGGCAATGTGTGAAGCAACTTATCAGGAATGCGACGTGCTTCCACAGATCAAATGGCCCAACGATGTCATCATTGATGGCAAAAAGATATGTGGTATTCTGACGGAAATGAGTTCAGAAGTTCAGTATGTGCATTATGCCGTAATGGGTATCGGAATCAATGCTAACAAAGAAAAATTCGATGAGACATTAAAGGACAAGGCGACCAGCATTTATCTGTCAACAGGCAAAAAAGTAAACAGAGCTAAGTTTACAGCGGCTTTTGCAGATGCGTTTGGTGGTTATTACAGACGATATATGCAGGACGGAGATCTGTCTGCGTTTGTGGAAGAGTATGATGAATTGCTTGCCAATAAAGACAAAGAAGTGATCATCTACCATGGCATGGTTGAGGATGCCACGCCGGACAAAATATCACGGGGTATTGCACGTGGCATTGATAAAGACGGAGCACTGTTAGTTGAGATCGATGGCAGCGTCACACCGGTCATGTCCGGAGAAGTATCGATAAGGGGGGTACAGGGATATGTCTGAAAAGGAACCGGTTGTCTTATGTGCAGCGAGTTCTTATGAACAAAAATACTACCTGAACGAAGCGTTTAGCGGATTACCTACAGCAGTCAAAGAGGAATTGCAAGTCATGTGTGTGTTGTATACGGCAGACGTTGGCGGTATTTTGACACTGCAGTTTGACGAAGATGGCAATTTACAGTTTCAGGTGACTTCTGCGGATGATGATTTTCTGTTTGATGAGATCGGCAGTGTGCTCAAGATCAAGCAGTATCAGGCAGAAAAACAGGAGTTGTTAGAGGCTCTTGAATTATATTATAGAATAAAAATACTTGGTGAAAAGGTCGATTTCGACTAATGGAGGACAGCTATGTTATTGGCAGTAGATGTTGGAAATACAGATATTACATTTGGATTGTTTCGTGAGAGTGAATTGATCACGAGATTTCGAGTCACAGTAAAAGTACCGCGCAGCTCGGACGAGTATGGCGAGTTGATCTGTGCGATACTGCAGCAGAAAGGATACTCTCCGGAAGATGTAAATGAAGTGATCATTGCATCTGTTGTGCCGAAGATCATGTACTCTTTTACAAGTGGCATCATCAAGTATCTGCATTGTCATCCGCTGGTAGTCGGAGCCGGAATAAAGACCGGAATACGTATAGAAACTGCCAATCCAAAAGAAATCGGACCGGATCGTATTGTAGATGCAGTCAGTGCCTATGAACAGTATGGCGGACCGATTATTGTTGTTGATTTTGGAACAGCGACAACATATGATATTGTTACTGCAGAGGGGGCATTTCTAGGTGGTGTGATCAGTCCCGGAATACGCATTTCTGCGAACGCGTTGTGGAATAATACAGCGAATCTGCCGGAAATTGAGATCAAATGCCCGGGGGTTTCTATTGCAAAAGATACGATCACATCAATGCAGGCAGGACTGTTTTTTGGCACGATCGGTCAGTCGGAGTACATTATTCGAAAGATCAAAGAAGAGTCAGGCTTCTTGGATGCGAAAGTTGTCGCAACCGGAGGACTTGGGAAGATCATTTCAGAGCATACGGACGAGATACAGGTGTATGACAGCGATCTGACACTTCGAGGTCTACAGATTATCTATGATAAGCAGAAGAAATAATAAAATTGGAGTGTTATGCGTAGTTTTAAGATAGGAAACGTATTGATTCCCGGCAATTTAATATTAGGACCAATGGCAGGTGTAACAGATCTGCCATTTCGTTTGTTATGCAAGGAGCAGGGAGCTGATCTTGTCTACACGGAGATGATCAGTGCAAAAGGAATATATTACAATAACAAAAATACAGAAAAGCTATGGGAAATCGCGGATGAAGAGCATCCGGCAGCATTGCAGTTGTTTGGCTCAGATCCGGATCTGATGGCAGAAATGGCACGTAAAATTGATCACCGTAATTTTGATATTTTAGATATTAATATGGGGTGCCCGGTGCCTAAGATTGTTAACAATCATGAAGGTTCTTATTTGCTTACGCAGCCTAAACTTGTGGAACAGATTCTTACAAAAATGGTTAAGGCAATAAAGAAGCCTGTTACAATAAAGGTTAGAAAGGGCTTTAAAGACGGTGAAATTCAGGCACCTGAGATTGCAAGAATTGCGGAAAGCTGCGGCGTATCAGCAATTGCCGTTCACGGAAGAACAAGGGAGCAGTATTACAGCGGAAAAGCAGACTGGGACGTGATTAAAGAGGTAAAAGAGGCTGTGAAAATTCCTGTAATTGGTAACGGTGATATTTTTTCTGCAAAAGATGCAAAGGCAATGAAGGAATATACCGGATGTGACGGGTTAATGGTTGGAAGAGCCGCAAGAGGAAATCCATGGATTTTTAAACAGATAAAAGAGTATCTTGAAAATGGAATTATTGTGGATGAACCGTCTTCAACAGAAGTACGCGATATGGTTTTGAAACACGCAAGAATGCTTATTGATTACAAAGGTGAATATACAGCAGTTAGGGAAATGCGAAAACACATAGCCTGGTATACACAGGGCTTGCCACATTCTGCAGAGCTTAGACGCAGATGCAATGAGATTGTGGACTGGCAGTCCCTAGAGGAGCTAATTAAATCAAAATTATAAGGCTTTATAGGCTTTTTGTACACTTTTTCGGGGCTTTAACATTGACAATAAATGGTGGTTGGGCTATTATAAAGTGTAAAACTATGAACGAACATGTAGATGGAGGAAGTAAACATGGCAGATGCAAAGAAGAATATATTGACATATGCAGGTCTTCAGGAATTAGAAGCAGAATTAGAAGATTTAAAGGTAAATAAACGTAAAGAAGTAGCACAGAAGATTAAGGAAGCCAGAGAGCAGGGGGACTTATCAGAAAACGCTGAATACGATGCAGCTAAAGATGAACAGAGAGACATTGAAGCAAGAATCGAAGATATTGAAAAGATTCTTAAAAATGTTGAAGTTGTAGCTGAATCTGATATTGATGATACAAAGATTAACGTTGGATGTCATATCATCATTCATGATTTCGAATATGATGAAGACCTTGAGTTCAGCATAGTTGGTTCAACACAGACAAACAGCTTAAGTGGAAAGATTTCTAACGAATCACCATTAGGTCATGCACTTATTGGACACGAAGTTGGAGATATTGTAGAGGTTGAAATGGGCGATACGGTATCAAAATATAAAGTTCTTGATATTAAGAAAAAGAAATAAATTATATTATACAGTGTCAAAAGGTCTTAGCCCACCTGTGCTTGCACAAAGGTGGGAAAATGACCTTGAGACACGCTCCGATATGAGCATAAAAGGGAAGCGTAAGCTTCACGATATGCGAATAATCGGGGAGGATTGCGGGAGTGCGAAGTGCGGAGCAATCCGTATAATAGAAATATAGATAATAGATTTATAATTGGTTTAACCAGTTGAATATATACTACTTTAAGGAGTTTAAGAAAATGGCACAGCAGAATAAGAATGAACAGCAGGTTGACGTTAATCAGCTTTTAAAGGTGCGTCGTGAGAAGCTTGCTGATTTACAGGAAAGAGGAAAGGATCCTTTCCAGATTACAAAGTATGATGTAACAAACCATACTACAGAGATTAAGGATAACTTTGAAAAGTTTGAATGTGAACATGATGAAGAAGGAAAGCTTGTTAAAGATCCTGCAAAGCTTGTTTCAATTGCAGGTCGTATTATGCTTAAGCGTGTAATGGGTAAAGCTTCATTCTGTAATGTTCAGGATAAAACAGGAAATATTCAGGTTTATGTTGCAAGAAATGAATTAGGTGATGAGCCTTTTGAAGAATACAAGGATTTCAAGAAGATGGATATCGGTGATATCGTTGGTGTTAAGGGATATCCTTTTGTAACAAAGACAGGTGAAAAGAGTATTCACGCTACAGAAGTTACTCTTCTTTCAAAGAGTCTTCAGATTCTTCCTGAAAAGCATCATGGCCTTACAAATACAGACCTTAGATACCGTCAGAGATATCTTGACCTTATTATGAATCCTGAAGTTAAGGAAACATTTATTAAGAGATCAAAGATTATCAGTGAAATCAGAAAATACTTAGACGGACAGGGATTTATGGAAGTTGAGACACCTATGCTTGTACACAATGCAGGCGGTGCAGCAGCACGTCCATTTGAAACACATTTTAATGCTTTAGATGAAGATGTTAAGCTTCGTATTTCATTGGAACTTTATCTTAAGAGACTTATCGTTGGTGGCCTTGAAAGAGTTTATGAAATTGGACGAGTATTCCGTAACGAAGGTGTTGATACAAGACACAACCCTGAATTTACACTTATGGAATTATATCAGGCATACACAGACTACCACGGCATGATGGATTTAACAGAAAATCTTTACAGACATCTTGCTGAAAAAGTTTGTGGAAGTGCTAAGATTGAATATAATGGCATTGAAATGGATTTAAGCAAGCCTTTTGAAAGACTTACAATGGTTGATGCAGTTAAGAAGTATGCCGGTGTTGACTGGAATGAAGTTGAAACAGTTGAACAGGCTAGAGAACTTGCAAAAGAACATCATGTTGAATTTGAAGAACACCACAAGAAGGGTGATATCTTAAACTTGTTCTTTGAAGAATTTGTTGAAGAACATTTAGTACAGCCTACATTTATTATGGATCATCCAATTGAAATTTCTCCTTTAACAAAGAAGAAACCTGAAAACCCTGAATATGTAGAAAGATTTGAATTTTTCATGAATGGTTGGGAAATGGCTAACGCTTATTCAGAGCTTAACGATCCAATTGACCAGAGAGAAAGATTTAAGGCTCAGGAAGAATTATTAGCACTTGGTGATGAAGAGGCTAATACAACTGACGAAGACTTTATGAACGCACTTGAAATTGGTATGCCACCTACAGGCGGTATCGGATTTGGTATTGATAGAATGTGTATGTTACTTACAAACGCAGCAGCTATCAGAGATGTTTTATTATTCCCGACAATGAAGCAGTTGGATAAATAAAGCTCATAAATAAAGGGTTTGCAGAGGTTTAAATTAAATTTGACATCAAATTGACATCAAATTGACATCAAATCAGAAGGTTTATACGAAGAGTTATGTATCAATATGAGATATATAACTGTCAAACAACTATATAATAGTTAATCCTAATTAGGACACTTTTTAAAAAGCAATTTTTAAAAAGTGTCTTTTTTGTTGCTATTTTGCATAGACTCAAATTTTTATTAAGGAGATTTATTATGGAAAGAAAACAAGAATTTATGCCAATTAAAGAAGTTAAGGAAAAAAGAAGAAATCTTGAAAAGAAGTTTTTAAGGTATCAGGAAGCAGAACATGTTTATAGTATTCAACATAAAAAATTGTTTGAATTGGCAAGCAAGGCTGGGGCTATTTACAGAATTGATGGATATGTATTGATTAACAGAGATATTTTTAATGAATATTTAGAGCAATTTCATGAACCAGCAAAGAAATAGGAGGTGAGCAGAATATGAGTGGAAATATTTGGATGTATTCATATGACATTGATGAACAGGATATTGACATGTTACAGAGGGATTTTATTACCTTCAAGCAAGGTGCAGAGTATTACAAGATGGGAATGAAACCTTTTATAAGAATATGTAGAGAGTCAGGTGCAGTTTATAAGATTGGCAAAATGGTAAGAGTTAACAGACATATTTTAGAACAACACATCAGAAAACTTAGATTGAAGGAGGAAAAATAATGGTTAATAGTGCAGGAACAGTAAGAGAAACGAAAGCATTAGCTAAGAAATTTGTTAGATATAAAGAAGGTGCAGAACTGTACAGTATGGTGCAAACTTCACAGCAGAATACAATTCAGTTGAAAAACAGGTTTCAGAAAAGCCAATCAAGGGTGATGTGGCAATCATTAAGGGCATGGGTAACGGAACTGCAGGCATTGTATCATTTGAAAAGAGTGCACAGTTTCAGACTTATCTTGCAAGTGCAGGCTCTTACGACAAGGCAAAGGCAACTGAAAGAGACATTCTTACAACAGACTTAAACGGTTATGCCAAGTCAAAGCAGTTACCATATGGTACATATGTGGTTCATCAGACCGTTGGAGCAGACAATACTGAAAAATGTTCTGACTTTTATGTGAATGTAACTGAAAACGGTAAAACTTATCAGTACTTATTAAACAATCCTGAATTTACAGCATACTTAAAAATCGTGAAGAAGGATTCAAAAACACATCAGACAGTCTTAAAGAAAGGCACAACATATCAGATTTACAAGGCGGATGAAGATGGAAATGAGACACTTGTGACACAGAAATACAGTAATGGAAATGCAATTGTTGTTGTGGACAGATTTGTAACTGATGATACAGGAGAAATCATTACTTATGAGAAGCTTAAGGCAGGAACATACAAGGTATACGAAATCGAGGGACCTGAAGGTTACAAGGTAAACAAGAGTCCTGTAACAGTTGAAATAAACAGCAATTCATACAAGACAATGAAGGATGAGCTTGGAAATGAATATCTTTATGCAGAGTGCGAGTATTACAATTACGTGACTTATTGTGTATGGAATAAGAGACCTTGGAGAATCCCTTGCCCCACTTGCAATGCTGGTAATGATGGAAACAATACAGCAGAAGATAATTGACAATGGTGAAAGGGGAATAGCAACATGGTTTTACATTGATGAAGTGCATGTTCTTTTAAATTCTCCGTTCAGTGCAGAATATCTACGCCAGATGTGGAAAAAGGTAAGAAAGCAGGGAGGTCTTTGTACAGGAATAACACAGAACATAGTGGACCTTTTAATGAGTGAGACAAGCACAACAATGCTTTCAAACTCAGCATTCATACTTCTTTTAAATCAGTCAAGCAAGGACATAGAAAAGATAGTGGAGTCGCTGGAAATATCAGAGGAGCAACTTAACTATGTAATAGATTCACCGTCAGGATGTGGACTCATAAAATGCGGAAGCAGAATGGTGCCATTTGATAACGTGATAACAAAGAACAGCGAGTTGTACAAGCTGTATAACACTAATCTGTATGAGAAGATGGAAATAGGAGGAGTGTAGATAGTAATTGATTATGGATATAGTTTGGAAAAATCTAGTTTTTATTACGAATGAAAAGAAAAATAAATAATATGCAAACGCCAAGTTAGCAAGGAACTAATCTGGCGTTATTTTTTACCCAAAATCAAGGAGGACAACATGAAAATAAACAAGGAAAAAGAAGTTAACACAGAAATACACAAGAAAAGGACCGGAAAGATTCATAAAAAAAATGAAACAAAGATTGACAATAAGTCAATGACAACCAGAGCAGGGAGAAGTGTAACGTCAGTAGGAAAAATGGCTGAATCAGCTATTACTGAAAATGTTGAAGGCGGTGAAAACATTGATGGAGCATTTGAGGCAACAGGCATTGCAATAAGACCTGTAAAAGGGGCAATAAGTGAAGGTAATCGAATCAGGAAAAAGATAAGAACGTCAAAGCTACAGAAGGAAGTGGCAGGCAAAAGAATCAGAAAGAAAGCATCAAACAAGGGAAAAGAACTTGCCAAAAAGCCAGCAAAGAATGCTTCAAAAAATGTGACAAAGAAAACATCAAAAAAGGTAGCCAAGGATACAACAAAGGAAGTTACCAAGGAAGGTACAAAACTTGCAGTAAAAACCGGTACTACAGTTGCCGGTTCAGCGGCAGGTCCTGAAGGCACATTGATTGGAATGGCTGCAGGTGAAGCAGTGGGAATGAAGATTGAAAACACATTTTACAGGGCAGAGCAAAAAAGCAGGATGATGAAATATTTCATGGACAAGCTAAAGCCCGGTGATGAGCAAAACGATAGCATATTCAAACTTGCAGGAAGCCTGATAAAAAACAAGATGGTATACATGATTAAGCAGGTGGCATCCCTGCTTGCACCGTTGGTTGTTCCAATACTCATAGTGGTAATGGTTGCAACAGGAATTGTGTTTGCAATCATAGCGGTGCTTTATAATTCACCGTTTGCAATATTTCTTCCACCACTTGAAAGTGGAGACACAATACAGACTGTAACAACGCAGTACGTATCTGAATTTAATCAGGAAATACAGACACTGGTGGATGAACACAAGGATGCAGATGAGGGCAGAAAGGTGTATGTGGACTATGAGGGAATGAACAGCGAGCCTTCAAACTATTATGACATCATGTGCGTGTACATGGTGAAATATGGTTACGAAAACACGGCAACAAAAATGAATGAAGCAAACAAGCAGAATTTAAAGGCAGTGTTTGATGACATGTGCAAGTATACAACAGAAAATGTAACAGACAAAAAGGGCAAAAAGAAGAAAAAGTACCTTGAAGTGAGAATTACATTAAAAAGCTACACGGAAATGTCAGAGCAGTATCAGTTTGATGAGGAAAGAAAGGAAACACTTAATCAGCTAATGAGTGCCTGCATTACAAGCAATCCGTCAGGCAGTCAGACAGGTGGAAGTCAGCTAAGTGGCTTGCAGGGAAGCCTTACCCCACAGGAAATAACAAGCATAACTGACAAAATAACAAATCAGGCACAAAAGACCGTGGCATCATTTGTATTGTCTAAGGTAGGATATCCGTATAGTCAGAATTTAAGAAACAGTGGAAAGGCATTTGATTGTAGTTCGCTGGCATACTACGCATGGAAATCAGCAGGTATTGATATAGCATTTGGCGGCTCAACCACTGCAGCTGCAGAAGCAGAAGGGCTGAAAGGCAAAACATTTAAGGAAAAAGACATACAGCCAGGAGACTTGATATTTTATAACTACACAACCAATGGAAGATACAAAAATATCAGCCACGTGGGTATTTATGTAGGCAATGGAAAAATGGTTGAGGCAGTGGATGAGGCACACGGAGTATGCTTGGGCAATTATCATAATGGTGGGTTGGTGATGATATGTCGTCCGGGAAAATAAAATTAATGCTAATGACAGTAGCAAATTTTGTCGTTCTTGATGTTTTTTTGAGCAATATATTTTTAATTGGAAAATTAAGAAATATATATTAAAATATAAAGGTAACAAATTATGTGAAATAAGCGGTTGAAAATTTATATTTAAACGATTAGAAATCTAAGAAACATATATGACAAATAAAGGAGGAGTAAAATGACAGAAGGAAAGGACTTACTTCAGGTTTTATGGAGTGGGGCGGATGTATTAAGAGGTAAGATTGATGCGAATGAATATAAGACATATTTATTAGGGTTAGTATTCTATAAGTATTTATCAGATTCGTATTTATCAAAGGCGTACGATTTATTAAATGATGAGATACCGGATGATTTGCAAGAGGCACAAAAGGTTTATGAGGAGGCAATGAATAGCGAAGATGCAGAAGAACTTTTAGCAGAACTAAAAGAATCATTGCATTATACTTTGGATTCTAATATGACATATGTATGTATGTTATAAAATAATTTTACTCTTACGATGTAACAAAGGAGCGTGTTTATATATGAATAGAAAAAATATTAATAGAAAAACAGTCTCTTTTTCAAGGACTGAGCAGGTACATGTAATAAAGCCATGTGATTTAAATGGTGGCGGTCGTTTATTTGGCGGAGCATTACTTTCTATGCTTGATGAAATTGCAGGAATTGTTGCAAAGCGCCATTCCGGCTGCAATAATGTAACAACTGCTGCAATCGACCATTTAGACTTTAAAGATGGAGCCTATGTAAATGATTTGCTGGTAATTATCGGTTATGTAACATATACCGGAAACACTTCAATGGAAGTTCGCATAGATACTTATGTTGAAAATAATGAAGGAATGCGCCACCCTATTAACAGAGCTTTCTTTGTAATGGTTGCAATGGGCGCTAATAACAGACCAACAAAAGTTCCACCGCTTATCATTGAAAATGAATTTCAGCAGGCCGAGTGGGACTGTGCCCTTAAACGAAAAGAAAACCGAATCAAGATGAAGAATGATTTTTAATTTCATTCACATATGCAATATATTTTTCTCTTTAAATTTATAATTGCATTCAAATAAAATATATATCACTTAATTAAATTAATTTATTTTTCACTTGACAATTTTTCTTTTTTTGTTCCATCCCTTTATTTAGGGCATTCATTTTGCAAACACTATATATTGTGTTTTTGCTTTTTAATTTTCGCAATATTTGGTAGACATTCATTTAGCTTAGTGCTATAATCTAATGCATGCGAAAGAGTTAAACACCTTACTTGATTATCATAGTTTAACACATCGCTTTTTTATTGCCTAAAAAGCACAATGTATTTAATTGTGTTTAATATAGAACAGCATTATTATCGTATTTTTAATGCTGTATACATGATATATGAAGAAGAAAGAACGAAAAAAATGATAAGTGTTATTAAACGTGACGGTCATAGAGCTACTTATGATCGTAACAAAATTGTATCAGCTATTCAGAAGGCGAACACAGAAGTCGACCAGGAAGAAAGAATTAGTGAGGAACAGATTTATAATATATTAGCTTCTATTGAAAACCGTGGCTTTGATGAGATAGCAGTTGAAGATATTCAGGATATTATTGAACAGAAGCTTATGGCAGAGAAGAAATTTGTTCTTGCAAAAACATACATCATTTATCGTTTGCCAATAGAATATCATTAGCCTTTGGAACATATTTAGGATAATAAATTGGTTCATATTTTTCTTTATCAAGGTAGCGTACATCCTTATAATCTATTTTTCCAGAAGTAATATGCTTGCCCTGCAAAATTGGAACACCTTTGTTGACATATTCAACTTTATCAGCAAAGAGTGCTGATCAAATCATATTTAGTTCCTATTTTTATATCATTTTAGCGGTAAAGATATTTAATCGATATTATCCACAATAACAAAATGCAGCATAGATGATTGTTGACTTCACATTGCTTCGACAGAAAAAGTAGCAGGTTTAGAGAAGATAATCGTAGAAAGCAAGGAAATCGTCGCTACTAATCTTGTGTTTCTCTTTATTAAGACTCTTAGAAATTTCATATATTACACAAAGAACCACCAAGATCAAGGCAGAAAGGTGGTTCTTATATTTTGCAGTGAATGAATCAATTGTTTTGTGATGATATCACAGAAAATAATTTACCTTTTGCTTATAATATAGTTATAAACTAAGTAAGGAGGTAGTCTAAATGAGATTAAAAGATAAAGTTGCAATCATTACGGGT
>ENA-OPAH01001272-OPAH01001272.1-human-gut-metagenome-genome-assembly--contig:-NODE-1272-length-16996-cov-2.937961_pt1 | contig 16996 bp, 9 predicted proteins | sample MGYA00241050_ERZ501416 | MGnify/ENA primary metagenome ERZ501416 (study PRJEB25962, sample SAMEA2042632) | human gut metagenome | biome: human gut; feature: human-associated habitat; material: faeces... | reverse complement strand
ATTAGGTATGAAGAAGATAGTGGTTCGCTAAATCCACCAGAGGTAAGATTAGACTTTGAATATATATTAGACGTTAAAAAGGGAAGCGTATTTAGTGTTTATCTGGATAATAAATGTTTAAAAAGAGACAGATGTATTGTTGGGCAAGGTGAGTCAGTTTCAATAGAACCGGAAAGTTTTATGGAAATGAATCGTAGGTATACACTTGCGTTATATACTGAGGATAGCAATGGAATAGTATATAACGTGCAAAAGTATTACTTGATTTTTCATAAGCCCCTAGTGAAAAAGGCTACTACTGTTTCAGCCAGTCAGGTTTACGGCGAAAAAGCAATTCGGGTTAAATGGGATAAAATAGTTGGAGCACAGAAGTATTATATCTACAGGGCAACTAGTGAGAATGGCATGTATAGAAACATAGGTGTCTGCACAGAGCCAAATATCATTGATGACCAAGTGAATATAGGAACGAAATATTATTACTATATTGAGGCAGCTTATGTTGATGATGATAGAGTTACAACTAACAAGTCCTCAGCTACTGTAGTTTCATCAAAGATAAAATTATCAGGTCCAAAGATTAAAATTAAAAGAAAACATAAGACATGGCAGGTTTATTGGGGAACTATATCAGATGAAAGTAACGGTATTGAAGTTTATATGAAAAAAGCAAATGGAAAATACAAAAAAATCAATACTACTACTAAGATAAAAAAACGAGAAAGCAAGCGTGGAATAGTTGGAATAACAAGTTCTAACAAGGCATTAAGGCCAGGGGTAGAATATAGCTTTAAGGCAAGAACTTTTAGATGGGTTAAAACTAAGAAAGTTTATAGCAAATGGTCTAACACAGCTACAATTATAAAGCGTGGTCAAAAGAATTCATCAATAAAGTTTAAGACACTAAAAAAATAGATAAAACCGGGAGACAACAATGGATTCTATTTTAGGCAGAACAATACTTGGATACAGGGTAGTGGAAAAAATAGGTTCAGGTGGTTTTGGCAATGTATATAGAGTGGAGCGAAATAACATTGTAGGAAATACCACAAGGGCATTAAAGGTTATAACACTACCGGGCGAAAATGAATATATAGAAATATTAAACTCTATGGGCGGAGACAGGGAGAAGACGAATTCTTATTTCAAAAAGGAATTGGATCGTGTTCTCAACGAGATTAGGGTTTTTTCGTTGATTTCTGAAAAAGATAATCATAATATTGTTTCCTATTATGAAAGTGATGTGGAGCAGACAGGTGAGTTTAGATATAACATTTATATTTTAATGGAAATGCTTACACCTCTCACAAAGTGGCTGCAGGAGAACAACCTGACAGTTGGAGAAGGTCTAAAGATTGGTATTGATATATCAAGCGGATTAAGTATTTGCCATGAAAACAACATTATCCACAGAGATATAAAATTAAGCAATATTTTTGTGTCAAAAGACGGAACTTTTAAGCTGGGAGACTTTGGCGTTTCAAAGCGAATGAACGATACAACTATGGCAGGAACCCTTAAAGGTACGCCTAATTACATAGCACCTGAGATTTATATAGGACAGGAAAAATATAACAGTTCAGTTGATAATTATTCTCTTGGAATACTTTTGTATTATTTGTTTAACAAGAAGAGATTTCCATATTATCCTGATTTTCCATATGAATATTCAACAGAAGATGAGGACAGAGCTTTCTATAAAAGAATGAAATATGAAGAATTAAGTAATCCGGTCTGTGCACCTAAAACAGTTGCCCGAATTATAAAGAAGGCAATTTCCAAACCTGATGAAAGATATAGAAAGACAGAACAGTTTCTTGAAGATTTGATGGAGGCAAAAAATAATCTTACGGAAGATGAACTTAATACGCCAATTGGTTTTGAACCGGTAATAAAAGAATCTCCAATAGTAAATGAGAAAGAGGCAAAGCTAGTTGAAAATCTGTATGGGCAAACTGATGAAAGCATAAGTTTTGAGCAGTATGGCGTAACAATGGAAGATACAGATTCGATTAAGGGGCAGAATGCTTTGACGGATGATGAAGCAGAAAAAAACAACCGAGCAAAAATAGATTATAATTATGTGACAGACGAAAAAAACGGTAATAAATTAAGTAGTGGTGGTTCAGAAATAAACAAGCAGGAACTTACCAATGAATCTTCTAGTGAAAAGAGCAAATATAAGTGGCTTCTCATTGGTGCAATAATAATCACCTGTAATGTAATGATTATTTTGTTGGCGGTATATGGAATAACTAACAGAATAAATAACACTCAGGGAGAAAGTAACAATATAGGAAACATAGGAGAAACTATAGCGCAAACAGCCATAGAAGAAACAACTATTGCTGAAACAACTGTGGCCCAGACAACCGTGCAGGAAACTACATCACAGCAACCGGTTACCACAACTGTACCTGCAACTACTAAAGCAAAAAAGAAAAAAGCCAAGAATACCACTACGACGAAGGCTTCAGGCAGCAGTTCTAAAAAAAGCAATGATGATGATTTTAACTTTAAAAATGTGGTAGAATAGTTATAATTAATTACAAAGTAATAGTACGGAAGTGATTATATATAACGACAGCACATATAATCAGGACTTAATCGCATAGGAGAAGTTATGAAGATTGCCATTGTAGACGACAGCAGTTTGGATAGAGATTTTTTAAAGAACGGATTAGAAATAATCTTTGAAGAGAGAAACATAGAGAACCTTGAAATACAGGAGTTTAGCAGTGGGGAAGAACTGCTTAATTATCTAAGAGAGAATCCTTCAGATTTTTTCCACATTATTTTTATGGACATTTATATGGAAGATTTAACAGGTGTGGAGACGGCAAAAGCAATTAGAAAGACTGATGAACAGGTGAAAATTGTATTTATTACAACAAGTAATGAGTTTGCCAGTGAAAGTTATGAGGTAAGAGCAGAGGATTATTTGATTAAGCCTTTTGACGGCCAGCGGATGAATAAGATTATTGACAGATTTTTTAGAAAAAACAAAGAAGTTAAGATTTTGGAATTTCCCAACGGCAGAAAGGTTTCTGTTAATTCTATTGTCTATACCAGTTTTTCAGGACATTACGTAACTGTTTTTATGAAAGATGGAGAGAAGGTGCAGATAAGATGCACTCAGAAGAATTTTGAAAAAATAATCGGACCATATCCTCAACTTATATCAAGTTTCAAAGGCGTTATAGTTAATTTGGAACAGGTTGACGGAATCGAAGAGGACAGATTTAGAATGAAAGATGGTGAATTTGTTCCAATTAGCAGAAGAAAGTATGGTGAAGTGAAGAAGCAATATACAGATTTTCTTATGAAAAAATTAACGGAAAAGGAGGAAACGTAAATGACCTCTTTTAGAATGTTTGAAATTATATTGTATTCAATGGTTAGTCTTTTGCCATATTTAGGACTGGCGTTGTATCCTTTCGAGGACAAGTTTAGAATGTCCAAAATTAAGTTAAGCGGATGCATTGTTATTCTTACGGTAATTCAAAGTGCTCTTGGAATATATGCAACAATGTGTTCACAGGAACAGAAAGCTTTATTTTCACTGCTAAGCACAGTATGCTACGGTGGATTTTATTTTCTTGCAATAAAAGAGAATGTAGGAAAACTTGTATTTGTTTTATTAATAGTATCTAATTTTGCCAACTTTGTTGTAATGTGTGCAAAGTGTGTGGAAGGTCATATTTTTCCACAGCTTGCAGTTGAAAACAACAAATGGTCTTTTTCTTTATGCACAATGATAGTGCAGCTTATTTTTATTCCACTTTTATTTTTATATTTTAAAAAGTATATAAAAGGGGTGGCTCATATAGAAACGGGAAAAAAGATTTGGAGATTTTTGTGGACAATTCCGGCAACTTTTTATCTGTTCTGGTATCATGGGCTTTATTTTAATACAAAATCATCAATTGAGTTAGCAATGGACCCGGTTAATATGATTTTTACGTTTTTTATTAATCTTGGAGCTGTGGTTGTTTATACGGTTATTGTTAATTCTATGGCTGAATTTCAATATAATCTTAATTTGGAAGAAGAAAAGAAACAGCTTGAAATTGAAAATCTTTGTTTTGAAAATATGAAGAAGCAAATGGAATCTACAAGGAGGGCACGTCACGATTTGAAGCATCATATGAAGGCTGTTCACACAATGGCAGAAAACAATGAGTGTAAGAAAATTACAGAGTACATAGAAACATATTTGGAACACGTGTCATTAAAGAAGCCTTTGGTTTATTGCACCAATTTTACTTTAAATGCACTGATTGTATATTATGTTCAGCAGGCGGAAGCTCACAAAATAAAGTTAAAGTTAAATATTGAGTTGCCGGAAGAAACCAATGTTAAGCAGGCAGATTTAACAGTATTGTTTGGAAATCTTTTGGAGAATGCAATTGATGCCTGTGATGAGGTTCAGGAAAATAAAAGATATATTAATTTAAAAATCTACAAGCCTAATTCAGACTCAATAGTTTTCTATATTGAGAATGGTTTTAATGGAAGTATTAAAAAGAAAAATCAGCAATTTCTGACAACTAAGGCTAACGGCAACGGTATTGGAATTGAGTCGGTAAAATATGTTGTTCACAAATACAACGGAGACGTTAATATAAAAACAGACGAAAACAAATTTATCGTTTCAGGAGTTTTATTACAACCACTTGACGCCACAAAATAACCGTTGGACGCCAGCTTATAGATTTCTTATATATTATTTTTTTATAATAATGTTGTAATAGACAAGGTACGATAAAAAAGGAGGATAATATATGAGGAGAAAATGGAAAAAATTACTAAGCACAACATTGGCATTGGCAATGGTTATAACAACTATTGGAGTACGTGAAGTGCCGGTAAGTGCAGCGGAAGAAGAGAATACAAATGAGAGTGTGGTTTATATGGATAACATGGCATATGATACCACAACAGGACATTTTTATAAGTTAAGTAGTGTGGGAACATACGAGCAGGTAAATGCAGAAGCTAAGGAAAGTGGCGGCTACCTTGCCTGTATTTCTTCAGCAGAAGAGAATGAGATAGTTGCAAAGGTTTCAAGTACAGGAAAAACAACTACATCATCTTATATTGGACTTATGAGAAATGAGGAAAATATTCAGGAATGGTTGTGGGCAGATGGAAGCGAAGTAAATTACACTAATTGGAACGAAGGTGAACCTAACAGTGAAAATGAAAAAGTAGCGGAAATTTACGATAGCACAAGAAGTCCAGGTGCAGAAAAATGGAATGACTGTACTGTGTCAAGTAGAAATACAGGTGTCATAGAATACAATGAATGTATTCATCCTGAATCACAGTATGTTGTAAAGAATAAAACTTTTGCAGACTGTGAACAGGGAGGTTACACAGGAGATACTTATTGTGGATTTTGTAATGAAAAGATAGCAGACGGAAAAGAGACAGAGCCGGGAGGACATGCAGAGGCTGTTATTGATGAAAAAACAGTAAAAGAGGCAACATGTACAGAAGAGGGCTATACAGGCGATAAGATTTGCCCTACATGTAAGAAGGTTTTGGAACATGGGAAAACAACTCCGGTCAATGGACATACAGAGTCAGAAGAGCTTCGTAAGGTTAGGGAAGCAAGCTGTTATTTAGATGGTTATACAGGTGAAACATATTGTATAGTTTGTGGAGAAACATTAGAAGCCGGGGATGCCATTACAAAATTAGAACATGAATATGAAGATAATGTATGTAAAAACTGTGGAAGAATTAATAATGCCCAGTTAGATACAACATATACATCAAAGACAACAAATTCATATCCGTTCCAGGTAATACAGTTTAAGGCACCTGAAAATGGAAAGTACAAGTTCTATTGTGAAAATATTAAAAATTGGGATTCATATGGCTATTTATTTAAAGAAGAAAACTTTAATGACCAGGTTATAAAAGGCGGAATAGAAAAGTTTAATGCAAAATTAGAAAATTCGAATGTAGAGAATTCAAGATTAGATGGTTTTTGGGGTGTTAATGATGATGGGGGTAAAAATGGTGCACCTGCAATGACAGAAGAATTAGAGAAAGATAAGACATATTATTTCGTTTTAGGTACTTATTATGCTTATACATATACAGGAGAATTTAGCGTAACAATAACATGTACTCACGATAAAACACATATAGAAGGAAAAACTTTATCGGATTGTACAGTTGGAGGTTATACAGGAGATACTGTCTGTGATATATGTGGAAAAGTTGTGGAACAGGGACAGACTTTGGAACCGGGTGAACATCAGGAAGCAGTATTAGATGTTAAAGATGCAACCTGCTATGTAGAGGGTTATACAGGCGATACATATTGTAGTGTTTGTAATATAAAATTAGCAGAGGGAACAGTTACTCCAAAACTTGAACATAAATATGAAGATAATGTATGTAAAAACTGTGGAAGAATTAATAATGCCCAGTTAGATACAACATATACATCAAAGACAACAAATTCATATCCGTTCCAGGTAATACAGTTTAAGGCACCTGAAAATGGAAAGTACAAGTTCTATTGTGAAAATATTAAAAATTGGGATTCATATGGCTATTTATTTAAAGAAGAAAACTTTAATGACCAGGTTATAAAAGGCGGAATAGAAAAGTTTAATGCAAAATTAGAAAATTCGAATGTAGAGAATTCAAGATTAGATGGTTTTTGGGGTGTTAATGATGATGGGGGTAAAAATGGTGCACCTGCAATGACAGAAGAATTAGAGAAAGATAAGACATATTATTTCGTTTTAGGTACTTATTATGCTTATACATATACAGGAGAATTTAGCGTAACAATAACATGTACTCACGATAAAACACATATAGAAGGAAAAACTTTATCGGATTGTACAGTTGGAGGTTATACAGGAGATACTGTCTGTGATATATGTGGAAAAGTTGTGGAACAGGGACAGACTTTGGAACCGGGTGAACATACAGTTGAGGTTGTGGATGCCAGAGAAGCAAATTGTTATATCGAAGGAAAAACAGGTGAAGAAAAATGTTCAGTATGTGATAAAGTATTAAAAGAAAATGAAGTAATACCAAAGCTCGAACATAAATATGAAAATGAGGTATGTGTTAATTGTGGAAGAATAGAGAATGCTAAAAAAGGCACAGAATATTCTTCATATATAACAGAAAAATTACCAATTCAGGTAGTAGAATATACTGCACCGGAAACAGAAAAAATTATTTTTGAATGTAACAATACAAGATATTGGAATAGCATCGGATACTTGTTTGACGAAACAAATTATAGCGATGAAATGCTTATGGACGAACTTGAAAAATATTATTCAGGAGATAGCGATTATATAAGCTTTAAAAACTATTTGGCAGAAAATGAGTATGGTGGAGGAACGGGTGCTCCGGCAATTAAGTATAAAGTTCAAAAAGATAAGAAATACTACTTAGTTATAGTGTCTCAAGAAAATGATTATGGAGAATTTACTGTAACAATTGATTGTCCACATGACAGAACACATATAGAAAATAAAGCAATTAAAACATGTTCAGAAGGTGGTTATACAGGAGATGTTATATGTGATTTATGTGGAAAAGTTGTAAAACATGGTGAAAACATAGAACCTGACAGTGAACATAATTACATTAATTATAAGTCAATTGAACCTACATGTAATGAATATGGTAAACGTTATTTAAAATGTGTGAATTGTGGAAATAAGAAAGTTTTAGAAGATGAAGACTATGGATATGCAGATCATAGGTATGTCTTAGTTAATAGCGTAAAGGCAACATGTACAACTGACGGATATTTAGGTGACAGTAAATGTAAGTATTGCGGTTTGGAAAATGAAAACCAGCCGGAAAATAAGGTCATAAAGGCATATCATGATATGGATCCGGAAGAAATAGATTCATGTTTGATAAATGATTATAAAAGTGTAGAAGCAACATGTGAAAAAGAAGGCTACACAGGAGATGTATATTGCACAATATGCCATAAAGTTATTGAAGAAGGCAAAACAATTGAGAAATTAGAGCACTCATTTAAAGATGGCAAGTGTATGGAATGTGGCGCTGACGAGGAAGTAGTAAAAAGCGAGAAAGACGGTTACTATGAAATTTCTACATTTGACCAATTAATTACATATTTGAAAAATGTAGAGTCAGGAATCAGCGGAAAACTTATAAATGATATAGAGTTTCCGGAAAATTATGATGATGAAGATGACGTTATTGGAAGAAAAACACTGAAAAATAGTACTTTTGATGGCAATGGTCATAAAATATCAGGAATTAATTCAAATGGAACTCAAACAAAGTTATTTGATAATATTTACGTAAGTGAAATAAAGGATCTTGAAATCGAATGTAAAGAAAAAGAAGATGGCAGAGGTTTGGGCGTCTACCTTGCAGATTCTACTATTGATTCAAAATTTACAAACTGTAGTATTACAGGTAATAGGATTGAAATAGACGGTTATTGTTCAGCTATGATAAGGAAAGCATATGCGAGTGAATTTATACATTGTATAAATAATGCAGACATTATATACAACAATGATACGCAGATAGTGGCAGGATTGGTATGCGAGGCAGAGAATTGTATTTTTGATAAATGTGAAAATAATGGAAATATTGCTACCACGAAGGCATATGTAGTTGGTGGTATTATTGCTCAAGCTAAAAATTGTATTATAAAAGACTGTATTAACAGAGGTGACATTACAACTTATGGTTATACAGCAGGAATTGTTGCAGGAGTTACTAATACAGATAATAGACCATGTACAACATCAATAACAGGATGTACAAATGAAGGCAAAGTGGGAAGTATAGCAAAGGGTAATCATACTTATACAGCAGGAATATGTATTATATATAATACGTCTAATGGATCAACATATGCCGATGAATTAATTATAAATAATTGTGTTAATAACGGTGAAATTGAAGGAGATACAGTAGCAGGAATAATTGGTAACAGTTCTGGAAATTTGAAATTATCAGACTGCGAAAATAACGGTGCCATTAATGGACGATATAGTGCAGGCGGAATCGCACAATGTATAGACAATGAAAATAGTAATGAGGCTGAAGTAAGCAACTGTATTAATAATGGTAATGTATTTGGTGGCACAGAAGCAGCAGGAATAATTGATTATGCGGAAGGTATAACTGTTACAAACTGTATAAATAACGGAAATATTTCATCAAATGGTTATGTAGGCGGAATATTTAGTTATACTTCTTCTGTAAAAGGAACAGGACTTGTTAACAATGGTAAAATAAGTGGTTTGGAAGATATTGGTGGAATCAGCGCATATGATGAAGGCAATTCAATATTTATCAAGTTATATAATACAGGTGTAATTGATGAGGAAAACATAGGTGCTCAAGTAAGTAATCTTGTTAAATTGGGAGAAAGTTCAACAGGCGAAGAACTTGAAGAAGAGCATAAGCATGATTATGTTGCATTATCAACAGTAACAAAGGCAACAACTGAAAAAGACGGTTACATAGAAAAAAGATGTAAATGCGGTCAGACAGAAAAACAGACTATAAAACAGATTAAGAGTGTTGATATTTCAAATACAAAATTTGAATATACAGGAAACAGCATTACTCCAACAGTAACTGTAAATGATACAGATGACAAGGTGATTTCATCTGAATACTACACAGTAACTTACAGAAACAAAGCAACAGGCAAGGCAGTAAATGAAGTAAAGGAAGTTGGAACATACGAAGTAGTTGTAACTTTCAAGGACTTATATGAAGGTCAGGTTGTAAAACAGATTGTTGTTGAAAATACAAATAAGCCATCAAATCCAAAAACTGACAATCCTAATGCTGGAGGTAAGGTATCCGCAAAAGTAACAAAACCTGCAAAGGTTAAAGGTGTTTCTGCAAAGAACAATAAGAAGAAATCATTAACAGTAAAATGGAGAAAAGTAAATGGCGTAAAAGGCTATCAGCTTAGATATGCAACAAACAAGAAAATGAAAAAGGCCAAAACAATAACAATTACAAAGAACAAACTTGTAATCAAAAAATTGGCAAAGAAGAAATATTACATTCAGGTTTGTGCGTACAAAGTAGACAGTAACGGAAAGAAAGTCAAAGGAAAATGGAGTGCAAAGAAGGCTATAAAAGTTAAAAAATAGCAAGTTGGAGAAACAGTAAAGTTAGAGAATTATTTAAGTTAGATAATCAGTAAAGCTAGAGAAATAGTAGAGTTAGATAATCATTTAAGTTTACCTAAACGGGGCGCTGTGTCGATGAAGCAATATCGATACAGCGCCTTAATAGTTGGAGAGGATGGAATTTTTTTGTTATAATAAATGAATAAATATGTAGCTAAAGTATTGCCAAATAGGGTGAAAAAAACTATAATTTTTTTTGGTGAAAAATTTTAAAAGACTATGTTAGTTGGTGAAAACCAGAGAGAAGATTAAGTAAAAAATATTAGAGGAGAGACTGAAATGAAAACAAGAATTGGTATTTTAGGTTATGGTAACCTTGGAAAAGGTGTTGAATGCGCAGTTAAAGAAGCTAATGATATGGAATTAGTTGCTGTATTTACAAGAAGAGATCCTAAGAATGTAACTATTTTAACAGAAAATGTTCCGGTATGTCATATTGATGAAGCAGCAGACTGGAAAGACAAGATAGATGTTATGATTTTATGTGGTGGTAGTGCTACAGATCTTCCTGTACAGACTCCACAGTTTGCTTCAATGTTTAACGTAATTGATAGTTTTGATACTCACGCAAGAATACCTGAACATTTTGCATCAGTAGATAAGGCTGCAAAGGAAGCTGGAAAAGTAGCAGTTATTTCAGTAGGTTGGGATCCTGGAATGTTCTCACTTAACAGAGTTTATGCTAATGCAATTCTTCCAGATGGAAAAGATTATACATTCTGGGGCAAGGGTGTAAGCCAGGGACATTCAGATGCAATTCGTAGAATTAAAGGCGTTAAGAATGCAAAGCAGTACACAATCCCTGTTGAAAGTGCTTTGGAAAGAGTTAGATCAGGTGAAAATCCTGAACTTACTACAAGAGAAAAACATGAAAGAGAATGTTTTGTTGTATTAGAAGAAGGTGCAGATGCTGCAACAGTCGAAAAAGAAATCAAAGAAATGCCTAACTATTTCTCAGACTACAATACAACAGTTCATTTCATTACTGAAGAAGAATTAGAAAAGAACCACAGCGGAATGGCTCACGGTGGTTTTGTAATTCGTTCAGGAAAGACAGGAATGAACAAAGAACATAATCACATTATCGAATATAGCTTAAAGTTAGATTCAAACCCTGAATTTACAACAAGTGTATTAATCGCTTATGCAAGAGCTGCAAAACGTCTTTATGATGAAGGCCAGAAAGGATGCAAGACAGTATTAGATATTGCACCTGCATACTTATCAGAAATGAGCGATGAAGATTTAAGAGCACATTTATTATAATAAGTAGATAGGATACAAATATTGAAGATTGAAAGTATTGAATTGTAGAGTAGTTGATTCAAAATTAAATTTGTATAATTGAATATTTGAAATAAAAAGGTCTGGTAGAAATATCGGACCTTATTTATTTTTGAAAAAGTGAGCAACACTCTGAAAAAGTAAACAATGCCTCGCAAGATTACAAGCAGGGGGAACAGTTTTTAAAGAAGAACCATGAAAATAACACATTTTTATATATCGGGGTACGTTTTGCAATTTTGAACAAGAAAAAATCATTATATTAGTCGTGCAAAAGTGAAACGTACCCCGAAAAAAGAGGTTTATGAAATATCGGGGTACATATCACTATTTCGGACAAGAAAATAGTTGTCATATTGGTTGTATTAAAAGAAAAAGTACCCCGAAAAAAGGGGTTTACGAAATATCGGGGTACATATCGCTATTTTAAACAAGAAATTAATTATCATATTGGTTGTATTGAAAGAAAACGTACCCCGAAAAAAGAAGCTTACGAAATATCGGGGTACGCATCAATATTTCTAACGAGAAAAGGTTATCAAATTAGCTGCATTCAAATGATATGTGATGCTATAAAGAAGGGAATACCGCAACAAACTTAAAAAATAGGAATGTTGTGGTATAAATCAACAGAAAAGAGAATAAAAAAGTACCCCGAAAAGCATTTTTGCCGTATCGGGGTACTTTCTGCAACATTTAATCTACAGCGGACTTTTTCTCTTCCCGTTCATAAAACTTAGCACTTTCTTTTTCGTAGCCTTGTCTTTTATTGGCGCAGGCTGCCAGTTGTTTGTATCTCCGGTGTAAACGTAGCATGGAATTATGTCGCCGGTTTCCTTTGATACTTTATTATTTGAAGTAAGGGTTATTGTGTGCTGGTATATGATTGTGCGGTTTTCGGGATGGCGGTTGCCACCAAAAATAAAGTTGCCCATTGAATAAATAATTGTTTTATTTTTGTATTTCTCCAATGACTGTAGCACGTGTGGGTGGTCGCCGATTATCAGGTCGGCACCGGAATCAATTAAAGTATGACAGGCGTTAACCTTCCAGTTTTCAGGTTCGTGAAGACCTTCAGTTCCACCGTGGAAATAAATAATTTGATAGTCACTTTTTTTCGTAGCTTTTTTCAGGGCAGACTTAATTGAAGGAAGAACGTAATCGCTGTACATAGATACACAAATTACAGAAATTTTAAAATTATGCTTTTCGAAATAAACAATCTTACCTTCCTCGCCCCATTTAACGTTAGCTGCGTTTAAGGCTTTTCTTGTGTCTTCGTGTCCCTCCAAGCCGTAATCATTAATATGATTATTTGAAATAGAAACCATATCAATGCCACCGGCTGATAAGATTTTGGCATTTTTTGCAGGTGACTTAAACCAAAAAGCACGGACATTAGGATCTGCATATTGTCCCTTGTCGCTAACTTTCAACTTCTTGCTGTCTGAATAAACATTTTCGCAGTCAGCAATTGTAAAGTCATCATTTAAGAAATAAGAGTTAACTTTCTCTAAAAAATATGAAGGATTCTTAGCCTTTGCAACGTCATTAAAACAATTCTCATAAGAAGCATTTTCGTCTGTTGCACAGAGACAATCCCCAACAAAACTTAACTTAATAGTATTAGCAGGAGCGGTTGTTGCAACAGTACTTGAATCTTTAGTAGTGGTTTGTCCTGAACTTGAAGATTTGCTTTCATCGGATGAATTGCCTGTGTTGCTTCCAATTGATTTTGAATTGATATTATTTTGAGCTGCGTTTCCTATAGTGTTTTTCTTCGAATTTTCATTCTGACTCATCGTTTCTTTCTGACCCAAAACATTAGTTGTCGTATCCATAGGTTTAACCGAAAGGTTAAAAAATATTGCCACGGTTATAACCGACAGTATTATGGGAAAAATTACTATAATATTTTTTTTCATTTTCTCTCCATTCTTCTATAATTATGTAGAATAAATTTGAGGGTGTTTATAGAAAATATACAAAACCCAACCTTAGAATTTATTGTACCATATGAGTCGTTAAGATGAAAAATAAAAAACAATAAAAAAGAAGATAAAATATATACAAAAATAGATTGGCTGTATATACAAGGAATAAATAAGTGTGATACAATTATCGAAGTTAAAATTTATAGGAGAAATCATATGTCAAAATACGTATTAGAAGTTTGTGTTGATTCAGTAGAATCAGCAATTTCCGCATATAATGGAGGAGCAACAAGAATTGAGTTATGCTCAAATCTTGTTATAGGAGGAACAACTCCGGATTTAGAATTGTTTAAAACTATTAGAAACCATATTCAGATTCCAATTAACGTAATGATACGTCCTCGTTACGGTGATTTTTGCTACACAGAATATGAACACGAAATTATGTGCAGACAGGTGGAAAACTTTAAAAACGAAGGTGCGGATGCAGTTGTAATTGGGAGTTTAAATATTGACGGAACATTAAATGAAAAGCAGATGAAAGAACTTATTAAAGAGGCAGGTCAGTGTAAAATTACGCTTCATAGAGCTTTCGATATGTGTAAGGATTATTTTCAAACAATGGAAGAAGCCATAAAACTTGGTGTGGATACGATTTTAACTTCAGGAGGAAAACAGAACTGCATTGTAGGTGCTGAAACCATTAGAAATTTGGTTGAACAGGCGGAAGGAAGAATAGAAATATTAGTTGGTGCAGGTGTAAGTCAAAATAATATTGCAGAACTGATTAAGAGAACAAAAACCAAAAGCTTCCATATGTCGGGAAAAACAATTATAGAGAGCACAATGAAATATAGAAATCCAGACGTTTTTATGGGACTTCCGGGAATTAGTGAGTATAAAAAATATCAAACAGATGAAAAAATTATAAAACAGGTAGTAGAAATACTACAAAGAAATATAGAGTCCAAAACACAGATTCAGGAATAAAAATTTTAATTTAAGAAAATTAATATAATCTGAAAACTAAAAAGTAACTTACAGGAAAATGCAAAAGAAGGAGGAAAAAATGTATTCAGCATTATTAGTAATTATTTATTTAGCATTTATAAGTTTAGGTTTGCCTGATACTCTGTTGGGCTCAGCGTGGCCACAGATGCATATCGAACTTAATGCATCATTGTCTTCAGCAGGAATTATAACAATGATTATATCAATGGGAACGGTTATATCAAGTTTGTTTTCAGACAGATTAAACATTAAGCTTGGAACGGGAAAAGTTACAGCTATTAGTGTATTAATGACAGCAGTAGCATTGCTTGGATTTTCACTATCACATAGTTTCATAATATTATGTGTGCTCGCAGTACCATATGGATTAGGTGCAGGAGCTGTAGATGCGGCATTAAATAATTATGTTGCACTACATTATTCCTCAAAACATATGAGCTGGCTTCACTGTTTCTGGGGAGTTGGCGCATCAATAGGACCATATATTATAGGAACATGTATGGCTCATGGTTTAGGCTGGCGTGGTGGTTACAGTGTTATTTCAGTACTTCAGTTTACACTTACAGCAGCATTATTTATAACATTGCCATTATGGAAAAAAGTAGAAAACAGCGAAAACAATGTAATCAATGGAAATAACGAAAGAACTCAGGAAGAGCCACAGGAGAGAAAAGCTAAATCATTATCAGAAGTATTACATATTAAAGGGGTAATCTACATTTTATTTGCATTCTTCTGCTATAGTGCAGTTGAGCAGACAACAACATTGTGGTGTGCAAGTTACCTTGTATTAAATAGAAGCATTGACAGCAACATAGCAGCCAAGTTTGCAGCATTTTTCTACATAGGAATTACATTTGGACGTTTCCTGTGCGGATTTATTGCAGACAAGTTAGGCGACAAGAATATGATAAGACTTGGAATTATAATAATTGTGGCAGGTATTGTAATGTTATTTATGCCAATACCGGGTGCAGCTATTGCTTTGGCAGGACTTATAACAATAGGTCTTGGCTGTGCACCAATATATCCGTCAATTATTCATTCAACACCATTTAACTTTGGCGCGGATAATTCACAGGCGGTTATCGGAATACAGATGGCATTTGCTTATGTGGGAACAACATTTATGCCACCATTATTCGGACTTATTGCCCAGTATATTAACATAGGATTATTCCCGGTATATATTTTAATATTTACTGCAATAATGCTTTTGACAACAGAAGTGTTAAACAACATTAACAAGGATAAAGCATATAAATAATCCAAATAAACAAAAGAAGTCAGTGTTTTTAACATGGGATATTCTAAGGAAAACTGTTTTGGGCTTTTTATGTAATTAGAATTGAAAGAGTCAGGAAACAATAATACTAGAAAGTGCAAAAAAAGCCCTAAATTAATACCACAAAACTATGTACATAATTAAAAAAAGTATGTATTATTAAAGACGCGACAGTTAAGGCTGTCGCGTTTTGTGGAAAGAAGGGTGAAAATTATGAAATATATGAGACAATTTGGGATTATTATGTTAGTAACCTGTATAGGTGAAATCTTAAAATATTTAATTCCGTTGGCAATACCGTCAAGTATTTATGGATTGTGTCTGATGATGGTTTTGCTTGTGACAGGCATTGTGAAAGTAGACGATGTAAAAGAGTCAGGAACTTTTCTAATAGAAATAATGCCTTTAATGTTTATTGCATCGGGAGTAGGAATAGTTGTTTATTGGAAACAGCTTAAAACCATGCTTATTCCACTTATAATTATTACTTTTGTGTCAACAGTCCTTGTAATGGCTGTGTCAGGAAAAGTAACCCAGTATGTGATAAAGAGGAGAAAAAAACATGAATCAGATGATAATTAATTCTACAACAATAGGTGTAGTAATAAGTGTAATGGGATACGAGTTAGGCTTATTATTAAAAAGAAAATTTAAGTCAGCTATTTTTAACCCACTTTTAATTTCAATAATATTTGTAATATGCTGTCTGCTCTTGTTTAGGGTAGATTATGATAATTACAACAAAAGCGCACAGTATTTAAGTTATCTTTTAACACCGGCAACAGTATGTCTTGCAATACCTTTGTATCAGCAGATTAAATTACTTAAAGAGAATGTGGTAGCAATATTTGCAGGCATAATTTCTGGTGTACTTACAAGTTTGGTTTGTATATTTGTATTTGCTTTAATATTTAATTTCGGTCATGAAGAATATGTAACATTGTTGCCTAAGTCCATTACAACAGCAATTGGAATGGGAATTTCAGAAGAACTTGGTGGATATGTTACAATTACAGTTGCGGTAATAATCATTACAGGAGTTCTTGGTAACATATGTGGTGATGCAGTTTGCAAAATATTTAAAATAACAAATCCTGTGGCAAAGGGAATAGCTCTGGGAACATCTTCCCATGCCATTGGTACTGCAAAAGCAATGGAAATGGGCGAGATTGAAGGGGCAATGAGCAGCCTTTCAATAGTAATAGCAGGAATTTGCACAATGGTAGGAGCATCTGTTTTTGCAAATTTTATATAAAGAGTTATAATAATGGCGGACAGATTTTTATTTA
>ENA-OPAH01001270-OPAH01001270.1-human-gut-metagenome-genome-assembly--contig:-NODE-1270-length-17005-cov-5.886195_pt1 | contig 17005 bp, 14 predicted proteins | sample MGYA00241050_ERZ501416 | MGnify/ENA primary metagenome ERZ501416 (study PRJEB25962, sample SAMEA2042632) | human gut metagenome | biome: human gut; feature: human-associated habitat; material: faeces... | reverse complement strand
CCAAAGGGTTTCTTCTGCGGCAGTATCTTGGGATGGTAATTTTGGAGCGGTGTTGTTGTCTGTGGATTCGCATATGTCATTCATGGTTTTTTGTTCAAGATCAGCCATATCTTCTACCTCCTTATATTTTTTGCTGCGGCATTCCCTTTCGCTTCTTATAGTATGATTGTAGCAAAAAAGCATGGGGGCTTCTATGGTATTGCCAAAACGTAAAAAAGAAGTAAGAAATGGGCGTATAAATGCGAGGGGCTGTTTTTCGAATGATTTGAAAGAGAAATGTTTTAGAAGCTTCTCTTTTTTTTCAACCATTCGACAGAGTCAAACAAGAAAATGGACATCCCAAAGGGCATAAATAAATATAGGGAGGTGGACTGTATGAAAGAAAGACAGGAAAATACCTGTAAAAGTGTATTTCGAGACGGCAACAGCGAACCAAGACGGGAACAATTCACAAAGGCTTGGATTAGCCTCATCAATCAAATGGAGCGGAACAAAGAAATGCTTCACAGATGATAGAGAGGAGGTAATCCATGTGAAGGCAGCCATCTATTGTAGACTATCGGAAGAAGATCGGGATAAGCGCAGCTTTGCGGACGACAGCGCCAGTATCCAGAATCAAAAATCCATGCTGGTGCAGTATGCCATAGAACAGGGATGGGAGATTTACGGCATTTACAGCGATGATGACTATGCTGGTGCTGATCGGAATCGACCGGCGTTTCGGCGTCTTTTGGAAGATGCGGAAAAAAGGCTTTTTGACATCATCCTTTGCAAGACCCAGTCCCGTTTTACAAGGGAATTGGAGCTGGTGGAAAAATACCTCCATGGGTTATTTCCCCAGTGGGGTATCCGGTTTGTCAGCATTGTGGACAATGCCGATACAGACGTGAAAGGTAACAAAAAATCACGGCAGATCAATGGTCTGGTCAACGAATGGTATCTGGAGGATATGTCCGATAATATTCGAAGCGTTCTGCGGAATCGGCGGGAAAATGGATTTCATATTGGCGCCACGGCACTGTATGGGTATCAGAAAGACCCAGAACGAAAGGGGCACCTCATCATTGATGAGGAGGCTGCACAGGTGGTTCGAGAAGTGTTTACACTATTTTCTCAAGGCTATGGAAAATCTGCCATTGCACGAATGCTCAATGATAGGGGGGTGCCCAATCCAACGGAATATAAACGCCGAAAAGGAATCATCAAAACGCCGACAAAGCAGAAAAACAGCACCCTGTGGAAATATTACACCATTGCGGATATGCTGGAAAACGAAATGTACATAGGCAATATGGTGCAGGGGAAATACGGCAGTGTTTCCTATAAAACAAAGAAAAACAAGCCTCGCCCCAAGGAACAATGGTATCGGGTGGAAGGAACCCATGAACCCATCATAGAGAAAGAACTGTGGGATAAGGTGAAAGCAATGCGGCGACAAAAGGCAAAACCTTTTACCACTGGCACTATCGGTTTGTTTTCGGGAAAAGCCCGCTGTGGGGAATGTGGCTATGTGCTGCGCTCGGGGAAACGGGGAGAGTGGCGGTTTTTGACTTGCCCCAACCGTTCTGTGTCAAAAGATGCTTGCGGAGGCGCTTTCATTTCTGTCAGCCGTTTGGAAAGCAAAGTTATGGAGGAGCTGAAACGGCTAGCAGAGAATTATCTGGATCAGGAAGCCTTGGAACAGGGAATCCAATGGGATAAGGAATATGAAAAACAGAAAAACAGTGTTGCGGATCGGATGAAATTTTACGAAAAAAAGATTCTAGATTGCAAAAAAGCCCTTCGGGCGTTATATCTGGATCAGGTGCGAGGAATTTTGACAGAAGAAGATTATCTGGACACGACAAAGGCGTTTTCCATAGAGAAGCAGCGGATGGAAGAAGCGATGAAAATATGCAAAGAACAGATTCAGGAAATAGAAGAGCGGAAAAAGGCAGGAGGAAATGGGAAAGAGTTGGTGGAAAAATATATCCATGTGGAACATCTGACCAGAGAGATGGTGGAAGCATTGGTCGATCATGTGGATGTGGGAAGAAGGATTTCTGGGTCGAGAGATGTGCCTATTACGATTTATTGGAATTTTTGAGACGGCAAAGAGGACTTTGTCGTCTTTTTGTATGAGAAAATAGACAGCTGTTTTGCAGAGAAAGCTAATATGAGATCTCATTGCAAAAAATGAAATCGATAATAGATATAAATATGTTTAAATGCTATAAAAGCAATTTGTAATTTCTATATTTTTATTGAAAGCACATGACAAACATGCTATACTGAACACATGTAGAGCATACATAATTTTTTTTATTACAAAGATTTACTTGTAATAAGGAAAACGTATATCAGGAAAAGGAGGAGTTTTCGGTGAAGAGAAAAGTATTGCCTTGCTTTATGGCGCTGTCCATGACATTGACTGCTGTACCGAATGTAGCAATGGCAGAAGATGGCAGCATGAACGAAGCAGGAACAGTTGTAGAAACAACAACGGAAACAGAACCTGCGGAAGAACCTGCGGAGGAAGTGGGGGCATCCGGAGTTGCTGAAACAACAGAAGAAACGAAAGAAGAAACAGCAGAAGAAACTGTTGTAGAAGCGACAGAAATCCAGCCAGCAATGGTAATGGCAACTGGTGAAGTTGCTGTGAAAAATGGCGTGGTGGAAGTTGCGACGGTAGAAGCATTGAAGGAAGCTGTTGCAACTGCAGCAGACAGTGGTGTGGAAACGACCATTCAGCTGACAGAGAATATTGAAGATTTAAAAACAGAGGATATTATTGAAATTCCCGCTGATGCAAAAATCATTTTGGATATGAATAGTAAAACCATTTCTACAGCGAGTGATTTTAACGGTCGTCCAATTGTGAACAATGGCACATTAACAGTTAAGGGCAATGGTACCATTGATAGTTCTAATGCCAATAGTAAAAAGAATGGTACTATTGGAATGGGTGCGATTGACAATTTTGGTACTTTGTTGATTGAAAACGGGACATACAAAGGTAGTGTTTTTGGGGGTGCCGCAATTCGGAATAAGGAGGGTGCTTCTCTAACCATTGAGGATGGTTATTTCGAGAGCAATTCTGCCGTTTACAATTTTGAAGGGGCGACAGCTGTTATCAATGGTGGTGAATTTCATTCAGAAGCATGTAATGCAATCAAAGACGATGTTGGAAACGGTAGGTATTATGCGTATGCATTTATCAGTGCAGGCGACTTATACTTTAATGATGGCAAAGTAACTGGTGTACAAGGGGCATTGGCAATTAATAATGGCTATGCAGAAGTAAAAAATGGAACTTTTGAAACTGTAACATGCGAGCATGGCAATGACACAGCGTTCTATGCTTTATATATTGCAGGAGAACGTGGTGTAGTTGATGCAACTATTTCTGGCGGTACATTTACAAGTGCTACACGAGTTGCAGTAAGCGTAGGTAACGATAATACCGGTGGCGATGGCGGTCTGAATCTTCCTGCAAATGCAACTATTACTGGTGGTACATTTATTGGTGGAGGTAGTGGAACTGCTGCACTTGAAGCACCTAAAACAGGTACACTTAATATTATTAGCGGTACATTTTCCAGCGATGTTGAGGAATTTGTTGATCCCAGTAGTGATATAGAAAAAGATGAAAATGGAAATTGGGTTACAAAACCGATTCCGGTTGAGGACGCAGTTGCAAGTATTGGAGAGAAGAACTACAAAACACTAGCAGCAGCAGTCAAGAATGCGGCAGCAGGAGATACTGTCAAATTAATTAAGTCTGTTGAATTGACAGAAACTTTGACAATTGATAAAGGAATCGATTTTGATTTAAATGCAAATACAATTACAATCAAAGATTCTGTTGATGATGGTATTCTTATTTCTACAAGTGAGGATGCAGATGTTGTCATTTACAATGGTACTATTACAGATGAGCGTGGAAAAGACAAGAGTGCTATTGGTAAAAATACAATTGACATCAAAGGTCAGGCGAATGTTACAACAAAAGACTTGACAGTAGAGGCATATGCGCCGAAAGACCAAAGCAGCCCTTACTATAACTATTTGCTGCGGATTCAGCCTGACGATTCCCAAAATGTAGGAAGCCTTACACTTGATGCAGGTACTAAGATTCAGGAATTGTCCAATGGATCTAGTGAGACATATGGAGTTGTAGGGATCGCTGCCATTGGCGCATATTCCAACGGAAACGATGTACCAGAAGACTATGAAGGTGTAAAAGTTGTTATCAAAGATGGTGTTTCTGTAGAAACAACAGGATATGCTTTATCTGGTAATGGATCAAAGCATGGAACAACATTTATCATTGAAGGTGGCAGCTTATATTCTAAAGAAAGTACCGCGATTTATCATCTGCAGATGGGAACAATGACTATCTCTGGGGATAATACTGTTATCAAAGGCGGAAATACTGGGATTGAAGTACGAGCAGGGAATGTAACAATTAAAGACGGTGTTGTAGAGGGGCTTGCAACACCTACCAATGTTGATGGAAACGGAAATGGTACGACTTCTGCAGGTGCTGGTATTGCGATAGCTCAGCATACAACAAAGCTGCCAATCAATGTAACCATTACCGGCGGTGAAATTAAGGGGTACAGTGCTTTTTATGAAAGTAACCCTCAGAAGAATCCAGAAAATGACTTGAATAAAATTAATATTTCCATTGTTGATGGGACTTTTACTGCTACGAATGGAGGTACTGCTCCCATTTACAGTGAAGATAAACAAAACTTCATTACTGGCGGCACATATTCTAACGCATTAAATAACAATTATCTGGGGAATAATTACCAATTAACTCCTAATGAAGACGGTACTTTTGGTGTAGACTACAACAAAGATGGTGCGGTTGCAAAAGCGGGAGAGGTTTATTGCAAAACCTTAAAAGAAGCAGGCGAACGTGTTAAAGATGGAGAAACAATCTCTATTCTGAAAAATATTGACGATGCTTCTGACTTCATGAAAATTGATGGTAAAAAGAATGTGACTATTGATTTGAATGGGTATACTGTAAAAGGTTCCGGATATGATGGCGTAATCAATGCAGTAAACGGTGCAACTGTTACCATCGATGGCAGAGATGCAAATAGTGCAATTATTGCTAATGAAGATAGCGGATATGCTATGGCAGTATGGGCAAATGGCCAGGAAACAAAAGTTACCATCAATGGCGGTTCTTACACACAGAATATTACAGGTACAGACGATCAATTTGATATGATCTATGCTTCTGATAAGGCTACCATTGAGATTTTGAATGGATATTTCGAATCTGCTACACCTAAGTGGACATTAAATCTGAAAGATAATGATGGTGCAACTATGTTGGTAAAAGGTGGTTCTTTTGTGAACTACGATCCAAGCAATAGCCAATCCGAAAATCCTCCAGCAGATTTTGTCGCTGATGGCTACAAAGTCAGCGAAAACAATGGTGTTTACACTGTGTCTAAAAAATCCTCCGGCGGTTCCCACCGTTACGACGGCTACATCACCATCATCAACCCGAAAAACGGCACTGTTTCTGTCAGCGATGACTGGGCAGACGAAGACCAGAAAATCACACTGACGATTACACCTGACAAAGGTTATGTAGTAGACAAGATTGAAATCGTTGACTTGGAAGGCGATAAGATCGAAGCGAAGAAGGTAGAAGACGAGGATAATGAATATACCTTCCGTATGGCAAACTGTGATGTGACAGTGACCGTAACCTTCAAGGAAGAAGGCAAAACAGAAGATAAAGAAGAAACCAATGAAACAGAAGAAACTGATAAAACAGAAGAAACCACAACACCTGAAACAGTTACATTCTCTGATGTCAGCGAAAGCGATTGGTTCTATAAAGGCGTAAGCTATGTGGTGGAAAACGGTATGATGAATGGTGTAGGTGAAAATCAGTTCGCACCCAATGCACCTCTGACCAGAGAAATGCTGGCAGTGGTTCTCTACAACATGGAAAAACAGCCTGAAAGCACAGGTGTAAATCCTTTTGCAGATGTAAAAGCAGATATGTGGTACACAGATGCCATTGTTTGGGCAAATGCAAATGGTATTGTAGCAGGCTATGATGACAGCACATTTGGTCTGGGCGATTCCATCACCAGAGAACAGCTGGCGGCAATCCTGTACCGTTATGCACAGATGAAAGGCTATGATGTTACAGAAAAAGCAGATCTGACAGGCTATGCAGACAGCGCTGCCATCAGCGGCTATGCTGTAGAAGCAATGCAGTGGGCAAATGCCAACGGTATTGTAAATGGTATGACAGCAACCACTCTGGCACCTCAGGGCACTGCAACCAGAGCACAGGTAGCAGCTATGCTGATGAACTTCTGCGAAAATGTTGTAACAAAAGCAGAATAAGAACAAATCTGTTCTCAACTTACCTGCACATACAGCCGGAGGCGAAAGCTTCCGGCTTTTTGTATGGAAAAAATAGACAAAAAGCATCCCTCCAAAATATTCATGAAAATAGCAGATGCAGCGTACACAAGGGCGCATGACGGAAATCGGATTGAAAAAAACAGCAAAGAATGCTATAATAATGCGACCTTTTATGATATGAGAACGAAGAAGTGTTTGAAGGAGCAAGAGGAATGCTTCATGAAAAGAAGGATTCTTTTTGCTGAACACAGAGACTTCCAGATAAAATACTGGAAGAATTTATGGACAAGGAGCAAAATGTATGAATGTAATTTCTTTATTTTCCGGATGCGGCGGTCTTGATCTGGGATTTGAGCGGGCTGGATTTCATATTCCCGTAGCAAACGAGTTTGATCAAACCATTTATGAGACATTTAAGATCAATCATCCAAAGACCCATTTGATCGAAGGTGATATCCGGCAGGTTACCAAAGAAGATATTGCTCCTTATATTGATGGAGAGGTGGACGGTATCATTGGCGGACCTCCTTGCCAATCTTGGTCTGAAGCAGGCGCATTGAGAGGAATCGAAGATGCCAGAGGAAAACTGTTTTATGATTATATCCGGCTCCTGAAAGAGTTTGCACCGAAATTTTTCCTGGCGGAAAATGTCAGCGGCATGCTGGCAAACAGACATAGTGAGGCTGTTCAGAATATCCTGCACATGTTTGAGGAGGCTGGATATGATGTTTCCCTGACATTGGTCAACGCCAAAAATTATGGCGTGGCAGAAGAACGCAAAAGAGTTTTCTATATCGGTTTTCGCAAGGATCTGAATATCCAGTTTGTATTCCCAAAAGGTTCCACTGAGGAAGATGATGCCAAGCTTACCTTAAGAGATATTATTTGGGATTTGCAGGATACTGCTGTACCGGCAGGTCCTAAGAATCATCACAATCCTGAAGCGGTGAACAATAACGAATATTTTACAGGTGCCTTTTCCCCTATCTTCATGAGCCGCAATAGAGTGAAGGGGTGGGATGAACAGGCATTTACTGTACAGGCTTCTGGGCGTCAGTGCCAGCTTCATCCACAAGCACCTAAAATGCAGAAATTTGGTAAAGATGACTGTCGTTTTGTGGAAGGCAGTGAGCACCTTTATCGTCGAATGACCATTCGCGAGATTGCCAGAATACAGGGATTCCCTGATGATTTCCAGTTCCTCTATAAAGAAACAAACAACGCATATAAAATGATCGGAAATGCTGTCCCTGTGAACCTTGCTTACGAGATTGCAACGGCTATCAAGCTGTTTTTGCAGGGAGAAGGGGATAAGGTGATTGGAATGGATGTTGGCAAAAAGACGGGAGGAAAAAAGAAATGAGCACAAACAGCAATGACCAAGGAAGAGCCTATGAATATGCTTGGATGACTGCTTTATACAAAAAACTTGCTGCCGTCAGAAAGACCTGTGTTGTGGCAAATTCCAGTCTGGATGCCAACAAAAGGGCATGGAATGCCATCAGTCAGGACAAAAGGGAACTGTATGCTCTCTCTGCTGATGCAGCGGTGGATATGGTTTTAGGGCTTGAGCCTTTGATGAAAGAAAATCAAGGGACGCTGTTTCTTGCTTTTCAGAAAGATGAAGCAGGAGAAAATGGGGATGTCCGCGATATTGTCATTTACCGGGAAGATATACCTTGGAAAGTGGGGCTGAGTATCAAGCATAACCATGCGGCTGTCAAACACAGCAGGTTAAGCCATGTTCTGGATTTTGGAAAGGAATGGTATGGTATCCCTTGCAGCAAACAATATTGGGATGACATCCGCCCCATTTTTGCGATGCTGAATCGGGAGAAAGAACTTGGTACGAAATGGTCAGAGCTGCATGATAAAGAAGGGGATGTATACATTCCTCTGCTGAAAGCTTTTTTGGATGAGGTAAACAGGGCTTATGAAAGGGAGCCGGAAGTTGCCATCAGAATGTTTGGATATTTGGTGGGTATGAAAGATTATCATAAGATCGTCAGCAACGACAGCAAGAAAATGACTTCCATTCATACATTCAATCTGCATGGCACATTGGGCAGATCCAGCCGGGAAAAAGCATCTGCTTTTGAAATTCCTGATGCCAGCGCGCCTATGAAGATACGTTCCATGGGATTTAAACAAGGGAGCAAAACAACCGTTCAAATCTATATGGATAACGATTGGGCATTCAGTTTTCGAATACATAGCGCCAGCACCCGTGTGCAGCCAAGTCTGAAGTTTGATATTCAATTTATTTCCATACCGGCTTCTGTTTTGAATGTGGAATGCAATTGGAAATAAAAATGAAATTTGTGTTTTAGAATTTGATAGGATAGTAAAAATGTCGAAAGGCGGAAATACCGTTTTTCGGCATTTTTTGTTTTTGGGAAAGGTTACACTTCCAAAGGGGCAGCATCTGCTGCCATATCCTCATACAAATCTGTGATGGGATCGCCTTTGGACTGGAATGCAGCTGCAGAGAAGGGCACACCAGCGGCAGAGCAGGGATATACCCCAAAGCCGTGGTTCACATAGTATGCTTCCAGACCGCCTTCGATGATCTGGTCTTTGGTCAGACCCTGCATAAGCTGGCGGACGATGGTGCCCATGATTTCTGCATGCCCCAATTCTTCTGTGGCAATGTCATTGAGTGTGGCTTTGGCTTCCGGTGTTACCATGGAATAGCGCTGGCTCAAATACCGATGGGCAGCGCCCCATTCCCCATCGCAACCGCCATACTGCTCAATCATGATTTTTGCCATGCGGGCATCGGGGCGGGTGATTTTTACAGGAAACTGTAGTTTCTTTTCATAAATCCACATTTACATGCACTCCTTTCCAGCCATAGAGGGGTTTGCTGTTGTCTGCCAAGGCCATGGATCGTTTTTCCACTGCCAGTTTTCTGTATCAGCGGCATAGCTGCGGAAGGAGCACAGAGGACCATAAGCCGCTTCAAATTTCATCCGCAGGGTGTCTGCGGCTTCGATGGTCTGGTTATAGGCGTTGATGGCTTCTGTTTCTGTGGGATGGGTGTTCAGATACAAACCTAAATCCACAGCCAGAAAATCCAATTCCATGAGTTTTTGGAGCATCATTTCGCGTTCCATGAGGTGACCTCCTTTGCATTGCGTTTGATATGGCTGCCCTGGACATAGGGCATGGAAAGATCAGAAAAAGCGGTGCCGCAAATCAAACTTTGTTCGGCAGAAGATGGTGTCTGGTAGGGCTGACTGGGAACAAAAGCTTGTGCCAGACCGACTTTTTTGATGACACATGCGTTGCAGTCCATGGTGGTTTCTGTTTCGCAGGTGTCCGGCAGGAAATTCGATGCGATCTCTTTCATGGAGATGCCTCCTTATGTTATTCTCTTGTATCCTATGAAGTGGAAAAGCTGTCGGTGCAAGAAAAAAACAGAATAGCCGAAATTCTGAAAAAAGGATTTCGGCTATCTTTACTAAGTCTTATGGACGGAACAAAAGGAAATACAAGTCATTCACATTAGTGCCTGTGGGACCGGTGATGATAAGGCTGTCTACGGCTTTCAAAGCATGATAAGCATCATTTTCTGCCAGAACAGCATCAACAGAAAGCCCTGCCTTTCGCAAAGCTGCCATGGTGCTGCCATCAACCATACCGCCTGCTGCGTCTGTAGGACCATCGGTGCCATCAGAACCTACAGCAGCCACAAGGGCGTTTTTCATACCTTCCAGATAGGGGGCAGCAGCAAGTGCCAGTTCCTGATTTCTGCCGCCTTTGCCTTTGCCAGTCAGATGCACCACTGTTTCGCCGCCGCAAAGGATGGCACAGGGACCTTTCACAAGACCTTCGCCTTTTTCCAGAGTTTTTGCCATGGAGCCCAAGAAACGACCAGCTTCTCTGGCTTCGCAGTCCAGCATGTTGGAAAGGGTCAGTGATGTATATCCCAGTTTTTCCGCTGCTTTTGCGGCAAATGCACAAAGCTGGGATACGCTGCCTGTGATCTGCATTTCGCAGTTGGTGATTTCTTTAGGGGTTTCTTCCTGTAATTGTTTCAAAACGGCAGGAGGGAAATCCAGATGGTATTTTTCCACCACTGCCATGGCGTCGGCACAGGTGGAGGTATCTGCGGTGGCAGGACCGGAAGCAATGGCATCGGGATAATCTCCCAGAATATCACTGAGGGCAATGGCGATGATGGAAGCGGGTGCACAAAATTTTGCAAAGCGACCGCCTTTCACTGCGGAAAGATGTTTGCGGATGGTATTGATTTCTGTGATTTCCGCGCCGCATGCCAAAAGCTGATTTGTTACATTCTGCATATCTGCCAGTGTCAGAGAACCAGCGGGCTTTTCAAATAATGCAGAGCCACCACCGGAAATCAAAAAGATGACGGTATCTTTTTCTGTGAGGTTTTCCACAGCAGCAAGGATTTTCTCTGTTCCGGCAATGGAGTTTTCATCTACCAAAGGATGTCCGCCTTCGGCGATGACAAAACCAGGGATATCTCCTTGGCTGTGGTCATATTTGGTCAGCACAACACCACGGTCGATGGTATTTCCTAATAAATCAGAAGCAGCTTTTGCCATGGTCCAAGCGGCTTTGCCAATGGAAATGACGATGCATTTTCCGGGAAAGGTACGTCCTTCCAAAGCACGCTGCACAGCGGCATGGGGCTGCACTTGTTTTAATGTATCATCAATGATGGTCTGGGCATGAATACGCAGAGAATCCATAGTATTTCCTCCTTTTTCTTTGGTTTGGTGCCAGTATAACATGATGGACGCTTTCCTACAACAAAAAAGCCGAAAATCTCTTGGCAAGAGATTCTCGGCTTTGCTTTTATTTCTGTTCCGGCAGTACACGGTCAAAGAGAATGTAATACTGCAGTTTTGTGAGGGTATCCAGCTGTTCCTGAACATCCTCCGGCAGTTCCTGCACATAATTGCCCTGAGCATCTACATGGTACATATCAGAAAGGACAGGGTATTCTTTCCGCATGTCATTGAGCATGTCATAAAGAGGAGAAAGTCCCTCCATGCCAGCCAGTTCTGTAGTCAGCGCTCCCAGATAGAAAGAGCTGATGAGATGGTTTTCCGGCAATGCGGCTGCATCGACGTTTTCTGCAAAACCGCACTGCTGTGCAGCGCTGTCGTTTGCCCAGATGACAAAAGGTGTTTCGTAAACGGCAGTCTGTTCTTCTGGTGTGCCGTTGGCATCTTTGGGATAATCCAGCAGGTCGAAGAATTCCATACCGTTGGAGAAGCCCGGCAGATGGTCACCGAAGTATACCAGAATGATGGGTTCTTCGCTGTTTTCCGCATATTCCACCAGTCGTCCCAATTCTTCGTCTGCATCGGTCATGCCGTAGAAATACTGGGTCAATAGATCAGTTTCTGTTTCTGTCAATTCCACGTCTGTGGAGAAATTCTGTGCCAATGTTCCATATTTTTTTTCGTAAGGACCGTGGTTCTGAATGGTGACAGTAAAGGAGAACAAAGGCGCATCGGATGAGGAGATATGCTCATCCATCACAGAAAGAATTTTATCTATGGTGGCTTCTTCGTTTACATAGCCGCCGATGCCTTGGGTTGCCAGATCGAAGGAATCTTCCAGGAAATAGCAGGTTTCAAAGCCTAAATCCGGGTATACGTTCTGGCGGTTATAGAACCATGCGTAACCAGGATGAATGGAAGTGGTTTCATAACCAATCTGTGACAGCCGATAAGGCAGTGCGTCGATTTCATGATGGATAAAGTTATAAGAAGGCAGTGCCGTATCCAGGAAACGAGTAGGCAGCCCTGTGAGTACATCATATTCTGTATTGGATGTACCGCCACCGAAGTTGGCAACGGCAATATGACCGCTGACAGCGTTTTCTTTGGCACAGAGCTCCTTGAAGTTTGCCATGGGGTCTGTGTAGCCTTCAAAGCTGATATGTTCGTTTTCGCTCAAATCGGAGTATGCCTCGCCCATGATCATGATGATGTTGGGCGATGTTTCCACTGTGGTGGTGATGGGGGCGCTCATGAAATCATCACAAGATGCTTTATCATAGTCTGCTGGGGCTTCCAATCGCATGATGTTGATCTGATGGAAGAAGGAATAAACCAGACCACGTGTGTTATACTGATTTACCTGGAAATAAGGGTTTTCCACAACAGGATAACCGTCATACAGGTCTTTGTCAGCATAGACCAATGTGTTCAGACCAAAGGCTGCCAGTACAACGCAGACAATGCCAATCAGACGGGCAACCATAGGCGGACGCTGTTTTTCGCTGCGGATGAAGCTGAAAACCAATATGGCAATGGCAGCAATGAAGCCAACAGCAATGAGTGCCAGCATATAGACGGGAAATGTCTTGACGATGGTCAGAGCTTCTTTGACCAGTGTCAGGTCAGTGGGCAGCAGGGGTTCCTGCCGCATGGAAACTTTGATTTTGTCGCTGACGGCAAACAAAATCCATACCACCTGCAACAGCAGGGAGGAAAAAAACAGTCGTCCTGTCACAAAATATACCAGAAACACTGCAAGCAGTGCCGGCAGAAAGTTCCACAGAATCATGGTAGGGTGTGTCAGAAGTTCATAGGCAACGTGCAGCGGATGCTGGGTAGTGATGAGAAACACCAGACACATTGCCACAATGGCGCTGATCAGAAGCGTCAGAATGGTTTTTTTCCAGGAAAAGGGTGCGTCCTTTTGCTGAAAACAATTGAAAAACACAGGCAAAACCTCCTTATGTTTTATTTTTTCATATGTGCTTAACAATTCCTTTACAATTTGGGTATTATACGGGATTTTCGGCAAAAAGTAAAGAAATCGAAGGGTTTTCAATGGAATTTTAAGAAAAATACACATTTTTTTCTGTGGGAAATTGTGTATAATAAAAAGGGTTTTGCGGGCAAAATCCCAAAGCATAGCAAAAAAACGACGTAGGTTCCTTTTGCGGTGTAAGACATTTGTAAAAATTTGGACAAATTTCTGACAAAAAAGTGTAAAGAAATGCCCTTCGATTGTCAGAAGCTGTCAAATTTGTTATAATAAATAAATTATGGATGATATGCCATGAAGAAAAGAAAGAGAATTTTGCGGGATTTAGGAGAAATGAAAGATGGGAGAAAACAGAACAGATTATCAGCATAGACGCAGACGCCCTGTGCATCCCCAGTATGAACAGGAGCAGAGAAGGGGCAGCCGGACAGAGCGGCTGCGGGAACAGCGCTATGCGGAAGAAGAGATGCGGATGCAGCAGGAACAGCGCCGCAGAGTAGGCGCCAGAATGCAGCGCAACTATCAAAAGCAGATGGAAATGCGCCGCAGACGTAAAAGAGGGGAAATCATTCTTTGTGTACTGTTGGTGGTGATCCTTGCGGGGGCTTTTGGGGCAGCCAAACTGTACGCATCTTTGAAGCTTTGGGAAGGCAAAGCAGAGAAATCCGATTTTGTGGCATCTGCGGATGTGTCTACGGAAGCAAAAGACCAACTGCTGAATATTGCTCTGCTGGGAACCGATGGGGACGGTTTCCGAACGGACGTGAATATAGTAGCAAGCTTAAACCTGACCACGAAAGAAGTGCATCTGATTTCCGTGCCAAGAGATACTCGAGTGGTCATGACCGATGATATGATCGCTTATCTGGAGAAAAACGGCAGAACAGTCCCTCAGGCAAACGGTGTATATGGTCAGTGCAAGCTGACAGAAGTACATGCTTATGCAGGTGAAGGCAATCGCAGTACCTTCTCCGTAGCAATGCTGGAAGAAATTCTGGGAATCGACATTGACTATTATGTGAAAGTGGATCTGGATGCTTTTAAGGATATTGTAGACGCCGTTGGCGGCGTGGAATTTGATGTACAGGAACGGCTTTATTACAGCGACCCTGCTCAGGGGCTGTATATCGACCTGTATCCCGGTCCGCAGCTGCTGGATGGGGAAAAGGCAGAAATGCTGGTACGTTTCCGTGAAGGATATGCCCAGAAAGACCTGAAGCGTATCGAAGTGCAGCAGGAATTTTTGAAAGCCTTCATTTCACAGGTTTGCAGCAGCGATAAGATCATGAGCAATCTGGACAGCTACATCAAAATCTTCATGGAAAAAGTAGAGTCTGACATGCCTGTGGCAACAGCCCTGAAATATGCAGGATATATCAAAGAAATCGATCCGGCTTCCATTACCACAGACACCATTCCCGGTGAAGGCGGCGCTTATTTCGATATGGACGAAGAAGGCACCAAAGAATTGGTAGACTACCGGATTTATGGCAAAGAACCACCTGCCTACATGACAGATGACGGCACAGAAACAGATGGATTGACAGACGAAGAAACGACAAACCAGACGAACGGGTGATAAATAGCATGAGAGGAAAACAACGCCGCAGCAGCGGACACAGAAGCAGCAAGCGGGATGGGTCTTATGAAAAGCCGCAGAAGAAAAGAAAGCCCTTTCGACCCATACGTACATTTTTCAAAATTGTGGTATCCATTGTCATGGCATTTTTGATACTATCAGGCGGCGCAGCCTTCGCTTATTACAAAGTGACAGGCGAATCTCCCTTTGGCGGATATGTGGGCAGCGGTTCTAATCTGAATCTGCTGGATGCCATGCTGGGACGGGATATCAAGCTGAATGTGGCTGTTTTTGGGACGGATAAAGAAGGAAAGCGTACAGACGTTATGTTTGTAGTCCATTATGAAAGTGCTAACGAAAGTCTGGATCTGCTTTCTTTGCCTCGTGACACAAGGGTATCCGTCTGTGATGAGGTTGTGGAAAATTACGAAGAAACAGGACGGGTATATAATCAGGTAACAAAACTCAATGCCATCCATTCTTACAGCGACGAAGACAACTGCTGCCAGAATACCGTATTGCAGATTGAAGACCTGTTGGGCATCAACATCGACCACTATATCAAAATTGACTTGGATGCGTTCCGCAAGATTGTAGACACTGTAGGCGGCGTAGAAGTGGACGTGCCCCAGGATATGGACTACGAAGACCCGGCACAGGATTTGTATATCCATCTGGATGCGGGCTTGCAGACCCTCAACGGCGAGCAGGCGGAACAGCTGGTACGTTTCAGAAAGTATCCTACAGGGGACGAAGGACGTATTGAAGTACAGCAGCTGTTCTTGAAAGCGCTGGCGGAAAAAGTGCTCAGCTCTGAAAGCATTTTGAAAAATCTGCCGGAGTATATCTCTATTCTTTATAAGGATGTGCAGACAGACATTTCCCTGACAGATGCGGTGAAATACGCCAACTATGTAGGGAAAATCGACATGAATAAAATCAACATGCAGACATTGCCGGGGGCTGGTCAGTATGTAGGCAATGTGTCTTACTTCATCCATGACCCTGATGAAACCTCTCTGCTGGTGGATCAGATCTTCTATCAGGAGCATGTGACAACGCCGGAAGGGCAGACAGCAAGCAGCAGCAAAGGGCTGACCATTGAGGTCTGCAATGGCGGCAATGTGAATGGTCTGGCAAGAAGATTTTCCGACAAGCTGGCGGCGGATGGATATACAGTGACGGAACCTACCACTTATGACGGAAAACAAGTGGAAAAAACACGTATTCAGGTAAAAGAAGCTGGTACAGGCAGCGATCTGGTTTCCTATTTTGCCAATGCGGCAGTGGAAACAGCGCCGGATGAACTGCCTACGGGCGTAGATATTCGTATTATTTTGGGGACAGGAGAAAGCTGAGGCTGAGAAAGGAGCATTCCATGGCAACGGAAGAAATGATGGTAATTGGCATTGCAGGCGGTACAGGCAGCGGGAAAACAACCTTGACCAATCGCTTGAAAGAACGCTTTGGGGATGAAGTGACAGTCATTTATCACGACAACTATTACAAAAGACATGATGAACTGACATATGAAGAGCGTTGTCTGCTCAATTATGACCATCCAGATGCCTTTGATACAGACCTGATGATGGAACATATCCGGGATCTGCGGGCAGGAAAGAGCATTCAGTGTCCTGTTTATGACTTTACGGTGCATAACCGTTCTGACAAAACCGTTGAAATCCATCCTACAAAGGTGCTCATCATCGAAGGGATTCTGATTTTTGAAAATAAGGAACTTCGTGATCTGATGGACATCAAGGTGTTTGTAGATACAGATGCCGACGTGCGTATCCTGCGTCGTATCCTGCGGGATGTAAAAGAAAGAGGCAGAAGTCTGGAATCTGTGGTAGACCAGTATTTGCAGACCGTAAAGCCTATGCATGAACAGTTTGTGGAACCCAGCAAACGGGGCGCTGACATCATCGTGCTGGAAGGCGGACAGAACGTGGTGGCGCTGGACATGATGATTCAGCGGATTTATGGTCATGTTTATGGCACCCATGTGAAATAAGGAGCAGAAGTATGGATTGGAAAGGTAATTTACAGAAGTCTGTCATCTGGGGCATTTTCTTCAGTGCGGCAGTCCAGATCATTGCAGAGAGAGGGCATGTGAATATCATGAAATTCATCGCTTTTGCATTGTTATTTGCGGTGCTGTATTTCCTCTGGCTCACATTGACTGGAAATCGTAAATAAAAAAAGAAAGCCGGAATCCTTTGTATGAACTGAACCCAAAAAGTTAGACAATATTTTCAAATTAAAATTGTTTAAGAA
>ENA-OPAH01001262-OPAH01001262.1-human-gut-metagenome-genome-assembly--contig:-NODE-1262-length-17077-cov-2.916931_pt1 | contig 17077 bp, 16 predicted proteins | sample MGYA00241050_ERZ501416 | MGnify/ENA primary metagenome ERZ501416 (study PRJEB25962, sample SAMEA2042632) | human gut metagenome | biome: human gut; feature: human-associated habitat; material: faeces... | reverse complement strand
GAACCCTGTACTATGCTGTAAGGCTTTCGGACGGGAAGGTGCTGAGGGTTTCCAGTACCCAGTATAATCTTCCCGGACTGCTGGGAGGTATGATCCAGCCTATCCTGATCATCCTGATCCTGATGGCAGCAATATCGGCGTGGATGGCATATCGGGTTTCAAAGGCAATTGTGGATCCGATCAATAAACTGGATCTGGAACATCCCCTGGAAAATGATGTTTATGAGGAATTGACTCCATTGTTAGAAAGTATGGACAAGCAAAATAAGGAAAAAGAAGCAATTGCGCCTAATTGTATTACTTGCGCGGCACCTTGCGGAAATACTGAAGATTTTGATATGAATTTATTGTGGAATGAAGATGAGGATATCCGATCATTAAAGTCACTTATTTTATTTGGAATAAGAGGAATGGCTGCGTATGCGTATCACGCAATGGTACTAGGTTATGAAAGTGAAGAAGTAAATCAGTTTTTCTACAAGGCATTGTCGATTATAACTTATGACTTAGAAATGGATAGATTAATTGAAGTGGCAATGGAAGTTGGCGAAAAGAATTTAAAGTGTATGGAATTACTCGATAAAGCAAACACATCAAGCTATGGAACACCAACTCCTGTGAAAGTGCCATTAACTATAGAAAAAGGACCTTTTATTGTAATAACAGGTCACGATTTAAAGGATTTGGAAGTTTTGTTGAAGCAGACGGAAGGAAAGGGCATCAACATTTATACTCACGGTGAAATGTTGCCGGCTCACGGATATCCGGAGTTAAAGAAATATCCGCATCTAAAGGGAAATTTCGGAACTGCATGGCAGAATCAGCAGAAGGAATTTGACAACATTCCGGCACCTGTATTGTTTACAACTAATTGTTTAATGCCGGTTAAGGAAAGCTACAAGGATAGAGTTTTTACAACAGAAGTTGTGTCATACCCTGAAATGGTTCACATTGAAGGAGATGGAGAAGAGAAAGATTTTACTCCGGTTATTAACAAGGCATTGGAACTTGGCGGATACAAGGAAGACAAAGAAAATACAGGTATAAATGGTGGAAAATATGTTGTTACAGGTTTTGGACACGGCTCAGTTTTAAGCGTTGCTGATAAAATTATTGAGGCTGTAGAGAATAAGCAGATAAGTCATTTCTTCCTTGTAGGTGGATGTGACGGAGCAAAAGTTGGAAGAAATTATTATACCGAATTTGTAAAACAGTCACCGAAAGATTCAGTTATTTTAACATTAGCCTGTGGAAAGTACAGATTTAATGATTTGGATTTGGGAGAAATCTGTGGACTTCCAAGAATAATGGATATGGGACAGTGTAATGACGCTTATGGAGCAATCAAAGTGGCAATAGCATTATCTAAGGCATTTGGCTGCGAAGTTAACGAACTTCCATTATCAATGATTTTGTCATGGTATGAGCAGAAAGCGGTATGTATTTTGCTTACATTGCTTCATTTAGGAATAAAAAACATCTTCTTAGGACCGACTTTACCTGCATTTATTTCACCTAATGTGTTGAAATATTTGGTAGAAAATTATAATATATCTCCTATAAGCACACCGGAAGCGGATCTTAAAAAAATCTTAGGCTAACCGGTATTAGGAGGAAATATGTCAAACGTAATTAAGATAAATGATTTTGATGCTAAGGAGCTTGATGTTTACGCACGATTGTCAGAGGGACAATTGCTAAACAGACATGAGCCGGAGAAAGGGATTTTCATAGCGGAAAGTCCAATTGTAGTTGAGAGAGCTCTTGATGCAGGATGTGAACCTATTTCTATTTTGGTAGAGGACAGACACATCAAAAATCAGGCAAAAAATATAATTGAAAGATGTGGAAATATTCCAATTTTTACGGCACCGTTTGATGTATTGACAGGAATAACAGGTTTTAAATTAACAAGGGGAATGCTATGTGCAATGCACAGACCCAAGCTTAAAACCGTTGAAGAAATATGCAAGGATAAAAGAAGGGTTGCAGTGCTTGAAAATATTATGAATCCTACAAATGTAGGGGCAATTTTCCGCTCAGCTGCAGCCCTTAATATTGATGCTGTTTTGCTTACACACGGTTGTAGCAATCCTCTTTACAGAAGAGCAATAAGGGTAAGCATGGGAACAGTATTTCAGATACCGTGGACTTTTATTGATGAGAAAGAAGGAACGGGTATAGAATTGTTACATAATATGGGATTTAAGACGGCGGCAATGGCTTTAACTGATAATTCGGTAAGCATTGATGATAAAAACGTAAAGTCAGAAGAAAAGTTGGCAATAATTCTTGGTACGGAAGGTGAGGGACTTCACCAGAATACAATAAATAGTAGTGATTACACTATCAAGATTCCAATGAGCCACGGTGTAGATTCTTTAAATGTTGCAGCAGCAAGTGCGGTAGCTTTTTGGGAATTAGGCAAATAAAACTTTTAGATAAAATATTAAAGGACGGAAAATGAAAAATCAAAATAGTTTAAAATGGATAATAAAAAATAGCAAAGGTGAAATCCCTAAAATATTTATATTAAGCATATCAAATATATTACTGGCATTGGTGGCAACTGTTTTGGCACTTGTAAGTAAACTTGCAATTGATTCGGCACAAAGGGCGGCAACGGCATCATCAAATGCGGAGTTTTTGCATTACAGAAACTTGATTATTTTTAATTGTATATTAATTCTTGTAGTTATTACTTCAAGATTGCTTTTAAGAGTTTTTACACAAAGTCTTACAATTAGGGTTCAGGCAAAAATGGAAATGAAAATGCGTGGAAGACTTTTTTATTCCATTATGATGAAAGATTATGGAAAAATTAACAAATATCATAGCGGTGAATTAATGAACCGAATCACAAGTGATGTAAAAATAGTTACAGAAGGAATTATCTCTATAGTTCCTGACGCATTGTATTTCCTGACACAGTTTGTTGGAGCTTTTGTTGTTTTGATTATTTTCGACTGGAAGTTTACAATGTTATTTATTGCAGCAGGTATTGTAATGTCAGTTATTGCAGTGTTTTTTAGAGGTAAATTAAAAAACTTAAGCAAACAGGTTCAGGAAACTGACGGAAAAGTGCGCTCGTTTTTTCAGGAAGCCATTGAAAGCATGCTTGTTGTAAAAACATTTGGATTGGAAAAACAGTTTGACAAAAAAGGAAATATTCTTCAGAGAACAAATTACGAAGTAAAAATGAGAAGAAGAAAAATAACTATTTTTGCAAATGCAGGATTTTCATTTATTTTTAATGCAGGATATCTTTTTGCCTTGGGATGGTGTGCAATAAAAGTCAGCATGAAGGCTATGACTTACGGAACATTAACAGCAGTTTTGCAGCTTATTTCACAGATTCAGACACCATTTGTAAGTATAACAAAAATGTTTCCACAGTATTATGCAGTGCTTGCTTCAGCAGAGCGTATTATGGAAATTGAAAACATAACAAATGAAGAAAGTACATACGAAAAAATAGATGTAAAACAGACTTATGATAAGCTGGAAAGTATTAGATTTAATAACATAAAATTCAATTATGGCAGAGAAACAGTAATAGAGCACGGCGATGCTATGCTTAACAAAGGCGATTTTGTTGCCATAAGAGGAATTTCAGGAATTGGAAAGAGTACATTAATGAAGATGCTTCTTGGGGTTTTTAAGCCACAGCAGGGAACAATAGATATTTGTCTTGAAAACGGAAAAACAATTCAGGCAAGCCCTGATACAAGATGTATGTTTTCATATGTGCCACAAGGAAATTATTTATTTAGTGGAACTATAAGGGAGAACATCCTTATGATTAATCCTAATGCGTCAGATGAGGAAGTAAGCCAGGCACTTAAGTTAAGTGAAATAGAGGATTTTATTGAAAAATTACCTGACGGATTAGATACAGTAATCGGTGAAAAAGGTCTTGGAATCTCAGAAGGTCAGGCACAGCGTCTTGCAATTGCAAGAGCGTTAATAAGCAATGCTCCAATAATCCTTCTTGATGAAGCAACGTCAGCACTTGACAAAAACACAGAAGAAAAAGTGCTTGATAACATTAAGAAACTAAACAAAAAAACTTGCATAATCATAACTCACAAGGCAGCAGCTTTGGAGGTATGCAATAGAGAATTTATAATAAATGACAAGCAATTGACAGCGGTAAGAAAAGAGGCCATAAATTAATGACCTCCTCTTTAATGTATTACCTGTTGGAATCCCGGGTACTTTTAAGTTCAGACCAAAGTGCATCATGAAATATCATGGCAAGCTCTTCCCAGTGCTTATGTTGGTTTCTTTCGTAGTTAAGTTGCTTCTTTAAGTTGCTGATTTCAAGAAGAAGCCTATTGGTTTCATCAACTAAAGAAGCTGTTGAAATATTATTCGAAATATTGTTCATAGAATAAATCCCCCCTATTCAATGCAAGTATATCACTGAAAAGGAAATTTTTGTAAAAAAATGTTCGACATTAAGTGACATAGGGTAAGGTTAAGTCTTGTAAATAGGCAAAGGCTATTATATAATTAATTAGTTAAAACCTAACAGGTTTAAAAAATATGGAAAGGAAAAACAGGCACATTAATATGAAAGTTGTGTTTGTTGACTAAATATTATCGGAAAAATGGCATTTTTAAAAAGAGTAAATTTTAAGAATGCTATTAGTAATTAATATTTAGCATAGGGAAAATTAGATGGGAAAGTATTTTGGAACAGACGGCTTTAGAGGTGAAGCTAATGTAAATCTTACAGCAATGCATGCATTTAAAGTAGGAAGATTTCTTGGATGGTATTATGGAAGATTCCACAAATGTTCAGTTGTAATCGGAAAAGATACAAGAAGAAGCAGTTATATGTTTGAAGATGCACTTTCAGCAGGTTTAACATCAACAGGTGCAGATGTTTATCTTCTTCACGTTACAACAACACCAAGTGTTTCTTATGTAGTAAGAACAGAAGATTTTGATTGTGGAATTATGATTTCTGCAAGTCACAACCCATATTATGATAATGGTATAAAATTAATTAACGGTAATGGTGAAAAAATGGAACAGGAAGTAATCGACAAGGTTGAAGAATATCTTGATGGCGATTTTGATGATGTTCCATATGCAACAATGGACAAGATTGGTAGAACAATTGATTACTTTGCCGGAAGAAACAGATATATGGGATATTTAATGACTTTGGCAAAAAATTCATTTAGAAATGTAAGAGTAGGACTTGACTGTTCAAATGGTAGTGCATCAGCAATTGCAAAGAGTGTATTTGATGCATTGGGAGCAGAAACATATGTAATTAACAATGAACCTAACGGAACAAACATTAATATGGAAGCAGGTTCAACACATATTGAAGTTTTACAGAAATATGTAAAGGACAACAAACTTGATATCGGTTTTGCTTATGACGGTGACGCTGACAGATGTTTATGTATTGATGATAAGGGCAATATAGTAGATGGTGACTTAATTCTTTATGTTTGCGGTGTTTACATGAAGCAGAACGGAGAATTAGATAACAACACTGTTGTAACAACTATTATGTCAAATATTGGTTTATACAAGGCATTTGACGCAGTAGGAATTGACTATGCCAAGACAGACGTTGGTGATAAGTACGTTTATGAATGTATGAGAAATAACAACTTCCGTTTAGGTGGAGAACAGTCAGGACACATTATTTTCAGCAAGTATGCTACAACAGGTGACGGTATTCTTACATCAATCAAGCTAATGGAAGTTATGCTTTCAACAAAGAAGAAAATGTCAGAATTAATCAGCCCTGTAGTTATTTATCCACAGTGCTTAAAGAATATCAGAGTAGAAAGCAAGCCGGAAGCAAGAGCAGATGTTGATGTTCAGGCAGAAGTTGAAAAAGTAGCAGAACTTCTTGGTGACGACGGAAGGATTCTTGTAAGAGAAAGTGGAACAGAACCTGTAATCAGAGTAATGGTTGAAGCAAAAACAGACCATTTGGCTGAAAAGTATGTTAATCAGGTTATTAAAGTTATTGAAGATAAAGGTCATGCAGTATAAGACAGCTTATGAATGTATGTAATATTAAAAAATTATCTCTGTGGGGAGTGAGAATAGTTCTTGTGCTTATTATTTTATTTTGGATGAGTACTATTTTCGGATTCTCTGCAGAAACAGGAACACAGTCACAGGGATTAAGTGACAAAATCACAATAAGAGCTGTGCAGATAATTGAACCTGAATACTCTTCCTTAGATTTAGCGTCTAAGGAAGAGTTATTTAATAAAGTGAGCTTTTTTGTGAGAAAAACAGGTCATTTCAGCGAATATGGAATATTGGCAGGATTGATTTTAATTCTGTTATTTACTTTTGAAGAAGTAAGAAACACAAGAAAGCACATTATTATGGGTGCAGTAGTTACAGATTTAATATGTATGATTTATGCATCTACAGATGAATTTCATCAAACTTTTGTGGATGGAAGAAGTGGCAAGTCGGCAGATGTTTTAATAGATACATCAGGTACGGTTTTTGCCACAATTATATTATGTCTTATTATAGTTTGTGCAGGAAATAGAAGGAGAAAAAATGAGCAGTTGGAAAGATAACATTAGAAAAGTTACACCATACACACCGGGAGAACAGCCAAAAATAAGTGATGTGATTAAACTAAATACAAATGAATGTCCATATCCACCATCACCTTTGGTAACAGAGATGATTGAAAAAATGGATACTGAACGATTCAGACTTTACCCTGATCCGGAAGCAAGTCTGTTAGTTAACGAGCTTGCTGAATATTACAATGTAAAACCAGAGCAGGTTTTTGTGGGAGTAGGTTCAGATGACGTTTTGGGAATGGCATTTCTTACATGCTTTAATTCAGAAAAGCCAATTCTTTTTCCTGACATAACATACTCTTTTTATGATGTGTGGGCTGAATTATTTAAAATACCTTACAAGACAGTGGCATTGGATGAGCAGTTTAAGATTAATCCGTTGGATTTTAACAAAGAAAACGGTGGAATAATATTCCCTAATCCAAACGCCCCAACAGCAATTGAAATGCCTCTTGAACAGGTAGAGGAAGTAATAAAAAATAATCCGGATGTTGTTGTTATTGTGGACGAAGCATATGTTGATTTCGGGGGACATACAGCATTGTCATTAATTGACAAATATGACAATCTTCTTGTTGTAAGAACATTTTCAAAGTCAAGAGCAATGGCTGGAATGAGAATTGGATATGCTTTCGGTAGTAAGGAATTAATTGACGCAATAAAGGCAGTAAAATTCTCTTACAATTCATACACAATGAATCAGGCAACAATCGAAACTGGTGTTGCGGCAATAAAAGATGATACATATTTTAAGAATATAGTTTCTAAAATTATTGAGACAAGAGAGAATGCCAAGAAAGAGCTTAAAAAACTTGGTTTTTCATTTACGGATTCAAAAACTAATTTTATTTTTGCTACTCATGAAAGAATGCCTGCAAAAGAAATATTTGAAAAATTAAAGAAAAAAAATATTTTTGTAAGATACTTCAATAAGCCTGGAATAGATAATTATCTACGAATTACGGTAGGAACTGATGAAGAAATGAAGAAACTTTACAAGGCATTACAGGAAATTTTGCAAAAGTAGATAATATACAAAGGTGAGAAATGAATTTATTAGATGTTTTTTTTATAGGAGTAGGGCTTTCAATGGATGCCTTTGCAGTTTCGATTTGTAAAGGATTAAAAATGAAAGTAATAGACTTAAAGCAAAGCTTTATTATAGCTTTCTTCTTTGGAGCATTTCAGCTTATGATGCCTTTAATAGGATACGCTTTAAGTGCAAGTTTTGTTGAATATATTAACAAGTATAGTCATTGGATAGCTTTTGTACTATTATTGGTTATTGGCGTAAATATGATACGAGAAGCTTTGGGAGACAGTGAAGAAGAGAAAGAAGTTATAGAATCAGTTACGGATTTTAAGGAATTATTTATGCTTGCCATAGCTACAAGCATTGATGCACTTGCAGTTGGTGTAACCTTTGGCACAATGGGAAGCAAGTTGGAAACATCGATTTGGGCATCAGTTATTCTAATTGGGATTACAACATTTGCAATATCCCTTGGTGGAGTTTTTATTGGAAATGCCTTTGGAGTTAAGTACAAGTCTAAAGCAGAGGTTGTAGGAGGAATAATTCTTATAATAATTGGATTAAAAGTGGTAATTGAACATTTTACTTAAGAACACTTGGTTTTGATGTAACTAACGATATTTTTGCAGAAAATGCGTGGTATTTTGAATGGGGAAAAATAAATAATAGATAGAAGATATACCGTCTGACAAGGTTAATGTAAACTTGTTAGACGGTATTTTTATGTAAAAATTATTAGAAATAAAATCATATGCAGGAGTAAATTCCATATTGTGCAAAAAATCAAAATTTTGCAAAATTCGAAAAAATAGCGGAAGCGAGTCCTGAAAAAGGGACAGTGAATATGAGAAAATAGAAGCATAAAAGGAAAAAGAAAAAAATTGCAGCTATAAAGGAGGCAAATTATGGGATTTTGGAACGGAAAAGCGGATGGACCTTTAGATAAGATGTTTGACTTTAACAGAGACGGAAAATTAAATGCTTGGGAAAGAGCAATGGAACTGGGGTTATTAATGGATGATGAAGATGACTACCAGGATGAGGATGATGAATTTGATGAGGATATGGATAGTGAATTTGATGATGACGACGATGAAGAAGATGATGAAAGTGAAGAGCTGATGGAAGAAGATTGGGATTCGGATTACGATGAAAGTGATGAGTGGTAGAAGTAATTATAAAAATAAATTGACATAACGTTATATATATCTTTAATTGAAAAAGTTAACGCAACAAAATCATTGTGATTTCTGAAAAGTTGTTGCAATGAGTTTTTCAATCAAGTAACAGTATTTAATTATGACCAGGCGAGAAGCCATATTGGAACAGGAAAGAAATCAGCATTCTATCGTGCTATTCCAATAGAAACGGAAGATGGAAATGACGGAGGCGATATAGCATTTAACAGCGTGGAATTATGAGAGGAGCCGGATATGGAAAATCAGTATGAAAATATTTCGGCCGTAAAAGAGCTTACTTATGAAGAAATGATGATTGAGGAAAGAAAAGATACTCCTTTTGATGGAAAGAAAAATGATATATCTGAACAAAGTGAAGATGCAGTTAGTCAGGTTATGGCGGGGAGGAGTGATGAAAAACAAATGGAAAATGTTGAGGGAATGGTTAGCTAGAAGGTTATAAGAAGATTTATGGAAGGAGATACGGCTATGTCAAAAATAAGTGAAGAAACAATTAAATGTCCAAAGTGTGGAAAAGAGAGTAAGTTTGTTATGTGGAGCAGCATAAATACTGTTCTTGATCCGGAAATGAAGAAGAAGGTATTAACAGGAGAGATTTTTAAATTCAAATGTAATAAGTGCGGTTGTGAAGCAAGGATAAATTATAGCAGTCTCTATCATCAGATGGAAGATAGAATAATGATATATTATGTTCAGGATGAGGAAGAATATGAAAGTGCGTGCAATATGTTTAGTGGCGAAGATATGCCTGAAATATTCGAGGATTTAATGGCAGAAAAATATCTGTATAGAATCGTAACATCGCCGGGAAAATTAAGAGAAAAAATAATTATTTTCGATAATGGATTGGACGATAGAGTAATAGAGATTGCAAAGATTTTTTACATTGGTCAGGCAAAAGAACAAGGCATTAAAGAAAAACATATATTTTTTGATGTAAGCAGTGAGGGCAAGTATATGTTTATTATATTTGACGAAAATGGAGAGACGAAAATGGCAAGCATTGAGAAAGAATTATTGGAAAAAATTAGAGAAGAAGTGTTGAAGGATAGTCCGGATATTAGAGAGGATAGGTTTGACATAGACGAAAACTGGGCGTTGGAAAAGATAATGGAGGGAGGAAAATAAAGATTGGTGGTTAGAGTAAAAAATGTTATACTAGACATAAGTTTTTAGGCAATAAAAAAAGACTTATAAAAAGTCTTTTTAATTCACACGATGTGAGCCTTGCGGCGATGTCGGATAAATCCTTATTTGAACTCACCTTGTAATTTCAAGTTGAGTATATCATAAAGAAATAATTTGTCAATAGGAGGGATAAGAAAATGGAACAAAATTATTATTTAGGATTGGATATGGGAACATCATCTTTAGGATGGGCAGTAACCGATGAGAAGTATCAGTTACTTAGAAGAAAAGGAAAAGATCTCTGGGGAGTGCGTTTATTTAGCGAAGCTGAGACTGCAGCAGATCGAAGAAGTCATAGAGTTTCAAGAAGAAGACGTGAAAGAGAAAAAGCAAGAATTGCATATTTAAAAGAAGTTTTCGCAGAAGAAATTAATAAAAAGGATCCTGGATTCTTCCAAAGATTAGAAGATAGCAAATATTATGAGGAAGATAAAAGAGAACACCAACCTTTCGCCTTATTTGCAGATTCAGGATATACAGACAAGGAATACCATAAAGAGTTTCCAACAATATTTCACTTAAGAAAAGCATTATTAGAGGCTGATACGGACGGAAAAGAATATGATGTAAGATTAGTTTATTTAGCAATATTAAATATGTTCAAACATAGAGGACACTTCTTAAATGCAACGTTAGATGAAAAAAGTGGTGGAAATTTAGATGAATATATTGACAAATTATACAATGATTTATATGAGAATTTTGATATTGCAATAAAAAAGGTTGATATTTCAGAAATAAAAAATATTCTTTCATCTAAGGATTTGTCTAATACAGGAAGATTGGAAAAGTTATTAGATATATTTGAATTATCAAAGAGCAAAAATAAAAGAGAAACAGAAATTTTTAAATTGGTATGTGGTTTGAAAGGAAAATTGTCAAAAATTTTTGGTGAGGATAGTTTTTCAGAAGAACTTGTTAATTTCTCAATGTCTTTTAGGGATGCTAATTATGATGAAGAGATAATAACTTTAGAGGATAATTTAAGTGAAGAATATTTTGAAATGGTTATGAATTTAAAACAAATTCATGACTGGTCAGTTCTTGAAAATATAATGAACGGACAAGCGTATATTTCACAGGCAAGAGTTTTAGCATATGAAAAACACGAAAAAGATTTAAAAATATTAAAGAGCTTTTTTAAGAAAAATTCTATGACTGAATATAATAAAATGTTTCGCCAAATGAATGATAATAACTACAGTTCTTATGTTGGCTCAGTTAACTATAAAAATGAAAGCATTAGACGTGGAAGTAAATGTAACAGCGAAGAATTTTTCAAGAGCATTCTTAAAGCAATAAAGGAATGGGATGATTGTGAAGAAAAAATCTATATTGAAGATGAAATTGAGAAAGGTACTTTTTTGCCTAAACAGATTACAACATCCAACGGGGTTATACCTAATCAGGTACATAAGAAGGAATTAAAGAAAATTTTGACAAATGCAGAGATTTATTTACCATTTTTGTCAAGCAAAGATGAGAGCGGGTTAACAGTAAGTGAAAGAATAGTTGAGATGTTTAGTTTTCAAATACCTTATTATGTTGGACCAATTAGTTACAGCTTAGATGAAAAGGCTACTACACATAGAAATAATGTATGGTCAGTAAGAAAAGAGTTAGGTAGAGTATACCCATGGAATTTTGAGAAGAAAATAGATATAAAGAAATCATCAGAAAACTTTATTAGCAACCTGATAAATCATTGCACGTATTTGAATGGTGAAAGGGTGTTACCTAAAAACTCATTATTGTATGAGAAGTTTATGGTTCTCAATGAACTAAATAATCTTAAAGTAAATGAACAGAAAATAAGTGTTGAGACTAAGCAGGATATTTATAATAAATTATTCAAAAAAGGTAAAAAAGTGACAGCAAAAGCAATAGTAAGATACCTTAAAGAAAATGGTTTAGTTGATAATAGCGATGAACCGGCACTAACAGGAATAGATGGAGATTTTACTAACAGACTTGCAAATTATAAAAAGTTTTTGGAAATTTTTGAAACTGACACATTAACATATGAACAGGAGCAGATTGCAGAAAATATAATTTACTATTCAACTATATATGGCGACTCAAAGAAGTTCTTGGAAGAAAGAATAAGAGAATTATATGGCGAAGTTTTAAATGAAAAACAAATTAAACGAATATTAGGCTTGAAGTTTAAAGATTGGGGCAGATTCTCTAGAGAACTATTAGAATTAGTTGGAGTAGAAATAAGTACAGGAGAACAGTGTTCTATAATTTCAAAAATGTGGAATGATAACTACAACTTTATGGAATTAATGACAAAAGACAAATTCTCATATGCATTTGAAATAGAGGAGAGAGTCAATAAAATCGAAAAAACTCTATCAACCATAGAATATGAGGATTTAGATGAACTTTATATTTCAGCTCCAGTTAAGAGAATGGTTTGGCAGACAATTCTGGTTTTAAAAGAGTTAGTAGAAACAATAGGTTATCCGCCTGAAAGAATCTTTGTCGAAATGGCAAGAAATGATGAAGAGAAAAATGTTAGAAAAGAAAGTAGAAAGAATAAGCTGTTAGCGTTGTATGCTAATTGTAGAAAAGAAGAACGAAACTGGAAAAAGGAAATAGAGGGTAGAGATGAGGCTGAATATAGAAGTAAGAAATTATATCTTTATTATGTTCAAAAGGGAAGATGTATGTATTCAGGTAAACCAATAGAATTAAAAGACTTATTCAATGATAATTTATATGATATTGATCATATTTATCCTAGACATTTTGTGAAAGATGATAGCATTGAGAACAATTTAGTTTTGGTTGAAAAGAATTTTAATGCACATAAAAGTGATACTTTCCCGATAGAATCCGGTATAAGAAAAAATATGGAATTTATGTGGCGAAGTCTAAGAGAAGGAGGTTTTATTACACAGGAAAAATATAATAGATTAACTAGAAGAGATGAATTTACAGATGATGAACGAGCTAACTTTATTAGTAGACAAATTGTGGAAACAAGACAGGGAACAAAAGCAATAACAAATTTGTTTGAACAGACATTTCCATCTACAGAAATAATTTATGTAAAAGCTGGAAATGTAAGTGATTTTAGACATAAATTTAATTTTGTTAAGTGTAGAAATGTTAACGATTTTCATCATGCACAGGATGCTTATCTAAATGTTGTTGTGGGAAACGTTTATTATACTAAATTTACACGTAATCCGTTGAATTTCATAAAGGATTATAAAAGAGATCCTGAAAAACACCAATATCATATGGATCATATGTTCCAGTATCCTGTTGCAAGAAATGGTAAAACAGCTTGGGCAACAAAAGGTGGAGAAAGCATTAAAACCGTAAGAAGTGTTATGGCTAAGAATACACCACTAGTTACTAGAATGAATTATGAAAAGCATTCGGGACAAAATGGAGGAATAACAGATCAGAATATTTATTCAGCAAAAAAAGCAAAAGCTAATTCATATTTGCCAATAAAAACAACGGAAGAAAGATTGAAAAATGTTGAAAGGTATGGAGGATATGGATCGATTACAATAAAATATTTCTTTTTAGTAGAGCATATGAAGGGAAAGAAAAAAATTAGAACAATAGAAGGATATCCAGCATATTTGAATGATTCGATTGAAAATTTAGAAGAATATTGTGTTAAAGTTTTAGGATATGAAATGCCTGAAATAAAAATGGCAAAAATAAAAATAAAATCAGTATTCAAAATCAATGGATTCTATTATTACTTGAATGCAAAGAGTGACAATAGAATTGTATGGGGAAATGCAGTGCAGTTAAAAATGAATCAAGAAGATGTTGAATATATACGTAAATTGTCAAAAGCAAACGATGAATATATAAGTGAAAAAATAAACAGCAAAAAGAATATTGAATTATATGAAAAGTTAAGAAAAAAATATTCGGAAGGAATTTATTCAAAGAGAGTTGTTGTAGCAATAGAGGCATTTGAAAAGGGAATGGAGAAATTCGAAACGTTATCAATAAAAGAACAAATAGAAATTTTGTTGGAAATGGTAAATTATTCCAAGGACTCGGTCTCAAAAATAAATCTGTCTAAATTAGGTTTGAGCGCAAATTCGGCGTACTGTAGAACTAGTAAAGAAATTAGCAAGTTGAAGGAATGTAAGCTAATTAATCAGTCGGTTACAGGTCTATACGAGAATGAAATTGACCTGTTAACAGTATGAGTTGGAGAACAGTCGTAATATCAAGTAATGCTAAACTGGACTATCAAATAGGGTATATGGTAGTTAGAGGAGAAAAAACTACTAAGATTCATTTAAACGAGATAGGAATGTTAATAGTGGAAAGTACAGCAGTGTCTATGACATCCTATCTCTTAAGTGAACTAATGAAAAATAAGATTAAAGTCGTTTTTTGTGATGAAAAAAGAAATCCTTGTAGCGAGTTGGTTTCATATTATGGAAGTCATGATACAAGCTCAAAGATAAGAAAGCAAATTGAATGGACAAAAGATGACAAGGACCATATATGGACAGAAATTGTTTCCGAGAAAATTAAACAACAGGCATTAATGTTACAACGTTATCAAAAAGAAGAAGCAAATATGTTATTTGAATATATGGAAGAAGTAGAGTTTGGTGATATTACGAACAGAGAAGGTCATGCAGCAAAAGTTTATTTTAATACATTGTTTGGAAAGAAGTTTACAAGAACAGATGAGAATCCTATAAATGCGGCATTAAATTATGGATACGGTATTATATTGTCTATTTTTAATCGTGAAATTGTGTCATCAGGATATTTGACACAGATAGGATTGTTTCACGATAATATGTTTAATCAATTTAATTTAAGTTCAGATTTAATGGAGCCATTTAGACCATTAGTAGACCAACTTGTTGTCGAGTTAAAACCGGAAAAATTTGAAACAGAAGAAAAAAGAAAAATGCTTGAATTATTAAACAAAGAGGTTGAAATATGTGGAAAGATGGAAGTGGTGACCAATGCAATAAAAATTTACTGTCGAAGTGTTTTTGATGCATTAAATGACAGAGATATTTCGTTAATAAGGTTCTATTATAATGAGTTATAGATATATGAGAGTTATTGTAATGTTTGACTTGCCTGTAGCTACAGCAAGTGATAGAAGAGAGTACACACATTTTAGAAAATATTTAATAAAGAATGGTTTTCTTATGATGCAAGAAAGTATTTATTGTAAGTTGGCTCAAAATTCTACAGCAGCAGATTTGATTATACAGAATATTAGGAAAAATAAGCCACCATCAGGATTGGTTCAGACTTTAAAAATTACTGAAAAACAATTTTCAAGAATAGAGTATATTGTTGGGAAAAAAGAAAGTGAAGTACTTGATTCTGATGAAAGGATAGTTATTTTATGAAGTTAGTAAACAGCAAATATAATCTTGATATAGAGTTTGAAGAAAATATTTCTAACACATTGGTATTGGAAAACAAACAACATATGATAGATGTTATTCAAAATCTAATACTTCAGTTGAAGGGCGATGAAGGAGACTTTGTTTTATCGTCTGAGAAAAATGTAAAATTTGATAAAGTAGTTGAATTTATCACAAATCCTTTCGAAATAGATTTTAACAATAAAAAGATAGCAACAAAGTTGTTTGAACAGTTAACAGCAGTAGCATCTGAATGTGTTGAAGAGTATAATTTCATTAATGGAAAAATAGTAGGTACATTAGATGATATATGTAGTAAGATAGAGTATTCTAATTTGGAATACAATTTAGAATACGAATGGAAATCTATATTTAAATTGTACAATGTAAGAATTGGAGAAAACTATAATTCTTTATACGAAAAAATAGAAGAATATGTAAAAGTATTAGCAGATATTTTACATATAAAGTTACTTATTTTTTTGAATATTAAAGAATATTTAACAGAAGAGGAAATAGATAATCTTCAAAAGATTTGTTTTTATAAGAAAATTTTTCTGTTGTTAATTGAATCAGAAGAACGTTTTGTACTAGATAATGAAAAAACATTTATTATAGACAAAGACAGGTGTTTAATTGTAAAATAAAGATATCGGAAGTTACAATACCACCAGGTATATAGGTTCTGTGATAACCATTTGAGGTTTGAGAACCTTGTAATTTCTTATAAGTGTAAAACAGTTGTAAATTCATAATTAAATCCGCTAATGTTTGAGAACCTTGTAATTTCTTATAAGTGTAAAACATGATTTTGAAAGAATCAATGACACACTTGGTTTGAGAACCTTGTAATTTCTTATAAGTGTAAAACTAATTTATCTATTGCTGTTTGCCTGCTTATGTTTGAGAACCTTGTAATTTCTTATAAGTGTAAAACATAAATATTTATCATCGTTTGCTATATTTTGTTTGAGAACCTTGTAATTTCTTATAAGTGTAAAACGACAATTAAGTCACATCTTTTTGACCCTGCGTTTGAGAACCTTGTAATTTCTTATAAGTGTAAAACGTAATTCTTGGAAGTGTGATATCAAGTCTTGTTTGAGAACCTTGTAATTTCTTATAAGTGTAAAACTGATTCTCCGTCATACTTTTTATTAGCATAGTTTGAGAACCTTGTAATTTCTTATAAGTGTAAAACACATAAAACTTCATATATTTACGGATTATAGTTTGAGAACCTTGTAATTTCTTATAAGTGTAAAACAGTAAAACGACCTGATACTATTGACGGCTAGTTTGAGAACCTTGTAATTTCTTATAAGTGTAAAACTGTGGAACCAGTTGATTTAAGTGACATTGAGTTTGAGAACCTTGTAATTTCTTATAAGTGTAAAACAGTAAAACGACCCGATAAAATTGATGGCTAGTTTGAGAACCTTGTAATTTCTTATAAGTGTAAAACTTTTTCAAAGGACAAGGTGCTAAAGAAGGAGTTTGAGAACCTTGTAATTTCTTATAAGTGTAAAACTTTTGCCTCTTGGTGTTGTGATTGTTACATGTTTGAGAACCTTGTAATTTCTTATAAGTGTAAAACAGAAGGCAATTGGCATTATACAGAAGGTATGTTTGAGAGCCTTGTAATTTCTTATAAGTGTAAAACAAGGAACCTTAAGTAAT
>ENA-OPAH01001259-OPAH01001259.1-human-gut-metagenome-genome-assembly--contig:-NODE-1259-length-17110-cov-5.735972_pt1 | contig 17110 bp, 21 predicted proteins | sample MGYA00241050_ERZ501416 | MGnify/ENA primary metagenome ERZ501416 (study PRJEB25962, sample SAMEA2042632) | human gut metagenome | biome: human gut; feature: human-associated habitat; material: faeces... | reverse complement strand
GCTGAAGCTCACTGATTCCCCCGGCATAGCCGGGGGTTTTTATTGGATTCACCAATAAAAAAGCCAAAATCCTTATTATGACAAAGGATTTTGGCTTTCTTTGTTTTCTTATGAAGATGCTCCCCAAAAAGGAAAGCGGTTTTGTGCAAACAATCAGAATAAATTATTCAGCGGGTGTTGTATCAGCAGGAGCTTCTGTTGTTGTTGTTTCAGTTGTTGTTTCTTCTGCAGGTTTTACTTCTTCTGCAGGAACTGTTGCTGTTTCTTCAGCAGGTTTTACTTCTTCAGCGGGAACTGTTGTTTCTGTTGCGGGAGTTTCTGCTGCTTTCAGGTCAGCTGTCAGCATCAGCATTTCAGCAACCTGTGCTCTTGTAGCATCAGCTTTTGCATCTACATCAGCTGCAACCAGTTTCAGGCTTACTGCCCAGCTCATAGCGTCTTTTGCCCAGTCGGAAGCTGTAGCAACGTCTGTAGCTGTTTCAACTGTTACGTCAACGCCTTTGTACTGAGCGTAGTTGTACAGGATCTGTACCAGCTGTTCTACTGTCAGGTTTGCTTTAGGAGCGAATTCTGTTTCGCTAACGCCTGTCATCAGGTCTTTGTCAGCTGCCCACAGGCAAGCTGTAGCGTACCATCTGCCGATTTCAACGTCTGTGTAAGCAGATTCTGTTGCAACGTCTGTTGCGCCTTCTTTATTGTACAGGATCTGAGCCAGCATTGCTCTCTGCAGAGATGCTTCGGGTTCAAATGTTGTGTCTGTTGTACCAGCCATCAGTTTGTTGTCATAAACGTATTTTACTGCGTTGTAGTAAGCTGCGTCTGCTGCAACGTCTGTGAAGGGCAGAGTAGTTGTTTCTGCTGTTTCGCCGCCTTCAGGTGTTGTTGTTTCGCCGCCTTCGGGTGTTGTTGCTGTACCGTCAGAAATTACGTACTGACCCATTTCGTCCTGTTTCATAACTTCTTCGGGAACTTTGCCCTGTTCCAGAGCGCCATAATAAGCTGTGTCTTCATCCCATGTGGTGCCTGCTGCGAATGCTACTGTGGGCATAGCCATCATAGCAGCCAGAGCCATAGCTACCATACGACCGTATTTTCTGTTTTTCATACTGTTTTCCTCCTCAACTCACCATAATTTTTTTGTTGTTTCAGTATTAAAATTACCCGCGTAACCATTATAACGAATTCCACGCTGTAATTCAATGAAATTTTGTCAATTTTCGTGTAAATGTAAAAAAAATGAAATATTTCCCTTTTAAGCGTTTTTCACAAAGGAAAAAGCTTGGGCAAAACACCGCAGTCCTTTGATCAAACCTCTCCGCGTCCGATCTTTTTATCTTTTTCCAGCACTGCGTCAAAAGCCGCTACCACTGCTGCTTCGAAGCCTTTTGCCTGGAGTGTGGTAACACCTTCGATGGTGGTGCCGCCGGGAGAACATACCTGATCCACTAAAGACCAAGGGGCTTCCCCACTTTTGAGCACCATTTCCGCACTGCCTTTGACGGTTTCCGCTGCGATTTCCAGCGCCTGTTTCTTGGGCATACCCGCTTTCAGTGCGGCTCTTGCCAAAGCGTCCATATACATATAGGCAAAGGCAACAGATGCGCCGCCGATGACACTGAAAATACCGAAATGATTTTCAGGGATTTCTGCCACGCTGCCAATGGTGGCAAAGACTGCCTTCACCGCTTCCAGCTGCTCTGCTGTCACAGCGTCGTTATGGCAGATACCAGTGGTAGACGCGCCGATTTTGGCGTTGATATTGGGCATTACACGAACGATGGGCATATCTTTGGGCAAGTTTTCTGCCAGATACGCCAGCGTTTTTCCTGCGGCAATGGACACCACCAAGGGTTTCTTTGCTGCGAAATCTGCCTGCAAGCCCGGCAGGATTTCCGCCAGAATATGGGGTTTGACACCCAGCACCACCACATCGCTTGCGGCAATGACTTCTCCGGCTGTCTGGCAGCTGTTTGCGCCGCAGGCTTCCGCAAGTTTTGCCGCGGAAGTCACAGTCTTGCTAGTGATAAAAATATTTTTTCCGTCATAACCATTAGTGGTCATGCCTTTGACAATGGCGCTGACCATATTGCCGGCGCCGATGAATCCAAATTTCATAGACTCCTCCTCCTTTTCTCTCTTGTCCCTATTGTAGCACGTTTAAGGGAGGAAAAAAAGCGAAATCTGACCGTCTGCAAAAACCTTTTGTCTTTTGCCCTGCCCCATGCTATACTGAAAAAAATATCATGGAAACAAAAAAGGAGGGACTCACATGTCCGTATTATTTCTGGAATACCCCAAATGCAGCACCTGCAAAAAAGCCAAAGCATGGCTGGAAGGTGCAGGTGTAGACTTTATTGATCGTCATATCGTGGAAAACAACCCTACCGTGGAAGAACTGAAACAGTGGCACGCCAAAAGCGGTCTGCCCCTGAAGAAATTCTTCAACACCAGCGGTATGCTCTACAAGGAAATGCAGCTGAAAGACAAACTGGCGGACATGAGCGACGAGGAACAGTTTGCCCTTTTGGCTACCAACGGCATGCTGGTGAAACGTCCCCTCATCATCGGCGATGATTTTGTGCTGGTAGGCTTCAAAGAAGCAGAATGGGAAAGACTGAAATGATGAGCAAAGAAATGCGGCAGGCTGTTCTGGAGGATGTGCCTACCATCCTTGCCCTGCTGCAAAAACGCATCGACTGGATGGACGAAAAAGGCTTGTATCAGTGGAACAAGACCGCTTATCTGACCGTATACCCTGCCGAATATTTTGCAGAGCGCATAGGGGAAAACAGCGTGTTTCTTGCCATGGATGGGGACAAAGCCATTGGCGTCATTGCCCTTTTTGACGTAGACCCCAGATGGGACAACGACAAAGACGCTTATTACGTCCATCACCTTGCCACAGACCCTGCTTATCCGGGATTGGGACGGGAAATCCTCACCTTTGCGGAAACCTATGCCCGCAACGCCGGAAAAGAAGTGCTGCGGCTGGATTCCCAGAAGGTCAACGACGATTTGAGCCGTTATTATGAGGCATTGGGCTATCCTGCCGTGGGAGAATGCATCGACGGAGCCTATGTGGGCATCAAACGGGAAAAACCTCTGAACGGCTGAGCATCCCCGAAAGGAGGACGCCATGAAAAAGAAGGAAAAATCCAAAAAAGAAAAACGGCGCAATATTTTTTTGCATATCTTTGAATTTGTGGTGGACGGGATTCTGACCATATTGGATGCCATTTTCTGAAAGCGGGAATCATCATGGGAAAAAAGAAAGAAAAGAAAAAACGTAAGAGTCTGTTGGAAGTCCTTCTGAATTTGCTTTTGCATATCATTGAGTTTATTTTTGATCTTTTTTGAAAAAAATCAGAAAATCCTGCAACTTTTCTGTATTTTTCCTCGTCCAAAAGAAAAAAGAATCCGTATGTAAGAAAGAGTCCTAAACTGGAAAGGGGTTGTTGGTATGAAAAAATGGAAAAGAAACATGATGGCATGTATGGCGGCAGCAGTACTGGCTTTGGGCATGAGCACTATGGCGCTGGCAGCGGAACCTGCGGCAAACACCATTACCGTAAACGGACAGGGCATCGTGAAGGTAGCACCTGATGTAGCCACCATCCATGTGACTGTGGAAAAGACCGCAAAAACAGCAGCGCAGGCACAGAAAGATGTGAATGAAGAACTGACAGACGTCATTGCTGCCATGAAGGCACTGGGCGTTACAGACGAGGATATTGTGACATCTCACATCTCTGTATATCCTTCTTACCGTTATGACGAAAAAACAGACAAACAGATTCTGGAAAATTATCAGGCTTACACCTCTGTGAATGTGACCACCAACGATGTGGACAACGCTGGAAAATATGTAGACGCAGCTCTGAACGCAGGGGCAACCGGCACCAACGGCGTCACATTCTCTCTGGAAAAACCGGAAACCTACTACAATCAGGCGTTGACAGAAGCCGTAAAAGCAGCCCAGTCCTCTGCTACAGCCATTGCGCAGGCTTACGGCAAACCGCTGGGACAGGTGGTATCCGTTGTGGAAAACAGCCGCAACACCTCCACCAGCTATAAAGAAATGAATTATGGTGCAGAAGAAGCCATGGTCATGGATGCTATGGCAACAGGCAGTGCCAACAGAAACACCAACATTTCTTATGAAGACATTGAAGTAAGCGCAAGCATCACAGCCGTTTACGGATTCTAACATGTTCGGATGAAAGGCTAGGTCTTTTCAAAAGCAATCTAAAAAATCAGAAAGCTGGAATTCTTTATGAGGATTCCAGCTTTTCTATTTTCCGAATGTTTTCTTAAGAATATATCTGATTTCTTGACAGCCCCCTTCCTGTCCGTTATGCTAAGCAAAAACAAAAAGGAGCGACCTATGAAAACAACCCTGACACAACCCTTATATTCCCTGCCCTACAGCCTCCACGACGGGTATCTGACAAAACTGGAGGCAGACGAAGAAACGCTGGTCTGCCACTTTCCCTACGGTGTTTTTTCCACTGATTCCCCATGTGAACAGACGGCAATGGCAAAAGTCATATTGACGGGTGTAGATTGGGATTCTTCCTTTCTATATGTTTTTGATGGACCGGGGGAAACAGGGGCTTTTTCCGGCGAAAAATGGCTTCTAAGGGACTTTCTGCCCCATTTGGAACGGCTGGAGGTCATTGACGAAACATATGGCTATTGGCAGGCAAAATGGAGCGGTCTGCTGACAAAGGGAGAGGCACTGGCAGAATGTATGGTAGAGGTGTGTTACAGCGGAGAAATGGTGTATGAAATAGAGGAATGATCAAAAAAGCCCGCAGGATGAAAGTTCGATTCTGCGGGCTTTCTATGTGGCAGATGGATTTGAGCAGCGCTCAGATACCATCTTTTTTCTTTTTAAAACAAAAAAAGACATCCCTGCAAATTCCTTTCGGAATTGCAAGCGTTGATGTCTTTACCGGAGAAGGAGGGATTTGAACTGCCCACCTCATCAGCAAAGCCTTCTGACGATTACGCAGTCCCGCCCTTACAGAACTGTAACAAGGGACGCAGTGACAGCGGCTTTGCGGTCTTTTCCATGGGAAAAGAGATTTCTTTTTTGTTTTTCGCATCTTCAGCGCGACCCTCGGGTTCCATGCTTTTTCTTTTGAACAAAAAAAGACATCCCTGCAAATTCCTTTTGGAATTGCAAGCGTTGATGTCTTTACCGGAGAAGGAGGGATTTGAACTGCCCACCTCATCAGCAAAGCCTTCTGACGATTACGCAGTCCCGCCCTTACAGAACTGTAACAAGGGACGCAGTGACAGCGGCTTTGCGGTCTTTTCCATGGGAAAAGAGATTTCTTTTTTGTTTTTCGCATCTTCCCCCTCCCTCCTCCTGCCCCCGGCAGCGGTCGGCGGAAGATCCCACGCCGCGCGGCGCTCGGGTTCCATCTTTTCTTTTGAAAACAAAAAAAAGACATCAACCTTAGTTGATGTCTTTACCGGAGAAGGAGGGATTTGAACCCTCGCGCCGCGTTAACGACCTATACCCTTAGCAGGGGCACCTCTTCAGCCTCTTGAGTACTTCTCCAAGTAGCCTACTGCAAGAAACAGTATACCATTATTCTGTCCATCTGTCAAACCTTTTTTTCACAGAATCGCAATTTTTTTATAAACAGAGCCGGCTCTGAAAGAACCGGCTCCAAAAAGCATCGTCAGATTATTTTACTTTTTCCAGTTTTTCCTGACCGCCCATGTAAGGACGCAGTACTTCGGGGATTCTTACGCTGCCATCTGCCTGCAGGTTGTTTTCCAGGAACGCGATCAGCATTCTAGGAGGCGCTGCAACAGTGTTGTTCAGTGTATGCGCGAAGTATTTTCTGCCGTCTTTTGCAACCACGCGGATACCCAGTCTTCTTGCCTGTGCATCGCTCAGGTTGGAGCAGCTACCAACTTCGAAGTATTTTTTCTGTCTAGGAGACCAAGCTTCTACGTCAACGGATTTTACTTTCAGGTCTGCCAGGTCGCCGGAGCAGCATTCCAGTGTTCTTACGGGGATATCCATGGAACGGAACAGGTCTACAGTGTTCTGCCACAGTTTATCGAACCACATAGGGCTTTCTTCAGGTTTACATACAACGATCATTTCCTGTTTTTCGAACTGGTGGATACGGTAAACGCCTCTTTCTTCGATACCGTGTGCACCTTTTTCTTTACGGAAGCAAGGAGAATAGCTGGTCAGTGTCTGAGGCAGGTCTTCTTCTTTGTTCATGGTGTCGATGAATTTACCGATCATGGAGTGTTCGCTGGTACCGATCAGGTACAGGTCTTCACCTTCGATTTTATACATCATCGCATCCATTTCTGCAAAGCTCATAACGCCTGTTACAACGTTGCTGCGGATCATGAAAGGAGGGATGCAGTATTTGAAGCCTCTGCCGATCATGAAATCTCTAGCATAAGCCAGAACTGCGGAGTGCAGTCTTGCGATATCGCCCATCAGGTAGTAGAAACCGTTACCAGCTACTTTTCTAGCGCTGTCCAGGTCGATGCCGCCGAAGCTTTCCATAATATCTGTGTGGTAAGGGATTTCGAAATCAGGAACAACGGGTTCGCCGAATCTTTCTACTTCCACGTTTTCGCTGTCGTCTTTACCGATGGGAACGGAAGGATCGATAATGTTAGGAATGGTCATCATGATTTTTTTGATGCGTTCTTCTACATCTTTTTCTTTTGCTGTCAGTTCGTCCACGCGTTCTGCGTCAGCAGCGATCTGTGCTTTTACTTTTTCAGCTTCTTCTTTTTCGCCTTTTGCCATCAGACCGCCGATCTGTTTGGACAGTTTATTTCTCTGTGCGCGCAGAGCTTCTACTTCCTGTTTGATGGTTCTGTTTTCCTGATCCAGTTCGATGACTTCGTCTACCAGAGGCAGTTTGCTGTCCTGGAATTTCTTACGGATATTTTCCTTAACGATTTCAGGGTTTTCTCTTACAAATTTGATGTCTAACATTTTTTGTCTCCTTTCGGTTTGTAAATATATACGAATGTCGAGGATACGGGGTTTTTTTGGCAAATAAAAAAACCCCCGATCCCAAAAAGAGGGACGAGAGTTACTCCCGCGTTGCCACCCGCATTGCCCGAAAAAAAATATTTCCGAACCACTTGAACAGCGATAAAGGGCTTACCCTTTCGGCTTTCACCGACAGCTCCGAAAGTGGAGGGCTGTTTTCCTTCCGCCGGCTCGCACCAAACGCCGGCTCTCTGGGGGAATTTCCACAGCTTAGCTTTCTTCCGAACAGCTGAAATACAGCCGTTTCACGCCTTGTTGAAGAATATTATAGCACACAAAGACAAAAAGGCAAGTATTTTTTTCGGGAACTACAAAAAAAATACATATGTTTTTTTAATGAAATTCTAATGTGTTTCTTATAGATTCTTTTGCCCAATTGCGGTATGATAGTACCGTACAAGGAGGCCCCTTTTCCTGTACATAAACTATGCCCCCGGACGTTTATCACGTCCGACGCCCGACGATTCCCCGATCGCCGGGTTTTTTTATGCCCAAAAACAGGGTTATTTCCGCCCTGCCTTACGGATATAACGGGCAACACCTGCCAATGCTGCCAAAAGCACCATAAGAAAGACGATGCCAAAGGGCAGGAGCTGCGCTTCCGCCATTTGCCCCTGTTCCACCTGACTGCCCAGATACGCCAGCAGACAAAGCATCACGCCGCAGATGGTACAGAAAACACCCATTGCCCGGCACACTTTCTTTTCATCATATTTTGCCCGTTCTTCTCTGGAAGATGTACCAAATCCCGCAATGAGCCAACTGCCCTTTCCACCATACAAAAAACCGCTGATGATGAAAAACAGCGCTGCCAATATCAATATACAAACCACTGCTATCATACCAAACACCTCCAAATGTAACCAATGAAAAAAGGACAGCAAGGAAAATCCCCATCAAATAAAATTCTGAAGAAGCAGACTGATATCCTTTTATATCATAAGGATTTCAGCCTGCTTTATTTTCTGATGAAGATGCTCCTCATTCTGTCCTTTTTCTTATTGTTCGCCCAACACAAACCGCTGGAGCACATCTGCCACAGCATCCTGTTCGCAGGTGGTTTCTGTCACATAATCTGCTGCTGCCTTCACGTGTTCCTGGGCATTCGCCACAGCCACGCCAAGACCTGCTGCCTGAATCATGGACAAGTCATTTTCACTGTCCCCAATGGCAATGACCTCCCCCAGAGGTACACCGGCTTTCTCTGCTGTTTCCCGCAGAGCTTCGCCCTTGCTGACACCAGTTTTGACAAATTCCAGATACTGGGGACCGGAGAAGAAATGATTCAGTTTTCCCGCAATGATGGGTTCCACCCGTTTCCGCACCGCATCCAGTTGTTCATAAGAACCACTGAGGAGGCATTTGGTGAAATATCCTTCATATTCCAGTCCATCGGGCAGAATCCGCATATCTGCATGCATAACACGGCAATATGCTTCTACCTGAGGGGTCACTTTTTCTGCCAAAAAGGTACGGTCGTCATAGAGATAAACTTCCACCCCTTCTGCCCTTGCTGCTTCCACCACAGGGCGCAGGTCGTCAGAAGAAAAAGAATGTTTCAGCACCATTTCCATATTCTCCAAGTTATACACAGCAGCGCCATTCTGGCAGATGACATAACCTGGTCGACCCAAGAGATGCAATTTTTCCAGAAACCGTTCCACACCATAAACGCCGCGGCCAGTGCAGATGACAAATTCCACACCCTGATCCACTGCTTTTCCAACCATTTCTATATTTTTTTCCGAAAGTTCTGACGCGCTTTTCAAAAGTGTGCCGTCCATATCGGAGAAAACCATGCGATAAGCCATGGGAAATACCTCTCTTTCTTTCCATTCGTATGTTGACATAATCTTTTGTTATCGTTTCATTTGTCACACAACCTGTGGATAACTTTTTTGTATACACAGGTTTATCCACAGATTTTTGCTGATTTTATGCACATTTCCACAGAGTTATACACAGGTCTGATAAAAAATGCCGTGGTTTCCCACGGCAACAGACTATCAAAAAACCGGATTTTACACATTTGTAGAACCGCGGAAGGGCTTGGGAAACGAAGGGTCAACACATTTGCTCCGCAAATGTCAGCCATAAATGGCTGCCCGCATCTCTTGCGGTGTGGGGTTTCCCAAATGGAACCCGCAGTCGGAATTCACTTCCGACGAGGAAAACAGCACGTTTCAAGGCATTTTTATGCCGATGGATACTCTGCACCCCGAAGAAACGGGGGCAGCGAAGCTGACTTTGCAAAGCAAAGTGCTTGACCATACTGTTTATACATCTAGTAACCTCGTCAAAATCCTGATTTTGACGAAGGGTGTCGACTTTTTCGGCACCCTCATGCCGTGGTTTCCCACGGCAAATCTCATTCTGCCTGATGTTTTTCTTTTTCTTCGGATTCTTCGAAGTCGTCCATTTCATCCATTTCTTCTGGTTCATCATCTTCAAAGAAATCCAAGGTTTCCTGCTGGATTTCAGCCAGCATTTTTTCGGCATCCTCAGGAGAAAAATCTTCAGCGGCAGCGATCTGTCCTGCCAATGTTTCTTCCTGTTGAATCTGTTCCTGTTCTGCTGTAGTCACATCACCGATGGACTGGATTTTTTCCTTGGGTGTTTCCACCTGTTCCAGTGTGAGCTGGTCATCCATAGGTGCATAGCGGCGTTTGAAGAAGGGTTTGAATTTGACTTTCACCACTTTTTCATGTTCCGGTTTATAGGACTGTTCCTGTGCCATTTTCACTGCCTGTTTTTCCTCATCGGACAGCATATAAATGCTGACGCCCATTTCGATGGGTTTCGCATAGGTAAAGGAACCGGTACGGCTATGGATACCGTTGAGGACAACGCCGTTATCTTCCCCATCCAGCAATGCCAGAGCGAAGCAAAGGTTACCGCCCATTTCCTCGAAGGGGTTATAGCGGATGAGCCCTACTTTCTGGATTTTGGATTTATCGGTTTTATCCATGTCCGTTACCATATCCAGCAGTTTATCGTATTTTTCTTCGATGCCTTTTACAGTATCGAAGTATTCCTGAATTTTCATTTCCAAGTTATGGGGTGGTCGGCGGCTGGTTCCCATAAAAATGTCATACCGTTTTTTCTCCCGATTGATTTTCACAAACAGGATGATACACAGAATGAACAGAATCACCACCGCAAGCCCCAGCAGTCCAAACAAAAGCAGCGCGTATTTCTGCGCCAATGCTGTCAGTGCTGTCATCTTGCCTCATTACCTTTCTGTTTCCAGTTTCTTCATCAGTACCAACAGACGATCCAAGTCTTCGTCGGAATAATACTCAATTTCTATTTTGCCCTTATTTTTCTTCTGGGTGACTTTTACCTTTGTGGCAAAAATTCCCTTTAATTCGTCCTCAATCTGACGCAGGACAGGGCTTTGTGTCTTTTTGGGCGCTTCTTCTTCCGCCGCAGGTGTTTCCGCTGTTTCCAGCATCGTTTTTACCATGGCTTCCACGGCACGCACGCTCAAGCCTTCCTCGATGATGTGTTCTGCCACTTCAAACTGGGCTTCCCCATCGGTGAGAGGCAGCAGCGCACGGGCATGTCCGGCGGTGAGTTTATTTTCCACCACAAAATTGCGGACACGTTCGTCCAATTGCAGCAGGCGCAGGGCATTGGCAACGGCAGGACGGCTCTTGCCCACTTTATCGGCAATCTGTTCCTGACTCAAACCAAATTCTTCCTGCAAACGCTGATAACTCTGGGCTTCTTCCATGGGGTTCAGGTCTTCGCGCTGGAGGTTTTCCACCAGAGCCGCCTCAAAGGCTTCCCCTTCTTCCCATTTCTTAATAATGGCAGGGATTTTGGTCAGACCTGCGATTTTTGCCGCACGCCAACGACGTTCGCCGGCAATGAGTTCATAATAGCCCTCTTTATTTTTCTTTACCACTACAGGCTGAATCATGCCGTAGTTTTTCAAAGAAGTTGCCAGTTCTTCCAAAGCTGTTTCATCGAAATGCTTCCGGGGCTGTTTACGGTTAGGCTCGATTTTATGCAAATCCAGTTCCAGCACACCGCCGCCGTCGCTTTCAAAATCTTCCATTTTATTATGGATTAAGGCTTCAATGCCAAGTCCCTTGGCACCCAGTCCCTTTTTCGTCGCCATTTAGTCCCACTCCTTTTCCATGACTTCTTCTGCCAGCAGGCCATAGCTTTCTGCCCCTTTGGATTTGGGGTCGTAGAGATGAATGGGCAGACCATGGCTGGGGGCTTCGCCCAAACGGACATTACGGGGAATGATGCTGCGATAAACATTTTCGCCCAGACTCCGTTTGACTTCTTCCACCACCTGCAAAGAAAGATTTGTGCGGGCATCATACATGGTGAAGACAATGCCTTCGATTTCCAAATGACGGTTCAGACGTTTCCGCACCAGATTGACCGCGTGGAGGAGCTGTTCCAGACCTTCCAGCGCAAAATATTCACACTGGATGGGAACCAGCACCGTATCCGCCGCTGTCAATGCGTTGATGGTGATGAGGTTCAGGGAAGGCGGACAGTCGATGATGACAAAATCATAATCATCTTTCACTTTGTCCAAAGCTTCCTTTAAAATATACTCTCTGTCGTCTTTGCCGATGAGTTCGATTTCCGCTCCTGTCAGGCTGATATTTGCCGGAAGCACTTCCAAGCCCTCTACGCATGTGGGCTGTTTCACTTCGGCAATGGTTGCCTGTTCCAGAAACACATCATAAATGGTCAAGGGCACACCGTTTTTGTCCAGCCCCAAACCGCTGGTGGTGTTGCCCTGCTGATCCGCGTCGATGGTCAGCACTTTTTTGCCCGCAGCAGCAAGGCAGGCAGACAGATTGATGGCAGTGGTGGTCTTTCCCACACCGCCTTTCTGGTTGGTGATTGCAATAACTCTGACTTTTCCCATGTGGTTTTCCCGCCTTTCTGTCGATCTTCTATGGGGTATTATAGCACAATTTTTTTATGGTGAAAAGAAAAATGGAGGGTTCCAAAAAACATTTCTTCCATAAAAGATACCCTTTTCGGCAACTTTGACGGTGAATTTATGTTTCACGTGAAACATGGGGGTCAAACAAACCTATGGTGTTTCACGTGAAACATAAAAAAGCCAGAAACTCCCGAAAGAATTTCTGGCTTGCACTTCTTGTCTTACTCGTCAAAACCTTGCATGAAATGAGGTTTTGACGACATGCTATTATTTGCCGTTTTTCACCACAGCGTTAAGCTTTGCCAATGGTGTTTCACGTGAAACATGTTTCTTTTTCTCAAAATTGCCATAAATGGGATAAGCCTTGGGCAGTACCTCCAATGTGAAAGGCATCTTGGGTCCCATTTCTCCATCCACTGTGGATTCCATAATCTGAAAATCTGGGTCCAGGCATTCAATCTTGAAATAATGGTCCCGACGATACAGAATGGACTTTTCATCCTTGATGTGTTCCCCTGTGAGCATCTTCAGGAACACAGAAGGGATTTCCAGTATGGATTTTGCCCGAATGCCAATGAATTCAAATTTGCCGTCTGCAATGGATGCTTCCGGTGACAGCTTTGTAAAGCTGCCGGTACCAGCGCTATTCATAATCATATACAGATACAAATCTTCTTCCAGCACCTCATCAGATGTAGTGATGCGGAAGGGAATTTTGTGGAAATTTGGAATCTGTTCCATACCTTTCAGATAATAAGACAGATTGCCCAACGCGTTTTTCACATCTTTGTCTACCGTCTGGGAAACATTGGTCAAAAGTCCCCCTGCGCAGACATTGATGAAATAAGTTTCCCCATTGACCAGACCGATATCCACGTTACGGGGAGAGGTTTCCGTCATGACACGGCATGCCCCTTCGGAGTCCCCTGTTTTCAGTCCCAAAAAAGTAGCAAAGTCATTGGCTGTGCCGGAAGGGATGATGCCCAGAGGAATCTTCAAATTGTTGTGCATCAGGGCGTTGAGGACGATATTCACAGTGCCGTCGCCGCCGGAAGCCACCACAATATCATAATCTTTATCCATCTGTGCCACATGGGTTTCGATGTCCCCGGGCTGCATGGTGCGGAAGGGATGCACCTCATAGCCTGCGGACTGGAAAACGCCAATACAGACATCCAAGTCAAATTTGAAAGTTTTGTTGCCGGAAAACGGGTTATAAAACAGTTTCACCTTTTTCATAGAACGCCCAGCCCCCTTTTTTCTTACATCTGTTCTGGAGCGTCAATGCCCAGCAGCGCAAGACCTGCTGCCAGAACGGTTTTCACTGCCACAACCACTGCCAGACGTGCCTGACGCACTTCCGCTTCGCTGTTGAGGATAGGGTTGTCATGGTAGAACTTATTGAACGCCTGAGAAATAGCAACCAGATGTCTTGTGAGCACATAGGGTTCCAGTTTCGCTGCGGCGTCCACAATCCTGGAAGGGAATGCTTCCAGCAGTTTGCAGACATTCAGGGATGCTTCGTCATCCAGTTTGCTGAAATCGATGTTTTCTGCGGTGAAATCAGGTGCTTTTTTCAGGATGCTGCATGCACGTGCATGGGTATACTGTACGTAAGGACCTGTTTCGCCGTCGAAGTTCAGCATACGTTCCCAAGAGAACACAACGTCTTTGATACGGGTGTTATACAGGTCATTGAAAATAACGGCGCCGATACCAACTTTTTTCGCAACTTCTTCTTTGTCAGGCAGAGAAGGATTCTTTTCTTCGATGATTTTCTTTGTTTCGGCAATTGCCTGATGGAGCAGGTCTTCCATCAATACCACGTTGCCGTGACGAGTGGAAAGTTTGCCGCTGTCCAGACTTACCAGACCGAAAGGCACATGAATCAGGTCTTTGTACCAGTCATAGCCCATTTTATGGATGACTTCGAACCACTGCGCAAAGTGCAGGTTCTGGTCCAGAGCTGTCAGGTAGATACATTTATCGAAGTTATATGTTTTCTTGCGGTACAGAGCAGCTGTGATGTCACGGGTTGCGTAGAGTGTGCCGCCGTCTTTACGGATAATCAGGCAAGGAGGCATGTTCTTGTCTTCCAGATTGACAATCATTGCCCCTTCGCTTTCTTCCAGCAGACCTTTTTCTTTCAGTTCGTCCACAACGGCTGCCATTTTGTCGTTGTAGAAGCTTTCACCGGTGTATGCGTCGAATTTTACGCCCAGCATATCGTAAACACGTTCAAATTCTTTGATACTGATGTCATAGAACCATTTCCACAGTGTCAGGGCTTCGTCGTCGCCATCCTGCATTTTTACGAACCACAGACGTGCTTCGTCATCCAGTTCAGGCGCTTTTTCCGCTTCATCATGGAATTTTACATAAATGCGCATGAGTTCCTGAATGCCTTTTTCTTCAACGGCTTCTTTGCTGCCCCATTTTTTGTAAGCAACGATGAGTTTACCGAACTGTGTGCCCCAGTCGCCCAGATGGTTAACGCCTACGCATTTGTAGCCCAGCTGGCTGTGAATCTGGTACAGCGCGTTACCGATTACAGTAGAACGCAGGTGGCCTACATGGAAAGGCTTTGCGATGTTGGGAGAGGAGTAGTCGATAACGATGGTCTTACCTGCGCCCATGTCGCTTTTGCCGTAGTTTTCTTTTTCTGTCAGAACAGTTTCCAGTACCTTTTTGGTATAGAAATGCTTGTCCATAAAGAAGTTGATATATGCGCCAACGATTTTGACATCAGCGATGAAATCGGGTTTTTCCAGTTTTTCACCGATTTCCTGCGCGATGAGGGGAGGCGCTTTACGCAGTACCTTTGCCAGTTTGAAGCAAGGGTATGCAAAATCCCCCATGTCTGTATTGGCAGGCACTTCGATGGCTGCCGCGATTTCTTCCGCTGCCACGCCGCAGGCTGCGGACAGGCTTTTTGCGATTTCCAGTTTCATATCCATATTACATTCCTCCGATGGGTGTTTAAATGACTATCTACGCACAAACGGGCTATTTCTGCCCATAGGCATGTTATTTTATAATATACCACAAAAACCGCAGAAAATCAAGAAAAGTGCCCTTTTGCCGCGGATTTGAACCAAGGGGAAATATATGATAAATTAAAATAAAAAATTTGCAGAAAGGGAAAAACAAAAATGATTGTATTCATCACAGGAGCCTCTCACACTGGAAAAACTGCCCTTGCACAAAAACTCCTTACACAGTATCAATACCCCTATTTTTCCATAGACCATTTGAAAATGGGACTCATCCGCAGTGGTTATACCCATCTGACACCGGAGGATGATGCGGAACTGATAGATTATCTGTGGCCCATCCTGCGGGAAATGGCGAAAACTGCCATTGAAAACAGCCAAAATCTCATCATAGAAGGCAGCTACCTCCCTTTTGACTGGAAAAAGGATTTTACAGAGGAATATCTTCCCCACATTAGATATTACTGCCTTGTGATGAGTGAAAACTATATCCGCAATCATTTTCAGGACATCAAAACATATGCGAATATCATGGAAAAACGTATGGATGATGATTGGTGCACCATGGAACATGTGCTGGAAGAAAACGCAAAGTTTTTTGCCCTTGCCCAAAAGTATGATGCAAATATCATATTCATTGATGACAAGTATGAAGTCAACATGGATTTATGGGAATGCAGCTGATGCCCCATTTTCCAGGCAGTAAGAGAATTGTAAGAAATGTTTTTGCCCAATGCAAAGACATCCCTGCCTTCTGTGCTATGATGAAAAAAAGACATCAAACGAGGTGATATGATGGATTTTCCTTCTCGCTTTTTCCTGTTTCTTCTGAGTACAGGGGTATTTTTCGCACTGGCTCTCATGATTCCGCTGTCGAGCGGTATGCTTCTGATCCTGCCTCCTCTGCTGGCATTGGCATCCACAGCTTTGGTGAGCCATATCTTTTCCCAGAAAAAACGCATGGACGCCTTGGAGAAAGAAGTGGCAGAGCTGAAAGAAAAAATGGAAAACTTGAAACCAACAGAAATTTCTGAAGGGAAGTGAACCTATGCGGTATACATTACGGGACGGGGTGCTCTTTGCCTGCGCAGCCGGCATTCTCATCCTCAGCTACAGCTTACAGCCCACTTCGGTCATTGGCAGAGATCTGCATACCAGCCTTTCCGGCGGCGAAGTGGTGTCGTCTTTTGATACCCACAGCGGTTTTCAAGGGGACGGCAAATCCTGCACGGTCATCACCTTTGAGGATGATGCCTTTCTCCAGCGCATCCAGCAGCAGCCCAATCTCTGGAAGCCTTTTCCGCCGGATGAAACGGTAAAAACGCTCCTTTACGGTGTCTACACAGACGAATACGCCATTTATCCCTGCGTCACAGGGAAGGATTCCCCAGAGGAACCGCTGATTCCGCCCATGGAAAAGGGGTATTATCTGCTGGAAGACCGCCACAGTCAGGCAAAGGAAAATCCAGACCTGCTGGAGCGTTCTTCTTATAACTTCACCCTCAGCGTATATGACGCAGACAACCGGACGTTATACTACTACAAACTGGATACCTAAAAGCTTGCAGAAATGGAGGGATTTTTATGCTGTTTTTCCGCGCTATCACTGTGCTTTTTTTGGCTCTATTCACCTTCCAGACCCCTGTAAATACGGAGGAAAGCGCTGCTGTGCGAAAAGCCGCTTTCGGCACTGGCATAGACCTTTCCGCAGGGGAATTGGTTTCCACCTATGACGACCACGGATTCCATGGGGACGGCACCACCTGCACCATCATACAGTTTTCCGACGATGCTTTGCTGGAAGAAATCGAAAACGCCGGCACATGGCAGGCTTTTCCACCGGATGAAGCTGTCAATCAGCTCCTGTACGGCAATTATCTTGATGACCCCGAAACACAGGAACCCTTTGTGCCGCCCATCGAAAAGGTGTATTACCTGCTGAAAGACCGGAATTCACAAGCCGCAGAGAAACCAAACATTATGAAGCGCGGCTCCGTCAACTTCGATTTAGCGGTTTATGACGCTGACAACCGCACATTGTATTATCTGGTGCTGGATACCTGATGAAAAGACGCCTCTCCTTTTTGAACTGAACCCCATTTGTTAGACAGTATGATATACTGAATAACAAGTGGGGTGATTTTTATG
>ENA-OPAH01001247-OPAH01001247.1-human-gut-metagenome-genome-assembly--contig:-NODE-1247-length-17205-cov-2.855802_pt1 | contig 17205 bp, 15 predicted proteins | sample MGYA00241050_ERZ501416 | MGnify/ENA primary metagenome ERZ501416 (study PRJEB25962, sample SAMEA2042632) | human gut metagenome | biome: human gut; feature: human-associated habitat; material: faeces... | reverse complement strand
CTAGTTGTACTATAGCACCTATTATTAGCACTGTCAAGAGGTGAGTGCCAATTTTTTCAATATTTTTTTGGAGAACATCTGAAAAAGCTTGATTTTACGGGCTTTTTCAGGGTCTCCTGTTTTTTAACTTTTTCAAAAAATGGCTTACTACACCATTTTTACACCATTTGCGCGAAAACTACGAGCCATGCAAGCGGAAAAATGAGCTCCCGTTGAGAGCTTGCTCTCATAAGTGGAGATCGTTTTTTTCGCTTATAAGGCGACAGCCGCGACTGAGCGAACTTGTTCGCGAAGTCCATGGCGAGTAGTTCTGTAATCATTCTTAAAGAAATCTGAGCCGTCACATGATCTGAACCAAATCCATCTTCGCAATCTCTTTTTCAATCCTGGACTGGTCTGTGATATGGTTATAAACTTCCATCGTGACACTGATATTCGCATGTCCCATCACGTACTGAACGACCTTCATATCCAGATCTGTCTCTGCCATCCGGGTACAGGCCGTATGTCTGAGAATGTGAGCGGAGATGTGCGGCAACTCTTCCGGCTTTCTCCTCTCCCGCTTTGCCCGCTCATTTTCTTCCTCATTATACGTCTTCACAATATCCCGGAGAATAAAGTTCACGGTAGTCGGCATCATAGGACGTCCGCTCCTGCTCATGAATACGAAATTCGAAAGACCTTCGATTTTCACATCCCTTGGAATTCCCATCTGAAAATTCAACCGTCTCTGGGTCTCAAAGGCTTTTGCCACCATCTTGCTCATGGGTATCTCCCGGATCCCGGCTTCTGTCTTCGGCATGGTCACATGAAAATCACACCCGTCTCCATAGTTCTTATAGATCAGCTGATGATTCACGTATACGGTCCTGGTTTTCAGATCTACGTCCTTCCAGGTGAGTCCGATCAGTTCTCCACAGCGGAGTCCGGTTCCGATCATCACCTGCAAAAGCGGCAGATAGATATGGAATACCTCGCTGTTCTTTACATAGTTCAGCAGATTTTTCTGCTGGTCAAAGGACAGGGCGGTGCGTTTCTTTTCCGGTCCCCATAATCTCCCAGCGTTCTCTTGGCCGGATTCTTCCGGATGATATCATCATTCTCCATTTTGATACTCCATATAGTTTCTTCGATTACACGTATGCATTCATCTATATTTTGTGTTATCTCTTTCCCCCAAAAGCGAATAACTGTCCAACCTTGAAACAAAAGTTCCTTATTTACTTCATCATCACGCTCAATATTTCGTGATATTTTTCTAATCCAATAATCAGAATTTTTGCTTTTTTCCAATTTAGGTTTTAGAATCTCCCAATCCTTTCCGTGGAAAAACTCTCCATCACAAAACACAGCGATCTTATATTTTGTCAAAACAATATCTGGCTTTCCAGGTAAATTATTCAGATTCTTCCGATAACGATATCCCTTTTCCCATAATTTCTTTCTAAGAACAATTTCAATGGATGTATCTTTGGAACGGATATGTTGCATATTCTTACGCCGTTGTTCCTGCGTCAAATTGTCCACTTTTTCCACTCCCTTAACCTTGGAAAATCATATCATTATGATATTCAATAAATTTTTTATCAGGTATAAATTTATCAGGTAAATTTATTTTTTGATGTTCATATTGCATAAACCATTTTCTTGTATCATTGTCCATCTCAACATTTTTTAACTTGGAAGAAATAATCATTTCATAGTTTTTACTCAGGGTTATCAATCCCCGGTCAAATGCTTTATCATGCAAAGCATTTAAACATAAACCATTATGCGGGTTAGTCCGCTCTGTTCTTATATCACTTACACGCCATGGTTTTATATGACTCGCAATCAATAACTGAGGATCTTTTAGTCCTGTAACACAACATTTGTTAGAATATGCATTTAAAACAACTATCCTAAAAAAATACTGTCCCATGCGCAATTTGACCTGAGCATCATAATACTCGCCTTTTGGCCACAGTACCCATTCGCTTTCTATACCCAAATCTATCATTTCTTCAAAAGGAACTTTCTTCTTATTAGCTAATATTCTTTGAGACTCTAAATATAGTGCTTCCCAATCATTTGCAAATTCTTCACAAATGTCTTTATCCAATTTACTTCCATGAGCCATCCCACTCAAATTACGTCGCTGTATCTCCGGATCAAAATGAGCAAGATTTGCCATTTTTAAGCCAACAGAACTTGGAGATCTTCCTAATAATTTCGCAAGTTCAATAATATCCTTATTAGTTTTTGTAATTTTAGAAAATGGCGTACGGCAATATAATTCAAAAGCTAATATCGTTTCCTCTCTAGACCATTTTTGTCCTGTCCTATTCTCCATATTTTTAACCTTTTTTATATTAGATAACAGTATCCGTATATTCACTGAAAACAATTTATTTAAATCCATATGGATATATTGACTTTTTCAGATCTTCTTATCAATTCAGGCAGTTGTTCCGACGCTACGTTTTATTAATCGAGTTAAAATAATACTCTCTTCGGCTCATATCTTCTCTTTATTTTTTTCCAATGCCTTATTTAATTGATTGGCTAACTTCTTAGCTATAGCTTTTGCCATTATAGGCGGAACAGCATTTCCTACTTGCTGATACTGCTTATCTTTTGTCCCACAAAAAACAAAGCTATCTGGAAAAGTCTGCAAACGCGCTGCTTCTCTAATACTAATAGCCCTATTCTTTGTAGGATGTACCCACATTGATTTACGCACATTAACAACTGTACCTGAAGGCTCATTGTACTTTAAACGTAAATAAATCGTATTCTGAGTTCTAGTTACATCTGTATATGTGTTGGTCTTCAATTCTTCAGATAACGAATGAAAATTCTGGCCTTGCTCTAATGCTATAAAACGTTTCATCGCGACATCCGTTGTTTTGGTTATAATGTGATTATGCAACACCTTAGAATCCCGAAGTGATTGAGCCAACTCGCTTAAATCTGATTTCTTTTGCAATTTAATGCCATCTATATCATCAGAAATATTAAAAACAGGATCAACATCTTCTAAATCTTTAATCGCATCCTCAACGGTTCTAAATGGACCTTTTTTGAACTTTCCTTCTGGCAGTTTCACTTCACCCGCAATATCCTTACGAATTCCCATGACTACAAAGCGCATTCTCTTTTGTGGTGCGCCAAATTGTGTTGCCGATAAAACGTCTGCCGAAATTACATAACCATTTTCATTATCTGTACTACACAATTTTGCCTTTAAATAATCAAACACTGCATAGGAACGGATATTTGCAACGAGTCCCTTTTTATCTGTATAACTATCAACTATTATATCGTTCTCAAATATCTCTTGAGCCTTACTTATCATCCTCTGATACATAATGGCCGGTTCAATTAACCTTCGAATTTTTGATTCCGCTATTTCACCTGCATAATAATTCAACATTGCATCAAAAGCCACGTTGTCTGCCCTAAAAATAGGATCAGTTTCATCAAAATCTTTATGTTTTTCTACAATCTTTATTATTTTTGTTTTATGTTTTTCTAATACACTTTTAAATTTGCCTGCATTTTTTGATGCTTTATAAATTACATTAAGTTCAAGGTAGTCAATATCATCCCACCTGTATTGCTCTACTAATTCTTGAGATTGTACAATGTTTATCACTCCATCAAACACAAATGCTGCGTCTAGTAAAAGCAGCTCCGTATTAGATGTTTCTATTATGTTATTATCAACTAATGCTTGATCATCACTACATAAATAAAATCTATGAACATCTGACCTAAGCATGCTCACATTTTCCATTACAAAAGCCTTTGGTTTTAATTGTAAAATAGCTCTTATATACTCTTTTACTAAAGAATTATTTTGACTAATTGCATGGTTTTTTTGACGATTAGCATTGGAAAATCCTTGACAAGGCGGTCCTCCTATTACAACATCAATATCGCCATATTTTTCTTTTATCTTTGTATAATTTGCATCTCTAACATCTCCGAATACATCAACTCCCGGATGATTTTTCTTATATGTCTCCTGCATAGCAGGATTAAATTCAAAAGCAACCTTTATATCAAATTTTTTTGTTTGCATAAATCCAAGACTCAATCCTCCAGCACCTGCAAACAAGTCTATCGTATTGTACATATTTCCTCCATTTTACACTTCAATATTAAAGCCTTCCGTGGAGGCTTTGCGTAACAATGCAAGTAATCGCTTACATTGATAAGTATTTGGTATTTTTAAAGGCATCTGACAAGCAATTGTTAATGCAGATACATCTGTTGGAGTAACCATGTGATTTTTCACAACAAACTCCGACAATTTCTTCCACATTTCTACTGGGTAATTTACAACAGTTGTCTGTATCTGAATTTCATTAACAACTTTCTGTTCCTTTTTTGCAGATCTTTGTGCTACTTTTTGTTCATCAATAGTGATTAAATAATTCTCAATATCCTCAGGAATATTTAGATTGATCTTTTTAACATCTTCCCAGCAATCATTTCTCTTGCACCATTGAGTAACATTAGCGACCTTTCTTGATGGATCAGTTATTTTAAGAAGTACCAATTCAGCAAGAGCAATTAGAACAGATCCAACTTGTTCTGGCACACTCTGCTTGTTCCAAATCAGCATTAAGTCAAGATCCATCCCTTGATATTGACTATGTATCAATCTCCTAAATTGAGCTATCGTATAATAAATTATATTTGCACGATATCCCCCCTCATACCAAGGTTGTTTTGGTATGGTTTTTTCTAAATACTGAAATAAGAGAATCAATGCAACAGTCATTTGAAAATATTGTTCATTAAACAGCTCATCGTGCTCATTCCACTGTTCGTCTATATATTCTGCAAACGAATTGAAATTAGTCTGTGCACCTTTACTTACAATCTGAGGAAATCCTCTCCATGTATTTTGCACCTTGGCCAAATCCGTCTTCTTAATAACTTTGTTTTTAGGATTCTGTAATTCAAATTGCTTTTTCTTTGCTGGTGTCAAGCGCATTTGTTCTTGTAAATATTGACCTCTTGCTCTCTCGTAAAACCATTTTGTTTCATATTGAACACCTTCAGATGCTGGTGCAAACAAATGTCTGGAAATCTGTTCCATCCGACGATGAAACGGATGTGATGCGAAAAAGTCAGCATCACTAACTTTATTTTGGCTATTCGATGATCTGGATATATTTCTAATTAATTCATCTGATTCTTCTGAAGTTGATTCATCAATCGAAGTTAATTTCATTTGCACAAAAATAGATGATAAATCTGCCTTATCTTTATATCGTGCATTTGAAATAGACGCTGTCGTCTGACCACCATTAATAATCTGGAAATCTCTAACAAATGTGATAAATTTACCGTGATTGGTATTCTCTATTTCAACATCCATAGCAGTCGCTGAAATCCCATTATTAAAGGCAAAAAACATCTTGGGATTATTTAGAATGGTTCCTCGTATTTTCTTATTTACCGCCACTTTCGTAGACAAGAAGGAACGTACATTTCCTTCTAATAATCTACTACCAAATTTATCATATATATCCGCCAAAACTGTTCCAGGAATAACGCCAAGGTAACTGCTATACTGTTCAGTAGATGCTGAACTTGCTTCAATACAAGGTATACCTTCCCCACAATATTCTTTAAAATCAATTTCTATAATTTGGCGTCCCTGTTCAGAACAACAAACTCGATATAATCGATCAATATCCCAAATTTGTCCTTCTATCGGGACAGAATCATAATCCTCTATTTCAATGGTTTTTATTGCAGAACTCATATCTGCATCTGTAAACACAAGAAACCGGTATTTGCGAATCATTTTTCGATTATAACGTAATAAATCTACCAAATCTGCACATGGTGTACTCATTTCTATTTCTTGATACAAATTAGTTGTCAATGCTGTATCAAGGAATTTAAGGAGCAGACCAAAATTCTTATTTGCAGCTGTCCCAGTGAACCGACGTTCTAATTCATTCCCGTCGAAATCAGCTATAATAAGATTCATTGTATTATCAAATTCATCATATGCATATCCATCTACTCTATATTTACTACGACCATTTTTCCCTGTATAAAAAGATGGTGTAAAATCTGCTAATGCTTCAGCATCAATCAAATATTGAGCCATGTTGTCCACAAAGGATGCACATGATCCTTCTCCTGTAACTGCTGCTGCAGTTTTTATGCTCTCTATAAAATCCTTTTTAAATTCGGCAGAATCCATGTTTGACCTTCTCCCTTTTTTATTGCTTCTCCCAATTTTTGATACTAGGTATATTAATTTGATATTCCGCATTTGTAATTTCAGCAGGAATATCACTTCTCCTTATTTTAGGGAATGAATCACTTACAGAAAAAATCTGCTTTGAAGACATTCTAAAATGTTGCTTATCATATTCTTTCATGTCAATGTAGCCAGCAGATCCTAATTTCAAAACTAATTCATCAGGATTCTCTCCTCTTTGCGAAATTAAATCTATAATATTATGTACTAATCCGTACAAAGTAAATGACTCTGGATAATCTGGAGCGCATTTATCAATACGATAAACAACCAATTCTCCGTCATCATCTCTGTCTAATTGCTCAACTGATGAAATTGAAATCCCAACCGACGAAATACCCGTTGCTTTTATCTCATGCCAACAATCCGCATAAACGAAATCTTGGTCTGCACCTTCTGGTCCAACCCACCCAGCTAATGCTATAGATGGTGCCATACCTGCTTCTATTTTCTCTTTAAGAAATAACAGTTCTCCTATCAAGCCTTTCTGGGTGTTGCTTCCTAAAATAGCATTACTTTTATGGTCTAATAATTTTAGCCACGCATTATATCTACGCAACACTTTTAATAATGCGATATCATCAGTATCTACGTTTGAATATTCAATAATATCTCCCGTCATTGTGATGAACACATCTTCTTGTTTTCTGTCCATTAATGTGAAAGATATAGCATATTTACCATCTTTTCGTTGATTACATGAAGCGTCAATGCACTTTGATGAGTCAATCTTTTTTAGCGCCTTTTGACTTACTATTACAACCGACTTATGCTCCGGAGTCGCATAACGAACATACCACTCAAGAGGATGCTTTACTGACAATTTCAATGCTCCGCCAGAGTAGTAATTAATGGTATTCCATTTTTCTCTTAATTCCTTCTCTTTACTGTCCATTACATATCCTCTTCATCATAATTATCGTAAACGTCTACCCAATTTCTTAATTCAATCAGATTCACCTTATAATTAGCTGTTTCAGTAGAACTACTTGTTTTAGGAAAGCCCACTCCCAAAGCGAACAAAAATTCTGGCAGATCTTTATTTTCAGCCTTTGAATAATCTGCTTGAATTACATGAAGCATCAAAATGGGCGCTCTATCTGATATCAAGTAAGCCTTGTCGGGAACATTTTTCTTGTTCTCGTTACCTGGAATTTCTCTATAGGCTTTCTCTGCATCTTTAATCTCGTCTTGAGTTAATCCAATTCGCGTACAACCGCCTGCTCCTACACGAAGTTTTGTACCACTGACACTAATCATTTTTTTATCCGCTAATATTTGCCTTCTTTCAGTTCCTTCAATCACTAGATTCTCGGCACCACACTTTAATACCCCATCATACGGGATTCCAGTTCCCTTTTTTATTAATACTACATCCCAACCTTCATTCCACTGATGGCTTTCGATAAATTCTGCCAAAGCCCTTCCATTAAAACTCAAATGCCAAGGATTTGTTTCAAAATCCAATAACAATTGAGCAACACTTTCGCTTGGAACATTCTTCCAATAATAATGACCCTTTGTACGCTCTGTGTCTAAAAATTTTTTTCCAATATCATTTAATGAATTTACAAAATTCTTAAATATTCTTTCATTAGAAGACAAAATGTTCTTTGATGCCTTTAATCTTGGAGTTTCCAGTAAATTGCCCGAAACAGAAACTGGACAGGTTAAATCTGTAGCGGTCCTCATCTTATTACGTGCGGTTACTATTAAAGCTCCTGGATCTTGTCTCACTTTTAAGCCAAAATCTCTAGGTGTTTGATTTGCATTTCTCATTTTTGCAACTTCTTCTTTAAGCTCTGCTGTTGCTCTGGTAATTTGTCCGTACCAGTCAATCGCTTCCGGTGTCATCCAAATCTTTACAATATCCCCATAGTTTGGTCTATAACCAAACCAACGTCCCATCTGCAATAATGTATCATACATCTTAGTATTTCGATGGAAATATGTCACCCCTAGTCCTTCTAAAGTCAAACCTCTAGACATACTATTTCCGCCTACAGCTATAACACGTAATCCATCATTCTTATGATTAAAATAATCTAAACTTGCCGCACCTGTTTTCATATTTACTGCACGAACTTCAATAGGAGAAATGGCTTTATGTAAATAATTTTTCAGTAAATCTTCCCATTCTATCCCCACGATTCCGCTCAAATTATACTTATCCCAAACAACATGCATGGTTTTAATATTTTTTATTTTTTCACTTTGAGCTAAAGGTAATTTAGCATAATTTCGTACATCTGATTTAACCTGATCCAGCCACATATTCAAAATTTCTTGTATCTGATTCTGAACATTCATGTAAAGACTAATATGTACCATCATCGATCTATGTTCTGCTATATCTCCTCTATAATCACGAATAGCATTTAATAACAAGAAATAATATGACGCCTCATATAAATCCTCAGGTAAATTTTCGACAATAAAATCTTTTTTATGCTTCGGAGGAAAACATTCCTCTAACTTCTCCATATTAATTTCCTGAAGCATATAATCACTATCAGAATTCTCCCCAAATATTCTATCGGCACCAATATAATTAGTTGGAGCCGATAATGCATAGATGAAATCAGCCGGGAATAAGTCATCATCTTTTTCTGGATCAATAAAAATATTTGCAAAAGGCGTTGCTGTAATTCCTAAATATGTTGTCTTGCTAAAGAGATTTAACAAACGTCTAATACAGTCGTTAATTGCCGCAGGCTTGGAATCTTCATCTTTTGTATTTACTGATGCATTGTCTGCCTCGTCATCAATAAGCATAAGCGGAAGATCAATCTGTCCTGCTACATTTTGAGTATTATTATCCGATAACCACTTAATTAAATTATTGAGAATTCTTTTATTTTTCTTGACTACCAAGACAACCGGGCAATTAACATTCTCAATACCTAAATTATTATTTCTAAGAATCCCACTATCAAAATCTTTTGTTACTGAAGTAAATGCAACTATTTTTTTATTAGTTCCATATCTCCCCACACCAACCGGTTGGTTTTTTATTCCCTGCTCAGCTTTAGGATCGAGATAATATTCACTTTTTCTCCCAGTACATTCCGCATCCAACCGTTCTTGTGTTTGTTTACGCAAATTTTCCTGCATTCCAGCTAAAATAATAATAATTCTATAACCTGTATCTGCAGCCTTATTACATATAGCTGTATAATTAGCAGTTTTTCCAGATTGTACATCCCCTAATACTAATCCCTTTATTGCAAAACGATCCTCTGATGGATCGCCACATAAGTCTAATATTTCATCAGAAACTTTTCCCAAATTAGTAGTAACTCTTGGATTCCAATGTTTAATTTCTTCAAGATACTTTTTATATCTATTCCAAAAAAAGAAATCAAAATCAGCCCTCTTAGAAGGAAGCCATGATTGATGACCATTGTTACGATCATTAATATATACCCCTACATCCATCTGAATAACTAGCGACTCTTTAAGTCTTGCCATTATCTCTTCAAATTCATCATCAGAAACTGGCATTATTTGAGCATTTGCATCTCGTAACAAGGTTGCTTTTTCTATAAATTCTTCTTCTGTTGGTGGAATTTCCTTGTAAATATTATTAACATACGCTGAGATGATATTTTCTAATTGTTCAACACATGGATTACTCATTTCCCAAAATCTCCTTCTTTAGTTCTTCTACAACATCAGAATATGATGAATAAGGCTCAATATGTACAACTGCATCAAGTAAATCACATTTTTCCTGTTTCTCTGCACACATTGTAATCATTGCTTCTAATGATTTTTTCACATCTACAATCGATTGTTCATTATCATTTGTAATTTGCTCATCATTGTTCAAATCCACATATAATTGATTAAGTGGTAATCCTAATTCTATTTGTTGTAGCAGAGCATATATTGACATCTTCAAACTCGGATCGACTTTTACTAATTGTTGTACAAATGGATGTTCTCGATTGATCTCATAGTAGTATCCACCCTGTTTATTTTTCATACGATTCCATATATGTGTTTCTGTATCACTTACTTCTTTTTTACCCCTAAAGGTCCACGTCCGTTTGCTACGCTCTGCTATTTGATTAATAATAATCTCTAAATTTTTTCTAACTTCAGCAGGTGGTAACGCAGAAGATTTTTTTATATCGAGCGTCCATAAATCATCTAATGTGTTTGGTATATCAACACGAATTCTAGCAAGTTTAGACAAATCACCTTGTCTCATCATCCTGAACCAAGTTCCCCATACCAATAATCTTTTATTTCTATAAACATAGAACCCTTGCTGTTTTCGAAGGCCATCCTTACCACCTAACATTTTTATTTCGTCTGATGTAAGTTTAGAAATATGCGGTAGAATATATGGTCTCACCAATATTTTATGGCCTTGAATGATCAATGTCTCATCATCCATCGCCTGTACGCTTTTATTTGTCAAGAACGGATCAATTGCCTTTACCTTTTCCCCGTTGATAAACAATTTAAGTTTCCTAATTCCAGATTCACCCATCAAGTATCTATGATAAACCAGCGATAAGTGATTCCTAACTCGATCAATCTTTCGTCCAAGTGATAATTCAAAATTGATTTCACCAGCCTTTAAACGATCTAATTTCTGCCAAATCACTAATGTACCTGATTCATATTTTTTTAATTCCTCAACTTGAGGAAATTCATTTATTTCCTCCTCATCAAGAATAATTAACGACCAATCCCCCACTTCTATGACATGATCAATATCCCATTGGCGCCCTTCTAATCTGTCCCCCTGTTTTGAAATAACCGTTAAACATCTGCATTGCGATAAAGAAGCAGTCTTTAATCCCAGTCCGAATCGTCCTAAATCTTTTTTATCTCTTTCTTCTGTTGGATTCTTACTTCCATACTGCATTGCAATATTTATTTCTTTCTCATTCATTCCACTTCCGTTGTCAAGAATAGCAATATATGCACCATCTACCGGGAAAAAATAAATATCAACATTCACCGCATTAGCCGCAATACTATTATCAATAATATCCGCTACTGCAGCTTCAAGCGAATATCCGATTGCCCTTGTTGATTCAATTAAAGTAGGCGCATAAGGTGGCAAGCTTTTTGTCCTCATTTGTATTTCCCTTTCATCTTGCATAAAACCAAATACTCTTCACTGCTATATTCAGTTTTCGAAATTATCTTCTATGTTTTGATACTTCTTAAGCTCTCTTTTTTATGTACCGTCCAGTTTTAATTCTTTCATCCTTTGGTTTCTCCGCGTCTATCGGAATTGCCCAATAGGAACCAATCTTAACAGCTCCCGGTATCCTATCTGTACTGCATAAAGTTTGCACTCTACGAATCGAAAGCCCCCATTTTTCTGCTGTTTGCCTAAGTGATAAGTATTCCATAATTATCCTCTATTCTTGTAAATAATGTACAGTTATTCGAGATTAATTATACTCCAAACCACGCTTAAAGTCAATTTGATGGTATTACAACAATATAAAAACAGAGCCATAAAAAGCTCTGTTTCATGCATAAACAAATAAGGATTTACGGGCTCTGATACCAAAGGACAAACCCACCTCAAATGAGCCAAGAGGTAATCACTACTTTAAACTTATCGAAATATTACATTCAACCATCGAAATCCTTTTCTATTGTTTACATCTTCAGTATACCACAACTGTTCCAGTTTCAATTGTTTATTCACCGTCAGGATTTTCTCTACCAACTGTTCTGTAAACTCAAGAAAAAAACGTCCATCCTCCACTTCTCCTGTGGAAATCCCATTTTTCCCAGAAACATATATAATCCCACTGTCCTCTAGATACAAATCAATCTTCTCAAAAAAATGCAGCACTTCTTCTTCCTTCAGATGAATCAATGACGCACACGCCCAGATCCCATCGTACCGTTCCGTCGGCCGATAGTTCTGGACCTCTGAACACACAATTTCTCCAGAAAACACTTTCCGTATTTCTCTGCAGAGATTCTTAGATGGTTCCAATGCGGTCACCTGATATCCCTGTTTCTGGAAATAACATGCATCACGTCCGCTGCCGCTTCCCACATCCAGAATCTTTGCTCCTTTTTTTAACAGTGGCAGGAATCTTTGATACTGTTCCGACATATCGGCGGAAATTGTTTCTGCCGCATAGCGTTCTGCATTACTTTCGTAATAGTTACTCATCATCTTATGTCCTCAAACTCCAACTGGAAAATCCCATACTTTTTGCCGATTGATAGACCGGAAACATAACCTCTTCCAAACGCCCGGAAAACTCCGTTTCCGTCAGACCTCTCTGATAAAGTCTATGCCTGATTGCAAATGTCAAGCACTTTTTTACATTGTTAGGTAAGATGTTTTTTACATCGTATGGTAAGGAGTTTTTTACATACCTTGGTAAGCAGATTTTTACATCGTATGGTAAGTACTTTTTTACTTTACCCGGTAAGCAGATTTTTTACATCCCAGTTTCTCCCTGCGGGTACAGGTCAGGGTGCTTCAGCCGGTAGGATTCCCCGCGGAAAGAGTAACACTTGGCATGGTGCAGGATCCGGTCCAGCATTGCAGTGGTAAGTACCGGATCCCCCATCATCTCAGCCCAGTCAACGATCTCTTTGTTGGTGGTAAAGATGATGGAACTGGTTTCATAGGTATCACTGATAAATGTGAAAAACCTGTTTGCCTGTCCGCGGCTGATCGGTGTGTAGCCGATCTCATCAATTATGACAAGCTGCGCTTTCTTGATATTTTTGAGCCGGAATCCGGCTGCACGCTCTGTCTCTGCGGTATCAAGGATCTTGATCAGGCGGGTCATCTTCTCAAAACATACAGTATATCCGCTGCTGACAGCCTGTAGGCCAAGGCCACAGGCAACCATGGTCTTACCGAGGCCCGGAGGCCCCGCAAAGACAAGGTTTCCGCAGTTATCCAGCCAAGATAATTCTTTCAAAACGGAGAGTTGTGCGTGGGTGATACCTGACTCCAGCTCTTCCGGATCAAACTCTTCCAATGGTCGGATATTTGGTGGAAAATGCGCTACGGAATAGTTGCGCTTCCGACGCCGTTCATTCCGACCTTTGACTTCGGTCTCAAGAACAGCCAGAAGGAATTCCCTGCAGGAGGAGACCTGCAGATCTGCAGTTTCCAGAAGATCCGGAAGCATACGCGCCGCGTGCTTTAAGGCAAACGTTTCAAGCAGGGCCGTGAGCCGCTGTACGGGGATATGGCCGGTATCCATACTTTTTAAGATTTCACGGTTCATCGAGCAGCAGCCTCCTTCCTTTCTGTGCGTTCCTGAAAGGCTTTTGCATAAACGGAAAGATCCGTATAGCTGACACTGCCGGATGGAACCTGGGCACGGCAGTCGTCTGTGGCCAGTTCCCGGCCGGCTTTTGCAAGGCCGTAAACAACTTTAAACTGTGAGAACTGATACCGATATTTCTGGCAGCATTCCTTCATCACCTGTGCTACCAGGGATTTATCCGGATTCTCAGAATCAAGGAACTGTTCAATTGCCCGAAGCTGTTTGGAGATATGCCGTGGATTTTCCTTTTTTACACCATTGATGAAGTGCTGGAAGTCATAGCAGTTCCATTTCCCGCGGAGACGTTCCATGATCTCGATCCAGTCTCCGGAGTCCTGTTTCCGGTGTTCCGGGAGCTGATTGACACTGCCTTTCCTCTCGCTGAGATTATGGGAACAGATATAGTTCAGCTGATCGTCATAAATGTGGATTTTCCCACTGACAACTTTGAATCGTACCGTTTTGAAAGCATAATCACGTGGAACCGAATACCTGCAAGATTTATACAGGACGTAAGGCAATGCCGCGATTTCATAAGTACGGAACGTATTCGGAGATGTTTCATACACGGATGGAAGAAGAGGCCGCATGGCTGACCGTTCAACGCTGTCGTAGACTGCTTTTGGGACCCGTAAGGTGGAACGGTGGATCCGCTGGTTTTTGCGTTCCAGCCATCCGGGAAGGGAACGCCATACATCATCAATACAGGTGACCTTCCGCGCGCTGAAGAAGTTTTTCTTCACGAACCCAACAGAGTTTTCGATAGGTCCCTTGCTTTCAGGATCCGCTTTATTGCATACCCAGAGCCGGATATCCTGTTCTGTACAGAAATCTTCAAAGGTTCTGGTCTTAATGACTTCACCATAGGTTTCACTGGCGACAAACACGGCGTCCTGGTCGATGACCAGTTCTTTAGGACGCCCTCCAAGCCGGCAGAAACTATGATAGATCGCCTTACAGGCTTCTTCCGAGTTATACTTGTGATCCTGTGCATAAACACATAAAAAACGACTGTAACGCAGCAAAAGGCAGATGAAATGGATGTGCGTTGTTTTTGAGAGAGTCTCCTCACCGAAGTCGATCAGCATCTGTTCTCCAGGCGGGGTGTCAAAAACATAATCATAGATACGACGATGCTCCGGTTCCCTGTTGATCTGTCCGGAATCCTCAAGATAGTGGATATAGTTGCGGAGTGTCTGCTGGTTCCCGGGAAGTTTTTCATAGTCTCCGTTTTCGATGAATTTTTCTTCCAGGACATCGTAAACAGATGACATACAGAAACTTCTTCCGCTGTTCGTCTCAAGAATACTGATGATCGTGCTGCGGAAAGGCTCTGCGTCAAAGGTTTTTGGTTTTGCGAGCTTAGCACCGGGATCATCCGGGAGCACATCCATGTCATAATACTTGCTGATCGTGGGACGGCTGGGAGGCTTGCGCCCCTGCGCTTCATAGTATCTGATAATGTCAGCTTTTGTGTAACCTTGCAGTTTTAAATCCTGTATTTCCTGCATTTTTGTTTTTGTCAGCATAAAGGTCTCCTCTCTTGTGTACTGCTTACAGTATACAAAATCGGATGAACCGCTGACTCCTCCTGTGATAGAACTCGCCGCAGGGGATGTAAAAAAGTGATTACCGGACAGTGTAAAGAACTTCTTACCATCTCATGTAAAAAAGTCGTTACCGCATGATGTAAAAAAGATCTTACCACGTCATGTAAAAAACTCCTTACCCTGTGGCTGTAAAATCACCTTACCACGCACAGCCTGATCTCCTGATTGTTCAGATGCTCCTTCGCGCATTTGTCAAAGGCTTTATGTACTTCCGGATATTCCCACATCAATTCATAGGACAAATATTCCATTTTACATAATAATGGGAAATACATATTCCAGTCCGGAAGGCTGTTGCTTTTACTGCTGTTGATACTCCGGGTTGTAGGCGTCAGATTCCACAATTCATCATGTGCCACATACGACCAGGGTACAAAATGATCAATGGATAAATTGTTTTCACTGAGTCGATTTTCCCCATAGATTTCACAAATAGGCTTTATGGAGACAAGCATTTTCCAATATTTTTTTACCTTTTCCAGATTCCGTTCTTTTGGCGGATAAAGCTTGTCCACAATTCCCGGAACACTGGGGTTCCTTTTCTGAAGATACTGGATCAGATTCAATTCCACCCATCCCTGTATGATTTCATAATTGCGGTCAATATAATCCGCCCATTCTTCCTGTATCTGGATTTGGGTATTTAGGCCACTGAATTGCAGGAAATAATACATCAGTCTTTGTTCCTGATTAATTCTTTCCGCAAGATTTTTCCCTGATCTGCTCCACTCTTTCCCTTTCATAGAATCCATAAAAGGCGCCTGCAAACGATAGGGAACATTGTAAGATAACGTCCGTTTCATGGATAAAACTTCTTTATCTTTACATGTCTTCACATACTCCAGAACAACGTCTTTCTTCTCACAGGATTTCATATTACTGATCTCACCCAGCCGGTGAACCACCCGTTCCAGTGCATCATTAGGGCCAAGATTCAACCGGTACTCCAAAACCATATACCAGGCATCTGCGATCATTTCATCGATCAATGCTTCAAAAGTAATTGTTTTCTGCCCTTCTTTTATTTTCCGTGCGATCGCCTGAAACCAGAATAATTTGTAACACTCGCTTTTGTTGTCAAACAATCTAGAAAAATGGACAATATCCAATATATCAGAATGTGGTAGTTGCATATCATTCTCCCAATTCAGTATATTTTTCTTTATGTCCGTATGCTTTTTCTACCGGATACTTTTTAGCATTCTTCTTCACCTTTTCCTGGATAATCTCATCCAGATCCAACCCGTAGGTATCTGCCATTAAAATACAATAATTCAGTACGTCCGCCAGTTCTTCCCTGACCTTCTCTTTTTTCTCCTCACACCAGACATCATCTGCACTCCACTGAAATACTTCCAGCAGTTCCGCCGCCTCCAGGCTGATGGAAATTGCCAGATCTTTCGGATTATGAAACTGTTTCCAGTTCCGATCATCTCTGAATTTTAATACTTGCTCTATCGTTTCCTTTGTCATCTTTCACCCTCGCTTTTCCGTGTCTCCAGACATCTCTTCAGATAAGCTGCCAGCCGTTGATCTGTACAATATACATAGCAGCCTTTCATGCCTCGTGTCATTAATGTCCGATATGTATTTTTTATAATTTCGTCCGCTTCTTTTTTCGCCAGCTCCGGATTTTCTTTATACAGTTTTTTAATTCCCTTCAAAGACTGGTCTGTTCTGGCTCTTTTTGTAAAATCTGTAACGACCATCCCGTTTTCATATCGCATATCGTCCCCAATGATGACTCCAACATAATCGAATTCCAATCCCTGAGAAGTATGGATACATCCCGCTTCATGAATAGAATCTTCGTCAATGGCAAACGTAGTCGTATTTTTCAGATTCCAGCTGATTTCAAAATCTCCAATTTTTATATCATGCACGGATGGATCATTGACCCCTTCTTTTTTCCAGTTCCAACAATAACCAGCCAGAATTCTCGCTCTGTTATGTGATGTACGATTTCTTTCAATAATCAACTCCTGCATTTTTACCGGCGAATCAAGAATTCGGATATCATAATCGATATCCTCCATAT
>ENA-OPAH01001241-OPAH01001241.1-human-gut-metagenome-genome-assembly--contig:-NODE-1241-length-17262-cov-2.795083_pt1 | contig 17262 bp, 10 predicted proteins | sample MGYA00241050_ERZ501416 | MGnify/ENA primary metagenome ERZ501416 (study PRJEB25962, sample SAMEA2042632) | human gut metagenome | biome: human gut; feature: human-associated habitat; material: faeces... | reverse complement strand
TGGGTTATAGCATTCATCACTATTAGCATTAAATGATATTATTTTTATTGCCTCATATATATCATCTGACAGAAATTTAGGTTCTTCTTTTTCTGCATCTTCTAAAGGAAATTGCAACTTTCTAACCTGAAAAAAATCTTCAACCTCACCTTCCATTCTTTCATATTTAGGTATTCGTAGAAAAAATCTTCTTTGTAATCCTGTTCTATTTATAAGGTTGCTTGACTTCTTTGCCATATCAAAAATAACATTAGAAAATGCATTTGTTAAAACTGTGACTCTCTGCTGTCCATCCAGTAATGCTAAAATTTTTCCGTCCATTTCAAGTTCTTTATACGTTTTTCTTTCTCTACAACCTAGCATTTTATATGCATAATCTTTCGCATCACTATCCAAAAGCAAAATACTTCCTATTGGCATTTTTGCCAATACAGATGCTATCAATCTCCCCTGTTTTTCTTCCTCCTTCCAAATAAATTTCCTTTGAAAATCAGGCAATAAAATTTCCTTTTTAACTATTTTGTCAATTAGGTTACTTAAAGCTTCTACTTTTTCATCCATACTTTTACCTCTCTAAATACTTTTTCTTTAAGTTATTTAAACAAAGCTATTTTCGCCTTGCAAAACTCATCTACATTTCCTCACTTAGTTCTTCCACTGCCTCCAGCAGCTTTTCTATATCATTCCTTGTTGTGTACCTTCCAACACTGGCTCTTACCACGCCTCCCTTTTCTATATCCATCAAATGTTTATGTATAAGCGGTGCGCAATGATATCCTGTTCTAACTGCAATGTGGTAATCCTGGTCTAATATTGTTCCCACATCCTCTGCCTTGTAGCCTTCAATGTTAAAGGCTACAATTCCTATATGTGAATCTTCCAATGGAAGATATGTAGTTACGTTTTCTATTTTTTCAAGTCCTTTTACAATGTATTCTGTTAATTCTTTTTCTTTTGCCTCAAAGTCACTTATTCGCCCAATTGTTTCATCTAATGCTGCCTCCATTCCTGCCACGGCAACTATGTTAGGACTTGCCGGTTCCAGCATTGCAGGTATTGTTTTTGGCATATTTAGGTTAAGTGAATCACTTCCCGTTCCTCCGGCAATAAATGGATTAATCTTTGTTCCTTTTCTTACGAAAAATCCACTGGTGCCAAATGGTCCATATAGATTCTTATGTCCTGCAAAAGCTATAAAATCTGCCATTAGGTTGTTCATATTAATGTCTAATAATCCCAATGACTGAGAGGCATCAATAATAACCTGACTGTTATATTTTTTTGCCATTTCAGTTATCTCTTTAACCGGCAAAATATACCCGGTTACGTTGCTTATATGAGTTGCAAAAACTTTCGTAGGAGGATTCATGGAAAACATATATTCCATTTTTTCAAAATCTATTTCTAATGTTTCGCTCTTTAATGGGAGTTCTATTAAATCAAAACCATATTTTTCACTAATCAAATGTAATGGTCGCATTACTGCATTATGTTCAAAAGGAGAAACATAGCAAATATCTGCACCACTCCAATCCAAACCACCAATTATTACATTCATTGCAATTGTGGCTGATGGCGTAAGCACAATGTCTGCAACATCTTTTCCTTTTACAAGTTTCAAAGCTTTCTCTCTTGTCCGGTCTATTATTTCCGTTGCTTTTCTTGCCAGACTATAAGAGCCTCTTCCCGTATTAACTGCAAGATTTCTGTTTACATAATCCATCTCCGTATAAACAGACTCCGGCTTTGGAAAAGTTGTTGCTGCATTATCTAAATATATAGTTTTACTATTATTCTCCTTATCCATAACTTATCCCTCAAATAAATCCATTTATAATCAGTAACTTCCATTTGCATATGGCAAGTCTCTTCTATTAATATCTTTCGCAAATCTTACTGTTCTATTACTTTTCAATCAATTCAATTATTTACTCAACAGTTCTTCCAATGCCTTTACCAACACCGAAACTTTCTGATTAAGCTCCAATGTATCACCAAATTCTTCCAGTGCATCCTCTATTGCATTCTGAAGGAAATAACTTGTGCTGTCGTCACTGTCAGGTTCAAAGAATCTTTCGATTGTACTTTCCCCTGTTTTAATTGAAATCTTATTTTCTCCCTCTGTTGACTGTTCACTTTCCTTAATAGACTGAATAGTGTTTTTAACATAAGTTAACTCTTCGACAAATCTTTCATAAGAATCGTTTTTCCAATCATTGATATAAATTCCTGTAATAATTTTGCACAATCTTGAAACAATTTCATCCTCATCGTTAGTAGTCAGCTTTTCAATGTACGTCATAAAGCCTGTAATATTCTCAGCGTAAATATGTGACTTTGACTTTTCACTTTGTTTTGAATACCAGTTCTTTAAACATGCACTTAAACTTTCATCAGCCCTTGCTCCAAAAATGCTCTTAACCTGAACTGCTGTTTTCTTCTTTGCATTTACAAGATTGTTGTCCATATATTTTTTAATTTCTTTTATCTGTAAAGTAACATTTTCAAAAACTGCATCACCGCTATTGTCATGGCATATTGCCTTTGGTATTTTTTCAAAAAGAACTTCTCTTGGGTTAAGTTCTATGCCCTTAAATACTTTCCTAAAAGAGCACATTCTTTCGAAAGCATCTTCTTCCAAATAGCCCTGCTCATTTTCTTCAAAAAGCTGTTTTGTAAATGTTAAAGTATACTGGTCCAATGATCTGTACCATCTCTGCATACTTTCCACAATGTTGTTTAAGCGCTGCATTTTTGACTTCTGTTTTTTTCTTAACTCTTCGCTAAGGAAAAGTTCTTCTAAAACCTTTAGATATTTTTCTTTCTCAATACTTTCCTTTTCAATAAAAAGATAATAATCCTGTGGTTTTTCGTTAATATTGTTTAAAATACTGCTTGAAATCTCCACTTCCTTATTCTGAAGATAAATAATCGGCGTATCCTGCAGATTAATTATTTCCTTTGCAATAAAAATAGGAATTACTCCTTTTCTTGTGCCAAAATCCTTACCCAATAATTTGTTATAAAGGACCTGAAAAGAAACCTTCTTGCCTGCACATTGACCTATAAAAGCATCGATTTCTTCAATAATTCTTCTACAGCCTTCCTCCTCAGAACTGTCCCCTTTTAAAATTCCCGTATGCATAAGAGTAGCTCTAAAAATAGTTGCCTCCGAGCTTGTACCCTTTTCAAATCTATTAAGTTCTTCTTCGTTTAAAATGGCATCTATAATTAAATTTCGTGCCTTTTTAATCTGTGCTGATACGCTTTTTCTGTTAATTAATTCGTTGTTAATCTTTGGTGCATGTTCGTAGTAGCTTAAGCATATTTCACTTAAAAATCTATTAAAACTAATCTGGTTTTCAAAACACAACTCCGTCACATCATTTAATGTATTAAAATATTTGCATCTGTTATTTTCCGGCAAATATGACTTTTCAAGTTCTACATTTATTTCAAAAATCAAATCTTCCTTATATATTTCAAGTTCCTGTTGCAGAACTTTATTTTCTTCTAAAAAATCTTTATCCTTAAGCAATTTTTCCACAGCTTTTAATTTTCTAATGTTCTGCTGCTCTGAAAAGCCAAATATTTTTTCAGGATATATTACAACAAGTCTGTTATCATTTAATTTCTTTAAATGTTCCTTAATCTGATTAACATCCCCATCTTTAAGCATAACAAGACATATAATCAGACCGTCTGCCTTATATGTTTCAAATAAATATTCTGACTTAGATGTATTTAGAAACTGCTCCGGTGTCATATATACGTACTTGAAATATCTTGTCATTGTATATTCCTGGTTGTATTTCTTTGGAAGTACATAATCAAGTTCTGACACTGTGGCAATTTCTTCCTGCCAGTTAAGGCTTAAAGGCTGCTTTTCAATCATGTTATTCATCTGATTATCAAGATTTACGCCTACGTTATTTTTAAATGCATAAACTCCAAGCTTGCTTCTGTAGGTTACAATATTTTTGCTTTCAAGTTTTTCAAGGCTACTTACAAAATCAGCCATATTTAAACCTGTTGCCAATCTGATTTCCGTCTTTCTAACCGGAACTTCCTCTTTTCTATTAATCATATGAAGAATAGCCATTGCCTTAATTATTTTTTCTTCATTTAATGATTCAGCCTTAGTTAAGGCATAGTCTGCCTTAAGCCATTCATTGTGTATGTTAGTAAGAGAAATACTGTCCCTAAACATATTTTGAAAATAGTCATAAACTACATCAACAGACAGTAATTCTTCGCTACCGTTTTCTACTATATTAATTAGACTTCCTTTTTCGTCATTAGCAAGAAAAGTAAAAATACTTCTCTCATTCTGTGCAACCTTTTCACTAATATTTAAAAGTGCATAGGCTGTAAGAGGTAGCATTGGAAAACACCCCTCCATTATGATTTTCTTATATTCTTTCTCTGTAAATAAGCCTGAAAAACAAGGAATCTTGTAAGATTCCCCGATTATTTCTTTATTATTCTGCTCCTGAAACCATGGTTTGCAGTCGCTTACTTTCTTCTTTATTACATACTGAATAAGCTCATAATTATTCTGAGCTGAAACTACAAATCTAACTTCTTTTAATCTACCCTCAACACCTTTGAAAGCATTAACTATATCTGAAGACAATGCGTTGCCGTACTCTTTAATGCTTTTATGCGCCACGAAAGTAATGTGAATCTGCTGTTTTTTGGAGTTATTGGCAAGCTCACATATATCCTGCAAAATCTTCATGTCATAAGCAAAAGTATACTTTTCATGACCTTCAATATATTTACTGAACTCATCGAAAATTATATAAATTCCGCCATACCCATAACTTTCAAGTGCTCTGTTAATCTCCCCGTACAAAGTCATGGCGTTATTAACTGTCATTGGCATAAATTCACTGCCGGCAGTAAGTTTAGGATGTATCTCTTTAAAAATATTGAGAGCCTCTTCCTTCATTTCCTTAAGTTCACCCATAAACTCTTCCACAGTTCTGCCATATTCTCTAACAATCTGCTTAAAGCTTTCATAAACCTGTTTAAAGTCTTTCTGCCATTTAGCTATAACTTCCAAAGCCTTGCCATAATCGCTTTCAGGTGCCACATTCATAAGATTATTTTTTCTTAATGACTCCATTAAAGCTATAATAAATTCTTTGTTTAAATCCTTCTCTGTTCCTGAAATAATAACCGGCAGAAAAGGCTTTATACTACTTTGTATAGTCTTTATTTTTTCAGCAGTTTCCTTTGAAACTTTTTCTATTTTGTTAATTGTTTTTTTAGTTCTGTCACCTTTTCCGTCATTAAGTAAAGCCAGCAAAACCAGTAAAAGGTGTGATTTTCCCTTTCCATAAGGTCCAATTAAAATATTTGCCTTGTCTCTGTCTGACAAAACATTATTAAGAAAACCATCCAACACTAAAATAGAAGAATGTGTTGGTATATAGCTATTTAGTTTAGATAAATTATCTATGTCCAACTGCAAATTTATTGAATTTTGAAATTTCTTGTCTATTTCTATAAAGTCTTTAAACTTATTCATTTATTCTCTGATATACCTGATTGCCAGATATACGCATCCTTTCTATCAGTGTTTAATGTTTTATTAGTCTTACAAATCGCTTTTCTTTATTGTTCCTGTAATAATTCGTTAGCCTTTTAAAAACTTCTTCTAGTGTTTTTTATAATAATTCGAAACAACTTCCTTAAGCTCGATTTTCTTTTTAAGATAAACCATATCAAGTCCTGCTGTTCTGTTAACAGTCAAATATCCCTGACCTTCTAAATGGTCCAAATATTCGTTTAAAGCCATTCTCTTTAGGTTCAAAATTCTTCCCGGTGACATTGGACTGTTAAGCAATTCATCTATTCCTATTGAGTCAACTTCTTTTTTTTCAAAAAACTTAATCAGGCTGTATAGCACTGCATCATCACATAACTTATCCTTGTCAGGCTGTGTTTTTATATAATTATTTCTGTCTTTTTTTAATAAACCCAATTGTGCAAATGGTGAAATCTTATTTTCCTCCGGATCATAATTCTGCTGCTTCTCTTTTACGTACATATTTAAAAGTACGGAAATATCATCTCGCAACGAACGCTCAGGTATGGCTTTTTTCTCTGCCAAAGGAGTAAGCTTTTCTAATAGAATGTTCATTAAATCTTCCTTTGAAAATTCGTCAATGTTAATTAAGTTAAAAAAAGCATACCAGCTTGTTGCAAGTTTCTCATTTCCTGCCAGATTAATATGGAATATCCATAATGAAAATATATCTTCTAAATACTTATCTTCCTTAAAAATAATCTGACCTATATCTGTAAGCTTTGCCCCCTCTTTAGGTGGTTCTTCCATAAACTTTCCGGCTTTAAGCCAATAGCGAATAGCCTTAGCCATATTGCTTCCCACTCCAAGAGCATCCGCCCCATAGTTTTCAGAGAAAACTTTTGGATTGGCATCTACCTTTGCAAGTCCTTTATTAAGCCACCCCTCACGAAGTGCAAATGTTTCATGTCCTTTAAGTTTAATCGCCATTTTCTTCTCCTATCTGCCTGCTTAAGTTTCATAAATAATTAACTAGTTTCTTTTTATTGCCAAAACCTTTCTCATATAACATCCTGCCGTGTAATGATTAACGCATTCTGCACATCTTACACATTTATTGTCCAGTATTCTATAATCAAGATTACCTTCTTTGTCCTCTTTTATAACTATGGCATTGTGCTTGCAAATACTTTCGCACGCCCTGCACGCCATACACATCTGATATTTTGTAATCTGACATTTAATCTTATCCTCTGCTGTTTTAAGATTCTTTGCCCCATCTATGTTGCTGTCAATTATTGTAACTTTTAAAGTTGTAGAGCCAATTCTGCCCTGCAATTTCAAAACAGGATTGCCGTTCCTTCTTGTTACATAAACTTCACCCAATCGCTTATTGCCCATATCGAAATTTAAATATCCAAAAGGCTTAAACAACTCATACAATTGGTCTGAAATTGGTCTTTGAAGTTCATAATTAAAAGCATTCTCTTCCAGCACACAAGGTTCAAATGATACTGCCGACTTCTTTGCATAATCTACGCCATTTCCCCCCTGTCTTGCTTTCCACTTGCCTTCGTCCACATACACTTCCGGATCAGGTTTTCCAATCTTTGTTGCAAAGTCAACCAAAAGCTGTCTGAATCTTTTGGACTGTTCAGGCATATGAATCTTAGACAAAAACTCTGACCAACCACTGTTATTAGGACAGCACCAGCAGCCAACTCTTGCATACCCTAATCTGTATGCATAATTAAAATCAATTTCTGTTGTAAGCATGTAAAGCCACACATCAAAATCCATCCAGTCAATAATCGGTGAAATAGTTATCTGCTTTGTAATTTTAGAGCCTTCTGTTTCACGCTCATACTTGTTTCTGCTTGCTGATTCGTTTCTTCTTATTCCATAGAAAGTTATAATTTTGTTCTTATTTCTAAACATAGTTTTAATCTTTCTCTGGATTGCACCTGTTTTAAAAATAGTACAGCACCATCTCATAACTCTGCTTGGTGGACCAACCAAAGCACAAAGTTCCTCAAAATCTTTATCTTTGTTTCTTGATGAAACAACAGGAGTCTGTGGATGTTCTTTTTTAAATCGTTCTATGTATTTCATAGTCTCGGGGAATTCTAAAGTTGTGTCACCGAAAACATGAAGAATCTTCGGTTCACTTAAAGCTCTCATAACCAGATCAGATGTGACTGTAGAGTCTTTCCCCCCTGAAAAAGAAACGAACATATCTCTTGCAGTGTAGTCCTTTGTTGAATTCTTAATATAGCCCACTGCCTCTTTTACAATAAATTCATATCGGCTTCTGTTAGCCTTAATGAATCTGTCTTTAAATTCATTAAAATATCTATAATCAATATTTGAAACTTCACTCTCATATTTAATTCTTATTTCTTCCGAATTCTTATCCTTCAAATCCTTAACTGCAAAATCAACCTTATGACCATCAGCGATATATCTGTTACCTGAGCAGTTCCAAACAGACATCTTTTCGTAATATCCCGGCTTCTTATCTGTCATTATTTCTAATAACAACCTTTCCTCAGGAAAAACCGGTCTCATATCCGTTGTTATTCTTCTGCCGCTACTTCCACAACACTGACATTCCTTCTGATACAATGGCACCTTGCAGGTTTCGCACCAGTATATGTCTGATTTCGTCAGTTCAGTTCTCTGTCCACACACAGGACAGGTACTGCTTTTAGTTTTAATATTGTCATTTCTGCATATGTAATTTAGCACTTTATCACCTATCTCAAATCTTCCGGTTTTAAATGCAAATAAGAACATAATTCCAAAAATTCTGATGCCGTAAAAGTTACATTCTCGTCAGTTAACTTTTTCTCCCAAATTCCGGTATCCTTAGAAATCTGTGATGTAGATATTTCTTTTTCTTTTATGTATTTAATTAATGCTTTTGAAACGCTGTTATTATTTTTCATTTGTCACCGCCATTCCCGTATTACAAGAAAATAATATTATAATGTCTATTATATTCTCTGAATACAAGAAATGCAATGTGGATTTTTCCCGAATCAAAAGAATTCAAAAGGATTTTTCCTTTTTTCAAGGTGATTTGGTTGACGTTGATTTTTTCTTACTATATTATTTAAAAAGAGGTATTTAAAATGAAGAATAGAAAGATTGCAGAAGTATTAAAAGCTTACCGAAAAATGAATAATTTAAGTGTGAGGGACGTTACTGAATTACTGGAAGAAAAGTCACTTAAGGTAGCTGAAAAAACCGTTTACGGATGGGAAAGCAGTGCCACTCAGCCTGACGCTGACACACTACTTCTACTTTGTGATATTTATAATATTGATAACATTCTTGGCACTTTCGGATATACTGACGAAGAGCCAATTAATCTTACAAAACATGAACATCACTTAATAGAACAATATAGAAAGCACCCTGAAATACAGGATGCAGTAGATAAGCTGTTGGATATTAATTAATAGTTAGTAAGATGAAATTATTTACATTTCAAAGAATTAACAGGGCTTAATGCTAATTAGTTTGTTGAAAAACATTAATTAGCATTGAAGCTCTGTTCTTTTTTTGGGAAATTAAAACAAAAGAGAGCACACCAAAACTGATGTGCTCCCAATTAAAAAGGGTACTTTTTATAGCAATTTATTTACCATTTCAAATCAATTACAAGAGCATCTGCTTTGTCATACTGAAGCAATGTACTCTGATCATTTACATCATCATAACAGAATCCGTAAGCTTTTCCTAAAACTGAATGTTCATGGAAGAAACCTGCATAGAAGTTTGCAACACTATTCTTGTAATACTGACTTGGTGTGTACCATTTGTCAGGTTCTGTTGCAACACCTCTGTTAAATGCTGCACAAAGCTGTGCTTCAATAGCTTTTTCAACACCATTTCCTCTGTCAAATGCACCCTTGCCTTCTAACACTTCCTGTGTATTTGGCTTATCAACATAATAAACTGTGCTGTCACCTTCTCTTGTAAATCGCATCTGATTTCCAACTACTCTACCAACGAAGCTTCCTGATTCTGAGCTGAATCTTAAATCTTCATTGGCATATTTGTTCCAGAATTCATTAATATAATTATCAAAATAATTTCCATTATCCTGTCCAACATTAAATGTACTCTTACATGGTGCAATAATTCTATCATCTCTTACAAGTGACTTATATTCATTTGGAACTTCATTCTTGAAAGCTGTGAAGATTTCATCTCTTGTTCCAACATCACCTACTACATTATCGTATCCACCATATAACGAACCACCTATTAAACGTGTAACCATTGGGAAACAGAAATAATCAACACGTGTTGTATTTCCCCAATAATTTTTTCCTTCAATTGTAAATTCAGCAAACTCAAATAATGTGTTAGCATTCACGTCTCCAGGATTGTTAAGATCCGGTCCGGCATAACCTGTAGAACCATTAAACTTAACATATACCGGCTTTCCATAGCTTAAGTACATCCTTCCTGATCTGATAGTTGGAGCATATACATGATCTGATTCTGCAAGTGTATGATAAATATTTGCATATTTTGTTCCGTTTACTTCAACTGTGTTAAGACTCTCTGATGCAGGAATCATATTTCCATCTTTATCCATATAACAAAGCTGATTATTTTCATTATTTCCTAAAATGCACCAGTAAATTTCACTGTCACTATATTTTCCATTAGTCTTATTGTTAAGTTCAATTGCAATTCTGTCATCTCTTAAAGGAACATTTTTCTTAAGCTGTGGCTTAAGTTCTTCAGGACATGTTTCAGGTTCTGTTTCCTTTTCACCTGTTCCTGTAATTGCAACCTGTACCTCAAGCTTTTCAGATTCTCTTGTTCCAACTACTGTTGTAATTGCTATTGTATGTGTTCCTTCTGTATAAACAGGAAGCTTTAATGACTGTGCTGAAATTCCTGTACGTCTTCTTTCTCCATCGACATAAACATTGTAACAATCAATTGTTCCACGTCCCCAAACAATATTAACATATCCTACACTTGCCTGACTTACATCCAAACCAAATGGCTTTTCAATTGAGCTGTCTGTTGTGAAAGCAATTGTTGTTGTTTCCTTTGGTTTAGTTGTAGGTTTAGCTGTTGTAGGTTTTACAGTAGTAGGTGCTACTGTTGGCACTTCCTGTGCCTTTGTTGTTGCTGACTGTCCGCTTTCTGCATATGTATATTTAATTGATGTTATGCTAGAAATCTTATTGTTCTTAACTGAAGCAACGCCAATTGTGTATTCTCCTGAACCCTTTGTAAATACTGCCTTATCTAAATTAACTGAAGAAGCACTAACATTTGTTGCATACACGCCATCAACATATACATTATATGAATCTACATCTACAACCGGTGCCCATGCAAAATAATAAGGTAAATCAGCATTTCCTGCCCATACAAGTCCAACCGGTGCCTGTATACTTTCATCTATATCCTGTCCTGGTGCTGTTGGTGCCACTGTTACATCTGTAGGCTTTGCTGTTGAAGGTTCCGGTGCCTTTGTTGTTGCTGGCTGTCCGCTTTCTGCATATGTATATTTAATTGATGTTATGCTAGAAATCTTATTGTTCTTAACTGAAGCAACGCCAATTGTGTATTCTCCTGAACCCTTTGTAAATACTGCCTTATCTAAATTAACTGAAGAAGCACTAACATTTGTTGCATACACGCCATCAACATATACATTATATGAATCTACATCTACAACCGGTGCCCATGCAAAATAATAAGGTAAATCAGCATTTCCTGCCCATACAAGTCCAACCGGTGCCTGTATACTTTCATCTATATCCTGTCCTGGTGCTGTTGGTGCCACTGTTACATCTGTAGGCTTTGCTGTTGAAGGTTCCGGTGCCTTTGTTGTTGCTGGCTGTCCGCTTCCTGCATATGTATATTTAATTGATGTTATTGCTGATGTTTTATTTCCTTTTACTGCTGCAATTCCAATTGCATATTCGCCTGAACCCTTTGTGAATACAGATTCATTTAAATCAACTGCGCCATTAACTACGTTATCTACTAAAGTTCCATCAACATATACATTATATGAGTCTATACCATCTGCCTTAGCCCATGCAAAATAATATGGTAAATCTGTATTTCCTGCCCATACAAGTCCTTCAGGGGCTTTTATGCTTTCATCTACATCCTGACCCGGTACTGATGGTGTTGTTACAGAAGCTACCGTTGTTGTTACAGATACATTTGTTGTTGCTTGTGCTCCATTTCCATCATATGTATACTTAACTGATGTTATTGCTGATATCTTGTCTCCTTTTACTGTTGCAATTCCAACTGTATATTCTACAGCTCCCTTTGTAAACATTGAGGCATCCAAGTCTGCAACATTTTCTGTAACTTTTGTTACATACACTCCATCTATATAAACATTATATCCGTCAGCTCCATCAACTGCTGCCCATGCGAAATGATATGGCAATCCCTCTCCCGGTGCATGAACAAGTCCTACCGGTGCCTGAATATCATTATCAACATCAGGTTCAGTCGGTCTTACTGTTGTTCCTTCCGGCTTTGTTGTAGTTGTTGGTCTTACTGTTGTTCCTTCCGGTTTTGTTGTAGTTGTTGGTCTTACTGTTGTTCCTTCCGGCTTTGTTGTAGTTATTGGTCTTACTGTTGTTCCTTCCGGCTTTGTTACTGTTACCTTATTTGTTACATTCTGATTATCATTTGCCAGTTTAGTAACATTCTGGCTAACATTATTTGTTTTGTTTCTTACAATAACCCTGCATTTATATTTCTTCTTTCCAACTTTTGCTGTAATTGTTGTTTTTCCGGCTTTCTTTGCTTTTACTTTTCCTTTTTTAGAAACTGTTGCCACTTTCTTCTTTGAGGATTTCCAAGTTACCTTGACTCCTGCCGGTTTGTTTTTCACTTTGAGTTTTTTTGTTTTCCCTACTTGCAAAACTATCTTCTTTGAGCTTAGCTTTGTTACCGTCTTTGCATTAACACCTGTCAAATTACTCGGCATCATTGTTATTAGTAATGCCAAGGTCAAAACAACTGTCAAAATTCGCTTCATTTTGTTCATAAATCTCCTCCTAAAAATGTTTTCATTCCCTTCCGCTTTTAAAAATAATTATTGCGGTCAATAAATACGTTTTTATCCTAACATATTTAGTTATTTTGCACAATATTTTTTTTGAAATAAAAACACTTTTATCATTTTCATCAAAAATAATGTTTCAATCTATATTTTAGCAAAAAAAACCACCCCCCGATCGCATGACTTGTAATCAGGGGTTTTATTGTTTTTAAAACTGTTTTTATTATCTTTTTATAATTTTATTTTTCTATTCAATGCTTTCGTCATATACAGCTCTGCAACCTCCTATAAACTTAGGTCTTGTTCTTGCTGCAAGTACGTTTGCCTCGCCGATTTTGTTATTTTCAAGTCTTACCGGAACTGCAACTTTCTTAATGTGCATTCCAATAAGAGTTCCGCCAATGTCAATTCCACCGTCTGCCTTAATTTCTTCCACAGCAACAGGATCTTTAAATGTCTTATATGCTGTTGTTCCAAATGAACCACCTGCCTTAGGCTGTGGTACAACGTTAACTATTTCTGAAAACGGAACTGCTGCACGTTCAACTATTATTGCTCTGTTAAGATGTTCACAACACTGAGCTGCAAGATATATCTTTCTGCTTTCAAGGACTTCATATATTCCTGAGAAAACTGCCTTAGCCACTTCAAGGTTAGAATTGCTTCCAATCTTATCTCCACATATTTCACTTGAAGAACAACCAACTACAAGAATATTGCCTTCCTTTAATCCTGCTTTATCGCAAATTTCTTCTGTTGTTTTTTGCCTGTTCTTTTAATTCTTCGTACATTTGAATCGCTCCTTTCAAACAACATAATGCAAAAGAGAGCTGTATGATATTTGTAGCCTGCTCTTTTTACCGCCTACAATTTTATCACACAACTCTTTCCTTTTACATATTATTTTATATTTTTATACAAATTTTTTAACTAATTTTGTAACCTTTGCTTCTTCTAATGCGAAAATAGCAATAAATCCTAATACCAAGCATGTAACACCCTGGATGCTGTTGCTTCCAATTGAAGGCACTGCTCCAAGTCCATATCCTAATAAAGTACTTTCATATAAGAAATATCCTAAAACCATAATAACTTCTGCAACTACACCACTTACAATATAAGCTACTACATTCATTCCCTTGCTGTCCTTAGTGTTTGCTTTCTTAATTGTTACAAATACTAAATATGCAACTAAAGCCATTAAAAACTTAATTACAAATGTTCCCGGTACATAACTTCCGTAACTGCTGATAAAATCTGAAAGGGCTGAACCGATACCTGCTGCAAGGGCACCATAAACGCCACCAATCATCCAAGCTGAAAGTAATACAATAGTATCACCAATATTTACATAACCGTTTGTTCCTACTGTAGGTACTTTAATAATCATTGTTGCTACACATGCTAACGCTGCAAATAAAGCTGTAATAACAATCTTTCCTACGTTCTGTTTAGTTGAATCCATAATTCTCCTCCTGATATTAACACCTATCTTTTATCATAAGTGTATTATTACTTAATCTAAGTTGCATTATCTCAATCTGACACTGTAACTTATTAAAGTATAGTATATCAGTATGTGGTATTATTTATATATCCAATTTACGTAATAAACACAATACCAGATTCATAGGATATTATTTACTCCTCATCTGCATAAACAAGGGCACATTTTACAGCTCTGTGCCATCCCTTGATATATTTCTGCACCTTTTCAGAATCCATTTTGTTTTCAAACTTTCTCTCTATTGTTGAATTTTTTATAATGTCTTTTTTGTCTTTCCAATAACCTGTTGCAAGACCTGCCAAATATGCTGCCCCAAGCCCTGTGGTTTCAATTACTGATGGTCGCACAACCTGTTTTTCAGTAATATCTGCCTGAAACTGCATTAAAAGATTATTGGCACTTGCCCCACCGTCAACTCTGATAGACTTAATTTCCATTGCCGCATCCTGCTCCATTACCTTCAAAACATCATATGTCTGATAAGCAAGTGATTCAAGGGTAGCTCTTACAAAATGCTCTCTTGCAGTTCCTCTTGTTATGCCAACTACCATGCCTCTGGCATTCTGCTTCCAATAAGGTGCTCCCATTCCTGTAAAAGCCGGCACAACATATACTCCATTAGTATCACTAACCTTTTCTGCAATCTCTTCACTTTCCGGTGCACTGTTAACTAACTTCATCTGATCTCTAAGCCACTGTATTGCCGCTCCTGCCACAAAAACACTGCCTTCCAATGCATATTCAACCTTGCCTGTGCCTGCTGCAATAGTAGTAATCAAACCATTGTCTGATATAACCGGCTTATTTCCTATATTCATTAAAAGAAAACAACCTGTTCCATATGTATTCTTTACATCACCTTTTTCAAAACAACACTGACCAAATAATGCCGCCTGTTGGTCTCCTGCAACACCACTTATAGGTATTCGTTCTCCTAACAGTTCCGGCATAGTATATCCAAAAATTCCACTTGAAGGATTTACCTTAGGCAACATAGACTTGGGAATATCTAGTATATCCAGTAATTCCTGATCCCACTCCAAATCAAATATGTTATAAATCATAGTTCTTCCCGCATTAGTGTAATCCGTAGCGTGTATGCTTCCACCACTTAACTTCCACATAAGCCATGAGTCAATTGTTCCAAAAAGCAATTGACCATTTTCTGCCTTATTTCTCGCTCCCGGCACATTATCAAGAATCCACTTAATCTTAGTTCCTGAAAAATAAGCATCAGGAACCAATCCAGTCTTATTTCTAATAAAATCCCTAAGACCGTCCTTAACAAGTCCGTCTACAATATCAGAAGTTCTTCTACACTGCCAAACAATGGCATTATAAATAGGTTTTCCCGTATTCTTGTCCCATATAACCGTTGTTTCTCGCTGATTAGTAATGCCAATGGCTTCAATATCCTTGCCTGTAATTCCTGCCTGTCTCATAACATCTTCCATTGTAAGAAGCTGTGTCATCCAAATCTCCTCAGGATTATGTTCAACCCAGCCCGGCTTTGGAAAAATCTGCTCAAACTCCTTCCGGCTGCAGCTGTAATTGCAGCAGTGACTGTCACAGCAGTGCAGGGAAAAATGACAGAAGGACTTACGAAAGTGTCAGATGGTATGGAAATAAAAGATGCCGGAGAATTGTCTGGTCTGTTAAATGCGGCATATTTTGACGATAATACTTCGTCTGATAAGAATACAACGACTGCCGCAAAAAATAAAAAGAAAAAAAAGGGTATCAAAAAAGCTGCTGCAAAAGCATTACCGGATGAATCGAAAAAAACATCTGCAGAAGGTCAGGGAAGTACTACAACTCCGACGACAGAAGTTCCGGAAGGTGGCTATAAAGATGGAACTTATCAGGGAAATGGTACAGGATTTGGCGGAACTGTCACGGTACAGGTGACTGTTGCGGACGGCAAGATCACAGCGGTAGATATTCTTGATGCATCAGGAGAAACCCCGTCTTATTTTGCTTCTGCAAGAGGTGTTGTCAGCAAAATCCTTGCGGGTCAGACGCCGAATGTAGATGCAGTCAGCGGTGCAACGTACTCATCAAACGGAATCATTCAGGCCGTTCAGAACGCACTTTCAAAGGCAGGTGCTGCTGAGGTTTCCACTGTAGAAACAGACAAGAATACGAAGAAAAAGAAAACAAATACAAGTACCACAAAACCTGTTGTGATTTCAAAACCGACAGGGGATGTTGCCTATAAGGATGGTACTTATACTGCGCAGGCAGAGGGATTTGACGGCTCGGTAAAGGTGGCTGTTACGATCAAAAACGGGAAAATTACAGTCATTACAAATACGAATACAGATACGAAAGAATACTTCAGCAAAGCCTGGGCAAAAATCAGGCCGGCAATTCTGAAAAAACAGGCAGTATACGGAGTAGATACGGTCAGCGGAGCAACTTTTTCTTCTAATGGCATTCTTGAAGCCACACAGAAAGCATTAGAAAAAGCAGCTGTAAAGAAAACGACTTCTCCGACACCGACTCCAACGGCAGCACCTGCACCGGTGAAACCTGATACAGGAGATTCATCCGATACTGATAATAAACTTTATAAGGATGGAACGTACAGTGGACAGGCACGGGGATATTCCGGATTTGTGACGATCACACTGACGATCAGGGACGGAAAAATCACGGAGGTCAATAACACCAACGGTGATACGATGTCCTATTTCAGAAAGGCATGGCGGTATTTACAGCCGGCAATTCTGGAAAAACAGAGTGCTGATGGAATTGATACGGTGAGCGGAGCAACATTTTCCTCAAACGGAATCCTTGAAGCTGCAAGAAGTGCACTGGAAAGTGCGAAGGTAACGGCAGTACCAACAGCGACTCCGACACCTGTTCCGACAGAAACTTTAACTCCGGCTCCAAAGCCAACGGAAACACCTGCTCCGACACCGGAAGGACAATATGTGGATGGCAATTACAGCGGAAGTGGCGACGGAAACTACGGTGTGGGAAGTGTAACTGTGAATGTAACAATATCCGGTGGAAAAATTACAGCTGCTTCTTATGATACGATAGACGATGCAGATTATTTTACCGATGCATGGAATGGTATTTACGGTCAGATTCTGAATAATCAGTCAGCAGACGGGGTGGATGCTGTGAGCGGAGCAACTT
>ENA-OPAH01001240-OPAH01001240.1-human-gut-metagenome-genome-assembly--contig:-NODE-1240-length-17271-cov-3.834050_pt1 | contig 17271 bp, 13 predicted proteins | sample MGYA00241050_ERZ501416 | MGnify/ENA primary metagenome ERZ501416 (study PRJEB25962, sample SAMEA2042632) | human gut metagenome | biome: human gut; feature: human-associated habitat; material: faeces... | reverse complement strand
GTTATCGGCAGCGGGAGCGACCTGCGGAATGGCAGCCGCAAGGCTGGCCTTGGCCTGCTCGGCCGCGAGCTCCGTCGCGGTGTCGCGGGCCTTCGCCTCTGCGGCGTCGCGGGCCATGACGGCATCGTTGGCACGCTGCTCTGCAGCCTGCGCGCGCTCCTCCGCCTGCTTCAGCTGGTTCTTGAGATCGTTGATCTCTTGCTCGGAGGCTCCGGAACCGGAACCGGTGACGGGCATTCCGCCGTTACCCGAATCGTACGATGCCTGCATGCAATCCAGGGCGCGCGTGATGACGGCCGCCTTGGTGATGTTTTCGCGTGAAGCGAAATCATCGATCATCGACATGTACTCGAGGGGTAAACGGAAATTCGCCTGTTTGACTTTTGAACTCAACTCAACCACCTAACCTACATTTTTTGAGAACATTCTGGCGAGTAACTAGACGATCTGACTCATCTAGAGTCTTTGAGATTATATACCAAGTGATATACGCAAATCTATAAAAAATACAAATTGATAGCTTTGTGCTTTCAGAGGCCCCTGAGTGGCTTCTGGGGCGATTTTTTGCCCCCTCGTAGCATGCAGTCGAAAATAGCTCAGCTAACGCCCGATTTAGCAGTGTTTTTGCCTTCTAGCATTTTCGATGATATCAGCGATTTAGCAGGGAATATATACACTTTTTCTATACAAAATCAGAGGTCTGATCCAGAGGATATCTCAGAGCGATTACAAGCGATTCTGAGCCCCGTTTTCACCCCCGAAAACGGGGCTGTGCTATCGCGAATTTTCAATGATTTCTAGCACGAATTTTCGGCAAAATTTAATTGTGGAGAAAACTTTTTTTACAAGACCGCTTCAAAATCTAGACACAAAACGGGCTTCGAAAATTTTTGAAAACCAGGCAATCTTTATCTTCATAGTTGATTAAGATTCATGCGTTTTATTATTCTCGTTTACATATTAATTTATTCATTTTTCTGAGAAAGTTTAATCTGCTTGAAGAATAATCGAGCAGATTTTCGAATCTCGATTCTTTTATCTTTGTCTAGGATAATATTTTTGAATCTCGTTTGAAAATCCGATCGATTTCATTCTTGCGTTTCTTTATTCTCTTTTCAGATATAAGGTGCCAGATTTTCGAGTAAGAAAACGGCCTCATATTTTGCCCTCAGAAGCCTTTTTCAAAACCCCTTTGGGTTCATGCTCATTCAAGACCCTAAAACGCCTCAAAATCGATTCTCGTGCCTCAAATCCCCTATTTCGGAATTCTGGCAGGATTTAACCCGAAACCCGGTAGATTTTGACGAGAGCAAATCTGGTCGTATTTTCAAATCTTTATCTAGTTTCTAGTTAATAATCTCAAAATGTCTCATGGAAGTTTTCTACAGGATTAGAAATCATTTCCTGTTAATTAAATGACGCGTTCCAAATTTTCGATTTCCTCATATTTATCTGAATATCATATAATTCATTAACTGATTTATAGATAAACATATTATCTAAATTTTAGATTAACTAATGACATATTTTCTACTGGTGCCTGTATATATCCCCTTCATCTCTCCCTCGAATCCAGAAAGGAAAATTTATCTTCTATTCAGATAATGTTTTATCAAAATCAAAAATAAAGAGTAAAAATCCGCCACTTTTTCGCAATATGAATTCTTTATTGCGGATTCAGATAAATCTTTATCGACTTTCAAGATAAGTTTTTCATTCTCGAAAAATTGTGCCCTGCTTTCGACATTATCTCAATCTAGATAATTCTTTATTTCCTGTCGAATACAAAGCGTTTTCGATAATATTTTTAACTGGCACCAGCAGATAACAGGAATGAGCCCTTCGGCCAGATCTCTCGTTTCTATCGTGATATCAGATAAAGTTTTATCTATTCTTTAGATAATTAACAGAGACTCACTTTTCCACAAGCGAACGAATCTTTATCTGGAATCATGACAAATAATTCTGGCTATGTCTCGACTCGCCCCGAGGCGCCGTCTCCATCAGAACCCAAAAATCGGATCCGTGAGATTCCAGACACGTGACTATCCCCCAGACGCAAAATGCTGACTTTCAAGGCCTTTTTCACATTTGGCGTACATCGATGCCAAACTAATCCCCAGAATGCCTTACACGCCATTCTGATGCGTCGTTTTCCATATCACGAATTTCCCCTCATGCGTACTTGGCGCCAATCACAAAACACCCACATGTGGACATATGTGGGAAACTGCCTTCGTCCGCTCCCAACCGATTCTCCGCATCGGTTCCGTTTTCATGTCATTGCTGTCGTGTATGATGAAGAAAAGGCTCGAGGCGAAAGGTTGTATGGCATGCGTACCGGATTCGACAATGACATGTATATCGAGATGCAGGCCGCGCGCATTAGAGAACGCATTGCCCAGTTTGGCGGCAAGCTCTACCTCGAGTTCGGCGGCAAGCTCTTCGATGACTACCATGCCTCGCGCGTGCTGCCCGGGTTCGAGCCGGATTCCAAGGTTCGCATGCTCATGTCCCTGGCAGATGACGCAGAGGTCATCATCGCGATCAACGCCAACCACATCGAGGGCAACAAGCACCGCTCAGACATAGGCATCGCCTATTCCGAGGACGTCTTGCGCCTCATGGACGTCTACCGCGAGATGGGCCTGCTCGTAGGCGGTGTCGTCATTACGCATTTCACCGGCCAGCCCCACGCCGAGGCCTATCAGCGCCGCCTGGAGGCCATGAACATCAAATGCTACCGTCATTACATCATTGACCGGTATCCATCCGATATAGACCATATCGTGAGCGACGAGGGCTTTGGCAAGAACGACTACGTGCTCACCGAGCGCCCGCTCGTCGTCGTGACGGCCCCCGGCCCGGGTTCGGGCAAACTCGCGACCTGCCTCTCGCAGCTCTATCATGAGAATAAACATGGTGTGACCTGCGGGTATGCAAAATTCGAGACCTTCCCGGTCTGGAACCTCCCACTCAAGCATCCGGTCAACGTCGCCTATGAGGCAGCGACGGCAGATCTCGAGGACAACAACATCATCGACCCCTTCCATCTCGAGGCCTATGGTTCCATCGCCGTCAACTACAATCGCGATGTCGAGACGTTTCCCGTGCTCAAGGCCATGATGGAGAGCATCCTGGGCGAAAGCCCCTATCAATCTCCCACGGACATGGGCGTAAACATGGTGGGCAATTGCATTTGCGACGACGAGGTTTGCAGCAACGCCGCCCGTAACGAGGTCGTGCGTCGTTATTTCCACGCCCGCGAGCAGCTCGCTCGCACCGGTGTCGGCAAGGACGAAGTCGCGAAACTCGAGCTACTCATGCAGGATGTCGGCGTTGACGTCGATCTTTCCCCCGCTCATCAAGCTGCGCTTAGCAAGGCGGAGGCCTCGGGGCTTCCCGCGGGCGCCATGGTGCTGCCCGATGGCACGCTCGTGACCGGCAAGACTTCCGAGCTCTTGGGTGCCGCCTCGTCGCTGCTGCTCAACGCCCTCAAGGTCGTGGCCGGCATCGATGACAGCACCTACATCGTGAGCGACGCCGCCCTCGAACCCATCTGCCACCTCAAGACCGAGCATATGCACAGCATCAACCCGCGCTTGCACTCAGATGAGACACTTATTGCCCTTTCCATCAGCTCGGCCACGGACCCCCTGGCAGAAAAGGCTATCGACGCGACGGAGGCCCTGCGCGGCTGCGATGCGTACTTCTCGGTCATCATCTCCTCGACCGACGAGAAGACGTACGCCAAACTCGGTATCAACGTCTGCTGCGAGCCCGTCTTCGAGCGCCGCGCCTACTACCATCGCTAACGCAACACATTGCCTATGAGACAGTGTCCCTGAGCAACTGTCTCATTTATATCCGGAATCGTTCCGGATTTGGTCGGCGTTCTTGTTAGATAGCATCTGCTACGATACTCGCTGGTCAGCGGTGTAAGCCCCGCGAGTCGGCAACGCCTCTTCCCTCGGGAAGGAGGTGATGCCCATGGACCTTCTGATTGCGATACTCAAGTTACTCGCCTCGGCGATAGCTCTCGGTACGGCAGTCTTCAAGTTCATGACCAAGACTCCGAGCAACGCTCGGAAGAAAGACGACCGCCCGCGCCAATAGGCGTCGGGCGGTCTCAATCCAAACGGCGTTGCCTGACGGAACCATCGCAGGCATCCGCTGGCTATATTCTACCACAATGCCCCATCGCGTCAGAAGTGCCTGCATGCATACAAAAGCGACGAGGGACCGAACAATTCCGAATGGGTCTCTGAGGAATTGCTCGGCACCCTCGCCGCTTAAATCAGTTGCCTTTACGCAACCTGCTACTTATCGACGACATCCCCTGTCACGTCGATGATGCCGTCATCATTGGCATCGACAGCACCTCCCGTGCCCACGGGCGTGCCATCGGCCCCCTCGTCGAAGCCCTCTTGCTCCTCGACCTTGGCGACCTTGACCATGGAAGCGTCGTAGCCGAGCTCCTCGAGCGAATGCAGCGCCTTCTCGGCATGCACCTCGTTGATGGGCTTGCGGCCGAAGATGGCATTGTAGATCCAGAAGGTGAACAACGCCGTAAGCGCCAGACCGCACACGGCCAGCGCAAAGGAACCCAGGTGAACCAGACCGGCGATGGCATGCTCGCCACCGAGGAACAGGTCCATGCCAATGTTGTAGGTGTTGTAGCCACCAACGGTAATCATGACCGAAAAGCCCTGGCCAGCGAAGTTGGCGAGCGCGCCGGAGATGCCGAAGGGTGCGAGAATCGCACCCAACATCCATGCCGTCATCAGGATGTGGAGCGGCGTGGTCTTGGAAGTGATGGACTTGCAGACCAGGAACAGAATCTGGAAGAACGCGGCGAGCAAGCCACCCACCCACAGTGCGTTGAAGAAGAGCATGCCGCCTTCGGTCTTTGCCACGCCCAGGTTCTGGCCAGGCTGGACGCCCATCATGCCGCACACGTAGCCAATCACGACGCACACGAGCATGAACACGACGTTAAACCAGATGACGAACCAGACGCAGTTCCAGACGCACTTGCCCATCGAGGCGTTTTCCTTGGTCCACGGACCGACGCCCTTCATGCCAACGGCCATGGCAAAGCCGGAGAAAGGCAACAAGGCGCCAAACGTGGCCCACTCCTCGACGTACTGATAGCACGCGAAGCCGCCCAGGACGCAGCCGATGAGGCCCATGCTCACGAGCGTGGCACCACCCGTGAAGAACTCCATGGGCGTACCGGTCAGCGCGAACTGCCAGAACGACAGAATCGCCTGCGCGATGAGGGCGAGAACGCCTCCCACGCAGAAACTATAGAACACGGTCTTGTAAGGTTTCATGTAACTCCCCCTGTTCGTGCGGGCCAATCCTCCAAAAAGGCCCGCGCCCATACGAGAAAAGCCGCGTAGCGCTCGCGCGGCTCTTCCACCCACCCTCGACGGGCGGAAACGTTTCGCATCCCTCCAAGGCGCGAACTCGATACAGTATATCGGACTTCCCACACCACGCCACCCCACGCAGGCCCTATAATCGCCAATGGAAAAACGCCACCCGACCACGACATGGATGTGACGCCCCTATGAACAACCAATCAATGCAAAGCGCCCTGCGCAACTTCGAGCGCGTCGAGCAGAACTACGTCGAGGCACTGCGGGACAAGGGCCTGGCCTTTGCCAATGCGCATGCACGTGACGAGGCGATCGCCAGCCTGCGTGCCGATCTCGCCGAACGTGGCGCCGAGATGCGCAATGCGGGCGCGAGCATCCGCGTGGGCTGGCTGTCTCCCGCATGCGTGGAGTGCACCGGCGCGAACGGCTCCGAGACCTTCTCGACAACTTTCAAGTGCCATCGCGATTGCTACTTCTGCTTCAACTACAACCTCGCCGACTACGACAAGTTCGTCGAGGAGGGATGCCCGTGGGAAGAAGTCATGCAACAGGCTGCGCAATCTTCGGACGGCAAGCTCGCCGTCGTGGGGTTGACCGGCGGAGAGCCCCTGCTCAACTTCGATGACACGCTCGCCTTCCTCGCCCGCGCCCACGAGCTCTTCGGCGATGCGCACAAGCGCATGTATACATCGGGCGATTTGCTCACACGCGAGATGGCCGAACAACTGCGCGATGCCGGGCTCGACGAAATTCGCTTCTCGATCAAGCAGGACGACACCGACGAGCAGCGCGAGCGTGTGCTCGCCAACATGAAGATGGCAACCGAGTACATCCCCTCCGTCATGGTCGAGATGCCCATCATACCCGGTACCGGCGATGCGATGCGCGAATGGATGCGTCGCTTCGACAAGGCGGGCATCGACGGCATGAACCTGCTCGAGTTCTGCTTTCCCTTCCACAGCTGGGATGAGTTCGCCAAGCGTGGATTCGAGCTACGCAACCCGCCCTTCGACGTCATGTACGACTACAGCTACTCGGGCGGTCTGGCCATCGACGGCAGCGAGCAGCTCGCACTCGAGCTCATGCTCTGGGCCATGGACGAGGGCCTTCGCTTTGGGATGCACTACTGCTCGCTCGACAACAAGCACCGTAGCGAGATGCGCCAGATGAACGAGATCGGACGCGACATGCACCCGTGCTTCTCGTTTGACGAGGACGACTTCTTCCTCAAGACGGCCAAGGTGTTTGGCAAGGACATCGAACCGGCCAAGAAGCACCTGCGCGCGGCCGGTTGCGTCGACATGCTCGAAAGCCCGCACGAAAACGCCCTGGCCTTCCCGTTGCGCCATGCGGACGCCCTGGCCGATACGCGTCTCGCCGTGGCCGTCTCGTACAACGTGCTCGAACGTGACGAGCAGGGTCGCTACCTGCGCGAAGTGGAACTGGAGCTGCTGTAGGGCGAGGGGACGGCCGCCCCCTCGCTATTCCTCCTCGAGGGCATCGAGGCAATCGGTGAGCTTCTGGATGTCCTTGACGATGTCGATGAGCTCGGCATCCGACACGCTCTCGAAGAGCTCGTCGATCTTGCGCTCGGCCTCGGCGCCATTCTGGTCCAGGTACGCATGCGCCTTGCGCGTGAGGTCGACGTCAAGCGCGCGCCCGTCCGCACTCGACCTGCTGCACCTGACATAGCCCTTGTCCTCGAGCGAGCTGAGCATCTTCTTGACGTTCTGGCGCGTGGTGCCCGTGAACTCGGCGATGTCGCGCACGTTGCGCGGTTCGTCCTCCATGCGCGAGATCATCATCATGAGGTACCACTGCTTGAAGGTGATATCCGAATGCAGGGAATCGGCAAAGCGATTGAATCGATTCGACAGAATCGAGATCGCGCCGATGACAAACTGCTCGTACTGGCCTCGCTCGCTGGACTTCACGACGATCGTCCTCCTCGGTGCGTCGCGGGGTCTGGACCCCCGACGCATTTGGCAACTTGTTGCGGTTATTCTAGCACGATTTTGCGGATTTTTTTCGATTGTGCGCAATCTGCAGGAGGCACGTGCGCGTTTTTTTCGATTGTGCGCAATTTGGAGGCTCTTGCATTACACTCAATCGACAATTTCCTGCATGCGGGCCGGTTTGCCCCCCACACAATCGCAAAAAACGCGCATGGGCCACGGAGTCCTCGTCCTCAACCGCGAGTTTCCCGCACGCCGGGTTACGCCTGCGAATGCAATCGTCCTATATGTTCAGGTCCTCGAATCCCAGGTTGGCGTTCTCGAAGGGCTCGTCGGCGGGGTTGGCGCGCGCGGAGCTCGTGGCTTCCCCGCCATCACCGGGACCACCCGGACCCTTCCTGCCGAATATCGTCCTGAAGCCCTTCACGGCGAGTATGACGGCCAGAATGATGAGCAGCAGCGCGATGAGCAGCTGCAGCACGGTCGCCGCATCGAACGCACCGCCCGCAAGCGCCACGCCCTTGGCGTGCAGCGTCATGCCGAGCGAGGTCAGCGTCACGATGAGCATGAACGCCATGGGCACGTAGAACATCTTGTTGTTGCGCCCCGCATTGCCGAGCCACGCGCACACGGCGAGCAGGCCCAGTGCGGCGAGTAGCTGGTTGGCGGCGCCGAAGAGCGGCCAGACGAGCTGATAGCCCGTCATGCCGAGACCCACGCCGAGCACGACCGTGATGATCGTGGCGACCCAGGGGTTGGTCATGGCCTTGCGCCAGCCCGTGAGCTCAGAAATCTCGACTCCCTGCGGCGTGAAGAGCTCCTGGAACATGTAGCGGGCCAGACGCGTCGCCGTGTCGAGCGAGGTCAGGCAGAACACCGAAACGGCCAGGATGAGCAGCGCGTACGCGATGTCGGTGGTACCGGCAAGCCCCGGGATCATGCCGAGCATCTGCGACAGGCCGGCGGCGAAGACCTGCGTGGGCGACGTGTAGGTACCGTCCATGTATCCCGAGAACACGAAGGCGACGGCGCACAGCGAGATGACCGCGACCAGGCACTCGAGAAGCATGCCGCCATAGGCAATCGGTTGCGCCTGGCTTTCCCGGTCAAGCTGCTTGGACGTCGTGCCGGAGGCGACGAGGCTATGGAAACCCGAGATGGCGCCGCATGCGATGGTGATGAAGAGCGCCGGGAAGAGAAAGCCGCTTGCAGCCACCTTTGACGTGCCCGCCGTGGCCGCGAAGCCGGTGAAGGCGGGGATCGCCAGGTCAGTCGAGCCGCCCACGATGCCCGACCCGACGATGCCGACAAGGGCGAGCGCGATCATGCCGTAGAGCAGGTAACTCGACAGGTAATCACGCGGCTGCAACAAGATCCACACGGGAGCAACCGAGGCGAGCAGGATGTAGACGCCGATGAGGAGCATCCACGTCGTGTTGTCGAGCTCGATGACCGGGAAGAGAAAGCCCAGCGTGACGACGAGCACGATGATGACGATCGCCGAGAGCACGTTGGCGAAAACGGGAATCTTACGTCCGCGCGTCGCCAGGCCGAAGACGACGGCAACGACGATGAACAGCACCGAGATCATGGCAGTGCGGGTGTTGGCGAGATTCGTCATCTCGACGGTGGCCGCCTTGGCGGCATCAGCCGGGACGGGCGAGACGGCGAAGGTGCCGGCTACGATGGACGCAAAGGCCGCGACGACGAGGATGAGCGTGAGATAGGCGAAGATGCAGAACAGGCGCTTTGCCATGCCGTCGACGTTTTCCTGGATGACGGTCGCGAGCGTCTGGCCCTTATGGCGAATCGAGGCGAAGAGCGCGCCGAAGTCGTGCATGGCGCCGATGAAGATGCCGCCGATAAGCACCCATAGCAAGACGGGCACCCAGCCAAAGATGGCGGCCTGGATGGGACCATTGATGGGGCCGGCTCCGGCAATGGACGAGAAATGGTGGCCGAGCACGACGTAAGGGGGTGCCGGCACGAAGTCGCGTCCATCCTCGTACTCGTGGGCGGGCGTGGTCCTGTCGGCCTTGACGCCCCATTGCCTGGCGAGCCATCCTCCGTAGAGGACGTATCCCAGGACGAGCACCACCACCGACACCAGCAAGATTAGCATCGCGTTCATCGACATTCACCTCTCTTCATCCAATGATGCTGGGATTCTAGTACTTTTGAGGGCGAGTGGAGCGAAGAGCGCCGTATTCAGTTCTTATGAGAACCGAGAATCCCGCGTCATCGCGAGCACGCCGGGGTCTCCCCCGCACGCAACGCGTTCGCCTCGACCGTGGAGGCGAGATCGGCGCCCATCGCGTTGGCATAGACCGCCCCCTCGTCCAGGCAAGCCACGCATATCCGCAGGTCAGCCCATCCCCTCAGGCCAAGGCAGAAGTTCTTGCGGAACCGCGTCTTGCGCACGCGCCGCGCAATATGCCCGTCTGCGGAATCGGCGATGATGACGAGGGAGAGAAACGAGCTCATGTGATCGGGTTCGAGCATGACCTTGGCAAGCGCCTCGTCTTTCATGAATGCGACGAGGTCGTCGTAAGCCGCCTCGTCCAGATGGTCCGCGAGCGTGAAGAACAGGTACTCGTGGGAATGCGCCTCCCAGAGCTTCGCGCGCTTGACCAGCACGTATTGCGATGTGCTCGAGTGGAACTCGGCGTACCCGTCGAAGGTCCTTCCCGCAAACGCATGGTCGCGCTCCACGTCGAAGTAGCCCTCGTGGGCGAGGAGCAGCCGGTCGAGCGCCTCGTGGGCGCGCTGCGAGGCCACGGTCATGCCGGTCCCTATTCCCCCGCGAACATGCGCGCGCTCATGTCGAGCGGCTTGGCAAAGTGCAGGCACGTCGTCGCGAGGCCGTCAACGCCGGTCGCGGCATATTCGCGGGCGTTATCGAGGTTCACGCCGCCGGCGGCGATGATGGTGACATGCGGATCGATGTCCCTGATCTCGCTCACGAGCGTGACGAGCTCGGATGCGGGCACCTTGTCGAGCTGGATGCCATCGACGCCCGCCTCGGCAAACCTGCGCGCATCGGCGGCATCGGCCTCGACGAAGAGCTTCTTCTCGCAGCAACGCGCCTTGATTTCGGGAATGTCGGCGATGAGGGCCTCGATGCCTCCCTCGCAGAATGCAAGATGTTGCGCAAAAATGAGTACGGTCTCCGAAAGACCCAGGCGATGCGGAAACGACCCGCCCACGAGCAGCGCCTTTGTCCCCAGCGGCTTGGTACCCGGCATGCGCTTGCGCGTCGTGAGCACCTCGCACCGCGGGTTGGCCTCGTGGACGCGGTCGACCATCGTGCGCGTCTTTGTCGCCAGCGCGCTGTAGTACTCGAAGATGTTGAGACAGCACTTCCACCCCATGTGCAGCGTCGCGGCCTCGCCCCATACGCGCATGAAGACGTCGCCGGGCGCAAGACGCGTGCCCGAGGGCTCGAACTCGCAGCGCACGTCGCCAAGCATGCCGTAGATGCGCGCGGCTTCCTCGGTACCGCAGACGACGGCCTCGCTGCGCGTGAAGTACTCGATGCGTCCGGACTTCGTGCCGATGCCCAGCAGGTGCGTGGTCAGGTCGATGTCGGGCACGTCCTCGCGGATGAGCTGTTCGAGGTACGAATCGGAGATGTACATGGATGCTCCCGTCTCGTGGTTTCGTGGCGACAATGGTACCACGCGCAGAATAATGATGTACGCTAGGTGGGACAAATGACCTGTCCATTTGTCCCACATCGAGCCTAGACGCACATCCCCCGTGCCCCGTTTCAATTAGCCGACTCATGTGGCACAATGCCAGCAATCATCCCGAAAGGACGCGCATGGACCTTGCCATACTCTACGGCATACAGCAGGTAATCGGCTGCCCGTTTCTTGATGCGCTCATGCCCGTCATCACCGCATGCGGCGACCATGGCCTCATCTGGATTGTGGTAGGCATCGTATTGCTTATCATCCCGAAGACGCGGCGATGGGGCGTCACGCTGCTCGTCACCCTCGGCATCACCTGGGTCATCTGCGAGTTTGGCGTCAAGGAGCTCCTGGCACGCCCCCGTCCCTTCGTCGTCGACCCCAGCTACGTGCTCCTCATCGCCCCGCCGAGCGGGTACTCGCTTCCCTCGGGTCATACGCTCACAGCGTTTATCGCAGCCACCGTGCTCACGCGCGCCCCCATCGCGCGCGGCTGGAAGGTAGCCGCGTGGGTCGCGGCCATCGCGATTGCGTTCTCGCGTCTCTACCTCTTCGTGCACTTCCCCACCGACGTGCTCGCCGGCGCCGTCATCGGCGTTCTCGCGGGATTGCTCGGCGTCTACATCAGCAACCGCGTCACATCAGCCGGTACCAGCAAATGAGACAATTGCTCTGAGCAACTGTCTCGTTTTCCCATCCTCCGTCTCTCTGCACCCAAGCGCGGAAATCCCCATTTACCGACACCCGCTTTGGGGCGTAGAATGGGATGACTGATGCGCGAAGGAGAAGAGATGCCCGCAGAGCAGCGGAAATCAGGCAAATACACCTTGGACAGGCCCGCGATGACGGCCGCCGAGCGCTATGCCTACAAGTCGCTGCCGGAATCGCTGCGTCGTCGCAAGGAAAGCGTCGACGACACAGTCGTGCGCATTCTCGAGTTCCTCGACCTCGTCAAGGAGGTCGGCGAGGAAATCTCCGTCCTTGGCGACACGCCCTATTCTCCGGATGGCTCGGGCACCTACGACCCCGAGCACGTCGCCGAGCGCGAGGAGATGCTCGGCCAGCAGTTTGCGGGCGAACTGGCGGCCCTGCAGGTCTTTGACCAGGTCAAGCACGAGAACATCCGCCGCGAGGTCGGCCTGCTCGGAAGGGACTTCGTCAAGAAGGTCACCGCCCTGCAGCAGCTCATGGAGTCCTTCTGGGCACGATTCTGCAAGGTCATGTCGCCCTTCACGCGTTCCAAGGCCGGCGAGCTCGACAAGTTCGAGGCCGAGCTACGCCAGCGTCTCACCGACATCAACTACCTCACGCGCCAGCACGCCGAGCTCATGGCAGCCGCCCAAGACGCCAAGGCCGGCGACCAGGAAGAGACGAACGACGAGATCATCGCCGAGTATCAAGACGACATCATGGCCTACGTCAAGGAATACGACGCGCTGCGCGAGGAATACGGCACGCTCGGCCGTCTGGCGTTCCGCCAGATGTTCGGTCACGAGGGCTCCGAGATCGTCGCCATCAACGACCTCACCTCCCCGGACATGCTCGCGTACCTCCTGAAGTACGACACCACGCAGGGCAACTACGCCCGCGACCACAAGGTCGAGGCCGGCGAGGACTCCATCACCGTCGACGGCAAGAAGATCACCATCTACAAGGAGGCCGACGCCTCCAAGCTCCCCTGGGGCGAGCTCGGCGTTGACGTCGTCCTCGAGTGCACCGGCTTCTACACCTCCAAGGCCAAGGCCCAGGCCCACATCGACGCCGGCGCCAAGAAGGTCGTCATCTCCGCTCCCGCGGGCAACGACCTCCCCACGATCGTCTACAACGTCAACCACGAGCAGCTGACCGCCGATGACAACATCATCTCCGCGGCCTCCTGCACCACCAACTGCCTCGCCCCGATGGCCAAGGGCCTCAACGACTTCGCCCCCATCGTCTCCGGCATCATGACCACCATCCACGCCTACACCGGCGACCAGATGCCGCTCGACGGCCCGCAGCGCAAGGGCAACAAGCGTCGCTCTCGCGCCTGCGCGCAGAACATCGTCCCCAACTCCACCGGCGCCGCCAAGGCCATCGGCCTCGTGCTCCCCGAGCTCAACGGCAAGCTGATCGGTGCCGCCCAGCGCGTTCCCACGCCCACCGGCTCCATCACCAACCTCTACTGCGTCGTTGACAAGAAGGTCACCGTCGACGAGGTTAACGCTGCCATGAAGGCCTATGCCGAGACCATCCCCGAGACCTTCGCCTACAACGAGGACGACATCGTCTCCTCCGACATCATCGGCGAGACCCACGGCTCGATCTTCGACGCCACCCAGACCATGGTCCAGGACCTCGGCAACGGCCAGAGCCTCGTCCAGGTCACCTCTTGGTACGACAACGAGAACTCCTACACCTCCCAGATGGTCCGCACCATCAAGTACTTCGAGAAGTTCGTCGCGTAGTTCTCGCTTCGCATCAGCTTCATGAGGGGTGCGGTCGCAGCTCACAGGGCCGCGGCCGCACCCCTTCTTGCAAGGTTCCGAGTCCCAAGGAGTGAACATGGCTTTCACCAAGAAGACCGTGCGCGACGCCGACGTCGCGGGCAAGCGCGTCCTCATGCGCGTCGACTTCAACGTGCCGCTGAAGGACGGCGTCGTGACCGACGACACCCGCGTGCGCGCCGCCATCCCGACCATCGAGTACCTCAAGGACAAGGGCGCCAAGATCATCCTCATGAGCCACCTCGGCCGCCCCAAGGGCGACGGCCCCGAGCCGCAGTTCTCGCTCAAGCCGGCTGCCGACAAGCTCGCCGAGCTCACCGGCTATGACGTGAAGTTCGTCGACGACACCTACGGCGAGAAGGCCGCCGCCGCCGTGGCCGCCCTCGAGCCGGGTGACATCCTCGTCCTCGAGAACGTCCGCTTCGACAAGCGCGAGAAGAAGAACGACCCCGAGATCGCCAAGACGCTCGCGTCCTACGGCGACGTCTTCGTGCTCGACGCCTTCGGCACCGCCCACCGCGCCCAGGGCTCCGTGGTCGGCCCCGCCGCCTACCTGCCCGCCTACGCCGGCTTCCTGCTCGAGAAGGAGGTCGACACCCTGACCTCGATCTTCGCCGAGCCCGAGCGCCCGTTCGTCGCCATCGTCGGCGGCTCCAAGGTGTCCTCCAAGATCGGCGTGCTCGACCACCTCATCGACTCCGCCGACACCCTCATCATCGGCGGCGGCATGGCCTACACCTTCTTCCTCGCCCAGGGCATGAGCGTCGGCAACTCCCTCAAGGAGGAGGACTGGGTCGAGCGCGCCGGCGAGATGCTGAAGAAGGCCGAGGAGAAGGGCGTCAAGATCCTGCTCCCGGTCGACAACCGCGTCGCCGACCACTTCGGCGAGGACGCCGTGCCCGAGGTCGTGGCCTCCGACGCCATCCCCGACGACCGTGAGGGCATGGACATCGGCCCCGAGACCGAGGAGCTCTACGCCGAGGCCATCAAGGGCGCCAAGACCGTGTTCTGGAACGGCCCGATGGGCGTCTTCGAGTTCGACAACTTCGCACACGGCACCGAGGCCGTCGCGCGCGCCATCGCCGACTCCGACTGCACGTCGATCATCGGCGGCGGCGACTCCGTCGCGGCCATCAACAAGTTCGGCCTGGCCGACAAGATGAGCTGGATCTCCACCGGCGGTGGCGCTTCCATGGAGCTCGTCGAGGGCAAGGCCCTTCCTGGAGTGGAGGCGCTTCTCGATGCGTAAGAGGATGATCGCTGGCAACTGGAAGATGAACAAGACCTGGGGCGAGGGCGTCGTCCTGGCCCAGGGCCTCGCCGACGAGCTCAAGGACGGCACCGGCGACGTTGACGTCGTCGTCTGCCCGCCCGCCGTCGACCTCAAGGGCGTCTCCGAGGTCATCGAGCAGACCTCCGCGCCGTTCGCCCTCGGCGGCCAGAACGTCTATTGGGAGGAGTCCGGCGCCTTCACCGGCGAGACGGCCCCCAGCATGCTCGAGGCCGTGGGCGCCACCCACTGCATCATCGGCCACTCCGAGCGCCGCGACTACTTCGGTGAGACGGACGAGGACGTGAACAAGAAGGCCAAGGCCCTCATGGCTCACGGCATCGTCCCCATCTCCTGCTGCGGCGAGTCCCTCGAGGTCCGCGAGGCCGGCAAGCACGTCGAGTTCGTCGTCGATCAGATCAAGAAGGACACCGAGGGCCTCGAGATCACCGACCCGTCCAAGTACGTGATCGCCTACGAGCCCATCTGGGCCATCGGCACCGGCAAGACCGCCACGGCAGACGACGCCCAGGAGGTCTGCGGCGCCATCCGCGCCACCCTCGTCGAGATCTTCGGCGAGGAGACGGCCGCCGGCATCCGCGTGCTCTACGGCGGCTCCGCCAAGCCCGAGAACATCGCCGGCTTCCTCGAGAAGGAGGACGTCGACGGCGCGCTCGTCGGCGGTGCCTCCCTCAAGGCCGACAGCTTCGCCGCGATGGTCAAGAGCGCCATGGCGTAGATGCCGCCAGGCTCTTCTCGGCAGATGTGTGTTCTGGGGCCCGGGCGAGCGTCCGGGCCCCTTTGTGCTACCATTTCATCTTGGACTGCATCTGCCCCCTAAGGAGTGTTTCGTGAACCCGCTCAACATCATCCTCACCGTGCTGCTCTTCCTGTCCGGCTTCCTGACGGTCATCCTCGTCCTCATGCACTCGGGTAAGGGCACCGGCGTCTCGGACATGATCGCCTCGTCGCTCTACAACTCCGGCACGGGCTCCGGCGTGCTCGAGAAGAACCTCAACCGCCTCACCGTGATCACCACGACGGTCTTCATCGTCTGCGTGGTCGTGATGGCCCTCACGTTCCCGACGGGCACGATGGGCTAGTCGCCCCCGCAACAGCACGTAGCTTCGAGAAGGCACCTGCGGGTGCCTTTTCTCGTATGAGGCGGGGACGGCGAGAAGAACCCGCAGGTAGGAGGCAGACTTTCTCAGTCAGCAACTTTTTTCAAAAATGGGGCTTGCATCGCCTGGGCGACTGGTGCATACTACTCTTTGCGCGAAAGCGCAGTGCACGTCGGAGTGGCGGAATTGGCAGACGCGCTAGCTTGAGGTGCTAGTGACTGACTAAAAGGTCGTGCGGGTTCAAGTCCCGCCTCCGACACCACGAAAGAACGCGGGCCTCCCAAGGAGGCCCGCTTTTTTCTTGCCGAGGCGCCCTGCCGGGGCGTGCTACGCTAGGGCGGACGACGACGGTTGGGGGCTCGTATGGCCAAGGCGGGGCTCAGCATCAGGCGGGTCGAGGGAATCGGGGAGGGAAGCCTCGTCGGGACCCTCTCGCGCCTCCTGCAGCTCACGTGCGAGGCCGTGCTCATCTTCGACGGGGCCGGTAGGGTCCTTCTCGCCAACGACGAGGCCTCCGAGCTCCTGGGGATCTCGGAGGGCCTCGTGGGGGCCGACGTGCGCGCCCTCTTCCCGTCTCCCGACGAGCCAGAGGCGTCGACGGACGACTTTGACGTGTCGCAGCTTCCCTTCGCCACGGACGGCTCCCCGACGCGCTGCCCGCTGAGGCGTGCCGACGGGAGGCTCGCGCAGGTTCGCGTTCGCTGCGAGGCCGTCCAGGCCCCCGGAGAGACCTACCTGCTCGTGGCCATGCCCTCCGACGAGGACGCCCTCGCGGATCGCGAGGCCCTGCGCGCCATCGAGGACCTCCGCCGCGCGAACCACCGCCTCTCGGGCACGCTCAACATCGTGCTCGACACGATCGACTCCACCGACGTGGCCGCCCTCTTCGAGCGCGTGCTCGAGGAGGTGACCGACACGATGGAGGCGGACGGGACGATCGTGTACCTCGCCGAGTCCGACGGCTTTCACCTGCGCGGCATATCGAGCGGCCTCTCCGGCGAGAAGGTCGCGCGCTTCATGCCCTTCGGGCGCAGCGTGGAGCGCGTGGCGGTCCGCGAGGGACGTGCCGTGCGCCTGCGGGTCTGCGCCCCGACGAGCGAGGCCCTGCGCCAGGGGCGCCTCTTGACGCGGGACGTGGTCGACGAGGACACCCACGAGGTCCTGCGGATGAGAAGTGCCATGGTGCCCCCGTTCACGAGCTTCATCGCCGTGCCGGTGTGGTTCGGCGACCACGTCATCTCGATCATCGAGGTGGGCTGGCGGCGCCTCCACCCGCTCATGAAGGAGGACGCGCGCCTGCTCGACTCCGTGGCCCACTACCTCTCGGTCCAGCTCGCGGGGGCCTTCCCCACGCTCCGCGCGC
>ENA-OPAH01001203-OPAH01001203.1-human-gut-metagenome-genome-assembly--contig:-NODE-1203-length-17585-cov-2.573588_pt1 | contig 17585 bp, 15 predicted proteins | sample MGYA00241050_ERZ501416 | MGnify/ENA primary metagenome ERZ501416 (study PRJEB25962, sample SAMEA2042632) | human gut metagenome | biome: human gut; feature: human-associated habitat; material: faeces... | reverse complement strand
ATATTAATCGTCGAACCTTTGCACTTGCCAATAAGACAGGAGGAATGTCCGGTCCGGCAGTGAAGCCGGTTGCGGTTCGCATGGTCTATCAGGCAGCACATGCTGTGAATATTCCGGTACTTGGAATGGGAGGGATCCGAACAGCAGAAGATGCGTTAGAGTTTATTATGGCGGGAGCTACAATGGTGGCAGTCGGTACCGCCAATTTCAATGAACCGGCGACAACTGTGCAGGTGATAGAGGGAATAGAACAGTTTATGCAGCAAAACGGCGTGAAAGACATTAATGAGCTGATAGGATGCGTAAAGTAGTATAAAGAAGCTGATTTTGGTGTTCAAATGGTGTAGAAACTAAAAACAGTTATACAGCAATATGGCGAACGCCTATGAAAAGGAGGATTATCGTTAAGATGGAAGCATACAAAAAAGAATTTATTGAGTTTATGGTTGCAAGCGATGTATTGAAATTTGGGGAATTTACATTAAAAAGTGGTCGTAAATCTCCGTTTTTTATGAATGCGGGAGCTTATGTAACCGGTGCGCAGCTTAAAAAGCTGGGAGAGTATTATGCGAAGGCAATTCATGAGCATTACGGGGATGACTTCGATGTGTTGTTTGGACCGGCCTATAAGGGAATTCCCCTTAGTGTGGCAACAACTATAGCATTCAGCGAGTTATATGGCAAAGAAATCCGTTACTGCTCAAACCGCAAAGAGGTGAAGGACCACGGTGATACCGGTATTTTATTGGGAAGCAAGATCAAAGATGGTGATAAAGTGGTTATTATTGAAGATGTGACCACTTCCGGTAAATCCATTGAGGAAACATTCCCGATCATTAAAGCACAGGGCGATGTTGAGATCATTGGTCTGATGGTATCGTTAAACCGAATGGAGCGCGGACTCACTTCGAATGCCAGCGCACTGGATGAGATTCAGCAGAAATATGGCTTTGGTGCAAATGCGATCGTTACAATGGAGGACGTTGTGGAATGTCTTTACAACAAGGAGTGCCAGGGCAGAGTATTGATCGATGATAACTTGAAGGCTGCTATTGACGCATACTATGCGGAGTACGGTGTACACTAATTGAGTGATTATTGTAAACATGGAGGTCATGTATGGTCGAAAAAGTATATAAAACAATGAAATCTGTTGGGGCTAGTAATATTGTATTAGGCATTTTGTTGATCGTTGGTGCGATTGCCGCCGGTGTCGTACTGATCGCCAAAGGTGCTAAGCTGTTGCATGATAAGTCAGAGTTGACATTCTAATGCATGGCGTAGTACTTAAGTATTATCGGGAATTTTCCTGCTTAGCAGATCGTTGTGAGGCAACTTGCTGCGCCGGCTGGAAAATTGTCGTGGATCCGGAGGCGTATGAGCGGTTTCAGAAGATAGAGCCGGAATGGCTCCGAGAGGACATACTCTCACATATCCATAAAAAAGAGGGCGTTTATTGCTTTGAAAATCTTGCAGGAGGTCGCTGCGCGATGCTAGACGAGGATGGATTGTGCAGGATACAACGGAATACCTCTGAGGAGATGTTATGCAATACCTGTCGTAAATTTCCACGTTTAACAGCAGTAATTAATGGCGATGTGTGGATCTCGCTTGCTGCTTCCTGCCCTGCAGTAAGCAGATATCTGCTACATGATCCGGTAGAGTGGAACACTCTGCAGGGAGAGAGGATCTGTTTAGATGATCTTTCTGTATGGAAAGAGGGAAAAAGTGCCCTGCAATTGTTAAGTGCGGCATATCCACACGAGGATCCGGATTTTGATTCGTTTGTAAATGTGTCTATGGAATGTTTGGACATTATACTGGCGTTTCCGGAATGCCGATATTTAGAGGATAGTTTTGATTTTTATGAGCGGGAAAATGACGAAGCGGCTTGTGATTTGATACGTCGATTTGTGGCAAATACGGGGCAATGGTGGAAGCAGTATTATGACAATTATATGCGCTATCGGATTTTATCCCGGTATTTGGAGTATCCACAAGAGATGAACACAGAACGTATTCATCAGGTGCTGGGTGAACTGTTGCTGCTGCGTGTCATATGCTGCAGCCGGTTTGCCTGTCGAGGATCTCTTGTGGAACAGGACATCCTAGATGCGATCCATTGGGTTTATCGCTTTTCGGCACACGGCAAACAAATGGGGCAGCGTGTTCATCAAATGTATGTTGGATGGTCGGATCACACCATTGCACAAGCTCTGCCAAATGGTGATACAGAATGAAAGTGGCATATTGACAAAAACACCCGAAAGAACCGGGTGTTTTTTGAATTTATTAACAAATTTTTGTTTTTATTTTGTGCAATGTATGGAAAGTGAAAAAAACAGAAAAAAAGTCTTTACGTTTTCGGGTAAAACAGATATAGTAACCTTACTCCCAAGTTGAACGACAAAGAATTAGTATTTTGACCAGCCCGGAAGCAACTTACGTTGTCTGGCAGGTCGCTCATAATAGGGAAGGAGGTTTGGAGTTCAATTGAAGATTGCATTTTGGAGCCATACGAGAGAGGGGGCGTGTGTCACGACGAATCTTGCGTGTATGGCAGCTATGACAGCAGTTCATAGTGAAAAGAAATGCATGCTCCTAGAGAATCATTACAGTCTTAGAAATATCGGTGACCTGATGCTCCCGTCAGAGAGGATCGAATGTTTGCGTGAGCAGGGTCAATATTATAACAAATACGGGTTGGAACATCTTTTGAAAGAACTGTATTCCGGAAAGAATGATGCGAATATGATACAGCACACAGCGATTCCTTTATTGTTTCAAAATTTATTCTATTTGCCACAGAGTTTCATTGTAAATCGAGATGTATTCAATTATGAATTTGAATTAGTCAGAGAGACTTTGTTTCAATGTCTGGAAGAGGCAGCAGATCTATTATTTGTGGATACTGAATCCAACAGAAATCTTAGTACAACCAGTATACTTTCCGATGCAGACTTAATAGTAGTCAATCTACGACAGGATACAAAGATGTTGACGGAATTTTTTGAAAATCATCCAATAATACGCAATAAAGCGTTCTTTTTGATTGGTAAATATCAGCCTAATCATACTTGGAATTTGCGTAGAATATGTTATCGTTTTCATATCCCAAGACAAAATATTGGCGTGATCCCTTATAATTTAGAGTTAGAAGAGGCGGTTACGTATGGTAGAGTACTGCAATTTTTGAATCGTAATATTGATGAAAAACAGAATAAGGAGAATGCTTTTTTTATGAGACAAGTTGATCGGGCTGTAGAATTGCTTCATCAGCGAATAGAAAGTTGTCAGGACTCTCGCGATGATAAATGATACAGAATTGATGACTTTTTTGTCGCAGCACATGGGCAAATGACGGATTTTGTTCGATAAATAATATAGAACTAATGCGATTTCGGGGAGGAGGAAACCATGAAAAGGGAAGAAAATAAAGGATCATTGGTGTCACACCCGATGCGGGAACGAAGTGCTGCATATCGATACCGGTATTGTTTTGGGCTAGGTGTGCTGGCGATGGGCAATATGCGTGCGATTATGGAGTTACAGCCATATTATGAACGGTTGCTGCGGCAATTACTGCCGGATCAGGATCAATACGCACAGATCATTACGGATATTAATAATGATCTGGAACGACATTTGGAGCTGGTGCGTCAAACGGTATGTGACCGTGTAGACCAGTGTTGCTTCTTGTTGGATATATACAAGATGTGTCTTATGGCGGTTTGGTCTGTGGATTACTGTCAGGCAATTTTTGATCAGTACGCTATTATGTTTCAGATCAGCAAGAGAGAACGTGAATTTATATGTGCTTTTGGGGAGGCTGCGGCGAAACAGGATCAAACCTTAGCAGCCGAGCAGTACGAACGATATGAACAGCTTGGAGGCTGTATGCCTTTTGCAGTATTGCGTTATATCTATCCGGATTTTTTGTGGAAACAGACACGGAAGGGGTTTACGGTACATACAGGAGAGACGATTTATCTTCATGGAAAGCAGATCATAGATGGGGATATTTTGGTGGAAACCGGTGCAACGCTTTGGTGTGAAGAAGCAGAGATTACTATGGATGGAGCAATACGTGTTCAAGGTGGAAGAGTACATTTTCAAAATTGTGAGATATGTGTTGAGAACTGTTCACAGAAATATTTCATAACAATGACTGCCGGATCTTCGATCATGTTGACAGCGACAGTATTAGACTGTCAGTCGCTGTGTGGTGCTATCTATCAGCAAAAGGGGAGTTTGCTCGTTAAAGACAGCAGGCTATGCCGAAGTGCTCGGGTGCCACTGGTGCATTTTGCCGGAGAGTATGCAGAGTTTCAGAATACCGGACTGCAGAATGGCTTAGAAGGACTGTTGGTATTCGAAGATCCGGCGAAAGTGTATATACACAATTGTCGATTCGTCAACGGTACGAGAGACTATGGAGGGGCAATTTACTCAGAAACCTTCGGTAGTGTACGAATCCGACAGTGCCAGTTTGTGGAATGCCATGCAAAATATCTGGGTGCAGCAGTATATTTTCAAAATTACAGATGTGAACAGACTATATCGGGATGCGAAGTAATTTCCGATCAAAATGTGCAGGAAGCATTTTTTCAGAATTATAAGGAGGGGCGTCAATGATTCAAGATGTATTAACCCGTTTTGAGCAATATAATAAAGAGATGAGTCCTCTGGGAGATGCGATGGATGGTACAAAGCTGCAGGCGCAGCTGCAACAGTACAAACGGATTCGGATCACAGGAAATTACATTCTTCCGACGGATATTGTTTTGTATGAAGGAATGACGTTGCTGATCGATCAGGCCGTTGTATCCATGGCTGGCAATATAGCACTGCGAGGTGGAGAATTGCATATCAGTAATAGCCGGCTTGTACGTACTAGTAATTCTCATCGTGCCGGAATTAATGTGCATCAGTGCGGAAGTCGTGTTTTGATTGAGAACAGTGTGATTGATTGTGCCTATTATGGAATGTTTCTTAGAGCGGAAGATGGAGTGGTATCGGTGGCAGACAGCACGATCGTGCGTACAACCAAAGGAGCTGCAATTCGTTTTTGGGGAGAGCGCATCCATGTGATCCGCTGTCATTTTCGCGACTGTTATTCTGCAGAATCCGGTGGAGCATTAATGCTTCGAGGAGGACAGGGCGTGGTCTGTGATAATGTATTTGAACAGTGTGAAGCAGAGCGTGGTGCAGCGATTTACTTGTCCTGTGATATCGATGTAACACATTGTACTTATCATGAGTGTGTGCCGAAAGATATGCCATTTGTAAGACATTGGCGGGTAGGTGGATGCATTGATAAAAAAGGAATTCGAGTACAGAAGGAACGTAAAATTTCACAATGTACAGCGATACTTGATTGTTCATTAGAGGTGGCAGCGGGAGCAAAACTTACGATAAGCGATAGCGTTATATATATGAATCAGCCAATAGTCTGCCATGGAAGTCTTGAGATGCATAATGTGAAAATGATCTGTGGACAATGTGAACAAGGTGATCTGATCCGTTTGGATCATGCTGCTTCTGCGGTATTGCAGCATTGTTTGTTTGATGGACGTAACCGGGTGGGAATACTCCGGGCGACAGGAACAAGAGTAAAGATCGCACAGTGCTTTTTTGCCAATACGAAGGGCGGGAGAGCGGTTTATAACGCATATGCCTCCGAGATCCTTGACAGCACGTTTAGTTACTGTCAAGGTGGAGCATTATATATGCAGGGTGGTAAAGTGATACGCTGTAAGTTTGTCGGGTGTCGTGACACTCGCGGTGCAGCAGTCTGGATGTATGGCGCAACGGCGGGATTGATTCAAGACTGCCAATTTGAGCGGTGTGTGTCTGATCCTCGCAGTGACGTGATCGAAAAGGGGCTTGCGCACCGAGTGATGTAGGTGCGTTAGACCCCTTCTTCCTCATCCGAATCTGCTGTCGTATCTTTCTGAGGAAGTAGATGAACTTTTACTTTATCAATACGATTGTTGGTTGCCTCGAGTACCCGGTATTCAGCGTATTCATCCTGTACAGTTTCCCCGGCTTTCGGAAAATGATCCAACAGATTAATGATATGTCCGGCAATCGAGTCATAATCCTCTGATTCCAGATCAATGCCAAGCTCATCATTAATATCATCTAATTTTGCGATACCAAGTAAGATGAAATTTTCGTCATCAATCTTGGTGATCTCATCTTCTTCGTTTGTGTCATATTCATCACGGATCTCACCTACAATTTCTTCTATGAGATCTTCCAGTGTTAAAATGCCGGCAGTTGCACCGTATTCATCTAACACAACAGCCAATGGAATAGACTCCTTCTTCATCTCAAAAAAGAGTTCGGAAATTTTCTTATATTCGTAGGTGAAGTAAGGTTCACGCATAATAGTTGTAACATCAAATTTATCGCGGGCATCTTCATAGAAGAACAGGTCTTTAACATTAATGATACCGATCACATTATCACGGCTTTCACTATATACAGGCATTCTTGTATGGCGAAGTTCCTTATATACCTCGAACAATTCCTGATAAGAAATATCCGCACTGACGAATCCAACATCCATTTTAGGAACCATGACGTCCTTAGCCATCGAATCACCGAAATCAACCACGTTTGTGATCATCTGACGCTCTTCGCTTTCAATAACACCCTCTTCGTGGCTGACATCCAAGATCGTACGAAGCTCGCCCTCTGTAATCGCAGGAGAGTGATTCGACTTTACATGGAGCAGATGCATTAGTCCGTTGCTCAATTGATTCATTAAAAAAGAAATCGGCCGAAGTATGTTCGTTAGTCCATAAATCGGTTTGGCATAGATCAGAGATAAACGTTCCGCATTCATTGTTGCGAGAGACTTTGGAATGATTTCTCCAAATATTAAGACCAAAATAGTAATAATTCCTGTTGCAATACCGGTGATCGCGCTTACACTGTCACTCATACCTGAACTTTTTGCAAGTTTCATTGCGAAGGTTGTTGTCAGAGAAGAAGCAGATAAGTTCACAACGTTATTACCTATTAATATGGCACTAAGCATTTGCGTCTTTTCTTCGATCAGTTTGAGTACCAGAGAGGCATTCTTGTTTTTATCGTCTGCCAATGATTTGATACGCATTTTGTTTACTGTTGTTAAGCAAGTCTCTGCAGATGAAAAGAAAGCAGAGAGTGCGAGCAGAATAAGTAAAATAACTATCTGCCGGGCGTCGCTTGAATCCAAAAAAAATCAACTCCAATCCTAATTAATGGGGCTGCAAAGTAACCGTGCAGCTTAATGATAAAATGTATCCTTAAGGGCTTTGACAAAATCGCTAAGGATCATTATAGTATAACAAGCAATATTCTACCGAGGAATGTAGGAAATGTCAAGATATCTTGCGTTGCGAATTTGTGATATAATGAGCCTCAGAGAAAAACAAGCGGCTGCGAAGCAGACATTTGTTTTTCTGGGCTCATTAACGAGCAAATAAGCTTGTGTAACAAGCGAATAAGCTCTGAAGGAGCGGATTTGCGAGTTTAATAAAAAGGCTAATTGATGTATGATATAATAACCTTTAATGATATTGCGACTTAGATTAGAAAAGAGGTAAACTATGGAGCAAAAAAAAGAAGATTGCTTGGTTTCCTGTGTAGATGCAGGACTTGGTTATGAGAATCGAGCAATTATAGAACATTTGGACTTCAGCGTACATCGTGGAGAATATATATGCGTTGTTGGTGAGAACGGATCCGGTAAAAGCACGTTGATCCGAACTTTACTTGGTTTGTTGAAGCCGGTCAGTGGCAAAGTGGAGTTGGCACCTTCTCTTCACGGCGGAGCAATCGGTTATCTGCCACAGCAGACACAGGCACAGAAAGATTTTCCGGCAAGTGTTTGGGAAGTAGTTTTGTCAGGGGTGCTAAATAACGATCATAGATGTCCATTTTATAATAAGAAAGACAAGGCAGAGGCTGAAAAAAATATGGAGAAGCTTAATATTTTGGATTTGAAAAAGCGTTGCTATAGAGAGTTGTCAGGAGGACAGCAGCAAAGAGTTCTTCTCGCAAGGGCACTTTGTGCAACAGACAGCGTTTTGATTTTGGATGAACCTGTAACAGGGCTTGATCCGGCAGCTTCAATGGAGCTTTATGAAACTATAAAGGATTTAAATAAGAAAGAGAATGTAACAATTATTATGGTTAGTCATGATATAAAGAATGCTTTAAATTATGCAACACATATTTTGCATTTAGAACAGGAAAATGATTTCTTTGGAACAGTTGAGGAATATAAGAAATCAAATGTTTCAAATATGTTTTTGGGAGGTGCAGCAAATGATTAGTGAAATGTTTGCCCATGGATTTATACAGAGGGCTTTTATTGGAGGAGTATTGGTATCACTTTGCGCAGCTCTTTTAGGCGTCAGCCTTGTTTTAAAAAGATATTCAATGATAGGTGACGGTTTGTCACACGTTTCATTTGGAGCATTGTCCATAGCAATAGCTTTGGGATTTGCACCAATTAAGTTTTCAATACCAATTGTTATAATTGCAGCCTTTTTCTTACTTAGATTGGCAGAAAACGGTAAGATGAAAAGTGATGCGGCAATAGCTATGGTGTCAGCTTCATCATTGGCAATTGGTGTTATTGTTACATCGTTAACAACAGGACTTAGCACAGATGTGTGTAGTTATATGTTTGGTAGTATTTTGGCAATGTCTAAAGATGATGTTATTTTTAGTGTTGTACTGTCTGTTGTTGTACTTATAATGTTTGGATTTTGCTATCATAGAATTTTCGCAGTAACTTTCGATGAAAGTTTTTCGAAAGCAACAGGTGTGAAAGTTGGAATGTACAATACACTTATTTCTATTTTTACGGCGGTAACTGTTGTACTTGGAATAAAAATGATGGGAGCAATGTTGATTTCAAGTCTTATTATTTTTCCGGCGCTTACTTCAATGAGAGTTTTTAAAAGCTTTTTAAGTGTAACGATATGTTCTGCAATTCTTGCGGTAATAAATTTTACGGCAGGTTTGCTTTGTTCATACGCTTTTTCAATTCCTGCCGGAGCAAGCGTTGTTGTTGCTAATTTGTGTATGTTTATTATATTTTGCATTATTGGAAATTTGGCATTTCTAAAGAGAAAATAGTCAGGTATAATAGTGTTATGTTAAAAGATGTTGTCAAAGAGTATTAGATAATTATGCATAAAATATGTTTATTTATGGCAGTGACAGGTTAGGAGGAAAAATGGATATTAACGGTTTTATAGAAGAGTTGGATAGTTTGTATACGGAAAGAAGAATTAACGATGTCGAGCCATTTTTCAATGAAAGCATAGAACAGGCAAAAAAAGAAAATGACTTGGCAGCTCAGTTTACAATTCTTAATGAAATGATGGGATTTTTCAGGGATACAAGTCAGTTTGAAAAGTCTATTAAGGCATGTAATGATTGCATAGAATTAATGAAGAAAATGGGGATTGAAGGAACTGTGGATTATGCTACTTCCCTTCAAAATGTGGCAAACGCTTACAGAGCGGCAGGAAAACTTGCGGAATCTTTAGAAGTTTATAAAGAAGTTTTTTCTATATATAATGAGAATATTCCAAGTGATGATTATAGAATGGCAAGTCTTAACAATAACATTGCTCTTTTGTATCAGGAGATGAATGATTTTCCTATGGCAGTCCAACATCTTAAAAAGGCACTGTCCATTATAGAAAAAATAGAAGGAATGGATATTGAAGTTGCCACAACTTATACAAATCTGGCAGCGTCATTGATTGAAATTAATCAGGTAAGTCAGGCGGAAGACTACCTTAAGAAGGCTTTGGAAATATTTGACAGAGATGAAGTGAAAAACTTTCATTACAGCGGAGCCCTTTGTGCCATGGCAAGTGTTAAGTGTAGCTTAAAACAGTATGAAGAGGCAGCTAAATTATACGAAAAGGCGTTGCCGGAGATAGAAGCAAATATGGGACGTGGCAGTGCTTATAATATTACAAAAGAAAATCTGGCAAAGGTTTTTGACAAAATAAAAGAAGAAAAGAAAGAACTTACAGGTATAGAGCTGGCAAAAAGTTTTTATGAAGAGTACGGCAAGGATATGATTCATAATAATTTTTCTGAATATGAGGACAAAATAGCGGTGGGATTCGTTGGGGAAGGTTCAGAGCGATTTGGCTTTGATGATGTTTATTCAAGAGACCACGATTTCGGCCCGGGATTTTGTATGTGGATTACGGAAGATGTTTATGAGAAAATCGGTGAAAAACTTCAGGATGAATATAGCAAACTTCCAAAAAGTTATAAGGGCATTACAAGAGTTGACACCATTATGGCTGAAGGAAGAGTGGGCGTTTGTGTAGTTGAAGATTTTTATAAAAAGTATACAGGTTCTGGAGATGGAAATCTAACATTAGAACAATGGATTAATCTTGAAGATTATAAAATTGCAACAGTTACTAACGGTGAAGTTTTTAGGGACGATTTAGGATATTTTTCTAAGATAAGAAGAAAATTTGAAAATCAGCCTTTTCAGGCAAGACTTGTTAAGCTTGCAAGACAGCTTGGGGCAATGGCTCAGACAGGTCAGAGCAATTATGAAAGAGCAATGGCAAGGAAAGATTATGTAACGGCACAGATTTGCATTTCTGATTTTATGAAAGAGACAATGAAATGTGTGTACATTTTAAATAATAAGTTTGCACCGTACTACAAATGGCTTTTTAAGGGAGTTAGTAGCTTGGATGGAACTGAGAAGATTGTTTCATTGCTTGAAAAATTAAGTCAGCTTCCTGCTCAGAAGAATGCTTGGGATGGTTATTTGTATGACAATACTAAGTTTAATGAAAAAGATGAAAAAGCCATTATTATGGAAGAAATAGCAAAAATTATAATTGATAAATTATTGGAACTAAAACTAATAAAGAATAGAAATTCAAACTTTTTAAATGGTTATGTGAGACCAATTATGGATTTGGCAGAAGGGAAAGTTGAAATGTTTGACAGAGAAAAAACAATAGATAAAATAGTAAAACTTGAATTTGAAGCTTTTGATAAAGTGCAGAATGTTGGTGGAAGAGCGTCTTGTCAGAATAATTGGCCTTTCTTCTATGTTATGAGAAAGAGTCAGTATATGACTTGGACAGATGAAATGCTAGAGTGTATTTGCAATCTTTGGGAAGAAAACAAGGCTAAGGGTTGGAATATGATTACCGAGAAATATGGAAGAATGATGGAACATACTTCACCTGAAGAATATAAGAAGATTAAAGATAATTTTCCTGAAAAATCGGAGAGAACAATAGCAATTGTAAATCAGATTGCACAGATTCAGGTAGACTGGATGAAGGATTTTGCTAAGAGTTATCCAAAGCTTGCATCTAATGCAAGGGATATAACAAGTGATGCTGATCAGATTGACAACACTTCTTATGAAACTTATTTAAAGGGAGAGTTATTAACATATTCAGAAGAATTGTTGAAACTTTATGCACAATTTATTGTAAATCTGGCAAGAGAGGGAAAAAATCTTGCATATATGACTATAGAAAATACAGCACATTTACAGGGATATGCAACATTGGAAGATGCAGAAAGCAGCATAAGATAAGTTTTGTAAATGTTAAGAGAAAGGAGCGTATGACCATATTTTCTTAATATGGCATACAAAATAAATATGGCATTTTTACCAATATCCAAAGAGGATATGAAGGAAAGAGGAATAGAGCAGTTAGATTTTGTGTTTGTAATAGGGGATGCTTATGTAGACCATCCATCTTTTGGACATGCTATTATAAGTAGAGTTTTGGAAGCTAATGGATATACAGTTGGTATTATTTCACAGCCTGATTGGAAGGACGATGAAAGCATTAATGTTTTGGGAGAACCAAGATTGGCATTTCTGGTAATGGGTGGAAATATGGATTCAATGGTTAATCATTACTATGTTTCAAAGAAAAGAAGAGATAGTGATGCCTACACTCCGGGCGGAGTAATTGGAAAAAGACCGGATCATGCAGTAGTTGCTTATTGTAATCTTATTCGCAGAACTAACAAAACAAAGCCGATTATAATAGGTGGTATTGAGGCAAGTCTTAGAAGAATGGCGCATTATGATTATTGGAGCAATAGTTTTAAACGTTCAATTTTATTGGATAGTCAGGCAAATCTTTTAACTTATGGAATGGGTGAAAAGTGTATAGTTCAGATTGCAGATGCCTTGGCAAGTGGTATGGATGTTACGGATATTACTTATATTCCGGGAACTGTTTTTAAGACTAAAAATATAGAACTTGCTTATGATCCAATAATTCTTCCGTCTTATGATGCCATGAAGGAAGACAAATTAGAGTATGCAAATAGTTTTAGGGTTCAGTCTGAAAATACTGATCCTTTTAATGGAAAAACTTTGGTGGAACCTTATCCAAACGGAGTTTATGTTGTACAGAATCCACCCCAGGAGCCCTTAACAAGACAGGAAATGGATGATATTTACGACCTTCCATATGAGAGAACTTACCATCCAAGTTACGAGGCTTTAGGTGGGATACCTGCCATTCAGGAAGTTCAGTTTTCATTGGCAAGTTGTCGTGGTTGTTTTGGGGCATGTAGTTTCTGTGCCATAACATTCCATCAGGGAAGAATTATTCAGTCAAGAAGCCACGAATCAATCATAAATGAGGCAAAAAAAATTATTGATATGCCTAATTTTAAAGGATATATTCATGATGTTGGTGGCCCTACAGCTAACTTTTATCATCCGTCATGTAAGAAGCAGTTAAAATCAGGTGTGTGTAAGCATAAGCAATGTCTTTTCCCACATCCTTGTAAGAATCTGAATGTTGACCACAAGGATTATTTAAGTCTTCTTAGAAAGTTAAGAGAATTGCCTAAAGTCAAAAAAGTATTTGTCCGTTCAGGTATTAGATTTGACTATATTATGGAAGATAAAGATGATACTTTCTTTAAAGAGCTGGTTAAATATCATATTAGTGGACAGCTTAAGGTAGCTCCTGAGCATATTTCTGATAAGGTTTTGTCTTATATGGGAAAACCTCAGAATTGTGTTTATGAAAGTTTTATCACTAAATATAAGAAACTTAACGAAAAAGAAGGAAAGAACCAGTTTGTTGTGCCATATCTTATGAGTTCCCATCCGGGCTCTGATATGACAGAGGCAGTGAAGTTGGCTGAGTACCTTAGAGATATTGGCTATAATCCTCAGCAGGTTCAGGATTTTTACCCTACACCGTCAACAATGTCAACTGTAATGTACTATACGGGAGTTGATCCGCGAACAATGAAGCCGGTGTATGTTCCAAAAAATCCGCACGAAAAGGCAATGCAAAGAGCCCTTATGCAGTACAGAAATCCTGCAAACTACGATTTAGTTAAAGAAGCACTTCATATAGCAGGAAGAGAAGACCTTATAGGTTTTGGCAAGGAATGCCTTATTAAACCCAGACAGTTTAAATATGAGAAAAACTATGGTGGAAACGGCGGAAAAGGTAACGGAAAGTCTAAGGATTCACGTAAGGATGCGCGAGGTAAGAATTTTGCAGGCAAAGATTCCTCAAATAACAAGAATGGTCGTGGTAAGAATTTCGCAGATAAAGATAACCGCGGAGGAAAAATTTCAGTAAATAATAAAAATATCCGCAGTGGTAAGAATTTTGCAAATGACAAAAATGCCCGCGGCGCTAAGGGACAGACAGGTAACGCACGTAATGGCAAAGTGCAATCCGGCAATTCACGTAATGGTAAAGTACAATCCGGTAATGTGCATAACGGAAAGTCCGGCAGGAAATCTAGCAAGAGACGTTAAAGTTTCTATTTGAATCCTAAATTTAGAGTGGTATACTATGTTAGGTAGAAGATAGTTAATTAATAATTAAAATATAGGAGGCAAACAATGGACATTAAAGTATTACAGAAAGACATGATAGCTGCAATGAAAGCTAGAGACAAAGCTAGAAAGGAATCAATTTCAGCATTGATTCAGGCAGTAAAGAAAGCAGGAATTGATGCAGGCTGCAGAAATGATATTCCTGAAGAAATGGTAAACAAAGTAATTCTTAAAGAATTAAAAACTGTAAAGGAACAGATTGATTCATGTCCTGCTGACAGAACAGACTTAATAGAAGAATACCAGGCAAGATATGATGTGTTCAACGAATATGCACCAAAGCTTATGAGTGCAGAAGAAGTTGAAGCAGAATTAAAAGAAAAATTTGCAGACGTAATTGCAACAAAGAACAAAGGCCAGATAATGAAAACAGTAATGCCTGCATTTAAAGGCAGAGCAGATGGCAAAGTAATCAACCAGATAGTTGCAAAAATGTGCCAGTAAATAATAGAAACAAATGAGAAGAAATGCAAGACATGTGTTTCTTCTTTATTTTTTTGCGTGTAGGCAAGGATATATGTCTACAAACAGATTGATTTTGTTATTTTGCTGCGTTCGTTATTGATCGTGGCGAGGGTGTTTTGCACCCGTACCCCGATATAGAAGTTTTCTTAATTTTCGGGGTACGAATTTTACAATTTTAAATGTAACATAGCACGTATAAGTGATATTTTTCCTGGCTGTACCCCACTATAGAAATTATCTTGATTTTTGGGGTACATATTTAGCAATTTTACATCTTGAGACATAACTTATTGTATATATCAATAATAAAAGTACCCCGATATATAAAAAACTCTCAAAATCGGGGTACATTTCATTAAATCTGTTACTTGAAAATACAACATAATATATAAATGCAACGAAAATGTACCCCGATATTTTAAATCATCCAAATTTCGGGGTACATTCTCCAAATTCTTCTTGATTTTATATACAGTCAGAGATGGGAATGGCAAACGTGTTTGCCATTCCCATCTCTGACTGTATACAACTTTCGACATTTTTTACATTTTCCCCGAATATTTTAAATAGATTTAACATAAATGCGCTATTGCATTTAACGAAATTTAAATAGTATATATGTGTACCCTGAAGGAAACAAAAAATAAGTTCCTTCAAAAAATATTAAAAATTTACTTGAAAACGAGGAGAAAATTGAAAATGAGAAAGAAAGTTTTAGCAGTAGTATCTGCATTGGTTATTACAACATTAGCATTCACAGGATGCGGTAGCAACAAGAGTGCAAGCAGTGACAATGGTTCTGATTCAGGAGCTAAGTCACAGGCAATCACAGTAGTTTCAAGAGAAGAAGGTTCAGGAACTAGAGGAGCTTTCGTAGAACTTCTTGGAGTTGTAGATGAAAACGAAAATGACATTACAGTAAGTTCAGCACAGATTACAAACAGCACATCAGTAATGCTCCAGAAGGTAGCACAGACAAAGAGTGCAATCGGTTATGTTTCACTTGGTTCTTTATCAACAGACGTTAAGGCAGTTCAGGTTGACGGTGTTGACGCAACAGCAGAAAACGTTAAATCAGGTGATTACAAAGTATCAAGACCATTTAACATTTGTTACAAAGAAGATAAGTTATCAGACATTGACAAAGACTTCATCTCATTCATTATGAGCAAAGAAGGACAGCAGATTGTAAACGACAACGGTTACATCGGAGTTGAAGCAACAGAATCATACAAGGCAAGTGGTAAGAAAGGAAAAATCACTTTAGCAGGTTCAACATCAGTTGCGCCATTAATGGATAAGTTAAAAGATGAATATGTAAAACTAAACGCAGACGCTTCAATTGAAATTCAGGAATCAGGTTCTTCAGCAGGTATTCAGTCAGCAATCGAAGGTGCAACAGAAATCGGTATGTCATCAAGAGAATTAAAAGATGAAGAAGCAAAAGAATTACAGGTTCAGAAAATTGCATTAGATGGTATCGCGGTAATTGTTAACACAGAAAATCAGGTAACAAACCTTACATCAGATCAGATTAAGAAAATCTACACAGGTGACTTAACAGACTGGGCCGATGTTCAGTAATAAAATCTGCATATAAGGGTACAGGCAGAGGGATTAAAATTCCTCTGCTTTTAGTGAATGAAGGAGAAAATATTTTGAATAAAGTATTAGATTTTTTAATGAAAATAGTATTTCTTGTATGCGCATGTATATCTATTGCAGCAGTTATAACAATTTGTTTATTTATGTTTGCAAATGGTGTGCCGGCAATTAAAGAAATAGGAATAACAAAGTTCCTTTTTGGGACACAATGGCGTGTGTCACAAAATCTTTTTGGAATATGGCCAATGATTGTAGGCAGTATTTATGTAACAGCAGGGGCAATGATAATTGGTGTTCCAATTGGACTTTTAACAGCAGTATTTCTTGCAAAATACTGTCCGGACAGATTACACAAGGTATTAAAACCGATCGTTGATCTGCTGGCTGGAATCCCTTCTATTGTTTATGGATTCTTCGGACTGGTTGTTATTATTCCAATTATTCAGGAAATGTTTGGAACAGCAGGTGACGGTATACTTGCAGCATCAATTCTTCTTGGAATGATGATACTTCCAACAATTATTAACACAGCAGAATCATCAATTGTGGCAGTACCGGAAGCATATTATGAAGGAGCGCTTGCCCTTGGTGCAACAAAGGAAAGAAGTATTTTTAAGACGGTAATACCGGCGGCAAAGTCAGGTGTTATGTCAGGAATTATTCTTGGAATGGGTAGAGCCATAGGTGAAACAATGGCAGTTGTAATGGTTGCCGGGAACCAGGCAATTATACCGGACAGCATTACAAGTGGTGTCAGAACACTTACAGCCAATATCGTACTTGAAATGGCTTATGCCACAGGATTACATAGAAGAGCATTAATTGCTACAGCAGTAGTATTGTTTGTATTTGTATTAATTATAAATGTATGTTTTTCAATAATTAATAGGAGGTCTGAATAATGGAAAAAGAAGTAAAAGCAGTAGGCAGAAAAGCTCCTATAGTAAAAACAAACAGCAAGTTAAAAGAATATTTAAGAAAACCGGGCTCACTTATTATGCTGATTCTTATAATGCTTGCAGCGGCAATTACAGTTGGAATAATGGTTTATCTTGTTGCTTACATAGTTATAAGAGGTGTTCCCTATATTAATGCAGACTTGTTTGCATGGAAATACAATTCAGATAATGTTTCAATGACACCGGCTATTATTAATACAATTATAATAGTTGCAATGACACTGATTATTTCAGTACCTATTGGAGTGGCAGCAGCAATTTATCTTGTTGAGTATGCAAAGAGAGGTTCAAAACTTGTAAAAATCATAAGAGTTACAACTGAAACATTGGCAGGCATACCTTCAATTGTTTTCGGTTTGTTCGGTTTCCTTGCATTTGTTCTTGCCTTACATTGGGGATATTCATTAATAGCCGGAGTTTTAACACTGGCAATAATGGTTTTGCCAACAATTATAAGAACAACAGAGGAAGCGCTTATTGCTGTGCCAGACTCATTTAGAGAAGGCAGTTTTGGTTTAGGTGCAGGAAAACTTAGAACAATATTTGTTATTGTTTTGCCGGCAGCAGTTCCGGGAATTTTGTCAGGGGTTATTCTTGCAATAGGAAGAATTGTTGGTGAAAGTGCAGCACTTATTTTTACGGCAGGTTCAGTG
>ENA-OPAH01001190-OPAH01001190.1-human-gut-metagenome-genome-assembly--contig:-NODE-1190-length-17724-cov-6.056313_pt1 | contig 17724 bp, 13 predicted proteins | sample MGYA00241050_ERZ501416 | MGnify/ENA primary metagenome ERZ501416 (study PRJEB25962, sample SAMEA2042632) | human gut metagenome | biome: human gut; feature: human-associated habitat; material: faeces... | reverse complement strand
CCTTTACGCTGCCATCCATGTCGCTTACCGGCTAACGCGAACATCGTGTTCGCGTTGCCCCTGCGGCTTAACCACTTTCTAAGAAAATCTCACAGTCTCCTCCGCATCTACGCCCGGGGGAGCAGTCCTTTTCTGCTGGAAACCTTCCGCCTCAGCGTGGACACAGGTGATAGGAACAAGCTTCTCTGTATCCTTAAACCAAGGTATGGGGCATTACGCACAATATTTGATAATTAAGCCCCGCTATCGTAAGACTGCCGGGGCTTAATTGACTAAATTTGATGATTACGCCCCGCGTATCGTAAACTACCGGGGCTTAATTGACTAAATTTGATGATTACGCCCCGCGTATCGTAAACTACCGGGGCTTAATTGACTAAATTTAATGATTACGCCCCGCGTATCGAATAAGACAGCGATTTGTGCGCAAGCGCCCATCGCTGTCCTCACTATGCCTATGCGCGGCTCATTGCCCGCGTAACTCTCAATTAACTACGCTTGGCAGCATGTTCCAAATAGAGAAAATAAGCCACATTCAGAACAATGCCCACTGCAGTAGAGATGGGGGCTGCGAGGCCGATATTGGTGAGACTTGCGTCCGGTTGGATACTCATATAGTAAGCGAAAGGAAGTCGGACGAGAAGTGTCTGGATCAGTCCCTGAAGCATGACCCACACGGTCTTGCCATTACCGTTAAAATATCCCATCATGCTGAACAGCACAGCAGTCAATAGTGTCTCCGGTGCGAAACCTTTCAGATACTCATACCCTCTCTGCACCACTGCCGCATCCGCGGAGAAGATACCTGCCAGCAGATCCCCCCGGAAGAACACCAGTGAAAAGGCAAAGCATCCCACCAAAAGTCCGATGCCGATACCGGTGAACATGGTCTTCTTCGCACGCTTCTGTTCTCCGGCACCTACATTCTGTGACACGAAAGAAGAAGTGGACTGCATCAGTGCACTGGGGATCAGCATGGCAAAGTTAACGATTTTGCATGCCACGCCGTAGCCAGAGGAAGCTTCCAGTCCCAGGCGGTTGACAAAGGCACACAGTGCCAGGAAAGAGCCTTGCGTCAGACACTCCTGCAAAGCTAACGGCAGACCAATCTGCAGGAATTTACCGCACTGGGGATTCCAACGGAAATCGTATCCGGTAATGGTAAAGGGCAGTCCCTTTTTCACAAGGCGTACAATTGCAAACACTACGCTCAATGCCTGTGCAAAAACAGTAGCCAGCGCTGCTCCCATGGCATCCATGCCCAGTCCTGCCACCAGCACCAGATCACCCACGACATTAACAATGCACGCCACGAATACAAACAGCAACGGGGAATTGCTGTCACCCAGTCCACGGAAAATGGCTGACAATACATTATATGCCACAATAAAAAAGATTCCGGCACCGCAGATCCGGATGTAAGCAACGGTCAGCCCTACCGCCTCTTCCGGTGCCTGCATGAGAACCGCAATAGGACGGGCAAAGCCCACCATAATTACAAACAGCACCAGCGAGATCGCTGCAAATACAACGGTTCCGCCGCCGATGATACTGCCGATCTGATCCTCTCTCTTCTCCCCGAGATACCGGGCAATCAGCACGGTGATACCCATGGCCAGCTGAGTCACCACAAAGGTCACCAGATTCAGCACCTGACTGCCGGTGGATACACCGGAAAGTCCGGAGGTGGAGCCGAAACGTCCCACTACCAGCAGATCCACTGCACCGTAGGCCGCCTGTAAGATCAGTGCTCCCAAAATAGGAACCATAAAGCGAAGCAACTTTTTCAAAATACTTCCCTGTGTAAAATCCATCATGTCATTTTCTTTATTTTTCAAAATACTCTCTCCTCTCGCACATCACCTGATAAAAGGTCTCTATGGTCTGTATCATCACTTTCGCATCTGCTTCGGAAATGCTCTCCAGATACGGTGCCAGACCGGAAAAATAATTCTCGTTATATTTTTCCGACAGCTTTCGTCCCTCTTCGGTCAGGGAAATATAGGTGATCCTACCGTCTTCCGCCGCATTGGCTTTCCGCAGATACCCCTTTTCTTCCATTTCTTTTACTGTCCGTGTCACGCCGGGACGGGGGATATTCAGATAGTCACTGATATCTGAAATCTTCACAGCAACCCCCTGCCTCTCCATGATCTGGATCACATCCAGAAAATGAATATAAGAGGGTGTCACGCCTGAGGGCAGCGCGGGAAGCATCTCCCGGATTCTTTTTGCCTGATAACAGGCATCCAACATTCGTTTTATGGTCTGAACCGTCATTCTTTTTCCTCTCTGATATCTTTTTTCTATTCTTTAATTGTCTTTATAGTTACCACTAGTAATTATCTTTGGTAATTATATGTAAACATTTCAGATTTGTCAATGAGATATTTTCATAAACACAAAAACAGCAGACTCTTTTGGAGAATCTGCTGTTTTCCTTTCTCTTCATTCAGATCATAAAGTTTCCACCTGGATGATTGTTTACGCATCCGATCTGGCATAGGCATTTTTCATCTGCCCACTGAGTTCATACAGGACCTTGTCCAGCGTGTCGGCTGCTGCCTCCCGCAGCATTTGGGCCGTCTTTTCGTTGGCTTCTTCCTGCAATTTCTTACATTTGTCCTCTTCGTTCTCCTGCGCCAGCAATGCATCGTAGCGATTCAGGATCACATGGCTCTTCGCCGCCACATTTTCCTGATAGCGCTCAATGTGGAACACGGATTTGTTGTAAGAAGCATCTGCCATGGCTGCGATCATACGGCTCATCCAGTAGAAGTTCTCCGTGGAGACTTTTCCGGTGGTCGCTGACAGGTACTCAGGTGTCCTATCGATGCCGGTATAAAAAGGTGCCAGTACATTAAAGGCATTAGAGGCCAGCGCCAGCCACTGAACCGGCTCTCCCTCCGGACGCATCTGGATCAGGGTCATGACGTCATTGCGGTTGATGCCGATGGAACGATAGGCTCCCCGCATGGACTTATCTCCATAAGCCGCATAAGGATCATAGGGCGTTCCCTGATAATGGGAAGACAGCACATATTTCACATCTTCCACCGTGATTTTCTTCTCCGGCACCATGCACCAGGGCAGATCATCGGAAAACGGTGTGTACTCTGCATTCGGGCCATCCCAGACCTTTGTACGGGGATTCAGGGTCCGCAGCATATACCAGGCTCTTGCGGTATTGTATACATGGTCGGAATCGTCATGGCTTCCAAAGGCATCTCTGGCGGAAAAACCGCCGCCCTGTGACAGATCCAGGTGGTTCTTTTCAATAAATTCTTTCAGATCCGCGGAACACATATGCTCCTTTTGCTCCGTCAGCGCATCTTCCAGATCAAAGGCATCGATTCCGAACTGGTTCGGCATCACCACATAAGCGTCGTCCGGCACTCTCCGGGCGATCCAGTGATGGCCGCCGATGGTCTCCAGCCACCAGATCTCGTTTTTATCGGAAAAAGCAATACCGTTCATCTCGTAGGTACCGTATTTCTCCAACAGGCTTCCCAGACGTGTGACACCCTCTCTGGCACTGTGAATGTAAGGAAGCACCAGAGACACAATGTCCTCCTCGCCGATGCCGCCGGAGATCTCTTCCACACCATCCTTCGCCGGAACATATTCCACCAGTGGATCCGCTCCCAGAACTCTGGCATTGGAAGTGATGGTCTCTGTGGCCGTCATGCCCACACCTGCCGCATTGACACCGTGCGCTGCCCAGATACCCTCTCCGTCCAGTGCATTGGGGACTGCGGTATAACGCATGGGATCCTCCGGCAGATCGATCTCCACATGGGAAAGCACGGATTTGTATTTTTTCGGCTGTTCTTCCGGATGCACCACAACGAATTTCTTCGGTGTGAACTGCCCCGAAGGAGAATCGTCATTCCGGGCGATCATGGTGGAACCGTCATAAGATGCTTTTTTTCCTACTAATATGGTTGTACATGGCATAATCATTACCTCCTGATACTGTGTTTCAAAATTTTCTTCTCCGGCACCGGAAATCTGTGTTCCAGTCCTGGCACTTATGCCAGATTCTGTCCGTTAATGACTACATTTTGAATTGTCTCCGGCCTGCCCTGTAAAGGCTCGATCTTTGTGAACTGTCTGCAGCCGGTGACTTCAATATTCTCCATCTGCAGATTTCTGAAATACGGGATGTCGTCCTCATTTTCCATGGCAATGGTCTCTTCCCGGTTCAGGGAATTGAGCACATAGGACATGGTCAGGATCACTGCCTCGCCCTTGATCTCGCTCATATGGATATTGCGGAGAGTGATATTTTCTACCACGCCGCCGCGGCCCAGCGCACTCTTCATGCGGACACCCACATCGGTTCCCACGAAAGTACAGTTCTCCACCAGAATATCCTTTACTCCGCGGGACATCTCACTGCCGATGACGAAACCGCCATGGCCTTCGTTCACCAGACAGTCATGGATGTAAACATTGCTGCAGGGCCCCTGAATCTTGCGGGCAATGGCATTTTTGCCGGACTTCATGCAGATGGCATCATCTCCGGTCTCAAAAACACTGTGATGAATATGCACATTAGTGCAGGACTCCACATCAATGCCGTCACCGTTCTGGGCATAATAAGGATTGCGGACCTGTATATGCTCCACCGTAAGGTTCTCGCAGAAATAGGGGTGGATATTCCATGCCGGAGAGTTCATGAACGTTACGCCTTGCAGAAGCACATTTTTGCAATGGCGCAGACTGATCATCACCGGGCGGTAAAAATCGTAATAGGGTGCCGCGGCGGCCAGTGCTTCCTCGGTGTTTCCCTGAATGTTGTGGTGATTTCCTTTTAAAATCGACTCTGTGGGCATCCAGATCGCTGTTTCTTTCGTCTCTAACACATAAGGGCTGATGGTAAACAACGCATCCCACTGTTTTTCCGTCATCTTAAACTTCTTGATCGGACGCCATTTATCACCGCTGCCGTCAATGATGCCTTCTCCGGTAATGGCGATGTTTTCTGCATTTTCCGCGGTAACGGGAGATACGGTGCGAATGCAGTCCTGACCTTCATAGCTGGTGATCCGCAGCGGATAGTCCTCTTTGGACTTGATGAATTTTAACATAGCCTGACTGTCCAGATGAAGATTGACACCGCTTAACAGCCGGAGCGGAGCCACCGCCCAGATGCCTGCGGGAACTCTTACCGTACCGCCCCCCTGCTCCGACACTTCGCAGATCGCGCGGTTAATGGCCTCCGCATTGTGTCTGCCGGTCTCGATCTGCAAATCGCCGCTCTTCGCGCCGTATTCTGCTATGGACACCTCCCGGTCCGGGAACTGGGGAAGTTCTACTTTATAATTCTGATTATACATGGTTATTGTTTTCTCCTTTGAATATTTTCATGGATACTTTCACATTTTTCTATGTTTCTGATTCTAGCGTGTTCCGTTTCGGACTTCCACCCGGTTTTTGCGTTTTTCCGAAGGGTTCTACTGCTTATTTGTGCCCTTCCGCGCAGATCCAGTCCTCGCCGTCTTTTAAGTGAATCCGTACCTCTTCAAATCCTGCATTTTCCAGCAGTTCCCGGAATTCTTCCGGTGTGGGATTAAACAGATGGAATCTTTGAATGTTTTCCCGCACCTGTTCCGGCAGATCCTCCTTCTGGTAAATGTCGGCCACCAGTAAAAAGGTTCCCTGCTCCTTCAATACCCGGTAGACTTCTTTCAGATTCTCCGCGGGATCCGGCCAGAAATAAAAGCTTTCCACCGTAATGATCTTGTCAAAAGCATTGTCCGCAAAGGGCAGTTTTTCCACTGAGGCTTCCACGAGATCCATTTTTCCCTGCTGCAGTGCTTCTGCATTGGTTTTCCCGGAAAGCTCCAGTGAAGTGGCGGAATAATCCACTCCGGTCAGATGTCCGTCACGCACCTCTTCACTCATGCGTTTCAGAGTTGCTCCTCCACCGCAGCCGATGTCCAGAATCCGGTCATTCTCCCGGATCTTCCAGTGTTCCAGCGCCCAGCCGGTCACTGCGTAGTGGCTTTCGTTCATGCGGCGCAGCATCTTCTCCCCATCCTCCCCGACCGGTTTCCCGGGGTTGCCGGAGATGGTGATCTCCTGCTGGGTGCGTTCGTTGGTGGTTAGGTTTATGGTATTATTTTCTGTTTTTTCAGTCATGATCTTTATTCCTTCTTCCAGCCGCTTTCTTTTTGGATCTTTGCGGTTTTCTTTGCAATTTTTACTATCTCTATTATAATAGTAACTGTTTATAATCATGTAAAGGGCAATCCCGTTATTGAGAATATCTCTGAATAAGGGATTTGGCAAAACACCCGATACAAAGTACAATCTGCGAAAGCATACGCCGGAATGCAGTGGAACGCTTGCAGGTTACGGAAAGGCATACATTTTTTATGAAATATTATCTTGCCCCCATGGAGGGACTGACCACTTATAATTTCCGCACTAACTGGAACCGCTGTTACGGCGGCATGGACAAATATTTTACCCCTTTTATCTCCAATCGGCACATGAACAGCAGAGAACGCAACGATGTGCTTCCGGAACATAATGTGGGCATGTACACCGTACCGCAGATCCTGACCAATAAGGCGGAGGAATTTCTGTCGCTGGCAGAGCAGCTGGCCGGATATGGCTACCACGAGGTCAATCTGAATCTGGGCTGTCCTTCCGGGACGGTGGTGGCAAGAAACCGTGGTGCCGGCTTCTTAGGCACGCCCCGGGAACTGGAGGATTTTCTGGACGAGATCTTTGAAAAATGTCCACTGGAAATCTCCATCAAGACCCGCATCGGCATGGACTACATGGATGAATGGGCTCCACTGCTTAAAATATATCAAAAATTCCCCATGAAGGAACTGATCATTCACCCCAGACTGCAAAAGGAAGGTTACAAGGGGACACCCCATCTGGAAGCTTTCGCAGAGGCGGTGGAAGCCCTGCAATGTCCGCTGTGCTATAACGGGGATATTACCTCTCCGGAGTCGCTAACGCAGATTCTTACGAAGCTTCCCAGTATCGATACGGTCATGATCGGCCGGGGAATTTTGCAGAATCCGGGATTATTGCAGGAATTGAAGGCTGCCTCCACGGAGAGTGTTGCGCTGCCGTCTTGTGAAGAACGGCTGGCTGTCCTGAAGGAATTCCACACTTCCCTCCTGACCGGTTATCAGGAGATCATGTCCGGCGATACCAATACGCTCTATAAGATGAAGGATCTCTGGACTTTCTTAAGCCACAGCTTCGAATCTCCGGACAAATACGTAAAAAAGATCCGCAAAGCCACAGATACCAGCGACTATAAGCTGGCCGTCAATGCGTTATTCCGGGAGTGCGCATTGAAGTCGGAGAATTCTTGATCCTGACATCATCCCATACCTTTATTCCCCGGTGTCGAACTGTTCCCCTTCGTTGGCGTCTTCCATGACGACCTCCGGCTCCGGGATGCCTGCATTTTCCACATAGCTGAAATGAATGACCGCCTGTGGCCAGTTGAAGCTGATCCGGGCGGTCTTCTGCCGCTCCTCGCCTGCCTTGCGGATCAGTTCCAACAGTTCCTGCAAGACTTCTCTGGTCAGATAGCCTCCCCGCCACTGGAACGTCATGGCCCGGCCTTTTTTCGCCATCTGCTGTGCTCTTTTATATACTTCTTCCGTTTTCGTAAAGGAAAGTTTTTTCTCCTTGTAATAAAAATGATCGTTGTCCGGACAGCCGGGTGCCGGGGCGATCAACGGTTCATGATCCCGGAACACTGCTTTATCTCCCAGATTGAAATAGTCGTAGCGGATCTCTCCGGGTGCTTCCGCATTGCCCTGATGTTTTCCCAATGTATTGTCAAATGTGGCATCCAGATGGTAATACTGCCCGCCGATCCGCACAATATTCCAGGTGTGACGGTACTTGATCCCTTTCTCCGGATTGTTGCCGCAGATAGCGATTACACACCACACACCCAGCGTATCACAAAGAACCTTCACCGATTTGGCAATGCCCTCGCAGACACCCACGCCCTGTCCCAGCGGTCCGATAATCTCATGGGAATAGGGCTTTTTCAACTTATCGTAGGTGATATTTTCGCAGATAAAGTCGTGAATGTACTTCTCTTTTTCCCACTCTGTGAACTTTGCGGCAGGTCTTGCCAGCTTTTCCACCCGGGACTGCATGGCTTTCTGATGTTCTCTGATCTTATTTTTCTCAAACAGATACTCCGGCACGAAGATGATATTGGGGGAGTCCTGATAATATCTATACCGATAACTCACTACCCAGAAGATCTCCGGATGATCCAGCCGCAGTCGGAAAAATACGTCATACAATTCTTCCGCCGGGATCCGCGGCAACTGGATCTCGTCTGCCAGCGCCAGCACTCCCTGCTGCATAGCGTGATAGGCGGCCTGCTGGGGCTTGTTCATTTTCTGATAGTAATATGGTTCCATGGTAGTTTCCTATTCTATTGTTTTCATCTGTCTTATTTTTACATTTTAACAGAAGGTTTTTCTTTTGGGTGGATGTTTTTGATATTTTTTTGATATTTTTTGAAACTTTTGCAGCAGATGCATAGTCTAACCATCAGAGACCTGTAAGATATGGTTTTATTTAAGAGAGGAGTTTTACTTATGAAAAACAAAATGATCTGTACACTTTTAACTACTGTGATGGTATTGTCTTTTGCTGCCTGTGGCAGTCAGGGAAATGGAGCAGCTGCCTCTACTGAAAGCACCGTAGCTTCCGAAAGCCAGGTTACAGAAAGCAATGCAGAAGCCAATACTGAAACCGCATCCACCGAAAGCACCTCTACGGCGGAAGGAGCCTATGAAGACAACTTTGCAGTTCCCACAGAGGATGCTACCGCTTTCGCTAAAAAGATCCAGGATGCCGTAGCCGCTGAAGATCTGGATGCTCTCGCTGATCTGGTCAATTATCCGGTCTATGTTGCTCTGGGCGATGGCAGTGTGATCGAAACCAGGGAAGATCTGATTGCCTTAGGTGCAGACAAAATCTTCACCCCTGAGCTGAAAGACTCTATGGCTAATGCTGATCTGTCCGAATTAAGCCCCAGTATGGCAGGCTTCACCCTCTACAGCACCGGTGACGGCCCCAACATCACCTTCAATGTCCAGAACGGAGTACTCGGCATCAGCGGTATCAATTACTAATTTCCGCTTTGAACCATTAAGGGGAGCCTTTCATCAGGCTCCCCTTACTCGTGTCGAAACAACCGTTGTCAACGGTACCATAGTGATATCCATGTTCCCGTTTGTCTTACGCGTGATCAGCGTGGCTCCCCGCTGGATATATTGCTTCGCGATGCCGGAATATCCCAGATAATCAATGGACATTCCGTAAGTCATGCGGATACCTTTATAGGTCAGTGACAACGTATTCAGATGATCGTGTCCACAGAAAATCCATTTCAGCCAGCCGTTATCCACCGCTTTTTCAAAAAAATGAGGTGGTCGGTTCGATATTCCGAAATACTCATCCTTTTCTCCGATACTGCCATGTTCATAGATCACAGTGTGATCGCCTAGCTTCATCTTCTCGTAGGCTTCCTTGAACTCCGCGGGCGGCATGTGGAAAAATGCCATAGCCGGTACCTTTCTCTCGTTCAATTTCTCCATGCACCAGTCCGTCTGATCCTCATGGATCCGGTCGAAACCGCTGAAAAACCAGCCGTCGCCGTACATGTTGGAATCCAGCAGAATCAGCGGAAGTAACAGTTTTCCCTGATCATCTGTGAGGTCTACTACAAAATTCCCTACGCCGGTAATGGGATTCTGAGGACTGTGCTCATATCTTCCTTTGGTAAAAACAGCATATTTTCCCGTTGCAAAAATCTCCGCCAGCTGCTCTTTATTGCATGCAGCCCCCATCTCACAGTCATGATTGCCGAAGACAAACGTATAGGGGATCTGAAAACCATCCAGAAATGCTAACAGTTTTTGTGCCTGTTTTCTATTATTCATCGTCCCGCTTTTGGGGAAAAACGGGAACACGGAATCCCCGGTCAGGACGATCAGATCCGGTCCCGTCCGGCGGATCAGCTCCGTCACCGCTTCCAGCGCCAGTTTGTCCTTTTTCCCGGAAAAAAGGCCGAACCCAAGGTGCAGATCCGTCAGCTGCAATATTTTATAATCTCTGTCCGTCGGGATGCAAAGAGAAAAAGTCTCTTCGTCCCGAATCTGAAAGTTTTTGGAAGTATACATAAGAATCTCTTTTCTTTTTGGGGATTAACTCAACGGGATCAATGCTCCTATTGCAGAAAGTACTGTTGAAATCACCATCAGCACCTGAAAAGGCACCGTGCCGATCACACCGCAGATAGGACTGCTGCCCGCATTTTTTCTGGATTTTCCGTACGTCAACACCAGCATGATACTCACCAATACCACAACGCCACTCATGATCCGGGTCAGAACGATAAAGCTGTTCACGCCAAATACGGCAAACAGAATGCAGGGAACTGTGGCGATCAGCCAGCTGATGCGGTTGCCGCTGCCGATCTGCTCATGAACCACATCGCGGAGGGCGAGAGTATTGCTCCAGAACGTGGTAAGTAAAGCAAACAGGGAAAATACGCCTGCCAGGATCATCGCCCAGGTACCGATACTTTCTCCCAACTGCATGTATGCCAGTTCTTTTTCCAGCGCTCCCTTGGTTCCCAGGAGAACCGTGCCCGTTACGATCAGGGCAAACACTGAGGAAAGCCCAAAACCGATGAAAATGGAGCGGCGGATCTGTTTCGCGTTGCCATCCAGACCTTTCACCACCTGAATCACCGACTGATTGGCCGAAGTGGCAAATACCACCATGCTGTACAGCGCCAACAGGTTGTTCCAGTGGAACTCTGCCCGTCGCAATGTATTCAGCGGATGCAGAAAAGTCCCCACCGTCATCACCGCAACGATTCCCATCAGGACGATGACTGCGTATTTCTGCGCGATTCCTACTGCTTTCATGCCGATAAACACCACGACTCCGGCGATCACATAGTACAAAATCTGCGCCGCCACGAAGGGCATCCCGAACCAGTTCACAAATATCTGGGCGCCACCGTTGATATTACCGCTGACACCAATCATGATGGCCAGCCCGTAGACAATAAATACACCCCAGCTGAATATCTGTTTCATTTTGCCGTGGAACAGCTCTCCTTCGAAACTTTTTACCAGCTGGACGCCACCGTTATTGTAAGACAGCTCGGCAATGATCAGGTGCAGGATCACGTTCACACAATAGGCGATCAATACCATCCACACGACATCCAGCATGCTGTTCTTCGTAGCAAGATACGGAACGGCGATGATGCCGGTACCGATGCTGTTGCCGACGATCATGCTGATGGCTTCAAAGGTCGTGAGATGGGCTTCAGATTGGATTTCTTTTGTCATATGGCTTCCTTTCTTATCTCAATAATGAAACTATACTTACACACAAGCTCACTAATGCCAAGAATGTAGCTGAAAAAGCATAAATTTGGTTGTTGTCTTCCTCTTTTTCAAATTCTCGTGCACCAATAATCAGCATACTACCTACGAAGACTAATATAAGTGACAATGCTCCTAAAGAAATATCAAATGGTAATCTACCTATTGTCATTAAATAAGGTATAAGTATAAGTCCTGTCATCCACGCTATAAGTCCTACGCACCACATAATTAACGAAATAGCAAAAACAACAGGCAATTTATAGGCACCTTCTTTTAATTTTACTTTTCCAAAAATTTTGAAAGGGAACACTAAAAAATTTAAAACGTAGAGTATTCGATACAACCGATTTATTTTGGGTGCATCCTCCACTGGTTTCTCATCTTTTTCATCCTCTATCCGTTTCATAGCTCGATAATAGGCTTCAGCCTGCATGCATACCCATTTTTCTTCATCTACTTCCTGCATATTTATTTTAGTAATTTCATTTATTTGGATGTTTTTCTTTTGTGCCTTTCGCTTTTTCCCTTTCACAAATATCTCCCCTTTTACACTTCATTACTCAGTGTCATTGTCTTCATAAGGTGCATTAGACTCAGCCGCCATTTGTTTCGTTCCTCTGGGCTCGAAATTATATACAGCTGTTTTAGTTTCCTGATCCGTAAAAGATTTAGAGCCTCCAATACCAAAATACTTATCAAAAAACTCTTTAAATTTGTCAATGACACTTTGCTTTTTCTTGTCTCTTCCGCCACCACCAAACCGGGAGATTGGAGGCATTAATTTATCGATATCTGTTCCGGCTGTCTTAATCTCTCCATCCCGGAATGCATTCTCCATAAATTTTCGCGTGTCTTCCGGTTTCAGCTTCTCTTCGGCAATAATAGTATCCAAATCATGGTCACGTTGTTCTACCACATACTCATGCCACTCGTTCACAACATCATCCACATCGTTAATTCCAGCAATAAAGTTTTCAATAAGCTGCTTCTTGCTACGCAATTCCGGACTGGCATCAATAGCTTTATTAATAGTTATTAGAACTTCTTTGTCTTCGCAATGAGTATCATGATACTTCTTTACAAGCATAAGAATATAGTCAATATTAATTTCTATCTGACGAATCAGTTCAATTTCAAATACTACATCGTCTGTAATATCAGTTCTTTCTCGCCGTTTGTTTCTCCATTCATCACGTAAATCTTGATAGCGTCCAAGATAATCCTGTAAATCACGCTCTGAGATCAATTCATTCCCCTTAAATTCATCAAAGGAAAGTAAAAGGTTCCGCATGCGAAGAATTGCTCCAAACAAAGCGATAAAGTCCTTCTGATTCTGTTCTCCGATAATTTGTGGTTCTGACAGCGGAAATTTATTATTTAATTCTTCTATCATGTCCACATAGCCCGGCATAGACTTTCCATCTGCGGACTCATAACCATAATAATAGTCCCTAAAACTCTGCAGTAAAACGATGCCTCCGGCATTCTTGTCCCCAAACAGAGAAATTGCACTATCCACACGCTTCTGCAGATTTCTGAAACACACAATATTTCCAAAGGTCTTAATAGAATTAAGAATACGGTTCGTCCGAGAAAAAGCCTGTATCAGACCATGCATCTTCAAATTCTTGTCCACCCACAAGGTATTCAGTGTTGTAGCATCGAAACCTGTAAGGAACATATTTACTACAATCAAAATATCCAGTTCCTTATTCTTCATACGAAGTGATACATCTTTATAATAATTTTGGAATCTGTCACTCGAAGTATCATAATTCGTATGGAACATTTTGTTATAATCCTCAATAGCTTCTTCCAAAAAGTCCCTGGACGTTTGATCAAGAGCTGAAGTATCCTCTGAATTTTCCTCACCTAGAATACCGTCCGACTCCTCCTCATTTGCACCATAGCTGAAAATAGTCGCAACACGCAATTTCTTCGTGGGATCTGCTGCCATCTGCTTCTTAAATTCCTGATAATACAATTTTGCCATCGGTACACTCGATACCGCAAAAATAGAATTGAAACCGCTGATACGCTGTTTTTCTTTGATTTCCTCTACCTCATCCCTTTTAGCAGAAGCTACTTCCGCAATATTGGTGAGGGTATTATACATGTATGTTCTATCTCCACGATAAGTCTTCTGATCAAAGTGCTCCAGTATATATTGTGTCACAATGCGAATACGTTCGGGTGCCATCATAACCTTTTCTCGATTGATGTCCCAAACCATCTCATCTGTGATTTCCTCCTCCACATCCATGGTTTTAATATAATCCACACGAAACGGAAGGACATTTTTGTCATTGATTGCATCCACAATCGTATAACTATGTAATTGATCACCAAAGGTCTGACCGGTAGTGAAGAACTCCGGATTTTTTGCTCTGCCGGAGTTAACAGAGAAAATCGGTGTTCCGGTGAATCCAAACAAATGGTATTTTTTGAAGTTTTTTACAATAGCCGTATGCATATCTCCAAACTGACTACGGTGGCATTCATCAAAAATAATGACAACGTGCTTCATGTACACTTCGTGCCCAGGATTCTTTTTTATAAAGGTAGCCAGTTTCTGAATGGTAGTAATGATGATATGCGCATCCGGGTCTTCCAATTGTCGTTTTAATATGGTAGTTGAGGTATTACTGTTGGCTGCGCCCTTTTCAAAACGATCATATTCCTTCATCGTCTGATAATCCAAATCCTTACGGTCAACCACAAATAATACCTTATCAATATACGGGAGCTTTGATGCCAATCTCGCTGTCTTAAAAGAAGTTAACGTCTTACCCGAGCCTGTAGTATGCCAAATGTAGCCGCCGCCCGCAACACTGCCGTACTTCTTATAATTGTTGGCAATTTCAATACGATTGAGAATGCGTTCCGTTGCTGTAATCTGATAAGGACGCATAACCATCAGCATATCCTCAGATGTAAAGACGCAATATTTCGTAAGAATATTTAAAATCGTATGCTTTGCAAAAAAGGTCTTGGTGAAGTCAATCAAGTCTGGAATAACCCGGTTATTTGCATCCGCCCAAAAGCAGGTAAACTCAAAACTGTTGCTGGTCTTCGTCTTGCTTGCTCCCCGTTTCTCATGTTCCTTTTCCGCATTCCGTCTGGTGCTGTTGGAATAATACTTTGTATGAGTACCATTTGAAATAACAAAAATCTGAATATACTCATACAGACCATGTCCTGCCCAAAAAGACTCCCTCTGGTAGCGGTTGATCTGGTTAAATGCCTCACGTATGGAAACACCTCGGCGCTTCAATTCGATATGCACAAGAGGCAGACCATTAACCAATACTGTAACATCATAACGATTATTATGTTTTGCGCCATTGTCCGTGCTAATCGCATACTGATTGATGACCTGCAGCCTGTTGTTATGGATGTTCTTTTTATCTATGAGTGTAATATTCTTGGAAGAACCGTCATCACGAGTCAGGACTTGGACATTATCTTCCTGTATCTTCCGAGTCTTTTCCACGATATGTTCATTGGGATTGGCAACGGCATTTTTGAAAAAGTCCTCCCACTCTGTGTCTGAAAACTGATAGTTATTCAGTTCCTCTAATTTCTTACGGAGATTGGCAATCAAGCCTTTTTCCGTGTGAATAGACAGATATTCATATCCTTGTTCGCAAAGCAGGCGGATAAACTCCTTTTCTAACTCCGCTTCGCTCTGATAACTGTCAGAACGTCTCTTGACCGGCTCATATTCTGTAACAACGGTATTCTCCGATGTCTCCGCTACAATATTAAAGTACGGCACATCCTCGCCTCCTGGTATGATGTAGTCATAGACCAATAGCAGTCTTCTACATCATTATTTAATCTATATCAAGGTTGGTAGGAGGATTCTCCTCTGATTTCATTCCAACCAAAGATACGTGTATAAGTTACATGTTTTTAGTATAATTATTCACTCCTAGACTTCGTCTGTTACATAAGGTATTATATTCCATTGAATAGGGAAAAGGACGTTCGCCTCCTAGGGAGCTGGCTTATGTCCAGCAATACCCGTAACTTTAGACAGTCATTCCATCAATGAAAATTTATGTTTTAGGCTGGTTGGGAGCAATTAAGCTATACCCGTATCACGTGCCAGGTAGTGTATTCATTGTTTTTATGGAACCCTATCGGAAGGAGCTTACAATGTACAACAAAAACTATATTTCCGTCGGTATCGATGTCGGTTCTGCCTTTAGTTTCATGACCATCGTTGCACCTGACGGCTCTGTAATCCAAAAACCTTTTAAAATTACACACAATAAACCGGATTCTCTGGAAAAGGCCGTTTCTGCCATAAAAAAAGCAGAAGAGCTACATTCCTTAGAAAGTCGCACCTTTCTGGAATCCACTGGGATCTATCACTTCCCGCTCTTCTGCTACCTTGTTGATTGTGGTTTTCACGTCTCCATAATCAATCCTATTATTACACATTCTGCGAATAATACAAGTATCAGAAAAGTAAAAAATGATAAAGTTGATTCCATTGGTATTGCAAAGCTGGGATTATCCGGTGATATCCCTGTATCTCAATTCCCAGCAAAGCTGGTCCTTGAGATTCGATCCCTTACACGCAAGTATTATGATCTGACCGATGAACGGTCTGCTCACATCAACAAACTTAAGGGCGATCTGCATACCGTTTTTCCACAGTATCTGGACATCTTTTGTGATGTCACTGGCAAAACATCTACCATGATTCTCCGTCAGTATGGTACTCCGGATAAAATACTCCGTGGTCATAAAAAGACCATGATTGAAAAAATATCAAAAGCCTCAAGAAAAGGACTTTCAAAAGCTGCCGAGCGCTATGAAAAGCTCTGTGCCGCCGCAACAGCCGCAAAAACTTTCGGATGCCAGATTGATAGTATCTATTTCAACATCTCTCTGACTCTTGACCTTATCGAGAAGCTTGACTCTGCCTTGGATTCTATTTTGCAGCGGATCCATCAGCTGGTAACGTTCAATAAATCCGAAAAGTTTATCCAGCAGATTAAATGGCTTGATACCATTAAAGGGGTTGGATTTCTTACTGCTGTGACCATCATGTGCGAAATCGGTGATTTTTCAGCATTCCGCAATCCAAAACAGTTATTCGCTTACTTCGGACTTGATCCGGAAGTAAATCAGTCTGGTAAGTTCGTTGGCACTGAAATGCATATGACCAAACGAGGCTCCAGAATCGCCCGCCGCGCTGTCTTCGCAGTAGCACTGGCATCCATACGCACTAAACGCAATGGAGAAGGCATTAACCCATATCTTCGTGAATACTATGAGAAGAAATCCGGGCAAAAACCAAAGATGGTAGCTCTTGGTGCAGTAATGCACAAAGTGTGCAACATCATCTTTGCTGTTCTTCGTGATGAGAAAGAATTCGAATTACGGTCTCCCGAAGAACACTGCAGGCAGTATCAACGTCCTGCTTTACAGGCTGCATAAACATTCATCCTGTGCTGTATATAACCATCAACAAAGCGAAAATCCAAAGGATTTACGTTTATTAAAGTTACTCATTTTTAGGTTTCAATAATCAATAGAAAAAGTTCTATTTTTTATCATTTAGGGCTTGACTATAACTAGCTGGTCTTACTTTGGTAATTCATTAAAGGATAACAGCTTATCCCTGTAATATTCATACTGCTTCTGACGTGCTTCGATTTCTGCCGGAAGTCCTGCAGATAGGTCATTGCAAAGGCCATGAAATTTATTCAACACATTTACAATCTCCTGCTATTTTTCTATACTCGGAATAGCAAGCTGATACTCTGCAATCGTTTTTCCCGTTAAGGATGCTCTGGTTGTAAATGCACAATGGCTTGTAACATACTTTCTGAAATCTTCCGTAGCAAAACAAAATGCACAATATTCCGGCAGCAAATAATTTGTTTTGGGAGTTGCTTTAATAGTAAATCCATTAAATACACAATCGCCAATATCATCAAGCATTACCGATGACCAACCAACATCTTCTGCCGTCTCTGATGTTCTGGTAAAAAACACATCTCCGCGGTTAACTCCCAGCTTTTCAATTTCTGCTGGAGTACATTCAACCAGTGCGGTAATATCCTCTTCCTTAAGGAATCTGTTATTATAAACATCTGTATATCTGATAAAAGGAATACCAGAACCAAAGAACTCCTTTCCCTTGCTCAATCCATTACGGAAATCAAATAAACTTCCCATCGACAGTGTAACATATCCAAACACATACTGAATAAGCTTAATTGCGCTCAGGTCTGTCTGTCTGTCTGTCTGTCTGTCTGTCTGTCTGTCTGTCTGTCTGTCTGTC
>ENA-OPAH01001173-OPAH01001173.1-human-gut-metagenome-genome-assembly--contig:-NODE-1173-length-17873-cov-2.985857_pt1 | contig 17873 bp, 20 predicted proteins | sample MGYA00241050_ERZ501416 | MGnify/ENA primary metagenome ERZ501416 (study PRJEB25962, sample SAMEA2042632) | human gut metagenome | biome: human gut; feature: human-associated habitat; material: faeces... | reverse complement strand
GACGGCCGCATCTTCCTGCCCCAGCTCATGGCGTCAGCCGAAGCCGCCAAATCCGCCTTCGACGTATTGCGCGAAGCCAATGCGAAGACGCGGTCGGGCACGCTGCAAGGCAATGAGTTGCCTATCGTCATCGCGACCGTCGAGGGCGACATCCACGACATCGGCAAGAACATCGTGCGCATGCTCCTCGAAAACTACGGCTTCACAATCATTGACCTTGGCCGCGACGTGGCGCCGCAGGCCATTGTCGATGCCGTCGTCAAAAGCGGCGCGCGACTCGTCGGCCTCTCCGCGCTCATGACCACGACGCTGCCCGCGATGGAGCGTACCATCGAGCTTCTGCGCGCGCAGGCCCCGCACGTCACGATCATGGTGGGCGGAGCCGTGCTCACCGAGGACTACGCGCAGCGCATCGGGGCCGACCATTACGTTGCCGATGCCGCCGCCTCCGTTCGCGTCGCCCAGCAGGTCCTCGACTCGCGATGAAACGGGAAATTCGCCCGGAGCAAATCTCTCATTCGCGGGTCGGCGTCTCTCCACCGACATGCCCTTGCGCGCGTTTCCCCGAAGCCTTATCATCGCAGGAAGTGTGAAATTCTGCGGCAACGCGTCGCTGAGAGACAAGGATGGGATCATGTTGCTCAACCCCGAAAAGGCTCTGGAGAAGTCCGCCATGCAGGCTCAGTTTGGCTCCCCCGTCACGCCCAAGAAGCGTGGCTTCAAGGAGATCATCCTCACCACGACCGCTGGCTACATCGCCTCGATCGCCGTCATCGCCTGCTTCTTCCTCATCGCCGCGATCGGCGCATAGGATCGGCTACATAACATGAGGAAAGGGACCCTGCAGGGTCCCTTTCTTCTTGCCTGCATGACCGAAGCGCCGACGGCGAATGAGCAACCGTCCCACTCCGCATCTACCAACAGAGCAGCTCGTACCCATCATCGGTGACGACGATCTGCACCTCCCATTGCGCCGAAGGCAGCCCGTCAGCCGTGCGCACGGTCCATCCGTTGGGATCGTTCATGTCGATCTTGGCCTTGCCCATGTTGACCATGGGCTCGATCGTGAAGCACATGCCCGGCACGAGGATTGGCCCCGTCCCCGCCTGCGCCACGAAGCTCACGAACGGGTCCTCGTGGAATTCCAGACCGATGCCATGCCCGCCAAACTCGGCGACCACCGAAAACCCCGCGTCGGTCGCGACCTTGTTGACCGCCGCGCTCACGTCACCCAGATGCGCCCACGGCTTCACCGCCGCAAGGCCGGCCTGCACTGCATCGTACGTGACGTCGACCAGGCGGCGCCACTCGTCATCGACGTCACCGATGCAGAACATGCGCGACGAATCCGAGAAGTACCCATCGAGAATCGTCGACATGTCCACGTTGACGATATCGCCACTCTTGAGCACGTCATCCTCGCTCGGGATGCCATGGCAGACGACTTCGTTTATCGAGGTGCACACGCTCTTGGGAAACCCCTCGTAATCGAGGTCGGCGGGAATCGCCCCATGCTCGATGCAGTAGTCGTGAACCCAGCGGTCGATTTCCTCGGTGCTCGTCCCGGCACCGATATGTTCGGCAACGTAGTCGAGCGCACCGATGTTGACGCGCGCCGATGCCTTGATTCCCTCGATTTCCTCGGGCGTCTTGAGCCAATCGCGACCCAAGACGATCTCGCCGGCATCGTGCAGCTCCTGCAGGTGACGGTCGAATTCGAGATGGCACTTCTTGTACTTCTTGCCGCTGCCGCACCAGCACTCGTCATTGCGTCCGGGACTTTCCAGATTGTCGTACACGGATTCCTCGTTTCGTCTTCGCGTCTGCGCTCATGCTCGCAGTTCGCACCATTGTACTACCCTGACCGCCGGCGGCATCGACAACGGACGCGGTATCTGCACGTTTTTTGCGTTTTCCAAGGGGCGTGCAATACCCCCACTCACAACTCGAAATCGAGGCCGCGACCCGCAAGAGCACGCTGTAGCTCGAGCAAGTATCCCGTCATCGCCGCATCCTGCAACGCGCCGACCGCATCGATCACCGGCAGTAGCGTCTCGCGATTGAGATACCCCAGTTCAACCAGCGCGTCGACACTCTCGCGATCGTCGTGCCGGGCTGCCGCGACGCACATTTCCACGAGGTTCTCCCGTAGAATCTGCCCGTACATGCGTCGCGTGTTCTCGCTCAGGAACAGCGGATCGCGTAGCCGCCCGATGATGCGCGTGAGCTGGCCGTAAAGGTCGATGGGCGCCATGCTCTTCGCGTCGTAGTCGTGCATGTTGACGACGCACGCGTCATAGCGTGCGAGCAGGGCCTCGGGATTGAGGTACGTCATCGAATTGAACCCGCGCACGATCTCGTTGAGACTGCGAAAGGTGACGGGAAAATGCAGGTCAACGCACGAATGATCCTCGATGGGCTCGACGAAGTCGACGTGGACATGCTCGATGAGGCAATTGACGTTGAGGGCGCGGGTCTGGATGTGCCGCACGTTCGTGCCGATGGACAACGCCGCAAGATTGGTCGCGTTGCCAAACGAGAACGGCGCGAGCGTATCGACCTCGCGCGGAATGACGACATCGGAGCGGCTGCCATCATAGAGAATGACACGCGATGCGCCTCCATCCACACGCTCGCACAGCAAGCCGCCCGTGTGATAGAAGCGCGCGCAATTGGGATTGACTCGCACGTCGGTGAGCGTAGGCGCGCCGTTGAGGTCGCGAGTGCCTGCCGTGGCGAGCGCAAGCTCGCCCAGATGCTCGAAGTTCGCGGAAAGGTACACGCCCTCGAGCGCCGTATCGAGAAACGCCTCGTCGCCAATCGAGCGCAGGGTCTCGGGAAAACGAACCTGGCGCAGACCGCGAGAGCCGCGAAAGGCGCCGTCGCCAATCTCGGCGAGACCCTCGGGTAACGCCACCCGTTGCAGACGCGACATGTTCGCGAATGCACGCTCGCAGATGGCCTCACAACCGGTTGCGACATCGTACTCGACAAGGTTCGGGTCCATGGCGCCGACCACGACGCGGATGGGGCCCTCGTTCGCGTACAGCACGCCATGCCCGTCGAGCCAGAGCGGCCCACCGTTCTCGATGACGAGCGTCGCATCGTCGCCGCTGCAGCGCACGTCCGTTCCGCGCACGCAATCGCAGGCGAGATGCCGCACGCTCGCGGGCACGCGCAGCCCTGCGAGGCCCGTCTGCGCAAAAGCCTCCTCGCCTATCTCGCGCAGGCCTCCGGGCAGCTCGAGGCTTTCCAGCTCACGGCAGCGGAAGAACGCGCGCTTGCCGATACGCCGCAAGCCAGGCGGCAACTCGACTTCGCGTAGCCCCGTGCGCGCAAACGCATGGGCGCCGATCGCCTGCACGCCAGCGCCCAGCACGACACGCCGCAATCCACTGCAGCACGCAAAGGCCTTGGCGCCGATCTCGACGCAGTCGGCCGGGACCTCGTACTCGTCCTGCGCGACGGCAACCGCAGCCAGGCGCAACCCGCCGTCCTCTTCGCCCACGCGCACGCGCTCGAAGACGCTTATGCAATCAGTTGCCAAAAACGGATTTCCCGAAGCGACATGCACTTCCGCAAGCCGGCTGTTCGCAAACGCACCCGGTTCCACCGAGGTCGTCCCCACGCCGATGGTGAGCCGCGCAAGCTCGCCCACCTCGTCGGCAAACGCCTCCGGCAGCTCAAGGGCCACGAACGCGCGCATGATAACCTCCCGCCTCTCTTTGCCCGCCACTATACCAGAACAAGTGTTGCAGTATTTGTGACGGGCCGGCCGGGGCGAATTTCTGTCCGGCCGGACGCGCATCATGGTTTCACGACAAGAACAGGTGTTTGTGAGGAGGCACCGTGACGCACGCATATCTCTGCATAGACCTCAAGTGCTTCTACGCCTCCGTGGAGTGCGTGGACCGCGGGTACGACCCGTTCGAGGCGCGCCTCGTCGTCGCGGACCCCTCCCGCGGCGAGAAGACCATCTGCCTGGCCATATCCCCCGCCATGAAGGCGCTCGGGGTGCGCAACCGCTGCCGCGTCTTCGAGATCCCAGACGGCATCGACTACGAGATGGCCCGGCCGCGCATGCGGCGCTACATGGAGGTGTCCGCCCAGATCTACGCCCTCTACCTGCGGTACTTCTCGCCAGAGGACATCCACGTGTACTCCGTGGACGAGTGCTTCGTGGACGTGGGCCCCTACCTGGCCCTCTACGGGCGGACCCCGCGCGAGCTGGCGGTCGAGCTCATCGCGCTCGTGCGCCGCGAGACCGGCGTCTGCGCCACGGCAGGCATCGGGCCCAACCTCTTTCTCGCCAAGGTGGCGCTCGACGTCACGGCCAAGCACGCCGCGGACAACATCGGGGAGCTCGACGAGGGGAGCTTCAAGTGCCTCATCTGGCCGCACCGCCCCATCACGGACGTCTGGGGCATAGGCCCGGGGATCGCACGGCGCCTGGCGGCGATGGGGGCGAGCTGCCTGGGCGAGGTGGCACTACTTCCCGAGGACGCGCTCTACGACGAGTTTGGCGTCAACGCCGAGCTGCTCATAGACCATGCGTGGGGAATCGAGCCCTGCACCATCGCAGAGATCCAGGCGTACCGGCCGCGCGCCCACTCCATCGGGAGCGGCCAGGTGCTCGCGAGGGACTACGAGTTCGAGGAGGCACGCGTGGTGCTGCGCGAGATGGCCGACGCGCTCGTGCTCGACCTCGTGGACAAGGGCCTGGCCTGCGGACACCTCTCGCTGTACGCGGGCTACGCGCGCGAGCGCCGCGCCTGGGACGAGCGGGACGCACCCGCGCCGGCGCAGACGTTCACCGGCGAGCACGGCACGCGCGTGCTCGGGCGCACGGCGGACGGGGCGAGCGCATCGCGCAAGCTCCCGGAGGCGACCGACTCGCGCGAGGCGCTCACCGCGCAGCTGCTGGGGCTCTTCTCTGAGGTCGTGGACCCAAACCGTCCCATCAGGCGCGTCAACATAGCCTTTGGCGCGCTCGTTCCCGTGGAGTACGCGGAGCTCTCGCTCTTCACGGACGTGGAGGCGCAGGCGGCGGAGCGGCGGCTCGCGCAGGCCACCAACGCCGTCAAGCGGCGCTTTGGGAAAAACGCGCTGCTCCGAGGCGTCAGCTTCCGGCCCGGGGCAACGGGCCGCGAACGGAACCGCCAGGTCGGAGGCCACCATGAGTGAGCGGGCCACGCCACGTCGCCACGCGGACCGTGCGGCGCAGTTCATGCCGTTCGCGGCCCTCACCGGCTTCTACGACCTCGTGCGCGCGCAGGAGCGCGTGAGGGAGCCGCGCCGCGAGGTGGGCGAGGAGCGCGCGGCGGAGATATCCGCCGAGCTCGCGCGCCTGCGCCGGGGAGACCTCGCGCGGGTGACGTACTACGCCGATGACGCCTACGTCACCCGCGAGGGAATCGTCGCCTGCGTCGAGCCCGACCTGCGGGTCCTCCAGGTCGTCCGGACCCGCGTCCGCTTTGAGGACCTCTGGGAGGTGGTGCGCCTGGAGCCGTAGCCCTACCCCTGGCGATAGTGCGAGAGGAAGTCGGCCAGGTCCTCCATGCACTCGCGCAGGACCTCCATGCGCGGCAGGTACACGATCCGGAAGTGGTCCGGCTCGCCCCAGTTGAAGCCGCCGCCGCGCGTCACGAGGATGCGCTTCTCGTGCAGCAGGTCCAGGGCGAACTGCTCGTCGTCGGTGATGTTGAACTTCTTCACGTCGATCTTGGGGAAGATGTAGAACGCCGCCTTGGGCTTGACCGCCGTGATGCCGTCGATGGCGTTGAGCGCCTCGTAGACGTAGTTGCGCTGCTCGTAGATGCGCCCGCCCGGCTCCACGTAGCGCTCAACGCTCTGGTAGCCGCCGAGCGCGGTCTGCACGATGGACTGCGCCGGCACGTTGGAGCACAGGCGCATGTTGGAGAGCATGTTGACGCCGTACATGAAGTCGCACGCGCAGCGCCTGTTGCCCGAGACGATCATCCAGCCCACGCGGTAGCCCGCGACCATGTGGGACTTCGAGAGGCCGGAGAAGGTGACGCAGAACAGGTCCGGCGCGAGCGACGCGATGGACACGTGCTTCTCGCCGTCCATGCAGAGGCGATCGTAGATCTCGTCCGAGAAGATCATGAGCTGGTGGCGGCGCGCGATCTCCACGATGCCCTCGAGCACCTCGCGCGGGTAGACCGCACCGGTGGGGTTGTTGGGGTTGATGATGACGATCGCCTTGGTGCGCTCCGTCACCTTGGACTCCATGTCGGCCAGGTCGGGGTACCAGTCGGCCTGCTCGTCGCAGAGGTAGTGGACGGGCGTGCCGCCGGCGAGCGTGGCGCACGCGGTCCAGAGCGGGTAGTCGGGCGCGGGGATGAGGATCTCGTCGCCGTTGTCCAGCAGCGCCTGCATGCAGAGCTGGATGAGCTCTGAGACGCCGTTGCCGGTGTAGATGCCGTCCATGTCCACGTTGGGAAGGTGCTTGAGCTGCGCGTACTGCATGATGGCCTTGCGCGCCGAGAAGAGCCCGCGCGAGTCCGAGTAGCCCTCGCACTCCGTGAGCTGGGAGCGCATGTCGTGGACCACCTCGTCGGGCGCGCGGAAGCCGAAGGGGGCGGGGTTGCCGATGTTGAGCTTCAGGCAGAGAATTTGTTTGAACAGACAATAAAATCACTTGCTGAGCAGGAACAAGTTACGGAAAAACTCAAAGCCGAAAATATGATGTTGTGGGTACAAAAGATGAATAATATTCGCAACAGAGCAACAGAAATCGTTAATGAACAAGTGATTTATAAATGAGAAAAAGGCACAACTTACGGAGAAAATTTTCGTATGTTGTGCCTTAATTTTTTTGTGAAATTGAATGTACAAACTTAGCGAGCAGACCATTTGGTTATCCAAACGGTAATTTTCTCGTTAGGGACACCCTAAGACCCGCTTTTTGTATTCGACTTTAATATTGAAAAAACAAAGTGGCTCAATGTTGCAAAGGAAAACATTATTGACATATAGTCAAAGAGATACAGCAGTAGGTGTTCGTTATCGCCAAGGAGGAAAAACTGATTTTTCAGGAACAGGTAAGATGCTATATCCCGTTTGAAAAATGCGTAAATTCCGTATGCAAAAATGAGTATGAATATTATTTTGAAAGCAGTCTTCACTTTTGGTGAGAGTTGTTTTTTCTTTTTTATCATTAGCAGAATCATATTGAAATGAAGTCCGAGGTGGAGCGACATAAATATAAATCCCCAATATGCAGAAAGCATATGGATTCTGTTCGCTGCATAGGTTGATTTTATATTCAAAAATGCAAACAGATGCCTTGAAACAATTACCCCGCTGACGATTGAGCCGACAAATGATATAAGCACAAGCAAAACAAGAATATTTTGAAAAATTCTTATAGGTGTTTGCCTGCCTTTTGTTAAATGCTTTGCCCAATTTATATTGAGTGCGTGATGAACAACAAAAAGCACAAACATAGCAACACCGACTACCTCGTGTGCAGTTGAGCCTAAAAGCTCGTAGGACATCAAAAGAAGCAGAGCAAATGTCATTAAAATATCAATTATCGGCTTAAGTTTTAATTTTGTTTTTGAATTCATACGGTTTTGTTTAAGTCTTCAGCCTCTTTGGCGTTCGTTGCCATTCCCATATATTTCATACCGTAAAGAGAGGCAAAGCGTTTCATCGTGTATTCGCCTGCGTCAAGCATCCACTTTTCGGGTGCCGCACCTTGGAATACAAAATAAAGCTTTCTGCCTAAGAGCTCGCTTTCGTCAACCTTGCCGTAAAAACGGTCTAAAACATTGCGAACAGAGCCGCAAATATTGTGCCAATAAAGCGGAGAACCGATAACGATTGTGTCAGCCTCTTTCATTTTTTCAATCACTCTGTCAAGTCCGTCATAAGGTAAAGTTTGACCGTATGAGCCGATTGTTAAGTTAGTTAAATTAAGTGTTTCGTATTCCTTGCCGTTCAAAAGAATTGAGGCAAGATTAGCAGTATTTCCGTTTTCGTTCGGACTGCCGTTAATAAAAAGAATTTTCATAATATTACCTCTTTTAATAATTTAATGTTCGCCGAAAAGCCAAGACATAATGGTATCCCCGTAACAGTAACCGCCAAAAGCACAACTGTAAATTTGTGGATTTTATTTAAGGTCAAGACCGTTTACCCAAGATTCAACCTTGCTTGATGAGGCACCTGAAGAAAATCTTTCGCCGTCCTGCCAATTGCCTGTGCCTGCCATATCAGCTAAAAGGTCACCACTCTGACCTAAGCCTGATGATGTTGATGTGCAAAACGGAATAACGGTTTTGCCGCTGAAATCATTGCCCTTAACAAAATTGTTTACAGGCCAAGCAGCAATGCCCCACCAAATCGGATAGCCGATAAATACTGTATCATAATCTGCCCAATTATCAGGCGTAGTCTTTGTAAGTGGTACATCACGCTTGCTTTCGTCGTTGTGTTCAACACTTACACGGCTGTTGTCATCAGTCCAGTTAAGGTCATCGCTTGTGTAAGGGTCAACAGGTGTAATCTCAAACAAATCCGCTCCGGAAGTTTCAGCTATAGTTTCTGCAACAGCTTTTGTGCTACCTGTTGCAGAATAATAAACAACTAATATTTTTGAACTTGTATTAGAATTTTGGGTGTTTTCATCGGTAGATTTTGAAGTATCTGCCGTTTGTGAAGTGCTTGAGGTTGTATTTGAATTGTCGCTCGAATTATTAGAGCAAGCTGCGAAAGAAAACACAAGCACGAGGGCCAAAAGAATTGAGGTTAATCTTTTCATAATGTTAATCTCCTTTAGTTTAATTATTTTTGTTCGTCAACAGGCGGTATCATCTCGACATACTTTTTAAGCATTTCCGGTGTTGAGGTATAATATCTTGCACCCTTATCAAGTAATGATATTTTTGCCATTTCTTCATCAGTAAGTGAAAAATCAAAAATATCAAAATTAGCCTTGATATGGTCGCTGTTCTTTGAACCCGGAATAACAATATTTCCGTCTTGAATATGCCAACGAAGAATGATTTGAGCTGTCGACTTACCGTATTTTTCCGCAAGGCTCTTAAAGACCGGTTCATTGAGAAGTGCATTATCGCCGTGACCCAGCGGATACCAAGCCTGAATTTTAATATCCTCGTGAGAAAGGAATTTTTTTAGCTCCTTTTCCTGATAATACGGGTGCACTTCGGTTTGAAGAACGGACGGCTTAACCTCGCAGATATTTAGGATTTCGCAAATCTGCTCTTCGTTAAAGTTTGAAAGACCGATTGCACGAACCTTGCCGTCCTTGTATGCCTTTTCCATTTGCTTATATCCTGCAATGTAGTTTCCGGCAGGCTGATGAATTAAAAGCAAATCAATATAATCTGTTTGAAGTCTTTCAAGAGTTTTGTCTACTGCATCGTCCTGCTCATAAAATGACGGCCAAAGCTTTGTTTCAAGAAAAATATTTTTTCGGTCAATGCCAGCGTTTTTCATTGCTCTGCCTACCGCCTTTTCGTTGCAATATGCGTTTGCTGTATCTACAAGCTGACAGCCGTTTTTGAGAGCGTAGGTTGCAGATGCTTCTGCCTCGTCAGGTGTGAGCAAAAATGTTCCGATACCCTGCATAGGCATTTCAACGCTGTTATTTAATTTTGTAAATTCCATAATAGTTACTCCTTTTCTGTTTGAAAATTTAATATCTAAAATTAGCTTTAGATTAAATAGTTATTTGCATTCTTCAAAAATTTGAAGAATTTCTTCGTGTGTCATTTTTTTGTATGCACCCGGTACAATGCCGCATGAGTCTGCAATTTCTTTAAGATTGATGTTTTCATCAATTCCAAGTTCCTTAAAGGTTGTCGGCATACCGATTTCTTTAATGAAATTTGCTAAAGCCTCAACACCTGCCTTTGCAAGCTCTTCGTCTGTTTTGCCATCCTTTGAAATACCCCAAACATTAACTGCAAACTGAGCAAACTTCTTTTCGCCTGCCTTACAAATATGTCTGTAATAAACAGGATGAAGAACAGCAAGACCTGCACCGTGATTGCAGTTAGTGTATGCGCCGAGCTGGTGCTCCATTTGGTGACATTCAAAATCCGTCTTTTTGCCAAGTTTGATGATACGGTTTTCTGCCATTGTTGCGTCCCACATCAGGTTACTTCTTGCTGTGTAGTCCTCGGGATTTTTGATAGCGGCACGCAAATTGGTGATAACATTTTTCATAAGAGCCTCGGATATATCGTCCGATACATTACTTTCATTCGGCTCGCTGAAATAGATTTCCATAATGTGTGAAAGAGTATCAAAGGCACCCGATACCATTTGAAATTCAGGAACGCTGTAGGTGTAGGTCGGGTCAAGCATAACGAATTTTGCGTTAAGCTGAGGATAATCTTTGCCTGTTTTGATTTTAAGTTCTTCGTTTGTGATTACGGCACCGCCGTTACATTCACTGCCCGTTCCTGAAACAGTGACGATCATACCAAGCGGCAACGGTTCAAAATCAATCACACCCGGTCTTGCCCAGAAGTCAGCCCAAATGTCGCCGTCATATTTTGCACCGAGTGAAATTGCCTTACAGCAGTCCATAACACTTCCGCCGCCTACTGCAAGAATCAAATCGGCGTTGTTTTCTTTAGCAAGCTTAACCCCCTCAAGCACCTTGCTGTAGGTCGGGTTTGACGGAATACCGCTAAACTCAACAACTGCCTTGTTTTCTTTTTTGAGTACGGTTATAACCTCATCATAAATGCCATTTTTCTTAATCGAGCCACCGCCGTAGCAGAGCATAACTGTGTCGCCGTAAGCTGAAAGAATATTTGAAAGATATTCTTTTACACAGCCTTCACCGAAATATACCTTTGAAGAATTTTCAAAAATAAAATTATTCATAGCTTTCTCTCCTATCCTGAAAATTTGATTTTATTATTTCATCGAGTGATACATTTTCATTCCTGTATCGCTCGTTTTTGTTTTTCTCGTGTTTAATGATAATTGCCTTTTGAGGGCAAGCGTGAACGCAGGCAAGGCAGTATTCGCATTTTTTGCTTTGCCTTTGTGCGTAATCCGTCAGCACAATTATATTGCCTGTCGGGCAAACCTTTTCGCATACCTTACAGCCGATACATTTATCGGTTATTTTAATCATCTTGCCGTTATTAAATGACGGAATGATTTTATTCAGCGTTGCCACTTGCTTGTGGAGTTTCCTGTCTGCGTCTGTTGCAGTTGGAACACCTTTTTTCATTAGTCTGATATTCTTGATTATATGTGCAATTTGAACATCTGTATCTTTGTCAATTTTCTTTTCTTCTGCCATATCAAAAACAGGCAGGTAATTATCAACGCAGTGAACGGTATCTATATAATCAAAGTTGATACCGAGAGCCTTAAACTCGTTATATGTAAACTCGGGGCAGTCGCTTGCACTGTTGCCATAGGTTAAAATGAGATACATATATTTTGTATCAAACTTCGATTCTTTCAAAAACTCTTTTACCGTATTCGGTATTTCGCCGCAATAAACAGGGCAAACAATACCGATTTGCTTGTCTGAATAGATTGACGAATTTTTGATAACCTGCGGTATGCTGACAGGATATTCGTCAATACACTTTGCAACATAAAGGCTGTTGCCCGTTGCGGTGAAATAAAATACCATAATTACTCCCTCTTTTTTATCACTTTCGACCCACCGAAAACAGCGGACATATTTATATTATCAAGCTTATTATCAATCGCTGATACCTCATTGCTCGTTAATATAATATCTGCCACTCCTTCGTTGTTTTTCTTTTCAACTATATTATAAAAAAAACGAGACCTCGTATGAAGTCTCGTTTTGTTATTCAGTATATACCTTTGAGTTATAACTGCTTATTTAGTTTTAACTATATTCTTAGCCGCATCTAAAACCCGTCGAACATTTTCACTTGGAGTCATCGAATGTAAAAGACCGTACGGAATGCTGTATTCCCACTCAACAGGAATAACTTTCAGCAGAGGATGAACATTTGCCCAACCCGGTATCGCAAGCAAAACATCGTTCGTGTTTTCGCATCTGTTAAATATGCTCATATTGTAAAAATCGAAATCAACAATATGTATCTGCGTATGATTTTGCCAAATATCGTCACGCAATTGGTCAACATAATTGCTCCAGCCACGGTGCATAAGCATTAAATTTTCGCCGTATAAATCGCTGATTTGAAGTTTATCCTTTTGTGCAAGCTTGTGGTGAATGGATACGGCACAGCAAAACGGCTCACGGGATAATTGCAAGCCCTCGCATTTTCTGAGTTTAAGCATTGTGTCGTCAAATATTCCGCCGATAATATCAATGTTCTTTCCCAAATTCGCAAGTATTTCTTTTGCGTTTTCGGGTGTGTTCTCAAATGGAACAATTTCAAATTTTATATCCGGGCATTGCTCTTGAATTTTCGGCCACATTTGCATAAGTAATTGGGCAGGAGTTGTAGGTGACGAGCCGATACGAATAATATTTTCGCCCTCGCTCATTGCATTTTTCGCCCTGACAACACTGTCCTTGCAATAGCCGATAATGTACTTAGCGTCCTGATAAAGCGACTTGCCTGCGTTAGTCAGTATCAACCCACGGTGCGTACGCTCAAACAAAACCAAGTCAAGTGAATTTTCAAGCAAATTGATTTGCTTAATAACGGCAGTCGGCGTGATATACAATTCCTCTGCCGCTTTGTTAAAACTTCCTGCGTCCGCAACCTTTATAAATGTTTCTATCTGTGGATTATACATCATCCCACCACCTACATAACAAAATTAAATCACAATCTGTTGTATATCAAAATGATAAATCTTTTTCTTAATTATACTTTAAAACTCTCAAAAAATCAAATTGACTAATAAATAGCCGTCTGAACACACAGGCGGCTATTTTAATTTTTTAACTTTTCCATCTTATGGTGGTACAAAACGCTTCCCCCTGTTCAAACAAGTGAGGGGGTAAATAAAAATGTTTGCAAATCAAGAAAATGGGTGTGCATTTTGACACCTCTTGTCCAAATGAATAGAGAGGTAAATGTTAAAAAATATAAATTTTTCAAAAACACCCCCAAAAAAGCGTTCCCGGTTCTTACAAGTGAAGGGGTAATAAAAAAATATTTGTCAGAGGGTTAATTTTTGACCGTTTTCGTTGCCTACCAAGTGAGAGGGAAAATTTATTTGCAAATAGGGGGTGCAAAATGCCTCTCCCGGTTCAAACAAGTGAAAGGAGTTTTTACAATGCCGAGATTATCAAAGAAAGCAAAGCAAGAATGGGATTTTTTCATAAATCCCGAAACAGGCAGACGAATATACAACAGCCTTTGTCTTAAATGCAAAAACAAATGCAAGCAGAGCCACAAGACAATCGTTGTTTTCTGCCCGAAGTACAAATCCAAAAGAGGTGCAAAAAGCATTAAAAATCGCCATGAATATGACAACAGCGGTTAATTTGATATAGCGATACTTGTTTTCAATAAAATGTCGATACAAAAGAAAAAATTACCGATTTCGGCACCAAATCAATACAGAAACGGAGGTAACACAGTGAACAGATATTTCAAAACATCGGATGCCAAAAACTTTGCATTCTACAAAGTACCTAAAGCGTTATTTGAAGAAAAGTACAAATCGGTTTCAACCGATGCAAAAATGCTGTACGGACTTTTACTTGACCGAATGTATCTGTCCGTCAAAAACGGCTGGATAGATAATCAAGGCAGAGTATATCAATATTTCACAATAAAATCCGCTCAGGAAAAACTGCATTTCGGTCACGAAAAGATATGCAAGTTATTCTTCGAACTTGAAGTCGCAGATTTGATTATTCGCAAAAGACAAGGTCAGGGGAAGCCGAGCATTATCTATCTGAAACAATTCTGATTTTCGGTTTTCTTGATTTCCGAATAACGGAAGGTAATAAGACTTAGGAGATTAAGACTGTTACCGGCCGAGAAAAGAATATATATGGAGGTTAAAATGATAAAAAACATAAGTATAGATTTGCTTGTTCCCTTTGAAAATCATCCGTTTAAGAAAAGAAGTGGGATTGAGCAACAAGAATTAACAGAAAGCATAAAAGAAAACGGATTGCTTGAACCGATAATAGTTCGTTCTTTTCCGGCGGGTAAATATGAAATTATCAGCGGACACAGACGAGTTGAGGCGTGCAAGGAACTCGGGATAACAAGCGTACCCGCAATAATCGAAGAACTCACAAAAGACGAGGCGATTGTGCAAATGGTGGATTCAAACATACACCGTGAACATATTTTACCGAGCGAAAAAGCTTTTGCATACAAAATGAAATCAGAGGCTTTGAAACATCAAGGTAAAACTTATGGACAAGTTGTCCACAAGTCAAGAGATAACATATCCGATACCGAAAGCGGCAGAAATGTTCAGCGATATATCCGCTTAACAAACTTAATACCCGAATTACTTAAACTTGTTGACGAAGAAAGGATAGCCTTTACTCCTGCGGTTGAACTTTCATATCTGTCGGAATATGAACAACAAATATTACTTGAACAAATAGAATTTACCGACGCAACACCGTCATTATCGCAGGCACAGCGATTAAGAAAATTCAGTAAAGACGGTAACTTTTTCGTTGATACGGTTTTCGCCGTTCTCAATGAAGAAAAGCCAAATCAAAAAGAACAAGTTAGATTTATGGAAGAGGATATACGCAAATATTTTCCGAAAAGCTACACCAAATCCGATATGCAAAAGACAATCATTTCACTGCTTGAAAAATGGCAGAGGCAAAGAGAAAGAAACAGGAGGGATGAAAGATGACAGATAAAAACAATTCAATATATGCACCGTATTTTGAAAAGAATGATGAACCGTTCTTTATGAAAATAGGCAATACAACTTACGAAGTCAGCACACATTTTAATCCCAATGGCAGAGAAAATGTGCTTCAACAATTTGAAGATTTGCTTACAGAATTAAAGATAGCATAAGTTTGCACAATCGACACTGCGGCATTGCAAGTGTACAATACCTATACATTGCAATGCCCTGTTGTCACAGAAAGGAGCAGATAATTTATGGCAACAAACAAAAATATACAAGGACAAGAAGAAAAAATCACCGCTCTGTATTGCCGCTTATCTCAAGACGACAATTTAGAGGGTGAGAGTAATTCAATATCAAATCAAAAGGAAATTCTTATGACTTATGCAAAGAAAAACGGATATTTACATCCGCAATTCTTTGTCGATGACGGTATCAGCGGAACAACATTTAACCGTCCCGGTTTTCAGGAAATGGAAAGCCTTATTGAAGCAGGTAAGGTATCAACCGTAATTGTAAAAGACTTATCCCGTTTTGGCAGAGAGCATTTGCTTTGCGGTCATTATACGGAAATTGTCTATCCGACCTTAGGTGTCAACTTCATAGCCATACAGGAAAATGTTGATACCACGAAAGGCATGGGAACGGAAATGATGCCGTTTCATAACATTTTTAACGAATGGTATGCTGCACAAACTTCAAAGAAAATCCGTGCCGTTAATGAAATGAAAGCCTCAAAGGGTATGAGGATTTCTTCAACAGTGCCTTATGGTTACAAGAAAATTGAAGGTAACAAGGAGCAATGGTACATAGATGATCCTGCGGCTGAAATTGTTAGAAAGATATTTAATCTTTGCATTTCGGGTAAAGGTCCGTCGCAAATTGCAAGACAACTTGAAGCCGAAAAAGTGCTTACGCCGACAGCATATTTCAATTCCGTAGGTAAGAAAACAAGCAATCCTATGCCTATTAATATCTATCATTGGAGAGAAAATTCTATTGTTCATATTCTTGAAAACAGACAATATACCGGCTGTACTGTAAACGGCAAAAGTACAACAGTCAGTTATAAAGTGCATAAGAAAATTGAGAAATTACAAGAGGATTATCAGATTATTCCAAACACACAAGAAGCAATTATCAGTGAAAACACTTGGCTGAGAGTGCAAGAACTCAGGAAGAATAAAAGGCGAAATACTGCAACAGGAAGAAGGAGTTTGTTCTCAGGTTTAGTATATTGTGCCGATTGTGGTTCTAAACTTCACTTTTGTGCTTCCAAAAGTTTAAAGAAAAATCAGGAATTTTGGAGGTGTTCTTCCTACAAAGACGGTCGTGGTACTTGCACAATCCATTTTATACGAGATGTTGTACTCGAGGCAATCGTTAAAGAGGCTATATCCGAACTTGCAGATTTTGTCCGTTGTTACAACAGTGTATTTCTTTATCTTATCTCCGAAAATAAAGGTGCAGAATCTGTAAACCGAGAGAGATCTTTGCGAGCCAAAACCGAAAGTGCAAAGCAAAGAATATCCGCTTTGGACAAACTATTTTCAAGAATTTATGAGGATAATATTCTCGGTAAGTTATCCGATGAGCGTTATTCCCGTATGGCAAATGAATACGAAGCTGAGCAAAAGCGACTTATATCAGAGGTTGAGGAAAATGAAAAAGTTCTCATTGAACTTCAAAAGCAAACTGTCGATATGAAGATGCTTTATCAGGGACTTATGGAATTTACAGAGATGAAACAACTTACTCCAACCGTTGTAAACAAACTTATTGAGCGTATTGAAATTCACAACAACGAGAAGAAACATTCTCACAACAATGTTAAAGTGGATATTTACTTTACGGCAGTCGGATTATTTGACATTCCGACAGAGCAACAGATTATTGATACAATGGAAAGAGCAAAACAGAAAAAAGCGGAGAAATCCGCTTAAATAAAGGAAAAGGTGTAACCCCCTTTATCGGGATTACACCATAATTTCTTAAATACTGCCTTATTAGCCCATGGCTAAATGCCTGGGATTTTTTATATAAATTTTAATTGTTGCTGATTTAATCCATCTAACATAATATCTTCTGACCAACCGTCATCGCCGAACACTGCCTGACCTGTGTTTGTTGTTATTATGTTATTAAAATTCCTTCCTGTATTGCGTCAGAATTAATAGCTTCATTGTTATCTGATGTAATAGTAGCTTTATATCTTAAACCTGTTTCACCAGTTACCAATCTAATAGATACTCCATTTGTTATTGTTAAATCAAGTTTATTGACAGATGTGAATGTCATATTTCCTTCAAGTTTAACGGATGCTCCAGCTTTATACATTTTTCCTTCACAGTAGTAACCGTATGTTGCAGTTTTTGGAATTGGCAATGGTTTAAGTAATCTTAAATTGTGTTTTGTAATGTGTTCATTTGTATTCTCCTTTTTCTTTAAAGTTATAGATAAAATTGTAATACAAAGACAAAAAAAGTATTAATTTTGTGTAAAGTCTGATATAATGAAAACACCAAGATTGAGCGGAATTTAAACGGGGATTATGTTGAGGGAACGATAGAAAATAGATATAAAAGCTTAACAGATTTACAGTTTTTGGAAGTTCGTTTTGAGTACGAAACTGAAATGATTATGTAATTAAAACAGTGAAAAGTGTTTGCTATAATGAAAAAAATAGGGAATAGTTCGTTAATGAAAAAAGAAAGTTAAAAAATAAGAGGAAAGGAGAAAATGTAATAGAAGTATTCTTAAAAGTAGTGAAAGCAAATAGAAAAAGTACAAAAGAACATTTATAGTCAATATAAAATTAATATTATTAATATATTGAGTATATTGTAAGAGGAAATTGAAAAAGAAAGATAGTGTGATATTAAAAATCACACTAAAAGAGGTGAAAAAATGAAAAGATTAAAAAGATTACTAGCTGTAATTATGGCGATTATTTGTGCAGGTTCTATTGCTAATTTTGATGTTAAAGCTGAAGGCTTAAAGATTAATGAAAAACATAAAAAAGCAAAGATAATAAGAGAAATTAAAGAATTAAAAAC
>ENA-OPAH01001152-OPAH01001152.1-human-gut-metagenome-genome-assembly--contig:-NODE-1152-length-18120-cov-2.852754_pt1 | contig 18120 bp, 22 predicted proteins | sample MGYA00241050_ERZ501416 | MGnify/ENA primary metagenome ERZ501416 (study PRJEB25962, sample SAMEA2042632) | human gut metagenome | biome: human gut; feature: human-associated habitat; material: faeces... | reverse complement strand
GAAAAGCACCTGTGTCTTGTCCTGTTTTCCTGTAATGGTAGCGGATGCGGGGCCACCCTCCTTTGCTAGATATCCAGTCCAGATCCAGCCAATACCGATACCGGAAACTTTTACATGCGTCCACTTTTCGCTTGTCTTTCCGTCAATTTCAACAACGGTTCCTTTATTGATTGAACCCATAATGTAGCCATTCGGTGTCTCGCGGACATACAAGTCATTCACGGTTGCAGTTCTGATTCCAGTCTTTTTCCATGTGGCTGTATCTTCGTAGGATTCCCAATCAATCCAAACATATCCATCAATGGAAGAATCATCAATAGCGTAGGATTTATTTCGTACCGCTCCGCCATTTGCTACTACTCCAGCTGCACTAGAAGTATTTCCTTCATTTGTATAGATTCTCGAGCTATCAAAACTCTGCACACTTCCAACATGGGAGCCATTGCGGAAGATTACAAGCGCACCTACCTTTTGAGTGTTGCGCCAAGTACCTTTTTTCTTAGCCCAATTAGTGATTGATACACAATTGTAAAAACCACCACCCATGATTTTGAGGGCATTTGTGATTCCAATTACTTTCACCAGCTTCCAGAACTGATACTCTGCACACCATGGCTGTCCCTGGCATCCTGGCTGTCCCCAACTATTTACATCTCTTGCAAATTTTGTGTAATTGTTGTATCCTGCATTCTTTTTAAAATCATCCAGATAGGAGTTGCTTTTCTTTTCAAGGTACCCGCCGTTGGATGCGTAATAATCACCAAGGTTTAAAAATTCTTGTAATTTGCTCATTATATAATTCCTTTCATATTTGGTTCGCCCCTCAAAATTAAGGAGCGCAATGCTTCACTAAAAGTCGTGGTACATGTTTTAAAAATATGCTATAATCAACCTATTAAGGAGGTGTCGCAAAATGTTTTTAAAATTGAAAATTTTCTGTACTTGTAATTGCAACTATTACGTAAATGAACAAATTAACACGGAAAAGGTAATTTGTCCAAATTGCGGCAAGGAGCATCCGTCTTCATCACAAATCATATCTATGCTTCGCATGGCTAAGTGTATTAATGATGGCAATGTTCCTGGTGCAAATATAGTGAGGACATTTGCTGTATCTAAGCAAGAAGATTCTGGCTGTTAATAATGTCGCTGCAAAGTGGAGAGGGGTTTTAATCCTCCCCACTTTTTTTTACTTAATTCACTAAAGCCCTCTTTAGTTAATTACCAGTAACCAAGTTCTTTTCCACGTTCAGAAGCAAGAGTAGCAATTATATTGTAGCCTTTATCATTATAATGCACATCGTCGTATAGTAAAGATGGTGGTATTTTACCCTGCGAAATGGCTGTTGTATCTTCAACCGTTGGTGTAATTCCCGCATCAGATAAACCATATTCAATCATATATTTTCTTTGATTTATATAACGCCTACCAAAATGCATTGCCATATTTTTTTCTATCGTTTCAAACGTTTCGGTAACTGTACTAACTAAGTGATGGATTCCAATCACAATATATTTTTTGTTGATAGGACTCATATAGTCAATCATTGCTTCTATACATTCAATCAGTTCGGCTAAGGTAGTAAACCCACCATTAGTTCCAATCCATATAATGTTAATATTATCACGCATTGATTTCATTGCATAAGTAATTAAGGGAGTTGGGCGAGAAACAATTACGGACTCTCCATTTTCGGAACGAGAAAAATAATATTTTCCATTTTCATAGGTAAGTGTACCCTCTACTCCATTGATAGAACAGGGATTTATTTGTGCGGTCATAACATATTTACCTGTCGTTGGGTCTAATGCCGAACCACCTTGCAACAATATGCCAGTACTGCCACCATATATGTTAGTTAATTTAACTTCTACTTTACTTGCATTTGCAGGTATGGTAAATGGCTTTACAATATTTGGTAAACCACCTTGTCTTGAAGCTATGTTAATCGTATTTTCTCCGCCTACACCACAATTAATCACTTCTCTACCATCAAGTAAGCCATATAAAACATATGGGAATGCTTTAGAATATGAATCACCAACACCCACTCCACGAGTGAGTGAATCACCCCAACAATTTACAGTTTCTTTTCCATTTATTTTAGAAATATTTATAGTTTCTATTTTATTAACCACTAAGGGATATGTCTGTGTTGGAAATTCATTCAAATATAATTCAACACCATTCGATGGTATTGATATTTCAGTTGTGATATAAGTATTTGGCGATACACCCATTTTTGCTGAATTTATCACTTTACCGTTCGAATCACATATAGCATATAACAATGTGTTTACACTACCATGTGTTTGTGACAGTATTCTATATTTTTCTCCACTAATAACGATTTTGTGCATCACATAAGCGTTTGCGTTTTCATATGTCATAATTTCATTATTAGTATCAATATACGCAACTTTATTTTCTAATAAGTTGTAATCAGACGGCTCGACAGCAATTTCTTCCTTTTCTTTATTATACAATTCATTTGAATTGGCAACTATATCTTCCTTTAGCGAAGCAGTCTCACTGTCTATTTTCGCAAATTTATCCCCTACCGCTTTGGAATCTGCAAACCCGCCCTCTTTAGACAACGTTGCGTCAGAAACTGGCCTGTCCAACACTGCACCGTAAGGTAGCTGCCGTTTCTTTCCATCTGCTGTGATTATCCCTTTAAATGTATCAGCCATTATTGCTTACCTCCGTTGTTTTTAAACTCACATAGCCATCTGTATCCATGTTAAGTCCAACGCCCTTATCGGACAGGTACGTCTGAACTGCTTCTGCTACGGCTTCTTTACTGGTTCCAATTCCATCAATACACAGTTTATACAGATATCTTTCTTTCCTGGTTATTGGCTTTGGCACCTCCCCTGTATAATCTCCAGTTAACTTTGCGAGATACATTTCTTCTCGCGTGATAGGTTTGTTGTCAGACATTTTTTATACCTCCTTTTTTACTATGTATTGATTAATAAACTCTTTTAATTCAGTCAGTTCCGTTTTGATCGATTCTAATTCGGATTGCAATTCTTTGACTTTCTCATGCTCATTTTTCAGCATTGCAAACATACAAGGAATCATAATACGATAGTTCCAATTTTCAGCCTTGCCTTTTTCGTCATGGTCAACGGCAATTGGGAATCTTCGGTCAATGTCCTCGGCGATGAACATTGGCATTTCTTTACCGCACCGTTCGTCTTGCTCCATAAGATATCCGTCTTTGTACTTCGCCCAGATTACTTTGATTCTGTAGAGGTCTTCCAATTCGTCTTCTCTTACAGTTTTGCCAAGCACTTTGTAACGTTTAGAGGAAGCGGAGGAATATCCTGCATAATAACTTGAAGAATTATACAGCATTGAACTTCCACTTGTGACTGCTTTTAACCCCTCTATTCTAAAATATCGACTTATTTTAAAGATCAAATCTCCTGATATAGCAGATAATACCACATGTCTGCCATCATCATATTGAGCTGATAAATCGAGTACTCCGTCTGTAAGACTTCCATATCCTGCGCTGAATATAGATTCCTTTATTTGCGCCCATTCGCTTCCTTTTATATTTTTAAAACCATCTGTGTTATTTATTTTACAAATAACATTTCCGTCCGCATCATATACTTCAAATGTTCCATATCCATTGTTCGGACCGCCAAGCTTCAACGTTCCGCCTTTTGCATAAGTAAAGGATATGTATAATTGATTTCCCTCTTTATAAATTCCTTTAATCGCACCATCATTTGTTAAAAGATTTAAAATTTCCTCATGTGTAAGCGCATCAACATCAATCAATATTGGAATAGTTTGTATATCGAGCTGATTGCTGTTTCCTCCAGCTTCATACAACATAAATCTTATATATATAACACTTCTGTCCAATGATCCAACTGTATAAGATTTTTCTGATTCATCCACAATACTTGCTAAAACATCACTATAAGTAGATCCGTCAGTTGATGTTTGAACTTTCCATCTACCTTTATACTCTTTTCTTTCTGCCTTATCCCCATCTCTGTAATATGCTTTTGCAGTTATACTGTTTGGTGATACTTTATTATCCTGTCCACGTTTTAAAATACCCGATGACATTTCAATAAAATACGTTCTACCAGGTACGCCCTGGTCACCTTTTTCCCCGGCATATTGCTTTGATATAGAAAATCTTTTGCTAACGGATAAGGTTTCTAAATAAGTGGCTTTTATATCTATCCATCCATTATCTGTATTTAATCCAGTTACAGTATATGTTTTTGTTGAGATATCCCATGTTCCATCCACTCCATCAGATTTTGATATCGCATAACTACAATCAGTTGTAATATCCTGTGTTCCGTACATCACAACTGCCTGTGTAGTCACACCGTTTGGAAATGTCCCATAATTCCCGTCAGAATCAACAGATATTCCCTGATATTCATTGCTTAATTGTAATGTCATGTTCTTAGCAAGTGCAGCTGCTTTCATTGCATTTTCAGCTGTTTGTTCGATATCATTGATGGTCTTCCCGCCGCCTATCTGCACGGATCCATCGAGATATACTTTTTTTGTATTCATATCTGCCTGGAATATTATATTTCCATCAGAATCCCTAACAGTTAAAGCACCGGAATCTATATAATTCGCATTTATCCCTTCTGCGTATAAAAGCCTTGTTATCAATGTTCCGTCAACAACAAATCCGTATGGATAAGTTTCACCGCCATCATTGGAAACCCCTATAGCATTACTGGTTAGCTTTATCACAACTTTTGATTCTTCTAGTAATGGTTTATCGTGCAAATAAGTAATAACGCTTTTATCTTCAAGCACCTCAAGAGTTTCAAAAAGTCCCTCTGAATTAGCCAGCGCATTTTCAAGTTTTTTAACAGCTTGTTCTCTGGCTGTTTTTTCGTTTTCAATGATTTTTTTAGCAGCTATTAATGTTTTATCAGCAGATGATAAAAACTTACTGCTCCCTCTTATTGGATTTTCGGCTTTTGTTTTTACATCTGTTGTTCCGTTCAGCCTGCTTGATACATCGGTAATTGGCGTTATATACTTATTTTCTTTTCTGTCGTAAGTAAAAGCCATATCTCCAAATTCTGTTAATGGGTTGTAAATCAGACTTCCCTCCATGCTCCGGAATGATTTCCCGATTAGATTACCTCCGATCCAACCAGCTACAGTTTCAAGATCGGCATCACTAAGCAAATCATTCTCCAATTCCAGGACGTACCCATCTTTTCCGTACATGGCATTTGATTCCGTATTTTTTATCTTGATTCCAGTTATTACGATATCATCACTTGAGAGAGTCGGCGAAGAAAAATAATCTCTCAATCTGATAGGATTTCCAACTCCTTCTTTTAATGTGAGATATCCATCACTATCTAAGTACCAGTTTCCGGCGCTTGGAGAAATGAATCCGTTGGAATCTACGATTGATCCTCCTCCAAACACAAGATATCCATCAGCCCCAACTGTCGCTCCGTAGTCTACTGATACAGAATCGAAATTCCATTTGATTAACTGTAAATTACCATTTACGTCCACCCTTGCATTAGCCGAATCTAACATAGCTACCCAGCCAATCAGCTGCCGGAAAGTGATCCCATCTGGAATACTGTTAATCACCACGTCCCCGTGTTCCATGGAGGAAAATCCCATAGAGATTCCAATAGTTTCGCAGGCATCCCGGAGCAATGTAAAAGCTGACTGTGGAAGCACAAGGTTGCTTGTGTAAGGCGCATTAGCTTTATACATATCATCTAGTGCTGTGAATTCAAGGACTTCACCGTACTGCTCAGGAGCTGTAATGGTGTAGGTTCCTTTTTTTATGGTTTCCACAACGCTATCAGTTACTTGCATTTTGAGGTAGGCGGTTAATTTTGCTTTGTAAAAGTAGTAATCCTTCCACTGGTCCTCTGTGTTATCCAGGCTCAGTGTCATGGACTTGCATATTGTGGTTCCAATCGGGAAACTGCTGCTTTCAGCGCAATCCGTAAAGCCTCCTCCGCCTACCAGAATTTCGCTGTCCAAGGTCTTTTTTCTTCCATCGGCAAAAGTGATATCCACTATTTCACATAGTATTTTACCTTCTGCAAGTGCGTTTTTAAATTCTTTAGACGCATTAATCAAGCGGATTCACCCCCTGCATATTGAATGATATTTCAGAATAATATTCTCCTACTTGAGCTATATTATATTGCATTTTTCCAACATAAAACTGTTCTGAACGCCATTCGTTTTTGTGTGCTAACCAGTGATACAACATAAACGGTTTCCCTTTAATTATTGCATTTACGAGATTGGTTGATTTCTCATCAACGCGAACATTTGTGGCTTTATAGCTATATTGCATAACTGTATAAAGTGGTACTATTATTGCTCTTCCATACTGTGTACGGTTACTTCCTTCTGAATATGTAGTTTCGAATTTACACTGCATATCCTTATCTGGCTGAGGAATGAGAAGTCCATTTATTTTATATCTATCAGTTATTGATTTGCTTATCGAAAATGCCACGTTCTCACCCCCCCTATGCCAGTTCAAACGGATTTGTACCGCTTGCATCACGCCTTAACTTTGCTTCGTCAATCATCTCATCAAATATCGTTCTGCGGTTCAATTGCGCTGTAAATCTGTAATTTCCGCCACTACCATGATTTCCGCCAGTTTCTTCTCTTACGATCTGTCTTAACAGGTCTTCTGGTGCTTCCAGGTTGCGACCGTTCTTCTGGTCTCCAAGGACTGCCAGAAACTCTGATCTTGGCGGAATAACGGCACCTTTTGCAAGATATGGAATTGTAGGAACTCTTGGAAAATTAGCTGTAAATCCAATTGTTCTTGAACCAAAAGGAGTTGGAATCTTCCACGGTCCGAATCCTCGGCTTTTACCTCCAGACGAATGTAAATGCTGATTCAATTCCGCCGATCGCACTATTGACAGTTCCAATCGCACCGTTGACAATTCCGATGACCTTGTTAAGAATGTCACGGATGGTATCACGGATGCCGCCGAAGATTTCCACTACTCTGTCTCTTGCCGATGTAAATTTGTTTACAATAGCATCGCGGATAGCTGCAACTTTATTTCTCACAATCGCAATGATATTATCCCAAGTTTCTTTTACATTGGCTTTCATACCGTTCCATAAAGTTGACATCTTTTCTTTCATGCCACTAATTTTTCTGGTTGCCGCTTCTGCCATTTCTCGCGTCTTTGAAGTTACAAATTTAACTATCGAAGAAACGACATTTGAAACAAGCGTTCCTATCGCATCCAAGATTCCAGTAACAGTCTCTTTTAGATCAGAAAGAATCATACTTACACCTTCGCCCATTGTTTTAAAGAAACCAACAACAGCAGATGCTACGATTCCTGCAACCTCTTTGATTTTGTCCCAATTTTTGTACAGCAAAACACCAATCGCAATGCAAGCTCCAACGGCAATAGCGAATATTCCCCCCGGTCCGATAGCTGTTGCAATAGCTTTAATACCGCCTATAATTCCACCGGAACCAGTCATTAATGCTATGAGACCTTTTGCATACAACATGATCGTGCTGATGCTTTTACCAATACTCGAAGCTAATTCTGCTATTTTTGTAGCGGCAAATGCACCTATAAGAGCTGTGCCAAATGCTTCGATAATAGATTGATGGTCTGTAAAGAATCCAACCAAATCAGCAATTAAGTTAATTACTGTCGGGAGTCCTACCTCAATTACCCATTTGAGCATCGGAAGAATGATGTTGTTATATATCCGCTCAAGGACATTTCCTATCGCTTCATACATCGGTACCATTTTTGATGTCGAATTACTGATAGATTCTAGCAATGGATAGAAGTCCAAGTTTGCCGCCCATGTTGCCGTATCTGCGGCAATCCTTTCAACAAACTGCATAACTACTACAAGAGCATCTGCAATGTTCTGTATGATCTGCGTTCCGACATTGTTCTTGTTCCACGCATCAGCAAAACCGGATGCGATATTCCCGACGGTCTTAAGCACATTCTGGGCAATCTTAAGCATGGTCGTGAGCATTGTTGTGCCTGTGCCATTTGTCCAGACTTCCACAAGACTTTTACCTACGCTTACAGCGAGCTTTTTAAGTCCATCAAGTGCGGTTTTTGCCGCATTAATAGTATTCTTGCCCTCTTTCTTCCAAGCGTCCTGGAATGGCTTCCAGAGTTTTTTAAGTAAGTCTGCTAATTTCTTGGCAGAATCACTGATTTTATCCAGTGCATTTTCGCCCTCTGCTAGGCTGCCATAATCCACACTGCCAACCGAACTCGGCAATCCTCCGCCTCCAGAACCAGTTCCACCGGATCCAGAACCGGATGGAGTTGAAGATGTGCCCTCTGTGGAACTAGCCTTGTGTACTTCGTCAAGTGACGAAAGATAGTTTTTTGTTTCTTTATTTGCTTTTTTCGTGGCTGTTGCATTATCTCTATTGGCATCCGCCAATTTCTCTGCATTGTCCGCTGCCTGTCCATACTGATCCGCTGTATTTGCGATCGCGTCTGTTCCGGTAAGACCTGCTCCACTTCCACTTGTCTGACCTGATGATTTCTTGCCAGTAATAAGCTCCGTGAATGACTTGAACGCATTCGCCAGAGTTGCCAGTTTACCTAGCAAGATATTAATAACTTTCAGAACAGGTGTGAAAATATTAATCAATCCCTGTCCGACTGTTGCTTTGAGAGACCGCAACTGCAACTGCATCACTCGCACCTGGTTAGCCCAGCTGTCAGATGTTCGGATGAAGTCTCCAGATGCGGCCGATAACTGATTCTGTACAAAAGCTAGACGAAGAGCAACTTTCTCTTGCTCGGTCATTTCAGATGTGGTTTTGCCGTAGCCGTTTGCAAGCGCATACTGGTCAAGTGCGCTTTGCGTCATAACGACACCTAAATCTTTTAATGTTTCCGTTTCGCCTGTAAACACGGATTTCAGCTTGATATAGGCTAAATCTTGACTGATGTTATAGAATGATGCTACATCACCAGTCAGCTGTGTCAGAGCTGTTGACATGTCGTAAGCCTGTGCTTCTGAGAATCCGAACGACTTAGACATTGCTCCGAACGTACCGACATACCGTTTAGCCATAGTCTCAGATAATCCGGCTGAGGTCATGGCGTTCTTTGCGAATTCATTAACCTTATCGGACATGGTTGTAAATGTAACATCGACCACGTTCTGCACTTCGGCCAAATCAGAGCCAAGTTCCACGCACTCTTTGCCAAACTGTACCAATTTACCGACAGCAAACGCCCCACCAATCAACAGGCCGATTTTTTTTACAGCACTCCCAAGGCCGTTAAATGACTGTTTTATAGCTGATACGCCATTTTGGACACCGGTTGTATCCATTCTGGTATCAATAATGACTGAGCCATCAGCAGCCATGTGTCCACCTCCTAGCTATTTGAGGTTCAACATCTCATTCAGCGCGTCTTTATACGCTTGCTCTTCTTCGCTGAGACGTGTTTTTATGTCAATAATGTTCTTGTTATCGTGGTAGAATTTCTTTTCCCATTTATCCAACCGTTCACCTTTTGCCTTTTTTGACCGGATTCCAACAACCGTGTTGAACAGGCATTCACCAGATTCCATAAAGTATCCGAAGAACGTCCACCAGTGCATATAAGGCACTCCTCTGATTTCTTTTCCAGCAACCTTGTTTACAGCCGGTACGATCATATCTCCATCCTGTTCCCAGTCCATTAAGCGGGGCTTCGGTTTGTTTGGATCATTGTCAGCTTGGCCACAGTCGATGAATTCACAAGCCTTTTGACAGGCCTCATCCAGACACTCAACCGGTATGCTCTGCCAGTCCTCAAACAGAATCTGTAACATGACAACTGATTTCGCTTGTTCATCCAGTCCTGGGTCGTTCATGGCAATGAGAATATCAATGATTGCCCGAAAGTCCGTTCTGATAGAAAAATCCACCCCACTTATGTTAAGCGAGGTGGGAAGCTCATAGGCGGTCATTTTGTATACTTCTCCGTATACTTATTGACCGCTGCTTGCATTTTCTTTTTCCTCTTTTCGATTTCCGGCGCGATTGCTTCTGCGATCTTATCAAGTACGATATAAGCAAACACCTGACCATTTCCAAACACGGTAGTTGCTGTGATCGGTTCCTTGAACAGATCCTTTGATGCTTCATATCCGAGCAGATAGTTGATTTTATCCTCGATCTGTTTGTTCAGTTCAGCCATTTCTTTGCCAGAAGCGACTTTCTGGATAGAATCTTTGAGCTGTTCAAAGTATTCTGCCAGTTCCTCTGCACGTGCTGCCACGTTAATGTCCGTCGGGTTCAGCTTGAAAGAAGAAAAAACTTCGTCTTCGTTGTTGGTAAATGTAAAAATGAGAATTCCATCATCAATTTTGACATTAATTACTTTTGCCATTCAGCATGTCCTCCTTGTATATGTGCTTATTCGCTGTCAGCTGTGAATGTACCGGAACTGATATCAAATTTTCCCTTTACACGTTCACCGGTATAGTTGACGGTAAATGGAATCTGATATCCGGATGTATCACCGCCGTAGGAGGTCGGCACAACGTAGCAATCCTGCTGGTATGCTTCATATTTGCCTGCTGTGGCTTCTGTCCAGAGATGAACTTCAACTGCTTTTGTCTTGAGGTTGTCGTCTTTGAGACGTCCATCTACGATCTTCTGTAATGCTGTGAACAGGCCTGATGTGGTATCTGCATAGAACGGATCAGCGTCAGAAGAAACTTCATAGCCATTATGTTTAAATGTGGATTCTCCAAGAATATTTTTAGATGTTTCGGTGTCTGGATTGAGTTCTACATTGTACTCTTCCAGATCTTTTCCAAGACGCTCATACTTCGGTGTCAGTCCTCCACAGAGAGAACCTGCATCGATATAATGAGCCATGTATTTACGGTCAATTTTGCCTGTAACTGCCATAGAAATGTCCTTTCTGCCTATAACTCTTAAAAGGCTGTGTAGGTTAGCGACTATCTCCGATTGATAGCCGGTTAGTTATTATATTTAATTGGTGTAATCACCATTTTTCCCAGTCATATTCATATTTGACTGTGATCGGAAGTAACCAGTCCTGTACACCGTTCTCCTGCGGCTCTGTACCGTAGGAATTATCGCGAATGATGCGTTTTATCACTCGTCCTCTGGAAAGCTCTGGAAAAGCGGATAAGCGCGTCTCAGTGCCATCTACTGTGACTGGTTCACGGCAAATCCACTTGCCAAGGTTGTCCAGAAACTTCTGAACAGATAGCTTCTGGCGCTCCTTTTCGGAAGCTGTACGGTAAACCACGATAAACGGATACTGGCACACCTGGTGCATCGTTCCGCATACATCCTCTTTTTCTGAATAGATTAATGCTCCTGTATCCGCAAAGAATGAGATACCGCTATCAGTTCCAAGTTCCTCATATTTGATTGTTTCGTTTTCATACAGTCCAGGATACTGATTCAGTAAAGCTTTCATGGCTTCTGTCAGAATCTCATATCCCTCTGCGTCCTTGCCGATCGGTTTATCCGCCATATTGCATCCTACTTTCCTAATATTTCAAAATGTGGTATCAGTGTATACGGACCGCCCACGCTGGTGATTTTAAATACATTGTCCTTGTTCTGGTTTATGTACTGATAAAATCCATTTCGATAATCACCATCAGATACCGTTCCACCAGTCCACTCACCCTCCCAGAAGAACGATTCATCTGAGAATGTGATAGTGTCTTCCAGAGCGTTGTTAATCTGTCTTTTCCACTCTTTAGGCGGTACGTATGGAAGAATCTTGCCGTCCTTGTCAGTAATGGTTATATCGCCGTTCTGGACAGTGTATCGAACGTGTAACTGTGCGTTGTCGGTTGCGTCTGGTCCGTACTTTTTGAGAATTGCTCCCTTGTCCGTAATGAGGTCAACGCCAGATAACACATGAGGATACCAGTACGCATCTCCCGTTGTGGCACTTTCGTAATAGTTGAAAATCGTCACCGTTTTTTCGTACATGATACCCTCCTATCCTTCACATATTGCTTTTGAAAATCTATCAGAGAATGGTTTTATTCGGACAATATTGCCTTTGCACTCTTCCGGCACTTTCCCGTAAAAGATAATGCTTTCTGGGTGCAGCTTTTCAATCATGGCATTGTATCCAGATAAGAATAGGCATTTTTTGCCCTTGCTGTTCATACAACCTACTGAGCTGACCGCCACCGTTCTGCCCTCTGGCTCCCCATCGAAACACCAATCGTAAGAATCCGGTGTACTCCATGATATTGTTGGAATCACACGGCAACCATATTCTTGCAGATATGCACCTATCCAGTGTTTTCGGTAATGGTTGTATATCTGGATGACTTTCGGGAAATCAGTGTAAGTGCTGAAATCCGGTGTTAGAATGTACCGGAATTTGCTCAGCTTATCCACATATCTGTCTGGATTTCTCCATAGTGCATCAAACTGATAATCGTCCAAAAAGAAATGAACAGCTTTCTCTTCTGGGTTATTGCATTTTTTTCTGGCATAATTAAAACCGACAAATTCACAGTTGCCCTCGAATGCCTCAGGTTCTATCTGCGGTATACCGTATTCACCAACGCCGGGGAAAATACGGCGGTTCAGATTTTCATAGGCTATACTGGTTTGTTTGTTTGCCATAATTTACCGTTTTCCTCTTTTTATAAGGGTTTCTGTTTTGACTGGTTTGTTTTCTCGACGTAATCCATCTTTCATAATTTTCCCAGTTATAACTTCTGTGCGACGGTAAACATCGTTCTTTTCAGCACTTTGCATTTTCCCGCCATGAACATGATTGATTATCTGTTCCTTTTTATACTCATAAGAAACCGAACCATCCTTGTTTTTTGTGAATTTTGGTGTTGAATACATAGAGTATTTAGCATTACGTTTCTGCAAGTTACTCATAAGACGTTTTTGTTCTGGACTTACAGATGTTAATCCACTACTTCCGCCACGTCCGCCCATAAAATCACTCTTTCTGCACTGTCTGCTTAATAACCTGATTCACACCAGTAGCTGACAATCCGTTAAACATACCGACCGCAACTGCTGTTATATAATCCGTTGCCGGGAAATCCGGGATAACTCCCATTCCGACAGCTCCAAGAATCCCACCAATAACCGCCATGATTACCGGAATCCATTCATCGGAGATTCTTTTTGATGCTTTGCAGCCCATTCCTGCAATGTAGCAGATCATAACGATTGCCACGCATGAGCCTAATGTTGAAATGTCCATATAATCACTCCTTTACGCTCCAAAATTCAGAGAAAAAGGCTCTCGCAAAGCCTTATATATTTCTCTTTCAATATCATCTTTATATACCGTTGTGAGTACACCACCGACATTTATAGTCTTTGTTTCTCTCATAAGTGGCTGTGATGCCTCTTCTATAATGCTTGCATCTAAATAGGCTACTCCAACATTTTTACCGCTCCAACACTGTTGTTTGTCTGGGCAGCTTTCACAGTCTTTTCGCATATCTGAATAAGCCTTTTTATTGCAAATCATACTCACACCCCCGCATATAAAATCGGTATTCCATCATCTGTCCTTACTCCCATTAGAAGTGGCAAAGCTGTCTTTAAGAGTAAGTCATTCGTTTTTTGTACATCTCCGGCGGCGGCATATACTGCGCTCCATTCCTTTGCGCTTGCTCCAATCTGCTGAGGTGTTGCGTAAGAGATGGATTCACTGCCGGAACTTACAGATGTTACAATGCCTGTCGTGCTACCACCGGACCCGATTGTGGTTGATGTACCACTCACAGCGGCATTGGTAGCATTCTTCTCAGCAAGCTCAATCTGATACATTAATTCAACCAATGAACAGACCGCCTTTTTGATACGCTTCTGTGAGCGTTCGTTTGTTGGCAGTCCGTCCACCAACCTGTCAAATGTCATTGTGTCCACAAAATCACTGGCTCTTTCTGCCAGCCGTGGAAAGCCGGCTTCTGGCACGACATTGCCGAATGATTCTGTATAGAATTTATAATCTGCATAAGCCATGCCAGCTACCTCCTACTTGATCATCATTTTGCTGTTACAGTCGCGTGTCCAGCGCTAAGTGCTTTATAAGTGCTGTCACACTCAACCACTGTGATTACCTGTCCTGTTGCTGCAGTAATGTCGGATTCGCCATCCCATGCGCTCCAGTTTTTCACGTTCTGTCCGTAGTCTACGGAAGTCTCAGAAGATGCAACTTTGTACTTGTACACATTTCCCGCGTTTGCTTTTGCCGGAGTAATGGTTACTTTAGTATCTCCGCTTTTGCTTCCTGCCGCAGAGTTTACAGTCAGAGTTCCAAGTGTCTGAGTTGCGTTGATGGTTCCGACAGCAATAGCATCAATGTACTCTGCGAAGAGTGTAAGTCCCATGATTGCAAACGCTTCGGATACTGCTGTGTGGTAGTTACCCTGTGTGTGGAATCCGATCAGATTTGTCTCGCCGGAAACGGTATACACCAGCCCAGCTCTCGCAAAGTCAGATTCATTCGGGTCAACATAGTAAAGTACGATGTTCTCAACGGGTGTCGCAATAATCTGTCCTCTTGGAATCTCACTGTCAGATAACAGGAAGATGGTATTGAAGCCCATGAAATCTTTCATGTACTGGAATCCGAACTGATTCTGAATAGAAATCTCAGCTGCTCCAATATACTCATACACATCAAGAATATTCACAAATCCAACAACGCCAGTCACATTTCTGTGCATCTGTTTGAATTTGTTTTCTACACGGCCTTTAGCCATTGCCAGAGCCATCTGGAAAGTAGTTTCTGTGAATGTGAGGGTACCTGTTTTCAGATAATCGTAAAATCTTTCAGTAACATTGGTCTGAAGCTGGAAAAGGAATTCATCATCGGTCATCTGAACAGCGTTCTCATAACCGTGATCCTTGATTGCTTCGATAGATACAGCCTTTGCGTACTTCTCAATATTCATTTCTGCATAAGGCTTTTCTTTTACAGTGAATTTGCTGTAAGGGATTTCCTCACCCTCTTTAACATTTCCGTCCTGTAATGTGCCTTCTGCGTATTTCGATTTAAGAACCGCTCCGGGTGTCTTTTTGATTGGACGCATGATACCAAGAATCTCGCGCAAGTGTTCCCAGTTTCTTTCAAATCTGGTTACAAAGTCAATCTCACGTGCTGTGACTTGGATATCATTTGTCATAATAAGATTAGCTTTTGCTGCCATATAAAAATCCTTTCTACCCATAATTGTTAAGGCATTGGGTTAGCGGCTATACTCTGTCGTATAGTCGGTGTAAAAATCACTGGAATAACTGGATATTCTGAGCGATTGCAGCCTGTCTCTCGGACGGGTCTTTGATTGCTTCGATATCTTTCTTTGTCATGCTTCCCGGTGTCTGCTGCTGTCCAACGTGAGTGGTAAATCTTGCCTGGTTCTGCTGAGCCTGTTGCTGAGATTCGTCTACAAAAGCGGATGCGTCAGTCTGTTTCATTTGCTCGATCAAGTCATTCAGCCCAAGGATTTTATCGTCTTTCAGCTTCAATCCGGCTTCTTTAATGTCTGCCATAACAGACTTCTTTGCAGCCTCACTGGAAAATTTAACATCATCAAGTGCTGTTTTAAGTGCGTCTGAAAAATCGCGGTCATAGATCTTCGCATTGAATTCCTTTTCTGCATCCTCGGCTTTCTTCTTCCATTCAGCAAGCTCTGTCTGAATGTTCGCCGGGTCGATACCGTCAAAACCTTTCAGAGTTTCTTCTACTGTCTCAGCACGTTCTTTCCAGTCATCACGTTCTCCCTCGACTTTTGACAGAGTTTTCGCTACTTCTTTCGCATTTTTGTAATGCTCAGAGAGTGCTTTCTTAACATCTGCCTGCTTGTCCTCCGGGATCTCAATTCCAAATGATTTTAATGTGTCAATAAGTTTCTGCATATATATCCTCCTGGCCGTTTTTATTGACCTGCCGCCGCAGGTATGGATTAAGCCAGTTAGACCACTGGCAAGGTAATCGGAAGGGCAGGAATCGAACCTGCGGCACATAGCTTATAAGGCTACTGCTCTACCACTGAGCTACATTCCATTAACCCGGATTCCCGGGTTAGCAAGGTATTTATCGTGTTATGCCTGCCACTATCCGACTTTCACGGAGATGTTGTTTCATTTACAAAGAGGTGTTACCAGTCAGTCAAACCGGCTAATGAATATGCCGGAAATTGCATCCGCTTTTCAACCTCCAGATTCCGCTCGAATCTGTTTCTCTTAAGGACATATTCACAAAGAAAGGAGGACATGAAACGAAAAAGAAAGCAAAAACTTCTAATCAGCAAGCCCTACAAGGTTCACCATGCCTTGCAAGATTATAGTATCACATTTTTTTTAAAAAGTTGTCCCCACATTTGCAAGAGTCAAAGCATACTTCTCAGTTTTTCAACGTATCTTTTAACAAGATCACGCTCTTCCCGGCACTCTGCATCCTTGGACATATCGCTCATTTCTGTAGTAAGTTCGTCAAGATGTTCTTCCAGAGCGGCAAGCATCTTCCTCTTGCAGTCCTCAGACTTTCCAGAACGATAATTCTGTTTCTGTGTCATATAGTCACTGTAAGTGTCTCGTCCATCAGATCGGCTATAATTTCCTCTTCCGGTTCCGTAGTCGCGACTTTCATCACCGTAAGAGGTGCCACGATCATAATCTGGGTACATCATTCTTCCATCACTGCGGCTGTATCTCCCCATGCCGCCACGTTTTCTTCCGCGCTCGCTGTAATCGTCATTGTATCCGCTACGCATTTCATCAAGGACGGCGTTGTAATACTCCACCTTTTTGTCCCAGTACTGCGTATTTTTTATATCTTTGTACATATCAATCAACTTATATGTCATTTCCAAGTTTCCAGTGGTCAGCCCACTATCTGCGATTTTTGCAAGCTCGTCTTCTATCCTTGCGCATAAATCCTTGATATCTCTCATAACTGCACCTCCTACGCTTCTCTAGTCACGACAATATTTGCGTTCGCAACAGAAATAGCCTGATCGCTTGTGTTCTCTACTGCAATATTAACGCAACATCCGCGTGGTACATCCACGTAAATTCCGGAAGACACATTATTATACTGATCTACTGCTGCCGGTGTGGAAATCATCTGAGAAGAAAGAACCGGCTCACCAGAGATTGCAATAGCCAGAGAAATAGCTCCGACAGTACCGCCTGTTGGAATCGCGATATTACCGGAAAAATCCACGAAAAATCTCGCTTTACACTGGTTAGTAAGTCCTCTTAGCGTAATAATTCCGCTTCCCTCTCTGTGCTGAATGCAGTTAGAGCCTTTAACTGCTGTGTTTGAAAATACTACGTTTCCATTTGCTGCTACGGTCTGAGCAGCTATATTTGTAAATTCTGCCATAATTTTTACCCCTTTCATATCACAAAAGGACAGGTCTCAGCCTGCCCCTCTGTGTAATACGGCAAAAGCCGACATTCGAATCAATCGAAAGATACTCTCGATATGAAGTTATTAGCAATTACATCCAGTATTGCATCCGCATCCGTAGAATGTATTCGGGTTAGGAACCTGATATGCCGGAATTGGTGCTGGATTAATCGCATTAATAAGCTGCTGTGTCTGTGAAGCCATTGCAGTTGTGAGAAGTGCACTCTGGCGATCCTGAGAAGCAGCGCGTCTGAGATCATTGTTTTCAGCCTGCAGGTTAGAAATCTTTTCATTGCAAAGATAGTCAAGAATGGCTCTTGTCCCTGCGTTCTGGCTGTCGATAATGTCTCTTGTGTTGCTGTTCATGGTGTTCTGCAATGCACAGGTGTTCTGTGCCATATTGTAGTTTACGCCCTGGATAGCTTCCCTGGTTTCACAACAGCAGTTCGCAAGCTGTGCCTGCAAAGCATTTGTATTCTGCATATTCGCTACAGTATCAGCATTGATTGCCTGCTGGATTCCGTAATAAATATAATTCTGAATGGCAAACGAAAGGCTGAAAACCAGCGCAATGATTAAGATCAGTATAACACCAAGGCTATTCAAAAGCCAGCGCTTTGTAATGCCTTTTACCACCATGCGGGTTCCCCTCCTCTCTCAAGCAATCGCCTTGCCTTACGCTTCCCACTTATAGCC
>ENA-OPAH01001141-OPAH01001141.1-human-gut-metagenome-genome-assembly--contig:-NODE-1141-length-18165-cov-10.599613_pt1 | contig 18165 bp, 16 predicted proteins | sample MGYA00241050_ERZ501416 | MGnify/ENA primary metagenome ERZ501416 (study PRJEB25962, sample SAMEA2042632) | human gut metagenome | biome: human gut; feature: human-associated habitat; material: faeces... | reverse complement strand
TGAAGTAGGAATGAAACATAGAAGTTTATAACTTTTTATAAGTTTTCAGTAACGGTGATGGCAGATTGCTGAAATGGATGAAGAATTATTATATAGGAGATGGTGTAAAAAATCCTACCAGAGTAAGAGCCAGGATCACTGCCGGGAAATTTGTGCCGGATATCTATATTATTACTTTGTCTGATAATCCCGGAAATATTTTAGAATTTTTTCCGGCAGGCATGCTTGTCCAACGAGGAGCCAGAGCCACCTGTCCTTTGATCGTTGGAATGGCCAGAGGAAAATCCGGTGCTATACAGATGGTACAGGATATGATCGAACAGGTTTATACCGAAACTGGAAATTTTAAAATAAAAGAATATCTGAAAAACAGGTGAACCAATGCTGCATATATTATGGCTGATAATAAAATGGATATTGATCCTTCTGGGAATTCTGATCGGGCTGATCTTTCTGATCCTGCTGCTTCTTTTATTCTGTCCGATCAGATACAGAGGGAAATTAAAAAAAGACCGTACGGATAGTCTTCGTGAAATACATGCTACCGGTGAAGTGAGCTGGCTGCTTCATATAATATCTGCACAGGTATTCTGGGAGCAGGGCGTTCTGAAAACAAAAATATGTTTTTTAGGGATTCCTTTGGAAAAATTTAAAAATATGTTTCGTAAAAAAAAGAAACCAAGAGCTCTTTCCAACTCCGGAAATCAAAATGCAAAAAAACAGACAGAGTCTTCCAGAAGCCATGAAAAGACATCAAAAAGCGAACAGCAGAACGATGCAGCAGAGTTACAAATGTCTGAGCCTCAGGAAGATACTGTTGAAGATATAAATGAAATTTCGGAAAAGGTAATAATGGAGCCGATATCGATTTCCGAAGAAATATCGGAAGATGAAAAGAAGCTTCGGACAAAGATTGCAGATTTAATTTCGAATATAGTGGGAAAAATAAAAATGACAGTTGGAAAGCTGTTCCGAATCGTACAGAATTTTCTTGGAATCCCCAAAAGGATTCTGAAAAAAATGCAAAGTCTTGCATTAACAATCCGGAATTTCTGTGATAAGATAAACTGGTGGAAAGAATTTTTAGACCATCCCCGAACCAAAGAGGCTCTTTCCTTTCTGTGGAAAAATGCAAAAAAACTGATTTATCATGTGCTTCCGACAAGGATCACCGGAAAAATCACATTTGGCAATGAAGATCCGGCAGTTACAGGTATGGTATTGGCTGTATTAGGAATGACGATTCCTTTTCATAAAAACAAGATCGAAGCAGCGCCCCTTTTTGATGATGAAAATGTTCTTGAGGGAGAGATCCTGTTAAAGGGAAGGATTTATGGAATTGTAGTTCTCAAAACAGCAGCAGAGCTTTATTTCAATAAAAATATAAAATACGTCATCCACCGATGGAGACATAAGGAGGTAAAACATGGAGAAAGAGAATAATTTCAAAGATACCGTGAATTCATTATTTAAAGGAATGGATGGCTTTGTATCGGCCAAAACAGTGGTTGGCGATGCCATTCATGTAGGTGATACCATTATCCTTCCTCTGGTCGATGTATCCTTCGGCGTGGGAGCCGGAGCTTTTGAAGGGGATAAGAAGAACAATGGCGGCGGAGGTCTTGCCGGAAAGATGTCTCCCTGTGCAGTACTTGTGATCCAGAATGGAAGCACCAAACTTGTAAACGTAAAAAATCAGGATGGCCTTACCAAGGTTCTGGATATGGTGCCGGATTTTGTGAACCGTTTTGCGCCAGGTGCAGGCAATGCTGAGGATACAGACGGGAAAGAAGAGTAGTATTCCATTTAGATTTCATGCATATACTGTAATAAAAAACAGGAAATGAGCAGACAGGAGTGGGAAAGCTAACTGGTTTTATGCTGTTTTTTATTGGTGTGGGCATGGTTCTTGGCATCCTTATTACAGAAAATTTTATTGTGATCGCAATGGCAGTCATATGTCTGCTATGCGGATATCATATGTTTTGCAGATAAGCGGGAAGTGTGCACCTGGCATACTTCCCGCTTGTAATTTATCTGTCTTAAAGATAAAAAAACAGCCCCCGCATTCTACGGGGGCATACGATATTACTTACGCTCTTTCAACTTTTCCGGATCTTAAACAAGAAGTACATACATACATTTTCTTTGCTCCGCCGGCAGTTGTTTTTACTCTGACGGATTTAACGTTAGATTTCCACATTTTGTTGGATCTTCTATGGGAATGACTCACATTGTTTCCGAAATGAGCTCCTTTATCGCAGATTGCACATTTAGCCATGAATAGCACCTCCTTTTATCAACAGTCACCATTTTAACAGATGAATTGCTCTTTTGCAAGCAAAAAAAGGAAATTTATCAAAAATTCTGCAAAGAGTTTTAAGGAAAGTATTCCATACCTCCGGGAACAGGGCGGATCATGGTGGAATTATGCGTTGTGTTCTTGCAAGAAAAGCAGTAGCACAGAAAAAGATAAGCCGGAGAGAAGAGCTGATCGAGGTGTAAGGACAGTGTAGTATAAGTACAATGAGTCAGAGATCACGGATAATATTGTGACTTCCGGCTTTTTTGCGTATTGTCGGAAGAATTATAAATGGTATAATGTTTGTAAATGAAATAAAAGAATGTCGCCTGTTATGCGACTTTCAAATGAAAAAAGTGTGTTATTCTGAGATCAAACAAGAGGCTAATAGAGTCAGGAGGGTAAGATTATGAGTAAAAAAGGATATAGCAGACCAGGGTTATTTGGATCCATAAATCATTATGATGCAAACGGAAAAAAAGTAGGCGAGAGCCGACCGGGATTCTTTGGTGGTATGAACGATTATGATGCAAATGGAAAGAAAATCGGACATAGTTCGCCTTCCTTTTTTGGTGGCATGAATCATTATGATAATAACGGGCACAAAATAGGTGAGAGTCGTCCAGGATTCTTTGGCGGTTTGAACCATTATGATGATAAGGGGCATAAGCGGGGGCATAGCAATCCAGGATTTTTAGGTGGATTCAATCATTACGATGATTAAGAATTATAAAAGGCGGTACAGATTATGGCAGATCAGAAGCTGATTGATGAGGTAGGAAAATACATAGATAAGTATTATGAGCCGGTAAAGGACGATATCAAAATGGATAAAGAAATGAAATCCATTTTTGATAAAATAACAAAATTCCGGAAGAAGAGAGCCGAAGAAAAGGTTTTGCAGGAAGAGCCGGTAAAAGAAAGCAGTTTGTCAGAAGATGCATTACCGGAAGAATTTGATGTTTCAACAATGCAGAAGACAAAAATACAAAAAGGTATGTCTTCTACGATGTCGGTAAACAGAAATATTGATAATCTGATGAATCAGCTGGAGGAAACATTTTCGCAGAGATTACTCCGAATGATCGATGAGCGTGGTATGACGGATTCAGAAGCATATACAAAGGCATATGTGGATCGTCGACATTTTTCAAAAATCCGGAAAGATGTCAATTATGTTCCAAATAAAAAAACGGTACTGGCTTTTACGATTGCCTTGGAATTATCCCTGGATGAAGCAAAGGATTTACTGGCAAGTGCCGGTTTCGCATTATCCAGAAGTTCCAAAACAGATATTATCGTGGCATATTTCTTGCAGAATAAGATTTATGATATGTTTGAAATCAATGATGTGCTGGATGCGTATGGACAACCAGTGTTTTAACAAAATATTTTGGTGCAATGTCACCTGACAGGCGACCAACCCAGTTGGTTCTGTAGATAAAATGTGATTAACAACAAATATCAGAGGAGGAAATCCCGCAAGGGGATACCATGATGGCTTGAAAACAAGCTAGTAAGGAGGAAATCACATGAATACAGAATTGACTGAGTTGGTTTTTATTTTGGACAGAAGTGGATCAATGGGTGGATTGGAAAGTGATACAATTGGCGGATTTAACGGCATGATCGCAAAGCAAAAGGCGCAGGGAAAGAAAGTAAATGTGACCACTATTTTATTTGATGATGAAGTAGATATCATTCATGACAGATTCCAGGTGGAGATCATTGAACCACTCACAGAGAAGGAGTACTTTGTACGTGGCTGTACCGCTTTATTAGATGCAGTTGGAACAGCGATTGAAAAAATGGAAAATGTACAGAAACATCTCCCAGAGGATCACAGGGCAGGAAAAATCATATTTGTTATTACTACAGATGGATTAGAAAATTCCAGTGAGCATTTCACACAGGAGCAGATTAGGAGAAAGATAGAAGCAAAGAAAGAGTGCGGATGGGAGTTCCTGTTTCTGGGTGCCAATATTGATGCAGGAAGAGAGGCTGAGAAGATAGGGATTGCCAGAAACAGATCTGTAACATATGAAAATGATTCCAAGGGCGTTGAATTAAATTTTAAAGCTGTAGGAAGAGCAATTTCAAAAGCTGTTGATAATGATGCAATGATGGATTTTATGGACGATCATTGGGCGGATGAGATTCAGGCATATAAAGAAGGAAAAAAATAGACTGGAAAAACTACTGGAAATGGTAGAGACGGAATTGAAAATGAAAAATTTGGAGGAAAAAGATTATGGCTATGACAACATGCCCAAATTGCGGCGAGCAAATATCAGATAAGGCGAAGAAATGTGTGCATTGTGGAACCGTGTTGGTCCCAGAAGAAAAGAAATACTGTCCGGACTGCGGAGCGGAACTGGAAGAAGGAATGGATATATGTCCGAAATGCGGTTGCCCAATAGAAAACATTATTGAGACAGAAAAAACTCCACAGCAGGTAGAAGTCACCGGTGTGAAGATAACCAAAAAATCAAAGAAAATAATTGTGATTGCAACGATAGCAGTTCTTGCTGCGGCAATCATCACAGCCATTGGAGTACAGACACATAAGAAGAATGTGGCAGCGAAGGCAGTGGCAGAGGCCCAGAAACAAAGCGAGAAATATGGGACAAATTTGAATATGGCAGCATATTCCATGCTTTCAGGAGCCAGTGATGCGGAAACTTGCGGTAATCTGATCAAGCAGGTATGGTACAACGCAATTTATAAAGAAAGTGATAGCACGACAAATAAATATACAAAACCGGATGGATACTTTGTATCTGACTTTAATGATGCCCTGCAAAATCTCTTTTCAGATAGCAGTTTCAGTGGACAAATAGCGGATATCAATAGCAATAAAGATACTGCAAACTCCCTGATGAAGAAATTAAAGAATCCACCAGAAGAGTATAAAGATGCTTATGAATCCCTTTCAAAGTTGTATGATGCCTATATATCACTGACCAATCTGGTTACGGATCCAACAGGAAGTCTGCAGACCTATTCCCAGAATTTCAATGATGCAGACAACGAGACACTGAACTGCTATAACGCACTGAAAATGTATTTGGAAGAATAGGATCAAATCTTATGTGCTATCATTAGAATTTTCAAATGAATCTTTCGCAAAGTCGAAGCTATCATTTGCACTTATTGTTGAAGAAAAATATACAGTATGATACAATAATAAAGATTGAGAGTATAAGGACGAAAAGAAATAATATACTTTTAAAATACAGGAAAACCATAAGTTTTGTATAATAAAGAGGGAATACATATGGCAGTATCATACAATGGATTGTGGAAGCTATTAATTGATAAAAATATGAAAAAAGTGGATATGATGAACCAGGTGGGAATCAGCAGCAGTACCGTGGCAAAAATGACCAATGGAGAGCTGGTTTCCATGAAGGTTCTGGAAAAGATCTGCGAGAAGTTAGATTGTGATTTCGGAGATATTGTCCATTATGAACGCAAGTCGCAAGGCGGCTGCGTTCATGAGCAAGTAGCGAAAGCGGATTGCGAATGTCCGCTGTGCCAGGAAACAAAGGATGGTGGACAATAATGGAATACAGTGCAGGACTTACATCAAAATTATTCTGGCTGCAAGAGTCCAGAAAAACAGCAGCTTATATTCTGGAAGGACTTAGCAAGACAGATATCCGCAAGATTGCCTGGGAGGAAAATATCTATCAGGTGAAGGCAGAATATCGAGCTTATGAGGTGTTGAATGGAACATACCGAAGGGTATCTGCCTTACCGGAAGCAGTATTACAGGCATTTATCACTTGTGATGTAGAAACCGCAAAGATTCTGAATCTGATTGCAATTCTGATGGACAGCAGATTATTTTTTGAGTTTTTACATGAAGTATACGACGAGAAGATTCGATTAGGTGAAAAAGAGATCACAGACAGGGATCTGAATGTCTTTTTTGCAGATAAGGCAATGCAGAGTGATGTGGTTGCCGGCTGGACAGATACTGCAGTACGGAAGTTAAAACAGTGCTTTACCAGAATGATGTTTGAGGCGGGATTACTGGAAAGCAGTGCAAAACCAAGAACAATCAAGTCAATTCATATTGATTACCGGACAGAAGAATTACTGACTGCAAATGGGCTTGGCGAATACTTGAAAGCAGTGAAGGGAGTCTAAGGATGGCAAGATTAAGTTTGGAAGAACGACTGAACCGGATTGAGGATAAGATTTCTGAAAAGTCTTTCCGTGAAAATAAAGGACTTGGAAATGAAGTCGGATATTATGTGTTTGATTACGATCCGAGAGCAGAGCTGGAAGTACGGAATCATATCGCATACTTAAAAGACAGAATCAACAATGGCAATAAAGATTTTAAAATCATAGAATTTGACCTGTTTCACACGATGATTCAGGTATTGGAGGAAGAAGGATATCTGGAAGCCTTCTTTGATCTGGAAAAAGACAATGGTTTTTTTGATATGGCAGACAGTCTGGTAGAGACATTGGGACTGGATGAAACGAACGAACTGAACCTGATTATCTCAAAGATTTTACAGGAGGATCTGACAGACAGCGTGATTTTCCTGACAGGAGTTGGAAAATGCCATCCGATCATTGCAAGCCATAATATTTTGAACAATTTACATCAGGTACTGGACAGTGTGCCGGTTGTGATGTTTTATCCTGGAGAATACAGTGGACAGGATCTGAAATTATTTGGAACGATGGATTCCAGAAATTATTACCGGGCATTCCGGCTTGTGTAAAACAAAGGAGAAGAAAAATGCAGATTAAAGAGATGTTTGAGAAACAGATTGACCGTGATATTAAGGGCGTAATCAAAGTTGGTCAGTCTGATGAAGAAAACGTATATCAGGAATTGGACGAATATGTAGTAACAAAAGAACTGTTAAAACATTTCCGTGATTTTTTCGATAACTATGAAAAAGGGATCAATAACAATACGGACAAGATGGGTGTCTGGATCTCTGGTTTCTTTGGAAGTGGTAAATCTCACTTCTTAAAGATTCTTTCTTATCTGTTAAAAAACAGTGTGGTAGAAGGAAAGAGAGCCATTGAGTACTTTACAGATGGAAAGAAAATCGATGATCCGATGCTGATTGCCAAGATGACCAATTCCGGAACCATTTCTTCTGATGTCATGCTCTTTAATATTGATTCCAAAGGATCTGCAAAGGTTGGATCAGGGAAAGAAGCTATCGTGGAAGTTTTCATGAAGGTATTCAATGAGATGCAGGGATACTGCGGATCAATTCCATATCTTGCAGAATTTGAACGCCAGCTGGACAACGAAGGCAGATTTGAAGAGTTCAAAGAGAAATTTGAAGAGATTGCGGGTGCACCGTGGGAGAAAAAGAGACAGGCCTTTGCAGTTATCCAGGATAAAATCGTAAAGACGATCGTGACTATGGATTTCATGAGTGAGGAGGCTGCCCGCAACTGGTGTAAGAATGCCAAGGGAAGTTATGACCTCAGTATTGAGAAGTTTGTATCTCTGGTCAAAGAGTATTGCGAGAAAAAAGGACCAAACCATCATGTAATCTTCCTTGTGGATGAGATCGGACAGTACATTGCTGACGACACTCAGTTAATGCTGAATCTGCAGACCATCGTAGAAGATCTGGGAACTGCCTGCAGAGGAAAAGCATGGGTCATCGTTACCAGCCAGGAAGATATTGATTCTATCACAAAGACAAAAGGCAATGACTTCTCCAAGATTCAGGGACGTTTTGATACCAGATTATCCCTGTCTGCATCCAATGTAGATGAAGTCATCCGGAAACGTATTCTGGAGAAAAATGAGATTGCAGAGTCTGCATTGAAGCTGTTATATGAGCAGAAAGAATCCATTATCAAGAATTTGATCACATTTACAGCAGATACAGCAGATAAGAAATTATATATAGACAAGACGGATTTTGCAGACTGTTATCCGTTTATTCCATACCAGTTCAACTTACTTGGACAGGTACTGACAGCGGTACGTACTCATGGAGCCAGTGGAAAGCATTTATCTGACCAGTCCCGTTCTATGCTGGCACTGTTCCAGGAATCTGCCATCCGGTTAAAAGACAGCCAGGAAGGTGTACTGGTACCATTTAGCTATTTCTATGATCCACTGCATAAATTCATTGATCATCAGCATAGCCAGGTCATTACCGATGCAGAGGACAATAGTAGACTGGACGAGTTCGATGTAGAATTGCTGAAAGTGCTGTTTATGATTAAATACGTCAAAGAGATCAAGGCAAACGTAGATAACTTGACCACACTGATGATCTCTAATATAGATGATGACCGTATTGAAATCCGTGGTAAAATCGAAGAATCCTTAAAGAAACTGATCCGAGAGACACTGGTACAGAAGAATGGAGAAATCTATATCTTCCTGACCAATGAAGAGCAGGAAATCAATAATGCCATCAATAACGAATCAGTAGAAATGGGGGAGATTATCGGAGAGGCTTCTACTGTAATCTTCGAGGAAATCTTTACTGATAAAAAATATCGTTACAGCAGCCGTTATTTATTCCCATTCAACCAGAAAGTAGATGATCGTTATTTTAAGGGAAATCAGTCCAATGATATCGGAGTATCCATCATCACACCATATGGGGAAGATTATCCGGATTCTGCCCTGCGTATGCTTTCCGCACAGGAACATAGTGTGATTGTAAAATTACCGAATGATAGTACCTTCCTGGATGAGATTACCGACTCCATTAAAATTTATAAGTTTTTGAATAAAAATGCTTCTGGTGCAAGAGGAAGTTTTGACAGCATCCGTCGTGCAAAAGAAGATGAACGTATTGAAAAGAAAGACCGTATCCGTATCTTTATTGAGGATGCACTGAAACATGCAGATATCTATGTGAACGGAGATAAAGCAAATATCTCAGCCAAAGAACCGGCAAGTCGTATCAATGAAGCACTTGGCAAGTTAGTAGCCATGCAGTATAACAAGCTGACCTATATGGAAACAGCTCCGGAGCTTTCTGATATTGCTGCCGTATTCAATGGCAACGATGGACAGCTCTCTTTCCTTGGAACCAGTGATACAACACCGAATAAATTAGCACTGGAAGAAGTGATTCAGGTCATCGGTCTTAACAATGCAAGGCATATGAAAACATCCCTAAAATCCCTGCAGGACAAATTCGGGGCAGCTCCGTATGGCTTTGATCCGAAAGACGTGCAGTGGCTGGTTGCCATGCTCTTTAAGATGGGAAGAGTATCCCTGACCTATAACAGTCAGAGTTTATCCATGTTGTCCAATACAAAAGATGAACTGGTACGTTACCTGACAAAACGTGAATTTGTTGAGAAACTGCTGATTGATATCAGGGAAAGAGCAACAGACGGACAGATCCGTTCCGTAAAAGAAGTATTGAAAGATTATTTTGGTTTTTCCGTATCCAGTGATGATGACGATACTATTATGAGAAACTTTAAGAATAAAGCACAGGATAAGCTGGAAACATTTGGTGAAATCATGATTGAATATCGTGTAAATCCGAAGCTGCCATGCAAATCCTTAATGGAACAGGCGAAGAAGAATCTGGAAGAACTTTTGGCTATCAAAGAGCCGGTAGAGTTCTTTAAAACAGTAGATAAAAAGCGAGATGATCTGTTAGACGATGCAGATGATACTGCACCGGTATTTGACTTCTTTAAAGGCGGTCAGAAAAAGATTTTTGAAAAAGCACTGGAACAGATCCAGATGTTTGAAAACAGTAAGACCTATGTCCGTGAACAGGAAATCATGGATAATGTTGCCCAGATGGAAGCTATTGTGACAGCAAAAAATCCATTTGGACAGATCCAGAAACTGCCAGATATGTCTGTGAAATTCGTACAGCAGTATGGAGCCTTACTGGAAAAAGAAGCAGAAGAGATGCGTCCGATCGTGGATGATGATCTGGAAAAAGTGTTACATACACTGGATGAGAAGGAGTTTGCATCCGTATTCAGGGACAAGTTTGTAAATGCCTTTGCAGAACTGAAACAGAAACTGGATACATCTCATGAGATTGCGGCGGTGAAGAATATCAGACTAGAAAGTGATACATTGAAGCTTCGCTGCATGGATGAGATCACAGAATACGAGGAGGCACATCGTCCGAAACCGGTACCGCCTGTAACTCCGGTAACACCACCAACAGGTGGAGGTCATACAGAGCCGCCGAAGCCGGTAACACCGCCAGTGCAGCCAAAGCCAAAGAAACGCAAGAATGTATCCATTAGTAACGTGGCAGGTGCGAGAACCTATTCGATCGAAAATGAGCAGGATATTGACAAGTTCCTGGCAGAGATGAAGCGAAAATTATTAAACGAGCTGGATGAGAATACGATTATTACATTAAGCTAATTATTCCAGTGGGAGGAAACAGTACATGAACAAGAATGCGATAAAGAAATTTGCCATAGAAGCAAGACAGAAGTTGATTCGTTCTGTTATAGATAAAGCTGGTATGATAGGGATTACTGAGAAATCATGCAGTGAACCAATTACAAAAGGAGTGGATTTTGAAGTCTATCTATCAACTTCTGGTAGAGAGGTCACACTGATTAGAGAACAATGTAATCAGAGAAAACAGTTGGAACTACAAATTAAATCTCGAGGCTTTGAAGCAGTAGTAGAAGAAGTAGCATATACTTGGTTTAATCGAATTTGTGCCATTAGATTTATGGAAGTGAATGATTATCTTCCAAATAGAGTTCGTGTACTTTCTTCCGAAAAAGATGGAAAGATGGAGCCGGATCTTGTGACACAGGCACCGGATGTTGATTTAGACCTGACTGTACGGGAAAAAGAAGAGATCATCAATTGGAAAATGAGTGGTACATCTGAAGATACAGATAAAATGTTCGGTAAATTGTTCCTGAAACAGTGTCATCAATTGCATGATATTCTGCCGGGATTGTTTGAAGCAGATTCTGATTATATGGAATTGCTGTTTGGCATTTCTTACACGAATAAAGATGATGTCATCTATATGCTGGTAAATCCAGAGACAGGCATTCCTGAAGCGGATTTTAATGTATCCACGCTGGATGAAGAAGGCAATCCAACTGGACAGGTGGAAATCATTGGATGGCTGTACCAGTATTACAATACAGAATTAAAAGATGATACCTTTGCAAAGCTGAAAAAGAATGTAAAGATTACAAAAGAGAGAATCCCAGCAGCAACTCAGTTATTTACACCAGACTGGATTGTTCGTTATATGGTTGAAAACTCTGTGGGAAGAATCTGGATCGAACATTTACGGGCAGTAGATCCAAGTACAGATGAAAAGGCAACCGCAGAAAGATTTGGATGGAAATATTATCTTCCGGAAGCAGAACAGGAAGAGTCCGTTAATATAAAACTGGCAGAAATTCGTACCACATACAAAGATCTGAAACCGACTGATATTACCTGTATTGATCCTTGTATGGGAAGTGGACATATCCTGATTGCTATGTTCGATGTACTGATGGATATCTATGAAAGTGCTGGATATGATAAGAGAGAAGCAGCATTTGAAATTGTAGAGCATAATATTCATGGACTGGATATTGACCAGAGAGCATATCAGTTGGCATATTTTGCGGTTATGATGAAAGGTAGAACGTATAATAGACGATTTTTATATGGGAAAAAGGTTGTCCCTCATGTATATCAAATTAAAGAAAGCGGCTATACAGATAAAAATGGAGAAGGAAAGTATTCATTTGATCAAGCAACATTAGATTATTTTATTGGGAAAAATGTGAAATTAAAAGAATCTATGGAAAACTTGATTTATCAAATGTTTGATGCATTAGAATATGGCTCTATTATAAAAATAGAAAACGTGAATTTTAAACTAATATTTGACAGACTTAATGAAGTTAAGGAAGAAATTTCATTATATAAAAATTCTGTTTTAGAAGGATTATATCCATTTATTTCGGTTGGTCATATGTTGGCAACACATTATGATGCTGTTGTGACAAATCCTCCATATATGGGTGCTTCAGGAATGGGAACAAAATTGTCTAAGTATGTGAAAGATAATTATCAAGATAGCAAAAGTGATTTGTTTGCAGTATTTATTGAAAAATGTAGTCAGATGGTAAAAAAGGATGCTTATCAGGCGATGATCACACAGCATGCGTGGATGTTTCTGTCAAGTTTTGAAAAACTGAGAAATAAAATACAGATGAGTGATATTGTGAATATGGCACATCTTGGCCCTAGAGCATTTGAAGAGATTGGCGGGGAAGTCGTACAGACAACAAGTTTTATATTTCGGAAAAGTCACATTAAAAGGTTTAAAGGAACGTATTGCAGATTGATAGAGCCGACTACACAGCAGGGAAAGGAAAAAATGTTTCTCAATGCTGAAAATAGATATTTTGCAGAACAGGATAATTTTTCTAAAATTCCTGGAAACTTGGTGGCATATTGGGCAAGTAAAACTTTAATTAAAGATTTTACAATAGGAAAAGTGTTAAAAGCGGAAGGCGATACACGACAAGGCATGGCTACTTCCGATAACAACCGTTTTTTGCGCCATTGGTTTGAAGTAGATATTAATAGAGTCGGAATTGGATGTGCTACAGCGGAGGAAGCAGCAAGTATAGCAAAAAAGTGGTATCCATATAATAAGGGCGGTGATTTCAGAAAATGGTATGGAAACGAAGAGTATGTTATAAATTATGAAAATGATGGGTACGAAGTGAAGCAATATGCAACATCATTATATAAAACAGCAACACGTACAATAAAAAGTGTTAGTGAATATTTTAAACCATGCTTGAGTTGGTCTAAGATCTCGAGTGGGAATATTGCTTTTAGATATTATCCTCAAGGATTTATATTTGATGTTGCTGGCTGTTGCATTTTTTATAAGAATAAGAATGTGATGTATTATCATTTTGGATATATCAATTCTTGTGTTGCTAAAAGTATCTTAAATATGATATCACCAACGTTAAATTATGAAGCAGGACATATTGCTTCTCTTCCGATAATAACTGAGAAAGATATGTTATCGCCTGTAAATGAATTGGTTGAAAAAAATATAATATTATCAAAAGCAGACTGGGATTCTTTTGATATTTCATGGGATTTCCAACATCATCCATTGTTGCGAAAAACACCAACCATTATTGAGGCTTTTAAGCAGTGGAAGAATGAATGCGATACTCGTTTTGAACAGCTAAGAACGAACGAAGAACAATTGAACCGTATTTTCATTGATATTTATGGATTACAAGATGAAATAACACCAGAAGTCGAAGATAAGGATATTACTGTTCGCAAAGCGGATTTATCCCGAGATATTCGTAGTTTTATGTCTTTTGCAGTTGGCTGTATGTTTGGACGTTATTCTTTAGATGAAGATGGGTTGATTTATGCTGGCGGAGAATGGAATAGTAACAAATATAAAACATTTATACCTGATGTGGATAACTGTATACCAATCACCGACGAAGAGTATTTCACCGATGATATTGTAGGTCTCTTCGTGGAATTTGTAAAAGCAGTTTACGGATCAGATACATTAGAAGAAAATCTTGATTTTATTGCAAATGCATTAGGCAACAAAGGTGATACTTCTAGAGAAGTTATCCGTAACTATTTCCAGAAAGATTTTTATGCAGATCATCTGAAAGTATATCAGAAACGCCCGATTTACTGGCTCTTCGACAGCGGAAAACAGAATGGATTCAAAGCATTGATTTACATGCACCGTTATGATGCGGATACAGTTGGACGTGTAAGAACTGATTATTTGCATCGAGCGCAGAAATATGTAGAGACAGCTATGGAGAGTGCTCAGTATACCATTAACAATGCATCATCAGCTTCAGAAAAATCGAAGGCGACAAAAGCAGTGACAAAGTATACTAAACAGCTTGCAGAAATGAAGATTTATGATGAAGCTATTGCTCATATTGCGAATAAGAGATTAGAAATTGATTTGGATGATGGCGTAAAAGTAAACTATGAGAAGTTCCAAGGTGTGGAAGTTGCACAGGAAGGTAAGAAAACATTAAAGGTAGATCTTCTGGCAAAAATGAAATAAGAAATGAAAAATATAGAACTATTTTGAAGAAAGGTGAGATAATGGAACTATTAGTAAGAACTATAGGACGAGATAAACAATATATGGCAGAAGGGATATTTTTAGATCAAGGATTTATTGTAAAAAAAGGTGGTAAGGTAGCAGAATTAAAAGCTGTAAAACAAGTTCCAGAATATGTGCGAAATATGCGTTGTGATAAATCTATTGTGAGTGATGATAAAGTTATATTACAAGATTGCACATTTACAAGTGCGTCTCATGCTGCGTTGTTTGTTACAGGCAATGTATCAAATGGATTGCGTGTATGGAAAACAGAAGATGGAAAATATTTAAGAGAAAGTGTAAAGAGTGACAAAAGTAAAGTATAAAGATTTTATAAATGACGTATAAAAATTTGTAATAGAACTACGATTGGAGAAAAAATGGATTTGTTGAATATACAAGAGCAATTAAATACAGAATTTGCAAAAGAGGATACCCGTATTATATTTTGGTTTGATGATAAAGGAGAATATGAAAACGAGGTGTCTGAACTACAGCTGGGCAGTGCAAAATTACATATTCTGGATGGAAGTAATTGGTTTTATTCAAAATGGTTATTGAACGAATCAGATACAGCAAGTAAGTATCTTGTATATGCACCATTTCCAAAACCAAGTGATGCAGAGAATCCATTGGCAGATATGTATTATTACTCGGTTCCGTACTACACGGACCGAGTATCCCAGATGTCTCAGGAGATTGGAATTGATAACCGATTTAAAGAACATCTGGCACAGTACAGCAACTTCTGGAAAAACAAGAATCGTATTGAGAGATTTAAAGAACTCGGCATAGACCATTTCAATGTGGAAACTATTGATATAGGTCTTATTGCCGTGCTTACAGATGTGAAGACTCCGAATTTTGAAGAAATTACAAGACAGTTATTATTAAACGATAGTGATGCATACATAAAAGCACTTGAGGATAACGGACTTTTAGAAAAGTTCTGGGAATTATGTGAGAAGTATTTTGGATATCAGTCTGAAAATCCGAATGTAGATGACCTGGCAGCATGTATGCTATTGACTTATGCGTCAGTAGCGTTGAAAGATACATTGCCAGCTGTTTTGAAATCTTATGTATTGAAAAAGAAGAATGATGTGGTCGTATTTGTCCGGAATCTGATGGACAATGTGCTTTATCAGGATGCATATGATGCATTATCAGCAAAAGTGGACAAGACGTTACGAGTAGTGAGCAGAATCAGAGACGAACTGAAAAAGGATGCGGACAAATCAAAAGATCAGTCTGTACAGCTTCTGGACATTGCAAATTGTGATGCGTTCAGAGAATTGGATAATATCTTAATTGATTGGGCATTGGATCAGTTGAATGATGAGATCCTGGATGCTCAGATTGATGGCATGAACCTTGCTCAGATCGCAGAGCAGCGAACAGCAAAGTCCTGTCATTTTGGACATGTATATAAAAACGAATATCAGGCAATCAAATATGTTTATCAGATGATGAAAGCTGTATCTGTTTTGGAAGTGACCAGTGATATCAAGGCTATAGTGGCAGAGTATCAGAATCAGACATATTTGATTGATTCTTATTATAGATGGTTTTACAGTGCTTATGACTGTATTGAAGATGCAGAGAGATTTTCAAAGGTGAGAGAGCGCATTGAGAATATGTATTCCTTTACGTATCTGCAGAAAGTGACACCGAAGTGGAATCAGGAACTGCCGGATAATCTAATGGCAGATACCGGATTAAAACGACAGGAAGACTTTTATCGGAACTACCTGAAGGCGTATGAAGGAAAGAACCGTGTTATCGTCATTATTTCTGATGCTTTTCGGTATGAATGTGCAAAAGAACTGATGGAACGATTGGAACTGGATGAAAAATGTACTCCGAAATTGGATTGTATGATAAGTAGTCTTCCTTCGGTAACATCAGTAGGAATGGCAAGTCTTTTACCGCACAATGAGCTGCAGGTAGATGAGAAATTGAATGTTACAGTAGACGGACAGAGTTGTGTGGATTTGGTATCTAGGAATAAGATATTAAAGAAACAGAATGAGAATAATATGGCATTGTCCTTTGATGAAGTTGTAAAAGCAATTAAAGAGAACGATAAGAAAGTACTACAGAATAAGAATATTATATATATTTATCACAATCAGGTGGATGCTCGTGGGGATAAGCCAGTCAGTGAAAATGAAGTATTTACAGCCTGTTCAGAAGCTATTGAGGAAATTCATAAGTTGATTAAGAAGTTAACTAGCTTTATATCAGCATCAAAATTCTTTATCACGGCGGATCATGGTTTCTTGTATAAGAGAGACAAGTTACATGAATTTGATAAAGTATCCTATGATCGAGAAATCTGTGCATATTCCAATAAGCGGTTCCTGCTTACTACTCAGAAGGTGAATGAACCGGGAATGAAATCCAGATTGATGGCATATCTGAACGATTTATATGTGACAACGCCGATTGGAGCAGATATTTTTAAAGTAGCCGGTGGCGGGCAGAACTATGTGCATGGCGGTTCTTCTCTTCAGGAGATGCTGATTCCAGTAATTGAGCTGACAACGAATACGAGAGCTGTGGCTTATGATTATGTAAATGTGATTTTGACTTCTGTGAACCGAAAAGTAACGAATCTGATTACTTACTTTGATTTTATTCAGACAGAGAAAGTGACCGATACTATGAAAGCGCGAAGTCTTGTGGCATATTTTATGACAGAAGATGGAGAAAAAATATCTTTTGACGTACCGATAGTTGCAAACAGTAGAGACGAAGCACCGGAGAAGAGAACATTCCATGAGAAGTTCACATTAAAGTCTAGAGAATATAAGTATGGTGATAAATATTATCTGGTGCTGGCAGATGCGAATGCAGAGAAGAATATTTTACAGCAATATGAGTTTATGATTGATATTGCATTTGTGGATGATTTTGGATTTTAAGTAAAGGAAGCATATGTAATGAAAAGCGGATATGTCAGAAAAAGAAATGATTATACAATGCTTCGTCCTGATGTTCCGGTAAAGAAGATGTACTGGGAATTTCATAAGGGTGATAATGATAATTTGCCTTCAGTTCCACATGGACATTCATTGGATGGAAAATATAAATTGGAAATTTGGAGTGGGAAAATTTACAATATACATTCAGGAAAATTGGAGTATATTGCCAAGAAAAAAGATATGAAAGCGCTTCAAAATTATCCAGGATTTATGGAATTTGTAAAAGAATGCCGTGAAGATTATATGGAACGAAATCCTGCTATTGTTTTGCCGAAGCTAGTAGTCACAAGTAGGAGAAGACGTTATTATCAGCGTATTAAAGAAAAAAGCGAAACAATTATTGTCGAAACAAGAGTGAACAAAGTTTAACAGAGCAAATATAAGCAAGGGTGACTTGATGAAAGATTCGGAAAAGCAAGAGCTTTATCAAAAAATAGGGACAAAAGTTATTCATAAAAAATACGGAAAAGGAAGAATTACAGGGAGCAGTAATGGAAAAATTAGCGTTTGCTTTGATTCCGGAAAAGAAGCTGTGTTTCAGGTAGATATGTGTGAAAAGTTAGGACTAATGAGTATTGTTGCCTCTGAAATAACTGGAGTTCTAAAGAATAGCCATGTTCGGAAAGACGAAGAGAACCATAAACCAATAGCATTACAATCAAATATACTGGTAAAAAAGATTACAGACGAATTAAGAAGTTATTATGGAAGTGAAAATAAGTAAACGCCAAATAGCAAGTACCGTGACATTTTCAGGCGGCTGCTTTGCAGCCAC
>ENA-OPAH01001107-OPAH01001107.1-human-gut-metagenome-genome-assembly--contig:-NODE-1107-length-18508-cov-2.607489_pt1 | contig 18508 bp, 16 predicted proteins | sample MGYA00241050_ERZ501416 | MGnify/ENA primary metagenome ERZ501416 (study PRJEB25962, sample SAMEA2042632) | human gut metagenome | biome: human gut; feature: human-associated habitat; material: faeces... | reverse complement strand
CGCCTATGGCAACAAGTTCCCCGACGACGACCTGTTCAAGCCGTACATGAAGTACATCAACGACCATAAGATCCCGGCCGTCATCCACCATACGCCCGGTCAGAACGTCTTCCAGATGTTCCAGGACTACACGCCGCTGCGCCGCGAGCTCGGCCGCATCACCGTCCAGGCCGTCGCCGTCGGCCGCGAGCTCTATTCGGGCATGTTCGACGAGTTCCCCGATCTGAAGTTCGTCCACACCATGTTCGGCGGCAACTGGTTCGCCTTGCAGAACCTGCTCGCCCCGCACGTCTCGGTGAAGAAGAAGGAGGCCATGAACCGCTTGGCCACCAACATCAGCCGCGAGGACTATTTCCGCTACCTGAAGAACAACATCTACTTCGACTCGACCCATCCCATGAGCTGGTCGAAGGAGGAGCTGGAGTGCGCAGTGCAGGTTTGCGGTGCCGACCACATCCTGCTCGGTTCCTCGTTCCCCGTGTTCTACGAGTGGATGGCCCGCTCCGTGGGTGCCATCAACGCGCTGGACATCGACGAAGAGGATCGCAAGCTCATCCTCGGCGGCAACGCCGCGCGTCTGTTCAACCTGTAAGCGATAGCGCATCGATCCCAAGGAGGGAAAGAAAATGAGCAATCCCAACGCAGTCGCCGCAGCAGATGCCCCGATGAAGACCCCCGGCTATGCCTGGCCGTGCCTCATCGTGTCCCTGCTGTGCGCCGTGAGCATCGTGTTCGCCTGGCAATGGCTGCCCGGCGTGACCTTCCCGGTGTTCTCCGGCTGGGAGGCGGGCATCAACCCGACCTTCCAGGCTCCCATGATGGCCAACGTCATGGGCCTCGTGCCCATCGGCGCCCTCATCATGGCGTTTCCGACGTCCATCCTGGTGCGCAAATGGGGCCCCAAGATGGCAACGTGCACGGGCATGATCCTGGCGATCATCGGCCAGGTCATCTGCTCGGTTTTCGCCGCCACTGACTTCATGGTGTTCCTCGCCGGCCGTTTCATCCTCGGTCTGGGCCTGTCGACCACCGTCGTCGCCGGCCCGACCTGCGTGTCGGTCTGGTTCCCGCACGGCACCCGCGGTCGCGCCATGGCAATCTGGTCCACCTGGGCTCCCATCGGCATCTTCACCATCAACGCCATCAGCTCGAGCGTGCTCGGCGCCGTCGGTGGTGACATGACGATGTTCCTGTGGATCTGGGCCATCGTCATGGTCGTCATCCTCGTGCTGTTCTTCCTCGTGTTCCGCGAGCCGAGGGGTGACGAGGTGTCCGAGGTCAGCCCCGAGCGCAAGAGCTTCCGCGAGGTCCTGCCCCTGTTCAAGAGTCGCCAGCTGTGGTGCCTCATCGTCATGTTCGCGATCTTCAACTACATGAACTATGCCTTCAGCCAGTACCTCAAGACGTGGCTGCAGCTCTCCACCAATGCCGGCGGCATGGGTTGGGACGTCGGCATGGCCGGCATCCTCGGTGGCCTCATCTGCGCATGCGGCGCGTTGGCCCCGCTCGGTGGCTTCATCCTGGACAAGACCCCCAAGCACCTGAAATACATCTGCGTCATCGCGGGCATCACGTCGCTGACCATCTGCTGCGCGCTTGCGTTCCATAACAGCGTCCCGATGTTCATCGCCTACGTGCTGTTCTTCTGCATCGGCAACATGTTCCTGAACGGCTGCTGCCGGCCCATGGTCCCCACCTACGTGTTCAAGGGTGGCGCCACCGCCGTTGGTCTGGGCCTCTCGTTCCTGACCATCGGCCAGTACATCGGCCAGATCCCGACGAGCTACGTCATGCACAACTTCGTCGATTCCATGGCGTTTGGCATGACCGATCCGATGCTGGCGTTCTGGGCGCTCGTGCCCGTCGGCGTCATCGGCATCCTGTTCAGCCTCGGCATGAAGCCGAGCAAGCCCAAGGGCGGCGAGGGTGCCGGCAAACCGCAAGGTGCCCCCGAGGGCAAGTAGGCACCGGGCTTGGTTGCGAGGGCGCCATCCAAAGCCGATGGCGCCCTTACAAAAAAGGGTACGTACGGATACGAATGTAGAGAGAGGATCCACCATCATGAAGAATTCTATGAAGAAGCTCGTCACCATCCTCCTGGCAGCGTGCGTTGGTTGCCTGTGCTTTGCCGGCATCGTGGGTTGTTCCTCGGATAACTCCGCCAGCAACTCGAGCAGCGCGTCCGCCTCGAAGTCCGACCCGACCAAGGCCGAGGGCGACGCTCGCTACTATGCGGGCGAGTGGGTTTCCAAGTCCGAGATCGTTCCCGGTCAGGGCGAGGTCGCTACCGAGCAGTACAAGATCATCATGAATGCCGACGGTACGTTTGACGTGCAGGACAACGGCACCTCCATCCTTACCGGAACGTGGGAGGCCCAGTCCGCGACGGCTGGTACCGCCAAGACCTCTGACGGACAGGAAGTCCGTCTCGAGATCGCCGGCGGTCGAAGCTCATCTTCGACGGCAGCCAATCGGGTGTGAAGAAGATCATCTGCGTGCGCTAGCCCGCGAAGATCGACATCTATCCCATCGCCCGCAGAGGATTCGTACCCTTCCTCTGCGGGCATTCCCATTGTGTGGGTACCAAAACGGCAGGCGAGGGACCGGAGGTGACGTCATGGGACTCTTCATGAAGGAATGCGCGGTTTGCGGACGCGAGAGCCTTGGAATCAACTGCGCCCCGCTTGCCGACGGCAGGTTTCTGTGCGCCGCATGCGACCGCACCGTGCGCCGGTACGTGAAGGAGAGCACCGGGCGCACGTTCGCGCCTCCCGCCCGGATGTTCGACCTCGCCACGCTCGAGGCCATCGTCGCCGGGGAAAGGCCGCCTCTCGAGCTGCCCGGCGATGACCGTGTCGATGATGCCTTCGTCGCCACCGGCGCCGTGGGCACCTTTGCCCGTTACAACGACCGCACGCGCGAGCTTCTCATCTGTCCCATCCGCGACGTCACCGGCATGGAGGTACGCGAGGTAGGAGAGGTGCTCTCCTATGACGGCATCGACTCGATCGAGATTCTCGATGATGGAAACCCCGTACCGTCCGATGCGAGGGGCCATAGCTCGAGCCTCGTTCTCAGAATCCACCTGAAAGACGGTGCACAACGTGACATCCGCGCCCTTTCCACAGCGCAAAGCCGCAAGGGCTTTGCCTATAACCATACGCTTGAACAGCTTCGCTTCCTGATGAGTCACCTCGACGAGGTACGTTCCTAACCCGATTGGAGTTACCCATGGCTGTCCGCACGGTCAATGACGTCAAGCTCAACGTGAAACCCATCTTCTTCTGCATGGAGCACAAGTACTACTACGAGGGACCTTGTCGCATGGCAAGCGGCCAGGCACTCGAGCCCGGCTTCGATGCAATGGTCAACGGCAAGATCTACGACGGCTTCGAGAAGGCTATCCAATTCAACCTGAAAAATGACGAGCGTTTCGACGTCCTCGACCCCGTCATCGTGAAGTCCACGGACGACTGGGACATCAAGGAGGAGTGGTTCGACGAGATGCTCGCCGACGATAACGTGGCGGACTTCTATCTCGTCAGCACTGCCTTTGGCTCCAACACCATCGTCGAGGAATTCGCGTTGCGCACGAGCAAGCCCATCGCGGCCAACCCCTTCAAGATGTTCGGCCAGCTCTTCTTCGCGTCCTCGGTACGCCGCGGAGCCGATATCGTCTTCGCGCTCGACTGGGACGAGCTCAAGCGCAAGATGCTCGACATACGCGCCGAGAAGGCCGTGCGCACCGCCAACATCCTCCTTGCCCCGCGCTTTGACGGCACCAAGGCCATGGTCGGCGGTACCGACAGCTTCGACAGCCTCGCCAGGGTGCGTGACGAGATCGGCACGAACTTCCGCTTCGTCAACATCCACGAGCTCATGGACATGATGGAACCGTTGCCCGAAGGCGGAAACCACACCACCCCCGGGCGTATCACACAAAACCTTACCGATGAGGACGTGGCCTGGTGCGAAGCCGAGGCTGACAAGCTCATTGGCGGTGCCTCCATGTGCCAGGTTGAGCGCCAATACGTCATAAACTCGCTCAAGGCATACAAGGTCGTCGACAAGCTCATGGACTACTACGATTGCTCCGGGTTTTCCGCACCGTGTCCCGACAGCTGCTCCACGCGGCGGCTCAACGAGCAGCAGTTCACGTTTTGCCTCACGCATTCGCTCAACCTCGAGCGCGGCGTTGCCTCGGCGTGTGAGTACGACGTGACGACGGCGCTGTGCATGCTGCTCGAGATGGCGATTTCGGGCAAGGCGGCGTACATGGGTAACACGCTTCCCGTGCCCAAGCGCCCAGACGGAACGCTCAACTGGGCCGATCCCAAGTATGAGGTACCCATCGATGGGTCGACCGATAACCTCTACGTCACGTCCCACTCCACGCCCACGCGATGCTTCCATGGGCTGGGCTGCCATGACGAGTACGGCCTTCGCCACTTCGCCCTCGATGCCGGTTTCGGGGCCGTCGAGCGCCATGACTTCGATGCCGACAAGGGACAGGTCATCACGATGTGTCGCATCTCGTCCGACCTCACTCAGATGTTCGTCGGCCGCGGAGAGATCGTGGCGGGGCTCGGCTACGATACCGACAACTGCAACAACGGTTTCGTGTTCCGCGTAGCGGACGAACGTGACTTCTTCGAGAAGCAAGTGACCTTCGGCCTGCACCTGCCACTCGTCTACGGCGATTACGTCGAGGACCTCGTGTTCATCGCCAAGCGGCTCGGCCTCGAGCCCGTCATCGCCTAGGGTTCCATGAACGACGAGGTTTTGCAGGCGCTTCTGGAGTCGAAGCGTGCGGCCGCCGCGGTTGCGCGGGAATGCGTGGACGCGGCGGCGGCAGGTGCGCTCGAAAGAGAACGACTCGCGGAATCGCTGAGAAGCTACATTCTCGCGAAGTACCGCATCACCGAAGAAGATTGCGCGAGTGATTCCATGGACGAGCTCTCCCGTGCGTCCATGGACAAGCTCGCGGTCCTTGGTGCGGATGCTTACGAGGGCGATACGGCCTCCAATTGCGATGGTGCCGATAGTGCCGCCGTCAAGCACGCGTTTCTCATGATGGCCATCCAGAAGGATTTTGGCGTGGCCTTCGACGGGTTCGCCGCGGGGCGTGCGAAGACGGTCGGTGATGTCGCCGATCTCGTCTTCGCGGGGTTGACCGGACGAGACGACCGGGCCGCGTAGCCCCGTTCGATGCAGGCTAGAGGATTTGATGAGCGAGGTCGAGGAACGTGAGGAGCGCTTTTTGGATGCGCTCGAGCAATTGGACGACAACGTGTTGCAACACGAGTACATCCTGTCGTTCGCATCATGCCTCGACATGCTCGCACCCGAGGAATGCACGGACGAGAACGCCCTCACGGGTTGCACGGCCGACGCCTGGCTCGAACTTCGGGAGGATGACGCGGGTGGCATCGCGATGCGCGGGGCGAGTGACGCGCTCATCGTACGTGGGCTTCTTGGTGCGGTGAGCGAGATGATAGCGGGGGTGCCGGCAGCTGATATCGCCCGATGGCATCCGCGCCTCGTTCGCGAGACGCGCGTCGGGCGTCAATTGCTCGCGCAGCGGCGCCGAGGACTCGCCTCGTTTGCGGAGCGTATCACCGATTTCGCGGCGAGTCTCCTGTAGAAAACGCTTTGACCTTGTGATTCAGGAAACTCATACCAATAGGCTGAGAGGCGTTTTCAGTCATATGAGCCTAAGGCACCTCCTCTTGTTCCCCTAGGTTGTAGACGGACGCAGAAAAGGAGATGCGCCCGCGAACCGTGGCCCACGCTCATTGGCGCCCGGTACAGAGAGGGGGAGGGGCGCGCGCATCATGCGCCGATGGTGCCACAGCCATCGAATTAGGAGGAGACCATGTCAGAGTCAACCTCGAAGCTCGACGTGAACGAGGTCGTGAAAGACCAGACCGAGTTCATGTCCTCCGAACTTCCCACCCCGCGCTATGCGTGGGTGGCCCTTTTCGCAACCTGGCTCATTTCCATCGCCATTCCCATGGCGTGGTTTGCCTTGCCGGGCGTTGCGAGCCGCCTCATCCCCTGGATGGTGGCGAGTTGGGTCATCCCCGGACAGATGACCCTCGATCCGGGTGCGGCCTTCGGCTTTCTCATGAACGCCATTGCCTGGACGGCGATCATCGTCGCCATCCCCACGGGCTGGATCATCCGTCGCATCGGACCCAAGCCGACGCTCATCATCTCCGGAATCATCACGGCTGTCGGCATGGCCGGCGTCGCCCTGTTCTTCAACGTGAGCTACGAGACGTTCCTCGCGTTTCGCGTCATCACCGGCATAGGCGTCGGCATGTGCTCGGTCACCGGTCCCACGGCGGTCTCGCTGTGGTTCTCGAACAAGCACCGCTTCATGGCGGTCGCCATCTGGTCCACGTGGGTGCCGGTTGGCATGCTGTTCATCAACAACGTGTCGCCTGCGCTGACCTCATCCATGGCAGGCGTCGACGATCTTGCCGGATTCTTGATGAACCCGGCGAACATGGCCGTTGCCACGAGTCAGTTCCAGACGGTATGGTGGCTCATCACCGCCATCATCGTCGTCGCGCTCATCGTGTTCATCGTGTTGTATCGCCTGCCCTCCATCGAGAAGGGCGAGGTATCCGAGATTTCCATTGAGCGCCTCGACTACAAGAGCGCCTTCCCGTTCCTCAAGAACCGCCAGTTCGTGGGCCTGCTCATCGCCTGGATGCTTTTCGAGTTCGTGAACTTCGCGTTCACCACCTATGACGAGGCCTTCCTCACCGCCCAGTTCCCCGAGATGTGGGTCGGTCAGGAATGGCTGCCCGCGTTCCTCATGACCTGCGGAAACGCCTGTGGCATTCTCGCGCCCATCGGCGGGTGGATTTCGGACAAGCTGCCGTGGACCAAGAAGTGGATCATCATCTTCGTGGGCTGCTTCTGCCTGCTTTTGGCCGTCGTCTTTGGCTGGAAGGTCGGTGCCTTCTACTTCTTCGGTTTCTACCTGCTGTTCCACATCGTGGGTAATGTCCTGCTCGTGGGCTCCGTGCGTCCCATGGTTCCGTTCCTCGTGGGTCGAGGTGGCCAGACGGCCGTCGCCGTCGGCCTGTCCATCCTCACCGTCTTCCAGTTTGGCGGCGAGTGCCTCGAGACCTTCGTGTCCTATGCCATCGGCGCGTTCGCCTCGATGGATGCTTCCGCGATAGGCCATGTTGCCGTGCCGCCCGAGGCCTTCCAGATGACCACATGGGCCGTCATGCTGCCCATCATCGTCATCGGCACGGCGTTCGCGTTGCTCACGCGGCCGTCCAAGGCCGAGCGCGAGGCGGCGAAATCGCCTGCCTCCGCACCCGATTGGCAGCCCGGCGAAATCGACGTGCCCGTTGACGACACCGAGGTCGCCGAAGTGCCTGTCCAGGTTGACGAGGTCATCGTGGAAGAGGAAGTCGATGAGGACGATGCGCCGGCATCGCGGTCATAGCGTCACCACCTTCATCTGATTTCGCGTTTCGAGGGGCCGTCCGGTTTGGACGGCCCCTTTGCCTACGCGCGTCCGATGGGGCTATAATCCTGCTTAGAGGGGGCTACGCTTGGCTACCGCTTCATGTGGGCTTGCCCGCATACTACGGCGGAAGCATTGCAATGGGCACCACGCAAATCAAGCGCGCAGGGGATGAAAAAAATGAAGAGCGCCAAGAGAGCGGATGAGATATCCGCCGTCGAGTTGTTGGGCCTTATGGGATTTGCCTTCCTTTTGGCCTGGATGTTCGTTTCCTTTTTCTGGCTGTTCCGGGATTTTCCACCCGAGGTGCCCCTTGCGACGCGCGACTTGAGCCAGTTGGCAATCTTTGCCGGCATGCCCGTGGGCTACGTGCTCATGCACCTGCTCGGGCGCATGCCGCGCTTCAACCTGTTTTCGACCATCACCACGGGCGTCGAGCTGGTATGCGGCCTGTCGCTTCCCATCGTCGCCTTCGCCATCTATCAGAACGTTCACGTGCCCCTGCCGGTGGTGTGCGTCACCAACTTTCTGGGAGGCGCCACTTCGGCTCTGCTCACGGTGTCATGGCTCGACGTGCTGAGCCGTCTGCGTACCACCTCATACGGTCGTTTCACCGGTCTTGCCTTCGTGGGCGGCTCCCTGCTGTTTGCCCTGGCGACGCTTGCACCCGATGCCATGCAGCCTGTCTTCTCGTTCGCCTACCTGTTGTTCAGCATCTGCCTGCTCATCTTCGCGACCCAAAACGCCGACGGCAACGACGAGCGCGCGCCGCTCGAGTCGACGGAGGACGCGACCTGGCGATTCACCAAGGAGATCGAACCGTCGTTCTTCGTGTTCGGCATCGTCTTCGCTCTCAACTTCGTGTTCCTGTTCAACAACGGCACCGAGGCCCTATTGCCGGGGTTGCTCGCCGTCATCCCCGGTGCCTTGCTCGTCGCGCTCATGGCCATCTGCGGAAAGCAGGTCGACATCACGGTCGTACAACGATGGCTTCTGGTGATCACCGTGCTCAGCTGCCTGCTCCTGCCCTTCTCGGACGGGGTTCTGCAGTTGGGATGCGCATGTCTGGTGGTGGCCGCGTGGGCTGCCTTCAAGACGACCAATTACGCGTTTGTCGTACGTAAGAGCACGCTCACGCGTAGCACGCCACTGTTCAGGCAGGCACCCATGCGCCTGTTCGTCTCGTCGTTGGGGTTTGCGGTCGGCTGGGGCATCGCTGCGGTGATCACGAACGTCTCGGGTGCGCATTCCGAGCCCTTCACGGTCGTTCGCCTTGCCATGTCGTCATGGCGTTCTTTCCCATTGGCCGGCATCACCTTGCAGATGGCACCTCGCGTGACGAGGGTGCCCTGAACGCGGACAAGGTCGTCGTCCAGATGGACGAAAGCGAACTGTTCGAGGAGCGTTGCCAGGCGATCGTGAAGCTCTACCAGCTTTCCCCGCGCGAGGCGGACATCCTCGCGTACCTTGCCAAGGGACGTAACGCCGCATGGATTCAGGAGGAGCTGACGATCTCTCCCCATACGGTCAAGAGCCACATCTACAACATCTACCGCAAGCTCGACATCCATTCCCAGCAAAAGCTCATGAGCTTCGTCGAGGAGTTTCCCCTCGACCTCTAATCGGGCCCGGAATGAGACAGTTGCTCAGGGACGCTGTCTCATTTGGAAATGAGACAGCGTCCCTGAGCAACTGTCTCATTCCCCCGGTCAGCGTCTCATACCAGCATAATGAATTCCCAATTGCATACTCGTTTGACGATATGCGATTCCCCGCACGTGGTTTCCTGTCTGCAACCCGATGGGGGAGTGCGGCGTTTGCGAGGAAGACACTCCGGCCCATGATGCGCGCCATGGCGGGCATCGCCTCCCCGACGGAACGGATGACGCGGTAGGGAAGCCGCGGATCTAGAAAGCGAGAGGAGAGGCTATGGAAGAATTCGAGACGGACAGCAAGGCCGCTGCCCAGCGCGAGGATTCGGAATGGCACTTCAGCGGCGCGGGCGAGCCAAATGACGCCGACCGCAAGCAGGAGGCGATTCTCGAGAAGGATCGCGATGACATCGGCACCACGAAGGAGGAGAACCAGTTCAACTTCGGCGCCGGCGAGCGTCCGGAGATGCAGGACTGGAAGCATCCCGGTGAGTGGCAGTACATGGAGGACGGCATGCTCGTGACGCGTACCTCCGTGTGGTCGGCACCCGGTTGCCACGAGGGATGCGGCGTCCTCGTGTACTCCGATCCCGAGACCGGTCGTTTCATCAAGTGCGAGGGCGACCCGGACGATCCGTATAACCGCGGCGCGCTGTGTCCGCGCTGCCTGGCCTTCAAGCAGGTCGAGTTCCATCCGGATCGCATCCTGTACCCCATGAAGCGCGCCGGCGAACGTGGCGAGAACAAGTGGGAGCGCATCAGCTGGGACGAGGCCCTCGAGACGTGCTACAAGGAGTTCCGTCGCATCTCCATGACCTAGGGCGGCGACTCCATCCACTGTCTGCGCGGTACGGCTCGCGATAACCAGTGGCAGGTCGGACGTATGGCCAATACCATGGGAAGCCCCAACGAGTACGGTTTCCTCTCCGGTACCGCATGCTATCTGCCACGTCTTTCGCTCATGATCATGACCTACGGCGGCATGCTCATCGCCGACTTCAGCCAGTTCTCGGCATTGCGCTACGATGATCCCGAATGGGTCTGCCCGGAGTGCACCATCGTCTGGGGCTGCAACCCGACCATCTCGAATCCCGACTTCTTCATGGGCCATTGGGTGACCGATGCCATGAAGATGGGCTGCAAGCTCATCTCGGTCGAGCCGCGTGTCACCTGGCTCGCCGCGCATGCCGACGTGCATCTGCAGCTGCGTCCGGGCACCGACACCGCGCTTGCGCTCGGCATGATCAAGGTCATCATCGACGAGGACCTCTACGACCATGACTTCGTCGATCGCTGGACCTATGGTTTCGACGAGTTGGCGGAGCGCGCCCGCGAGCTGTCGCTCGACGAGGTCGAGAAGATGACCTGGGTTCCCAAGGAGAAGATCGTCGAGGCCGCGCGCCTGTTCGCGAACTCGCATCCCGCCAACGTCGTCTGGGGCCTGGCCGTCGACATGCAGTCGCAGGGCACGCCGTGCGCTGCCGCCATCGCCGCGCTCTGGACCATCACCGGCAACCTCGATGTGCCCGGCGGCATGTGCTACACCGCCGCCCCCATGGGCGTCGACCAGCCCTCCGCGGGCGCGTGGGGCATCTACGACCTCATCGACGAGGAGACGCAGAAGAAGCGCGTCGGCTGGAAAGAGTACCCGATGTATCGCTACGGCCTTACCCAGGCCATGCCCGACATGTGCCTCGAGGTGTGCGAGGAAGGCGGCGTGAAGGGCGTCTGGATCCAGACCTCCAACGGCATCGCCTGCATGAGCTGCGAGACCGAGCGCTGGTACAAGGCCATGAAGAAGCCCGAGTTCATCGCCGCCTGCGATGTCTTCATGACGCCGATGATCCAGAGCTGCGCCGACATCGTCCTTCCCGTCCAGACCTGGGCCGAGAAGCATTCCGTCCGCGCGCACTACTACTTCCTGTCCGCCATTACCGGTGGCTGCGCCGCCGAGGGCGAGGCGCTCTCCGACTGCGAGATCAATCGTCGCCTGGCCCAGTACTTCGACAACGATGACGAGTTCAACAAGGCCATCAACCGCCCCGAGGGCAAGCAGCACACTTGGCCGTGGGAGACGGAGGACGAGGTCTACGACGAGATCGTCAAGCCTTCCGGCTTCACCTTCCACGAGCTCATGGAGCAGGGCCCGGTCTACCAGAAGTACATCTACAAGAAGTACGAGAAGGGTCTCATGCGCCCCGACGGCATGCCCGGCTTCAACACGCCGACTGGCCGTATCGAGTTCTATTCGACGCTGTTCCAGGCCTATGGCTACGATCCGCTGCCCTACATCGAGGAGCCCGGCATCGGTCCCGTCTCGACGCCCGACCTGTACGAGGAGTATCCGCTCATCATGATCACGGGTGCACGTACCACCTCGTTCTTCCATTCGGAGCATCGCCAGATTCCGTATCTGCGCCAGCTCACGCCCGACCCGTGGGTGCAGATTAATCCCAAGACCGCAGCCGAGCACAACATCTCGGAAGGCGACTGGGTGTGGATCGAGAACCATCGTGGTCGTTGCCGCCAGCGCGCGCGTGTTACCTACGAGGTTTCCGAGAAGGAGATCGCGGCGCAGCATGGCTGGTGGTTCCCCGAGCAGGATGGTGCCGAGCCTAACCTCTATGGTTTCCGCCAGTCCAACATTAACCAGCTGCTTGCCAACAAGCCCGGTCGCACCGGTTTTGGCGCCGACCTGAAGTGCACGCTGTGCAAGATCTATCGTTGCAGTGAGGAGGACCTGTAATGTCTAGGAACGGAATACTCGTCGATTACCAGTACTGCACCGGTTGCTATTCCTGCGAGGTTGCCTGCCAGGCCGAGCACGAGCTGCCGCTCGAGCAGTGGGGCGTCAAGGTCATGCAGAACGGGCCGTGGCCCATCCGCGAGGCCGACGGCACGCCGACCGACCGCTTCGTCTACGACTTCATCCCGTCGTTCACGCGGATCTGCGACCTGTGCGCCGCCCGCCAGGCCAAGGGAAAGCTTCCGAGCTGTGTGTTCCATTGCCAGGCGAAGTGCATGGAGTTCGGTCCCGTCGACGAGCTCGTGAAGAAGCTCGACGAAAAGCCCGAGCAGTACCTCTGGGTACCTGCCTGCTCCAAGTAGTCGTCAGGGGGGGGGGTCGCATCTTTTGCGGCCCCCTTTCGATTGTCCTATAAGCGAGGTCTTCCATGAACGTGCAGCAACTCAAATCCCAGATCGACGCGGCTCCGCTGGCCGACAGGGCGACGCTCGACAAGCTCTACCTGTACATGACGGTCGCCGACCTCATCAAGCCCGAGTACGCCGACATGCTCGCGCAAGCCGAGAGCTACCAGGGCTTTCTCAATGCCGTCTTCATGGACGAATCGCGCAAGCACACGCTCGAGTGGGCCGAAATCGCCAAGCTCAAGCGCCGCAACTGGCTTTCCTTTTTCGAACCCGACATACTCGTCCAGAACCTCCGCATGAAAACCGACGGGCTTCCCATCCAGATGGGAAGCGGCGTCGTGCTCGCCCCGACGGGCAGTCGCGACAACATCGCCAACCTCTACGTCTTCAAGAACGGCGCGTTCAACCGCCAGGCCGCCGAGTTCGTGACCTCGATTGCCGGCACCTTCACGATTGCCGATTGGGAGTTCTTCGGAATCTACGGTCTCTACAAGTACCGGGGAAGCGTCATCCTCGAGGAATGGGAGCTCGAGGCACCACCGCATCGCGTGTGACGGGGATTCCCGTTTGGGCACGGACGTGTCCGCAGGCAGATGACAAACGGGTAGCAAGTCTGCCCTCTCCACAGCATCTCTATCTCCTCGCGTACAATGTCCTGAACGTCGGGTGTCCTCATGCGCCCGTCAAATCGGACTGGATAGGACATGACGCAGGACATGAACCGGCACTTCTCCATGAGTGCCCTTTTGAAATACACGTTCCCGACCATCTGCATGATGATCTTCACCTCGCTCTACGAGGTGGTGGACGGTTTCTTCGTCTCGAACTTCGTCGGCAAGACAGCACTCGCGGCCGTGAACCTCGCCTGGCCCGTCGTCATGATCCTCGCGACGATCGGCCTCATGACGGGCACGGGTGGCAGCGCCCTGGTTGCCAAGACCCGCGGTGAGGGCGACGACGAGCGCGCTAACCGCTACTTCAGCATGCTCGTCATCTTCACGATAGGCTTCGCGATCATTCTCGCCGTCCTGGGACAGTGGCTGATCGAACCTCTCATCGCGGCCTTCGGGGCACAAGGGGAGCTCCTTGACGAAAGCGTCATCTACGGGCGGTGGACGCTGCTCGCCCTGCCGTTTTTCGCGCTGCAATTCGCCTTCCAGACGTTTTTCTCCACGGCGGGCAAGCCCAATTACGGCTTCTTCGTCATCGTCGCCGCCGGTGTCGTGAACGTCGTGCTCGATTGGCTGTTCATCTGCGTCTTTGGCTGGGGTATCGCCGGAGGCGCCATCGCCACGGCACTGGGCCAGGTCGTGGGTGGGCTTGTTCCCCTCATCTACTTCCTGCGCAAGCACAACTCGAGTTTGTTGCGCCTGGTCAGGACGCGCCTGGAGTGGCGTCCCATTGGCAGGGCTTGTCTCAACGGTTGCTCCGAGCTCGTCTCCAACATCGCGATGAGCCTCGTGACCATGCTCTACAACTTCCAGCTCATGCGCTACATCGGCGAAGACGGCGTCGCGGCGTTCAGCGTCATCGGCTACACGGCGATGATCTTCGGTGCCATCTTCATGGGATACGCGCTCGGTAGTTCGCCGCTCATGAGCTACCAATACGGAGCGAAGAACCATGCCGAAATGCGAAGCATCTTGTTCAAGAGTCTCGGCTTCATCGGTGTCGGCAGCGTTCTCATGTTCCTGGCCGCCGAGTGGCTTGCCGGGCCGCTCTCCGCCATCTTCGTGAGCTATGACCCGGCACTACTCGAGTTCACTACCAAGGCGTACCGGATCTACGCCTTCGCGTTTCTCATCATGGGCGTGCCCATCTACGCTTCGGCATTGTTCACCTCGCTTGGCAACGGTATCGTTTCCGCCGTCATCGCCTTCCTGCGCACGATCGTGTTCGAGTGCGGTGCGGTGTTGTTGTTGCCGTTGATCCTGGGTATCGACGGTATCTGGCTTTCGGTTTCCGTCGGCGAGCTCGCCGCCGCCGTGCTTGCGACGTGCTTCATGATCGCGTTCAGGAACCGCTATGGCTATGGCAAACGCGGCGCTGCCAGGCAATAGCAAATGTGGCAAAACTGCCTCGGCGCGTCTTGTCACATTCGGTACGCTAGCCTTCGTCGAGGGCGCGGATCGACTTGGGGATGTAGGCCACGAGGCCCAGCACGAGGCACGCGATGCCGTCCACCACGAAAAACGGAGCTACGCCCATGAGCTCGGCCACGCCGCCGATGGCGATGCCGATGGGTGTCGCGAGCCCCATGGCGGCGTTGAGCAGGCCCATGGCGCGCCCCATCTTCTCGTCGGGCACGTTGCGTTGCGTGAGGGTCATCGTGGGACCGTTGAACCATGCGCAGGCCATGGCCATCACAGCGACGAGCACCACGAAGGCGACGAAACCCGTCGGGGGCAGAAGCCCGCACGCCGCCGTCGTCGCCCCCACGATGACGGCCGCCACGGCGATAAGTCCCGCGAGTCTCTTGCCGCCGCCCCATGCCATGAGTATGCCCGAGCCCACGAGCATGCCGATGCCGAATGCCGCCTCGACGAGTGAGGCCATGTAGCCATCACCCGAGAAATGCTCGTATGTCATCAGCGGGAACACGGCAGAGAGCGGGCCGAATATCATCATGCCGATGGTGACCATGACGATGAGAAGCAGCAAACCGCGCGATGCCGCGACGGCACGGAAGCCGTCGCGCAGGTTGGCGATGACATGCTGTTGAGTGGCCGTCTCGTCGATGACGGTGGGGACCTTCGCAAGCGCAAGTCCCGCAATGGCGAAGAGCGCTCCGATGAAATCGAGGAACATGACCGAGGAAAACCCCATGGTGGTGTAGAGGAAGATGCCGAAGGCAGGCGCGCCTATGCCGGCAATGGAGGCGAGCAGCTGGTCGAGCGTGTTGATGCGCAGGAGGTGCTTGTCGGGCACCAGCATGGGCATGGTCGCCATCATCGCCGGGCTGTGGAAGGCCTGGCCGACAGCACGCGCCACACAGACGAGAATAAGCAACACGAGCGAGACATCGCCTGCGAGGATGATGAATCCCGCTATCAACGAGATGAGCCCGATGGCGCCGTCGGCCACGATCATAATCATCTTGCGGTTGTGCTTGTCGGCCACGATGCCGCCAAAGGGGGAGAGAAGGCCGATGGGGAGCATCACGCATATGTTCATCACGGCAAGCACGAGCGCGCTGCCGGTGGATTCGGTCACGTACCATACGACGGCATACCCCGCGGCGTAGCTGGTTATCATCGAGACGGCCTGACCGGCCCATATGAAGCTGATGATTGCCAGCCAGTTCTTGGGAAGGGGCAAGCCGACGGCGCTCGTGAGGGGCGTGTCGGCGGATTCGGCAGGTTTTCCCGCCTGCACAGGCGGGTTTGAAGAGCTGTTCTTTGACATGGGAATCTCCCGGAACGTGAGTGTGCGGAATGGGAATGGCTAGCGTTCGGCACTTAGCCGAGAAAGACTAGATGACGAATTCTCCGCACATACATCCACCTCAAATCGAATCCGGGTTCGCCCAGTGTAGGGGAGGGCACGCACGCTGTCAAAGCCTCATGCGATCGACGTGGAGTGCCTTGCGTGCAGTCGAGTTGTATTGAACCATGCATGTTCCATATCAAATGATTATTGAATCACAATAGTGAAATCAAATGAGTGCAAATATGTGCGATTACAATCAAATTATAGTATTATGAAGGCGTGAAGATATCACATGAGTGATTTCTGTTCGAGGAGGTAGGGCATGGCCCACGAACTCACACCGCAGGACATCAAGGACATCCGCGCCAAGTACGGCCTCTCGCAACGCTCGTTCGCTCGTTTGCTCGGTCTGGGGGAGGCAAGCCTCGCGCGCTACGAGAAGGGCCAGAAGCCCTCTCGCGCCAACGCCAACCTCATCCGTGCCGCCCGCTTGCCGCGCTTCGTCATGGATTGCCTCGACCGTGACGGCAAGGAGCTTTCCGAGAAGGAGCGTCAAGGCGTCGAGGAAATCGTCTATGCAGAGGTCTACTTTGGCGAGGGAGATGAAGATATGGACATGACGGAGATCTACCACATCACGCTCACGCAAGAGGTGCTTACGGAGAAAGCTGCCGAGATTCTGGCCAAGCTATTCACGTTGAGATCAACTGCGCGAAAGCAGGGCGACGCAATGCGCGAAATGGTGTTTTCCGACATCATCAATCAGATCGCGTTGCTCAAGCCTACTATTGTCAGTTCCGAAAACTCCAACAAGAACAAACTGGCAGAGATTAAGGGCCAGCTCGACGCATTCGATAAACTCGCAGACCGCTATATCCCGCTGGCGGCCTGACGTGGGTAACTATCTTGCGGAGTATTCCGAAGAAGAGTTTTCCGAAAAGCTGATTGGCCAGCTCGAGACGATGGTGGCACCTGCTTGTCTGTCGCCGCACGATAGACCTCAGGCAGTTTTGCTCGGAGGCCAAAGCGGGGCAGGCAAGACCACTCTTCACCACGTGTTTCTCGAGATGTTCAAAAAGGATGTCATCGTCGTCAACGGCGACGAATATCGAAAGCTCCATCCGCGCTTCTTTGCTTTGCAAAGCGCCTATGGCGATAAAGCCGTCGATTATACAGCGCAGTGGGCAGGCAAGATGGTGGAAGCCATCGTCGAGGCGCTTTCCTCGGCCGGCTATAACCTCGTCATCGAAGGTACGTTGCGCACGTCTCAGGTGCCTCTCGCAACCGCCACGCTCCTGCGCGAGCGCGGCTACGATGTCTCGCTTGCCCTCATGGCGGTCAAGCCGGAGATATCGCTCGTTTCCTGTCAGCTCCGCTACGAGCAAATGCGTCTTGCCGGCACCACGCCCCGCGCAACCGACCCTGCCCATCATCGCAAGATCGTCGACCAGATCGTGCGCAATCTCGCCGTGCTTGAGGATTCGGGTATGTTCGACCAAATACACCTCTACAACCGCAGCCGCGAGCCTCTCTATCCGCAAGAGGGACTTGCCATGACGGCAAGCCAAGCGCTCGAGGAGGCGCTTTTCGGGGGCTGGTCCGAGGAGGAGCTGAAGCACTACGCTTCGCTCAAGGCCGAGCTCGAGAGGCTTCAGCGCAGGAGTTAACGCGGGAATTTCGCCCTTGCGAGTTTTCCATGTCGTATCTGGCATATAATCCCAAACCATGACCGGGGAGCTTGGGTAATCCAGGCTGAGAGGGCGCTTGTGACGCCGACCCGATGAACCTGTGTGGGTAATGCCAACGAAGGGAGTGCGCCATGGCTACCATGGGCAATCAAGTAACGCAAATTGACTACGCACGTGCCGGGATCGTGACCGAGCAGATGCGAAGCGTTGCCGCGAAGGAGGGAATTTGCGCGGAAAACGTGCGCGAGGCGGTCGCCGCCGGACGCATCGCCATTCCGGCGAACATCCACCACGCCGCGCTCGATCCCGAGGGCGTGGGCTCGTGTCTGGACGGCGTACCACTGCGCACCAAGGTCAACGTCAACCTCGGCATTTCGGGCGACCTGGCCGACGAGGAGGAGGAGTGGCGCAAGGTCGATGTCGCGCTCGAGCTGGGTGCCGAGGCGATCATGGACCTCTCGAACTCGGGAAAGACACGGGCATTTCGCCGTGCGCTCATCGAGCGTTCGCCGGCAATGGTGGGCACGGTGCCCATGTACGATGCCATCGGGTATCTGGAAAAGGCGCTCATCGACATCACGCCGGATGATTTTCTCGAGGTCATCCGCGCGCATGCCGAAGACGGCGTCGACTTCGTGACGGTGCATGCGGGCATGAACCGTCGGGTCATCGACTCGTTCAAGGAGACGGGGCGTCTCACGAACATCGTCAGCCGGGGTGGATCGCTGATCTTTGCCTGGATGGAGGCGACCGGCAACGAGAACCCGTTCTACGAGTTCTACGATGACGTGCTCGCCATTCTGCACGAGCATGACGTGACGATCTCCCTTGGCGATGCGATGCGCCCCGGTAGCATCTACGATGCAAGCGATGCCGCCCAGATCGCCGAGCTCATCGAAATCGGCAAGCTCACGCAGCGCGCGTGGGATGCCGGCGTGCAGGTGATGGTCGAGGGGCCGGGGCACATGGCGCTCGACGAGATCGCTGCCAACATGAAGATGGAGAAGCGCCTGTGCCATGGGGCGCCCTTCTACGTGCTCGGGCCGCTCGTGACCGATATCGCCCCCGGCTACGATCACATCACGGCGGCCATC
>ENA-OPAH01001102-OPAH01001102.1-human-gut-metagenome-genome-assembly--contig:-NODE-1102-length-18551-cov-6.834180_pt1 | contig 18551 bp, 19 predicted proteins | sample MGYA00241050_ERZ501416 | MGnify/ENA primary metagenome ERZ501416 (study PRJEB25962, sample SAMEA2042632) | human gut metagenome | biome: human gut; feature: human-associated habitat; material: faeces... | reverse complement strand
TAGCCATGACAGGCTGTGGAAGCAGCGGAGAAGCAGAAGAAACAACAGCAGAAACCACTGGCGACGGTACTTATACCGTAGGGATCATCCAGCAGCTGGAACATGCGGCACTGGACGAAGCCACCAAAGGTTTTCAGGATACCCTCACAGAAAAGCTTGGGGATAAAGTGACATTTGACTATCAGAACGCCCAGAACGAACAGGCAAACTGCGCTACCATCGCAACCAAATTCGTTTCCAATAACGTGGATCTGATTATGGCCAATGCCACAACCGCTTTGCAGGCATCTGCGGCGGCAACAGGCGATATCCCCATCGTCGGTACATCTGTTACGGACTATATGACAGCAGGTGTTATCGAATCCAATGAGGCACCCGGCTATAACGTAACCGGCGCATCTGACCTGGCGCCTGTTGACCAGCAGATTGCACTGCTGCAAAAAGTAGTACCTGACGCACAGAAAGTGGCCATTGTATATTGCAGCGCGGAACCCAACTCCCAGTTCCAGTCTCAGCTGGCACAGGCAGAATTGGACAAAGCCGGCATCGCGTGGGAAGAATTTACAGCGGCTGACTCCAACGAAGTACAGGCAGTGATCACAAACGCCATCACAGACTGTGATGCAGTATATATCCCTACAGATAACACCATGGCAAACAACATGGAGATCATCAAAAACGTGACCGTACCTGCGAAAATTCCCGTAATCACTGGAGAAGAAAATATGTGTGCAGCTGGCGGCCTGGCAACACTGAGCATCAGCTACTACGAACTGGGCTGCAAAGCTGGTGAAATGGCTTACGAAATTCTGGTAAATGGCGCAGACCCTGCGACCATGCCCATCGAATATGTTTCCGAAAACATCACACCGAAGTACAATGCGGAAATCGCGGCAGAACTTGGCATCACTATGCCGGAAGACATGGTTGCCATCGGTGCTGAAGAATAAAAAATGAACATTGACATGACGTAATCATTTTAGAAGGAACAGCGGGACCAACCGTCCCGTTGTTTTTTCTTCCAAAGGAAAGAGGAAAGAAAAAAAGAGGAGGGATCACCCATGGAAATCATGGATCTGATACGAGCACTGCCCGGCTCTGTAGCCCAAGGACTCATTTGGGGAATTATGGCAATTGGGGTATACATCACTTATAAAGTTCTGGACTATGCGGATTTGACTGTAGACGGCAGCATCGGCACCGGCGGCGCTGTGGCTGTTGTCATGATGCTGGCAGGGGTCAATCCTTATGTGGCACTGGTATGTGCTACTGCGGCAGGGGCACTGGCTGGTCTGGTGACAGGGCTGTTCCATACCCTGTTTGGGATTCCGCCTATCCTGTCCGGGATTTTGACACAATTGGGATTGTATTCCGTGAATATGCGTATTATGGGGGCGTCCAACAAAGCCATCAATGTCAATCAGTATGACTTGATTTTGAGCCTTCGGGATATTCCTCATGCTATTTTGGTATCTGTGATTTTTGTAGCGGTCACCATCGCCGTTTTATACTGGTTCTTCGGCACAGAAGTGGGTCGTGCTGTTCGTGCTACCGGCAATAACGCCAATATGTCCCGTGCCCAGGGCATTAACACAAACCGTATGAAAGTATTTGGTCTGGTGCTCTCCAATGCGCTGGTAGGACTTTCCGGTGCGCTGTACGCCCAGTATCAGGGCAATGCCGACGTCAACATGGGCAGAGGTGCCATCGTTATCGGTTTGGCGGCAGTTATCATCGGTGCAGTGCTGTTCGGCAAGATTTTCAACAATTTCGCCCTGCGTATGCTCAGCGTTGTATTCGGCGCGATTTTATACTTCGTGGTTATTGCCGTTGTCCTTTGGCTGGGACTGGAAACCACAGACTTGAAACTGATCAGTGCGCTTATCGTTGCGCTTTTCCTTGCAGTGCCTTATCTTCAGGGAAGATGCCGGATTCGCCGCGCAGGAAAGGGGGCTTGAGATTATGTTGGAATTGAGAAACGTATCAAAAACATTCAATGCAAATACCATCAATGAAAAAAGAGCCCTCAGCGGCTTGAATCTGAAGCTGGAAGAAGGGGATTTTGTCACCGTTATCGGCGGTAACGGCGCCGGAAAATCCACTATGATGAATGCTATCTGCGGCGCATGGCCTTTAGACGAAGGTCAGGTGCTCATTGACGGGAAAGATGTCACCAGACTGCCGGACTACAAACGGGCAGCTTATCTGGGACGTGTGTTCCAAGACCCTATGATGGGTACGGCGGCAGATATGGAAATCGAGGAAAATCTGGCAATTGCTTACCGTCGCGGCAAAACACGGCACTTATGCTGGGGTATCCGTGCCAAAGAACGGGAAGAATACAAAGAACTTTTGAAAACACTGGATTTGGGGCTGGAAAACCGCCTGCGTTCCAAGGTGGGGCTTCTTTCCGGCGGTCAGCGGCAGGCATTGACACTGCTGATGGCTACCCTGAAAAAGCCCAAAGTACTGCTGCTGGATGAACATACGGCAGCCCTTGACCCCAAAACGGCGGCAAAGGTATTGGAAATTTCCGACCGCATCATTGCGGAAAATAACCTGACTGCCCTGATGGTTACCCATAACATGAAAGACGCCATTGCTCACGGCAATCGTCTGATTATGATGAACAACGGACAGATTATTCTGGATATCCGCGGGGAAGAAAAGAAGAAACTCACAGTGGACGACCTGCTGCGGCAGTTCTCTGTTGCCAGCGGCAGTGAATTTTCCAGCGACCGCGCGCTGTTGTCCTGATAAAAAATCCATAGAAACACACAGCCGGAAGGAGTTTGGTTTTTGCCAAAGCAATTTCCCCTTAAGAAAACATTGATTTTCCTTTTTCTTGATTTCTTAAGGGGAATTGCGACGGCTGTCTTCAGAAGAAAACATAACAAATAAAATCTTAATAAAATAAGAAAGCCAAAATCCTTTGTAATGATAAGGATTTTGGCTTTCTTTGTTTTCTGATGAAGATGCCCCGAAAGGGCTTCCGGCTTTTTTTGCGGGTATGGGACGGGGGCAGATGGCATACCTATAAAAGAGGGCATTTGACAGAAAGGAGGTTCTGGTCATGGGATTTGGCAAAGGCATGGCGGAAAGGCTGGATTTGCCCAAGGAAGTGGTGCTGGATCTGCCGCTGGTGTCCATGGTGGGGCAGGAGGAAGTGACCGTGGAAAACCATAAGGGGCTCTTGGAATACAGCGCCGAAACCATACGCATTGCCACGGGGGCAGGCAGGCTGCTGCTGACGGGAGAAGGGCTGGAACTGAAGCAGATGTCGGCAGCCTGTATCGTGGTGAAAGGGCGGATTTTCCGCCTGGAATTTTTGCGGTAGGAAGGAAGGCAGGTGCGGAATTTGTTGCCCGTATTGTGGTATTATTTGCGTGGATATGTTATGATAAGAATAACCGGTTTTTCCATGGAACGGTTCATGAATCTGGCTGCATACCGCCGGATTTTATTCTGGGATGCCAAGGGTGTCGGCGGCGGTATGGAGATGAAAACTTCTCTGGCGGGACTGAAAGAACTGGAAGAATGTGCCCAAAAGACAGGGTGCCATTTGGAGATTTTGGCATTGGGTGGTTTGCCGGAAAAGATGCGGCATGCAAAGACCCATCCCATATTTGCTGTGGGCATCTTATTTTTTGCGGCGACCCTCTATGTGCTTTCTTCTTTCGTCTGGGTGGTTCATGTGGAAGGCAATGAACGGCTGACAGAAGAGGAGATTTTGACTGCCTGTGAGGCATACGGTCTGAAGCCGGGAAAATGGAAAAAACAGGTGGACGCAGACGCGGTGACCAAGGCGCTGCTGGCGGATATTTCGGACTTATCCTGGGTGAGTGTGTCCATCAAGGGGGCAGAAGCTACGGTAAAAGTAGCGGAAACCATTGTGACTCCTACGCCCATGGAAGAAGAAACGCCCCGTGACATCATTGCCAAAAAAGACGGCGTGGTGGAGAAAATCACGGCAGCCAAAGGAACGCCCCTTGTGCAGGCGGGAGATGTGGTACAGGCTGGGGATGTGCTCATTTCCGCGGAGGTTCTGGTGGGACTGGAAGGGGAGCCCATGGAAACGGAATATGTGGCAGCCAGCGGAAGCGTGCAGGCAACCACATGGGCAGAGGTGACGGAAGAACAAATGCTGACGGAAACGGAAAAGATTTTCGGCGGCAAGGAGAAGGAGAATCATGTGCTGCTTTTTGGGGATCTGGAACTGGATTTCATCAAGCCACACATGGAAAGCGACTTCGAGAAAGAAGTTTTGGAAGAAAAAAACATGGGTCTGGGAGACTGGACACTGCCTTTTTCTCTGCGGACAGAGGTTTACCGCCCTTATGAAACGGCGGAAAAAACTTACACCGCAGAGGAAGCCAAAGCCCTTTTGGAAGCAAAATGCAAGGAAAAAGCGGCGGAAGGGCTGGCAGAAGGCGAGTCCGTGGCGCAGACGGAAATCAGATATGAAACATATACAGACAGAGTTCGGGCAGTGTGCAAAGTGACTTTGTCCGAAGAAATTGGAAAAAAACAAGTGAGAAAGGAATTTGATGTCGAAGATGAGTCAAATAGAGAGAACCATTCAGTTGGAGAATGACATTATCCTGCCTGTATTCGGGCAGTTTGACAGCAATATCAGAAAAATCGAAAAAAGCTGCGGTGTGCAGATTGTCAACCGCGGCGATGATGTGAAAGTGGTTGGGGAAGAAAGAGGCGTACACAAGGCTTGGAGTGTGCTCAACTCCATGGCTGCCCTTGCCCGCAGAGGGGAAGAAATCACAGAACAGAATCTGGAATACTTCATTTCTTCCGCCGAAGAAGCCGATTTGCAGGAACTGGAAAAGGTTTATGACAACCTGATTTGCATCACTGCCAACGGCAGACCCTTAAAACCCAAGACCATGGGGCAGAAAAAATATATCGACCTGATGAAGAACAATACGGTGGTGTTCGGCATTGGTCCTGCTGGTACAGGGAAAACTTATCTGGCAATGGCAATGGCCATCACCGCATTCAAAAACAATGAAGTCAACCGCATCATTTTGACCCGTCCTGCCATTGAAGCAGGGGAAAAACTGGGCTTTTTGCCGGGGGATTTGCAGCAGAAGGTAGACCCTTACCTGCGCCCCCTCTATGATGCGCTGTACGAAATTATGGGGGTTGAAAATTTTACAAAAAATATGGAAAAAGGGCTGATTGAAGTGGCGCCCTTGGCGTATATGCGCGGACGTACACTGGATAACGCCTATATTGTACTGGATGAAGCCCAGAACACCACACCGGAACAGATGAAAATGTTCCTGACCCGTATCGGGTATGGTTCCAAGGCGGTCATTACGGGGGACTTGACACAGATCGACTTGGCAGAGGGCAAACGCTCCGGCTTGTTGGAAGCTACCAAAATTTTGAGCGGCATCGAGGGCATCGGTATGATTACCCTCACCAACAAGGACGTTGTGCGTCATCCTTTAGTACAGAAAATCATTCTGGCATATGAAAAGTTTGAATCCAGAAAGCGGAGTGATGCAGATGGAAAGAAAGATAGCAGATGGGGCAGAGTGTAAGGAGCTGCACCGGATTGTATTGTTTGTATTGGCTTTTGTGGTGACCATCGTCTGCATTGGGACAGGCTCTATCCAGCAGCGGGAAACGGTGCAGGTGGGCTCTGTGGCAACCAAGCGGTATGTGGCGCCAGAGGACACGGTGGATGAAGCGGCAACGGAAAAACTCCGGGAAGCGGCGGCAAACAGCGTGGGGCCAATTTATAAAACAGACACCACCGTCATGGATAAAAATGTGACCATGGTGGAAGGGGTCTTTCAGGAACTGGATACAGTTCTGGCAGGACTGCCGGAGGGGGAAAGTTTTTATAACGCTGTCCAGGAGATTTCGCTGGAACTGCCTGTGGTGCTGTCCAACAGACAGCTCATGGCTTATGAAAATCTGACGGCAGATCAGCGGAAGGCATTTGCCAATGACTGTGTATCGGTACTGAAACAGATTTATGATAAAGGGGTCACAGCAGACGGTTTGACGGAAGCCAAAGCGTCCGGGCTGACTTATTTGCAGGAACTGGCATGGAGCAGTGACTTAAAGACCATGGCAGGGGTCATCCTGTCGGCAGCTGTGGAACCCAACCTCATTGTGGATGAGGCGGCTGTGGAAGCAGCCAAAGAGGAAAAACGGGCGGAAGTGGATGAAGTTCTCATCCGCAAAAACCAGAAAATCGTAGACGAAGGGGAAATCATCACCCAGGAGATTTACGACAAGCTGGTGGCGCTGAATCTGGTCAGTGAAACAGGGCTGGAAGGAAGTTTGATGCCTATGCTGGGCAGTCTGGTCATTACAGGTATGCTCTTTGCGGCGCTGTATCTGTTTTTCCGGTGGGGCAAGGGGAATATTCTTCTCAAGCCCAATGAAATACGCATGTTATTCACCATCTACATGATGATGGTGCTGCTCATACGGATACTGGCAAACCTGACAGTATTCACCATTGTTCCCGTGGGGTTGTTCGCTATGCTGGTGAGCCTGCTGGTGGGCAGACGGATGGCGTTGTGGCTCAATGCTTTGTTCTGCATCATCGGATGCTTTATCTTCAATGGAGATGTGCAGTTTTTGATGTACGCCCTCATCAGCGGTACCTTTGCTGCCCTCATCATTCAGAAAACGGACAAGCGTTCCCATCTGATTCCGGCGGCGCTGGGTATGGCGGCAGTGGATTTTGTGACTACCATTTCTCTGGGATTTTTCTTCGGGGAAGGGTATTCTACGGAATTGCTGTTCCAAGGCGGCATTGGCGCGGTAACGGGGCTGCTGTCCATGATTGTGGCTGTGGGCAGCCTGCCTTTCTGGGAAAATATGTTTGAGGCAAATACACCACTGCGACTGATGGAACTGACCAATCCCAATAACGAACTGCTGCGGAAGCTCATGATTGAGGCGCCGGGGACATATCACCATAGCCTTATCGTGGCAAATCTGGCGGAAACAGCCGTCTATGACATTGGCGGCAATACGGCGCTGGCAAGAGCCGGGGCATATTATCACGATGTGGGAAAACTGCGGTATCCACAGTTTTTTGCGGAAAATCAGTCGGGACATAACCCCCATGACGAACTGCCGCCGGAAAAAAGTGCGAAAATCATCACGGGACACACCAAAGGCGGGCTGGAACTGGCAGAACGGTATAAACTGCCGCCGGTGGTACGGGATATGATTGTGGAGCACCACGGCAATTCTCTGGTGAAATTTTTCTATTTCAAAGCTTTGAAGCTTTATGGCGCAGAAAATGTGAACGAAGCGGATTACCGCTATCAGGGACGCATCCCTTCCAGCCGGGAGTCGGCGGTTGTGATGCTGGCGGATACGGTGGAAGCGGCGGTGCGCTCCATGCTGGGTCATGGCAAAACCATGGAAGAAGCAGAGGCGGCTGTGAAAAACCTTATGAAAGACAAACTGGATGATGGACAGCTGAACAACAGCGGTTTGACCCTGAATGAGCTGGAAACCATCCGACTGGCTTTCCTGAAGGTGTTCCACGGCATGTATCATGAACGGGTTTCCTATCCCGAACAGAAGGAAATCCAGGAGGCTGCCAAGAAAAAGGCAGACACAGAACAGGAGGAAACAAACAGTGACAGTACTGATTGATATACGGACAGAGGGCTTCCCGGAAGAGATGGAAGCCGTTATGGAAAAAATCGCTCTGGACAGCCTGAAATACGAAGGCTTTCAGGAAGAATGCGAAATCAGCATTTCCATCGTGGATAACGAGGAAATCCATCAGATTAACAAACAATTCCGCGGCATCGACCGCCCTACAGACGTGCTGAGTTTTCCCCAGCTGACCTTTGAAGAAGGGGAAATCATGGACAGAAACGAGAAGGGCGAAGTGGTGCTGGGGGATATCATCATTTCTCTGGAACGTGCAAGAGAACAGGCGGAGGAATACGGTCATTCCCTGAAACGGGAAATTGCCTTCCTTACTGCTCACAGCATGCTCCATCTTTTGGGCTATGACCATATGGAGCCGGAAGAAGAAAAAGAAATGTTCGCCAAACAGAAAGAGATTCTGGAACTGGCGGGAATTCCCCGCGCATAAGGGAAAGGAAGTGTTTCCATGACAAATCAGGAATTGATCGCAAAGGCAAAAGAAGTCATGACAAAGGCTTATGCCCCTTACTCTCATTTTCAGGTGGGGGCGGCACTGCTGGCAAAGGACGGCAGAGTATTTACAGGATGCAACGTGGAAAACGCCACGTATGGGGCGACCATTTGCGCAGAGCGGACAGCGGTGACAAAAGCCGTTTCTGAGGGCGTAAGAGAATTTGAGAAAATCGCCATTGTGGCAAGCAGCGGCGAGTATGCGGCTCCCTGCGGCATTTGCAGACAGGTACTTTTTGAGTTCATGCCGGAAGGAAAAGTGGTCCTTTGGAGCGAATTAGAAGGAGAGAAGGAATTTGCCCTGACGGAACTGCTGCCCTTTGGTTTCCGTGGGGAGGATATCAAGTAAAAGCCTGAGGAAAAGGGGGATTTCTCATGGAAGTGAAAGATTTGAAAGTATCCATTGCGCCACAGGAGGTGCTGGAACTGGTGTGGCAGCAGATAAACAATGCCATTTCCGCAGAATTTCTGGATAAATATATTCAGGAAACAGAACAGGGCACTGTAGCCATGGGATTATTTGAAAAATATTATGTGCGTTCCAGCAATCGGGCGACACTGACGGTTCTTGCTACGGATTTTGATGGGGTGACTCATGTGCATCTGGCAGCAGGCGGCGGTGGACAAGGTGCCATTTTCCGCTTTGACTGGGGCGCAGGAGAAGATTTTGTGGAACTGGCGGAAGATGCTTTGCGTCAGTATATGTTGGAGTGATGGTTTATGGAAAAAAGCTGGGAAATTTTAGAGGGTGCCTGCTATAGCTGCAAAAAGTGCCGCTTGAGCGAAATGCGGACAAACGTGGTCATTGGCAAGGGCAGCCGCAACGCGGATATTATGTTCATTGGGGAGGGTCCCGGTCAGCAGGAAGATTTGACGGGGATTCCCTTTGTGGGCCCTGCAGGACAGCTGTTGGATAAAATGCTGGCGGCGGTGAACCTTTCTCTGGAGGACGTGTATGTGGCAAATATCGTCAAATGCAGACCACCCGGAAACAGAGATCCCCATGATGACGAAAAAGAAGCGTGCTTGAATTATCTCAGATATCAGCTTGCCATGATTCACCCGAAAATCATCGTTTGTCTGGGCAGAATCGCGGCAACCACCATCATTTCTCCTGATTTTAAAATCACAAGACAGCGGGGGCAGTGGATCGAGCGGAAAGGCTATCACATCATCGCCACTTACCACCCTTCCGCATTATTACGGGACGAAACGAAAAAACGACCAGCTTGGGAAGATATGCAGGCCATTCGGAAAAAATATGATGAATTGAAAGAACAAGGAGTGTAAACAATGGAAGCAAAAGGCATTGAAGCATTGAAAGCAAGATTTGCAGGCATCGAAGTACAGGCAAATCCCAAAACCATGGATGAAATCGTGGAATACATCGAAACAAAATGGCAGGGTCAGCGGGTGAAAATCAAAGAAAGCGAATACATCATCCACTACAAAAACGCCCTGGAATTTATGAAACGTCTGGGCAAACCCATTGAAGGCGTACAGGAAGAAATCCGCCGGTATATGCTTCCCAACCGCATCGGCATTGTGCTGGGTATGAAATCCGAATATATCACCGTTGAGGACGGCATGAAATATTATCAGGCCCTGACCGTGCTGAAAGGTCTGACACAGGAAGATATCGACACCAAAAACGACAGATGGCTCCAGTACATGATGATGCTGGAAATGCAGGCAGAATGGGACGCCAGAGAAGCGGCGGCAAAGGCTGCGGAAGAAGCGGAAAAAGCAGAACAGGCGTAAAGGAGGTAGCTATGGGAAAATTTTATTCTGGATTTGTATCTCTCATCGGCAGACCAAACGTAGGGAAATCTACACTGATGAACTGCCTCATTGGAGAAAAGATTGCCATTACGTCCAATAAGCCCCAGACCACAAGAAATAAAATCACAAGTATTTTGACAAAAGACGATTTCCAGTGTGTATTTCTGGACACACCCGGTATTCATAAACCTAAACACAAACTGGGTGAATTTATGGTGCGCTCCGCTGAAAACACATTCAAGGAAGTGGACTTGGTACTGTTTTTGGTGGAACCCACAGACAAGGTGCTGGAAGCAGACCAGTATGTACTGGAAAAACTGGGTAACGTGAAAACACCTGTGGTGCTGGTTATCAACAAAATCGATACCGTGCCCGATAAAGAAAAACTGCTGGCGATCATCGACGCTTATCGGAAACTGTACCCCTTCAAAGAAGTGGTGCCTATTTCCGCGGCAACAGGCAGCAACACAGAAACACTGCTTTCTGTCATTCGGAAATTTCTGCCGGAAGGTCCTCAGTATTTCCCTGCGGAAATGGTGACAGACCAGCCGGAACGACAGATTGCGTCTGAAATCATCCGTGAAAAAGCGCTGTATCTGTTGCAGGATGAAATCCCTCATGGTATCGCCGTGGAAATCATGTCCATGAAGAAACGTCCTGACCAGAACATGGTAGACGTACAGGCACTGATTTACTGCGAAAAAGATTCCCATAAGGGTATCATTATCGGCAAACACGGCAGTATGCTGAAAAAAATCGGCACCTATGCCCGTCAGGATATGGAACGGCTGTTGGGCTCTCCTATCTTCTTACAGATTTGGGTAAAGGTGAAAAAAGACTGGCGGGACAGCGATTTCCTGCTGAAAAACTTCGGTTACGACAAGAAAAATATTTAAAAAATTCGCTGGAAGAACTGGCAGGAATTGTGCCGTATGGTTTTGGTTCTCTTTCATATTCTAAAAACGGAAAGGGACGATGGATATGGACAAAAAACAGACGGCATTATGGCAGCGGTTCACACAGACAGGGCAGGTCAGCGATTATCTGCGGTATCACGAAAGCACCAGACGAGAGCAGGAAAACGGACGCAGACGCATCGAAAACAGCTCGAAATATAAAGAATTTTATTGACATAGCGGAGGAAGCCCATGGCTTTCTCCGTTCAAACTGTAGAAAAACGAAGGTATATATTTTTTCAAGAACGCGGAAGGGATTGGGAAACAAAGCGTTTCCCAACTAAAATCCGCAGCCGGAATTCACTTCCGACGAGGAAAACAGCACGTTTCAAGGCATTTTTATGCCGATGGAACGTACTGTTTATACATACAGGAATCTCGTCAAAATCCTGATTTTGACGACAGGGTGTCGACTTTTTCGACACCCTGAGTGGAGGAAGCCTGTGGCTTTCTCCGTTGGTTTTATGAAAAAAGGGAGTCAGACCATGAGCGTAGGGAAAATCAGAGGCATCGTCATAGGGGAAGCCCAGCGGGGCGAAAGCAGCAAGCAAATCACCGTTCTTGCCAAAGGGGTAGGGAAGGTGCGTCTGTCTGCCAGAGGGGCAAAAAATGCCAAAAGTCATCTGCTGGCAGGGACACAGCTTTTTGCCTACTGCGATTTTACCATCTACGAAGGGCGGGGCTTCTGGTCGGTGACGCAGATTGATTTGATTGAGAGTTTTTACGGTCTGCGAAATGACGTGGCTGTACTTTCGCAGGCGGTGTATCTGGCGGAACTGGTGGAGAAAACATGTCCCGAAGGCATGGAACAGGATGAGATTATGCAGCTCCTTCTCTTTACCTTGCAGGGTATGGCAAAGGGGCATCTGGAGCCAAAACTGGCAGGGCGTATCTTTGAAATCAAGTATTTGCAGCTTTCCGGTCTGCTGGCATCGGCAGACTGCATGGTGTGCGAGGAAACGCCGGCGCAGCTATATTTCGACGGGGAAGGGTTTACCTGCCAGAACCACAAAAGACCGGGAGCAAAGCCCCTTTTGCCGGCGGTGGGAGCGGCTCTTTCTCATGTGCTGGAAAACGAGGGGAAACAGATTTTCGGATTCCGTCTTTCTCCCGAAGTGTTGGAACAATTGGACAAGGTCATGCGGCAGTATTTGCAGATGCATGTGGGACTGGATTTGAAAAGCAGACGTTTTGCGGCGGACATTTGTTTTTGAAAAAAATCAAAGTTCCCCTTGACATTCTTCTGGAAACGTGTTAGATTGATACCAAATTACATAGCTGTGACGAACAAGAGGAGTATTTGCGGCGGACTTTCAGAGAGCCGGCGGTTGGTGCGAGACCGGCAGGACAAAGCGAAGAATGGCACTTGGGAGCAGCAATTTTTCACAAGAGTGGGTTTGCATAAACCAATGCAAATCAATGAGGGTGGAACCGCGGAAGACACGATGCCTTTCGTCCCTTGCTTTACGGCGAGGGATGAAAAGGCTTTTTTTATTCCTCGAAAAAAGTTTCTAATGGAATTTTTGAAGGAGGTTTTTCAAATGGTAGAAAAGACAATGGAAAAAATCGTAGCGTTGGCAAAAAACAGAGGTTTTGTATACCCCGGCTCTGAAATTTACGGTGGTCTGGCTAACACATGGGATTACGGCCCCATCGGTGTGGAACTGAAAAACAACGTAAAGAAAGCTTGGTGGAAAAAATTCATTCAGGAAAGTCCTTACAACGTAGGTGTTGACTGCGCAATCCTCATGAACCCTCAGACATGGGTAGCTTCCGGTCACGTTGGCGGCTTCAGCGATCCTCTGATGGACTGTAAGGAATGTAAAGAAAGATTCCGTGCGGACAAACTCATCGAAGACCACATGAAAACACACAACATGCCCGAAGAAGTTGTTGACGGCTGGAGCAACGAACAGATGAAAGCTTTCGTTGACGAACACCAGGTAGCATGTCCTTCCTGCGGCGCTCACAACTTTACAGATATTCGTCAGTTCAACCTGATGTTTAAAACATTCCAGGGTGTTACAGAAGATGCGAAAAACGTGGTTTACCTGCGTCCCGAAACAGCCCAGGGTATTTTCGTAAACTTCAAAAACGTACAGAGAACAAGCAGAAAGAAACTGCCTTTCGGTATCGGTCAGATTGGTAAATCCTTCCGTAACGAAATCACACCCGGTAACTTCACATTCAGAACAAGAGAATTCGAACAGATGGAACTGGAATTCTTCTGTGAACCCGGCAAAGATATGGATTGGTTCCACTACTGGAGAAACTTCTGCAGACAGTGGCTGCTGGATCTGAACATGTCCGAAGAAAGCATCAGACTCCGTGACCACTCTCCTGAAGAACTGTCTCACTACAGCAAAGGCACAACAGACATTGAATTCCTGTTCCCCTTCGGCTGGGGCGAACTGTGGGGCATTGCAGACAGAACAGACTACGACCTGAAATGCCACCAGGAAACAAGTGGTCAGGATATGACATACTACGATCAGGAAAAGAACGAAAAATATATTCCTTACTGCATCGAACCTTCCCTGGGTGCAGACAGAATGACACTGGCATTCCTGTGCGAAGCTTACGACGAAGAAGAAGTGGGTGAAAACGATGTAAGAACTGTTCTGCATTTCCATCCCGCAATTGCTCCCGTAAAAGCAGCAGTACTGCCTCTGTCCAAGAAACTGGGTGACAAAGCCATCGAAGTTTATAACATGCTGTCCAAAGAATTCCACTGCGAATACGACGAAACCGGCTCCATCGGTAAACGTTACAGAAGACAGGATGAAATCGGTACACCTTTCTGCATCACATACGACTTTGAATCCGAAGAAGATCAGAGCGTAACCGTTCGTGACAGAGATACTATGGAACAGGTAAGAATGCCTATCGCAGACCTGATTCCTTACCTGAAAGAAAAAATGGAATTCTAATCTTCCATAAAAATCGGCAATATTTGAAAATCGGCAATGAAAAAGCACGAAATCTCTCTATATAATAGAAGGTTTCGTGCTTTCTTTGTTTTTATCAGTCCAGAAAATGGTTCAGCAGTCCGTAGCACAGAAGCAGGACGGCACAAACGAGGAGGGGAATGAAGAATGGGATTTCCCAAGCGGGCTTTTTCAGGAAAAACAGTAGTATAAAACCCACAAACAGCCATAGAAAATGCATGTTTTTGATGAGAGCGTTTTGTTTTTCCGTAGAGGTGAAAGCGTTTTTGCAGATATTCTCCACGAGGGCGTAAGCAAAGGTAATGAGGATTACGAGAAAAATCAGTTTTCCCAACGTGAGTGTCAGAAAGGGTATGTGTGACAGCAGCACACCAATTAGTTCCGGCAGGAACAGAACAGCCATTCCCACGCAGAGAACCAGGGACATATCACGGATGGTACAGAGCGTTTGCGTGCGGCGGTTATTCTGAGGAAGTTCCTGCAAAAGCCTATCGCAGTATTCCTGAAAGTCCATGCCGATGATTTCAGCAGGAGAAGCCCCTTTTTCCTGACCTGCCAGAAACATATCCGTAATGTCCCGACGCACTTGTTCCTGAAGGGAAAATGGCAGACGAGAGGCTCTTAGATAGACCACCATGTCGGTGAGGACAGATTGAAAATTGGGAGAAAGCAGGGTTTCCCGTTGGTTGTTTTCCTGAAGCAGTGCTTTTGTTTCTTTATGCATGAATATTTCCTCCGATCAATATATATGGAAAGCAGGTAATGATGAGGGGGTGGAAAGCACCTCTTATGCCGTTATGGATATTGTAAAACCAAGGGGCTGCCGGGTCAATGGAAAGCCCCAGAAGCCAAGGAGATTGCTGACAAGAAACGGGGAAAAGAAAATGTGAAAAGAAAGGTTGATTTTTCTTTTGGTGGTTTTGGACAAAACGCATGGAAATTTTTGTGCATTTCATTGAAAAGCATACATTGTATACATAGCCCTGCGGCAAAATACGTCAAAAACAATTCAAAAAAATCAAAAAAATCGGCTTGCGTTCCATGGCGTTTTGGTATAATCTTAGTATAGGGAAAATTCTGCAAAAGAAAAAGCATGGCAAACTGCATCAACACTTGCCCTGAAGAAGAAATTACGTCTGTTTCTTATTGGGAAGAAAAAAGGGAAGGCGAGGCGGCTTGCAAAGTTTTTTACAAGATGCGCCGGTTGATAGGACGGCGGATTTTGATTTTTGTATGTATCCCAAATCATCTTTATCATTATAAAGTGTTTACAGGAGGTAAAAAGTATGAGCAAAAAGTATGTTTACATGTTCAGCGAAGGTAATGCTTCCATGCGTAACCTGCTGGGCGGTAAAGGCGCAAACCTGGCAGAAATGACAATCCTGGGTCTGCCGATTCCCCAGGGTTTCACAATCACAACTGAAGCCTGCACAGAGTACAACGAAGGCGGCAAAAAGCTGACTGACGAAATGATCGAACAGATCGAAGTGGCTCTGGGCAAACTGGAAGAAATGGCTGGCAAAAAACTGGGCGATCCCGAAAATCCCCTGCTGGTTTCCGTTCGTTCCGGTGCAAGAGCATCCATGCCCGGTATGATGGACACAGTCCTGAACCTGGGTCTGAACGATGTTTCCGTAGAAGGTCTGGCAAGAAAAACTGGCAACCCCAGATTTGCTTATGACTCCTACAGAAGATTTATCATGATGTTCGCAGACGTTGTTATCGGCGTTTCCAAATCCAAATTCGAAAGAAAACTGGACGAATATAAAGAACAGGTTGGCGCAAAATACGACACAGACCTGTCCGCAGACGACCTGAAGAAAGTTGCTGAAATGTTCAAACAGATCTATCTGGAAGACCAGGGCAAAGAATTCCCTCAGGATCCTAAGGAACAGCTGTTTGAAGCTGCTATGGCTGTATTCCGCAGCTGGGATAACCCTCGTGCATTCGTTTACAGAAGAATGAACGACATCCCTTACAGCTGGGGTACTGCAGTTAACGTACAGATGATGGTATTCGGTAACATGGGTGATACATCCGGTACAGGTGTTGCTTTCACAAGAAACGCAGCAACTGGTGAAAAAGCGATGCTGGGTGAATACCTGGTTAACGCACAGGGTGAAGACGTTGTAGCCGGCGTTCGTACTCCTAAGCCCATCGCAAAACTGGCAGAAGATATGCCTGAAGTATATGCGCAGTTTATGGAAATCGCAAATAAACTGGAAAACCACTACAAAGACATGCAGGATATGGAATTCACAGTTGAAGAAGGCAAACTGTACTTCCTGCAGACAAGAAATGGCAAGAGAACAGCTAACGCTGCTCTGCGTATCGCTGTAGAAATGGTAGACGAAGGTCTGCTGACAAAAGAAGAAGCGCTGATGAAAGTAGATCCTAAACAGCTGGATCAGATCCTGCACCCTGCTTTTGACCAGAAAGCACTGAAAGCAGCGACTCCTATCGGCAAAGGTCTGCCTGCATCTCCCGGCGCTGCTGCTGGTAAAGTATGCTTCACAGCAGAAGACGCAAAAGCGCAGGCTGAAGCTGGCGACAGAGTAATTCTGGTTCGTCTGGAAACATCTCCTGAAGACATCGAAGGTATGGCAGCTGCACAGGGTATCCTGACAGTTCGTGGTGGTATGACATCTCACGCAGCCGTTGTTGCGCGTATGGGTACATGCTGCGTATCCGGTTGTGAAGAAATCAAAATGAACGAAGAAGCTAAAACATTCACACTGGGTGGCAAAACATTCAAAGAAGGCGACTACATCTCCCTGGATGGTTCCACAGGTAACATCTATGGCGAAGATATCCCTACAGTTGACCCTGAAATCAGCGGCAACTTTGCAAAATTCATGGCTTGGGCTGACGAAAAGAGAGTGCTGAAAGTAAGAACAAACGCTGATACACCTCACGACGCTCAGACAGCGATCGACTTCGGCGCAGAAGGTATCGGTCTGACAAGAACAGAGCATATGTTCTTCGAAGGCGACAGAATCATGAAATTCAGAAAAATGATCCTGGCTGAAACAGTAGAAGAAAGAAAAGCAGCTCTGGCTGGTATCGAACCTTTCCAGAAAGAAGACTTCAAAGGCATCTACAAAGCAATGGGCGAAAGACCTGTTACAATCCGTCTGCTGGATCCCCCTCTGCATGAATTCATGCCTAACACAGACGAAGAATTTGAAGTTCTGGCTAAAGAAACAGGCAAAACTGTTGAAGAACTGAAAATCAAAGCAAAAGGTCTGCACGAACTGAACCCTATGATGGGTCACAGAGGCTGCCGTCTGGCTGTAAGCTATCCTGAAATCGCAGAAATGCAGACAAAAGCAATCATCGAAGCTGCTGTTGAAGTTTCTGTAGAAGAAGGTATCGAAATCGTACCCGAAATCATGATTCCTCTGGTTGGCGAAATCAAGGAACTGAAATATGTTAAGAATGTTGTTGTAGAAACAGCTGAAAAAGTAATGGAAGAAAAAGGCAAAAAACTGAAATATCTGGTAGGTACCATGATCGAAATCCCCAGAGCTGCTCTGACAGCTGACCAGATCGCTACAGAAGCTGAATTCTTCTCCTTCGGTACAAACGACCTGACACAGATGACATATGGTCTGTCTCGTGACGACGCTGGTAAAATCCTGGCTGACTACATCGACAAGAACATCTATGAATGCGACCCTACAGCTAGACTGGACAGAACAGGCGTTGGTCAGCTGATGCAGATTGCTGTAGAAAAAGCAAAACCCGTACGCCCTGACATCCACCTGGGTATCTGCGGCGAACATGGCGGCGATCCTTCTTCCGTAGAATTCTGCCACCAGATCGGTCTGGACTATGTATCCTGCTCTCCTTTCCGCGTACCTATCGCAAGACTGGCAGCAGCTCAGGCTCAGATCAACTTCCCCAGAAACTAATTTGGAATTTGTAAACAGATTCTAATATAAGGGATACAAAAAGGATAAATCCGAAAGGATTTATCCTTTTTTTGTTTTTGTGGGGAAAAGGGAATGGGGAGGAAAAGAGAATTGAGAAAATTCAGCGGGAAAATGGAATAAGCGGAAATTTTGAAAAAAGGGCATTTTTGGTGAAGCGGGGTGAGCGTTTATTTTTTTGTAGGGGAAAGAAGATGATGGTTTTGCGAAGGGCGTGCTGCATTGGGAAAGGACAAGGGGATTTTCTGGTTTTGGATTTTGGAGAAGAGGTATTTTTTGGGCTGTGCACGTGGTTTGATTTTGAAGAAAAGAAAACATGGGAAGGAATAGGAAATGAGGGGGAGTGGGGTGAGTTGGAGTAAAGAAATGGACTATAGTCAATAAAGTGGACACAATTTATAAAGAAAAGTGCCGAGTACAGCTGCTTAGTGCTGTGCCCAGTACCATTCTTCTTTTTCATTTGGTGTCATCATTCCGAGAGAACTATGCGGTCTCTTGGCATTATAGAATCCTTCGATGTATTCGAATACAGATAACCGGAGTTCCTGCAGAGAATGATATGTTTTACGGTTAACTTCTTCTTTTTTGAGGTACTTGAAGAAACATTCACAGCAGGCATTATCGAAAGGATATCCTTTCTTGGAAAATGACTGTACAACATTCAGAGAATCCAATAACTGCCGGAATGCAAATGCAGTATATTGTGCTCCTCTGTCAGAATGAAACATGAGACCTAATGGTGCGTTTCGTTTTTTATAAGCTTTTTTGAA
>ENA-OPAH01001100-OPAH01001100.1-human-gut-metagenome-genome-assembly--contig:-NODE-1100-length-18591-cov-2.810747_pt1 | contig 18591 bp, 15 predicted proteins | sample MGYA00241050_ERZ501416 | MGnify/ENA primary metagenome ERZ501416 (study PRJEB25962, sample SAMEA2042632) | human gut metagenome | biome: human gut; feature: human-associated habitat; material: faeces... | reverse complement strand
AGAGAGCCGTCCCCTTGGTGAAATTCCGTAGAGAAGCCGGGGTGGTAGAGGAGGCTGCGCTGGTAGCTGTGGGATAAAAAGTCGCCCACCAGTACCAGGGCAGTTTTGGAGATCTGGTGCTCACGTCCCGCCTGGGCAAGGGTGCCCACCGTGCACCGCACCACCTTTTCCTCCGGCCAGGTGGCCTTGTAAACCAGGGCGGCGGGGGTGTCCGGGGTGTAGGCCCCTTTCAGAAGCTCGGTGGACAGCCCCTCCAGCATTCCTGCGGAGAGGAAAATCACCATGGTAGCTCCGTGGGCGGCAAGGGAAGCGATGGACTCTCGCTCCGGCACAGGGGTACGTCCCGCCATCCGGGTGATGATAACGCTCTGGCTCACTCCGGGCAGAGTGTACTCGGTTCCCACCGCTGCCGCGGCCCCGCAGAAGGAGGACACACCGGGGGTCACATCCCAGGGGATACCCAACTCGTCCAGCTGGTCCATCTGCTCCTGAATGGCCCCGTACAGACAGGGGTCGCCGGTGTGCAGGCGGACGGTGGTCTTGCCGCTGCGCTCCATTTCTCCGATAACTGCCAGCACCTGTTCCAGGGTCATCTGGGCGCTGTTATAGATGGAGGCCCCCTCCTTTGTCAGGGCCAGCAGGGCGGGGTTCACCAGGCTGCCTGCGTAGATGACGCAGTCCGCTTCACTCAGCAGACGGGCTCCTCGCAGGGTAATGAGATCGGGCCCGCCGGGGCCAGCACCCACAAAATGGACCATGGATTTCCCTCCTTATGGTATAATAATGGTAGTAAAATACCCGCTGGATTGGGGTTTCTCCTCCAGAGAGGGGTAAACTCGCTCGCCGGGCAGGCCGCAGTTTTCCACCATAGCCGCCTGCTCCAGCAGGCCCCGCGCCTCCAGCTCGTCCAGCACCTGGGGGAAGTTGCGCCCCGACTTCATCAGCACTTTGGCTCCTGGCAGGTCCAGGGGCTCCCCGGGGCCCTCGCCGCCTCCGGGCAAGATGTGCAGGGGGCTGTTCATGGTGGTCAAGCTCCGGCCCAGCCGGGCGGCCACCGCGCAGAAAGCGGTCACCCCCGGCACCATGACGCAGGGGAATTCATCCTTTAACAGGTCCATCAGGTAGCAGTAGGTGGAGTACACCGATACATCCCCCAGCACCGCCATGGCCACATCCTGGCCCTGCTCCAGATAGGTACGCACCGCCTGAGCGGCCTCCACATGGGCCTGGTGCTGCTTGGCCTTGTCCCGGGACATGGTGAAGTGGAGGGGCAAAAGGGTCTTGCCCTCCAGGTTGGCCGCCTGCTTAGCGATGTTCAGGGCCGTCATCTCGCCGGAGGCCGTCTGAGGGGCGGCCAGCACGGGGCAGCCTTCTAAGGTTCGAATGGCCTTTACGGTCAGCAGCTCCGGGTCTCCGGGTCCGACTCCTACGCCGTAAAAGGTTCCTATGTTGCGTTGTTCCATCTATTTGTTAACTCCTTCCCCTTGGGGGTCAGGCCAAGAAGGCCGTATTGATTGCTGAACAGAACGGCGCCCACCGTCCCCTCCGGGCCGAAGCGCCGTTCCAGGTGCCCTTGAATGGCTTCCAGAAGGGAGGTCAAAACCGCCTCCCGCAGCCCCGCCTGGTCCAAAACGTCCAGCGTCCGGGCAAGCCCTTGAAAGCCCTTGTCCATGCTGTGATTGTTGGCCGTGGTGACCAGATCGAATCCGATGGTTTTCAGGTCATACGCCAGGGCATCGGGAGCACAGAACTGGGGATACCCTGAGTAAGGGGGACCATTGAGGGTGGTTTCGAAGTTGGCCACGGCATAGTCCGCGGCTTCGATCCAGGAGGAGACGGACTGAAAGCAGGGGAGATAGCTGTATGTGTCCGTGGCAGCGTCATAGGCGTCGTTGGTCTGGGGAGAGTGGCTCATAATGTCCCCGCAGACTGCCAAGGTAGCGGTAATAGGTTCCTTGTTGTCCTGGGAGGCTGTGCTGCCAGCGGGGGCGGCGTTTTGTCGAAGCCCTAAAAAGATGAAAATAACGCAGAGAAGAACGAGGATCAAAGCTGAAAAAAGCAGTTTTTTCTTCATGTGACTTCCTTTCATTCTGAGAAGCCCCCTGCTCGATGACACAGGCGGAGTAAACGTGGCATTTGTTGCCACCAGACAGGATGGGAACAATCAACAGGGAGCGGTCAGGTGCGGTAGAGTGCGGCAGCGGCTGTCCCCACAGGAAGGGCATTGTCACCCTGCCAGAGTGTGACGTGAAGGCCCAAAGTGTCTCGCAGATAGGCTTGGACCTGTGCTTCAAAGATGGCCATGAGGGGAGGCGCAGAGAAGGCGCTTCCCTGGAGGGACAAACAGACCGGTGCGTTGGCGTCCCGTCCGCCGCCAATGAATTGGATGACAGCGGCCAGATTCGCGCAGACCAGACGGGCTGCTCGTTCCAGGGCGGCCTGAGCAACAACCAGGGCCACCTCTCGGTCCTCTGGCTCCCGGCAGAAATGAGCCAGGGTCCCTCCTGCCTGGGGATCGGCCATGAATTGCAGCACCGTCTCCAGGTCCAGTTGGGTAAGAGAGAGGATATCCCGACTGCACCCAAAGGAAAGGAGCTTCCGTTCCGCAGCCTTGATCATGACCAGACGGAAGATCTCCCCCAGATAGTCAGTGGAGACCATTTTCAAATAGAGGTCCAGACCAGGGGCATAGCAGTCTCTGTCTTTGCTGTAATCCACCAGGCCAAAGGGGACGCACTGGGCCTGGGAGAATCCCCCGGTAAAGAGGGTCAGATCCCCCGGAATCCCCGGCCAGCGGAGCACAATGCTGCCTGGGGCGACAAAACCCACATCAATGCTGCTCCCCCAAGTCACCCCCAAGTACCGGCCTTGCCCCGGATTTTGCACCCCCGCTGCCAAAAGGACAGCGTCTGATTCATTGATGAGGGTCATAGGAGGAATGGGGCAGCCACGGCTCTGCAATTCCTCCCGCAGGGAAGCCAGCACCGGTTTTTCAGAGAAACCGTGGATGGTCATGGAGCCGGGGAAACGGGAAATGGTGCCGTCCCCCTTGCCGTCATAGACCACGGGGAAGGGGAGACAGAGGGCCAGCCCCTGTGCCCGGTCCAGAAGGGGCTGCGTCAGTTCCCCAATGGCATAGATCAGGTCCTCCCAAGGCGCAGGATATTCCCGGCCGGGGATAGGAAAACGATCCTGGTCCGAGAAGTGAGCCTCGCCGTGGGAGAAGGTGACCAGAGAAACGCGGATTTCCTGATCGTCCAGTTCGGCGACAGCGATAGGTTTGTTTTCAGTGAGGGTCCCAAAAGGCGGCAAGAAGGTGGGGAACATCGGGATGGAAGCGACCCCGCCATAGAGAGAGATCCGCATTTGAGAGAGAAAAAGTTGGGTTAGGGTAGACCCATCCAGCGTATCTGGGGTCATGCTGTTGGCCCGAAGAAGGTTGGTCAATTGTTGCTGGACAGCTGCATTCATAGAAAAGCCTCCTCAGGGGTGGGAAGATGAAAGCTTCCCGTGAAAATATCAATAGATAAGGATAGTATACCATGTTTTCCCGAAAGATAAAGAGCAAAAGACAAAAAAAGAGACCGGAAAAACCCGGTCTCTTTTTTATAGATTCCTCCTATGTTGGAAGAATTATTTGTACATAGCCTTGTGATACAGGGCCTCAACATCCTTCACGGTGGTGATTCTGGGGTTAACCATGACGTTGCCGCTCTTCATGGCGTCAACAGCCATCTGAGGAATCTTGTCCTCGGTCACACCCACGTCGGCCAGGCAAGCGGGGATGCCCAGGTCATTGTTCAGCTGACGCAGAGCGTCGCAGAGCATCTGGGGCACGAAGTCGGGGCCGGCTTCCTTACCAGTGATGTACTGATAAATGTTGGCATAGCGCTCGTCAGCAGCCAGAGCGTTGAACTCGAAGATGGTGGGCATCAGAACGGCGTTGGCCACACCGTGTGCAACATGGAAGAAAGCGGACACGGGGTGAGACATAGCGTGGATGTCACCCAGACGGTTGTTGGCGAAAGCGATACCGGCAAAGGTGGAGCCCAGCATCATGGCACAGGCAGCATCGGGATCGTTGCGGCGTGCGACGAACTTGCGGATGTTGCCGCCGATGAGCTCCATAGCCTTCTCACCCATTGCCATGGCGAAGGGGTTGGCATCGGTGTTGATGTAGGATTCCATGGCGTGGATCAGAGCGTCAACGCCGCAGGCAGCAGCCACGGAAGCGGGAGCGGTCATGATGAGCTCGGGATCCAGAACGGCATAGGTGGGAGAAATCTCGGGGCCCAGGACGGACAGCTTGTAGTTACGAGCTTCGTCGGTGATAACAGCGGCCACGGTAACCTCAGAGCCGGTACCAGCGGTGGTGGGCACAGCGATCAGGGTGTCGATGGGGCCGGGCACCTTGCCGACGCCTTCATAGTCACCGATGGTGCCGCCGAACTTAGCAACAACGCCCACAGCCTTGGCAACGTCCATGGGGGAGCCGCCGCCCAGAGCGATGATGGCGGTGCAGCCAGCAGCCTTGTACTGTGCGGCACACTCATCCACGATGGTGGTGGTGGGGTTGGGCAGAACATCCAGGTACTCGCTGTACTTCAGGTTGGCACCCTTGATGATCTCACGGACTTTGTCCACAACACCGATGGCTTCCAGGCCACGGTCGGAGATCAGCATAACATTGTCGGAACCGGCAGCTTTCAGGAAGTCAGGCAGCTTCTTCAGCGCGCCCATACCGAACTGGCAGTTCTGAGGGATGATGAAACCAAAATCTTTAATCATAGGGAATCGCATCCTTTCCAAGTAACTCAAATGTGTTTATACGGTTTAACCACAAAGAATGGCTAAACTGTTGACAGCTTTAGTATACCATTGATAAAGGGTGCTGGCAAGTTGTTAGCCGATGAAAATATGCAACAAGAATAGAAAGTATTTTTTGGGCACAATGTATACTTGACAAAAAGAATAAAGGAAAAGAATTGGAGAAAAGATGCTATCCCCGTCGTTTTGCAAAAAAGTGTCCAGATGAACAGAGGGATAACAGCAAAAAAACTCTGTCCGCTTGCCTTGAGAAGGGACAGAGAAGAAAAAAAGCGCACACAGCGCACAATTTTAGAAAGCCCCGCTCTGGCCGTGGGGACCCAATTAAAACCTGCACGAGATGGCAGGTGGGTTGCCTCCGCGGTGCTTCGTTGCTTCCAACTTCCAGCCGAGGCTGGGAGGCCTGCAGTTCACACAGCGAGTGAGCGTCCCGTTTCAAAAATGTGGGTTTAAAAGGGTCCAGTTCCACGCACCGAGCAGGGCGTCCTTGCTCCATGATAACAACAACTGATGCAGAGAAAGGGAGTTATTCCGGGGCCTCTTCCTCTTCGGCGAAGAGCTCTTTCATGAATTCGTTGTAGACCGCGTCAATCTCTTCGTCACTGTCCAGAGTGGAAAGGATTTCCTCTCCGTTTTCCTGGATTGCTTTGAGAATCACCAGGCCCATTTCTTCCTCGTTCTGGGCTTCTTCCCCATCCTGGACAGCGGGGAAAAAGGCCAGATAGGTCTGCCCCTGAAACTCGATGGTGTCCAGATGCTCCAGTTCGAACTCGTTGCCTTCCTCGTCGGTTACGGTGATAAAATTTGCGCCGTATTCTTCGCTCATGAAATATTCTCCTTTGCTTATCTGCCTGTATTGTACCTTGTGAAAATGAAAAAAGCAAGCCCAAAGCAGAGAAAAGTTTCAGTAAAGTTTCCTCAAAAACCTGCCCTCTCACGGATAGACAAATTGGAATCCTGTGGTATAATACATAAAATAGGCGCGGTTCACAATCATTGCACGACAGAAACAGACGCCTTTTTCGGAAGTGCGTCGCGCTTTTCATCATAACGATCGAATTCGGAGGTGTCAATTTGGACTATCATCGTGAGACACGCCCCTCCCGTGACCGGCGGGATCCTGGAGATCCCCGCAATCGGCAGGGGAAAAATGCCAAACGAAAACGAAAAAAGCATGGGAAGACCTTTAAGGTTGTCATGACCATCGTGCTGATTTTTGTCATCACGGCTGCCATGCTGCTCTGTATGGCGGCGGCCTATATTAAGAATGTGATTATTCCCAATGCGGGCCTGGAGATGACGGCTTATGACTTAAACCTGACCAGTACGATTCTATGTAAAGACCCGGAAACAGGTGCCTATAAAGTGACCCAAAACCTTTATGGAGCTGAGAACCGTGTTTGGGTGGACATCGAGGAGATTCCCAAGAATCTTCAGAATGCCGCCGTGGCCATTGAGGACAAGCGTTTTTATAAGCACAACGGCGTGGACTGGGTCCGGACGGCGAAGGCCGTATCCTTGATGTTTACTGGCAAGGACATCCAGGGCGGGTCCACCCTCACCCAGCAGCTGATTAAAAACATGACCAGCGACAATGAGGTGACCGTCAAGCGAAAGATCATGGAGATTTTCCGCGCCTTGGAGTTTGAGAAAAAGTACAGCAAGGAAGATATTTTGGAGGCGTACCTCAATTACATTTATCTGGGGCAGGGATGCAACGGGGTGTATACCGCCTCGTACACCTATTTTGGCAAGCACGTTTCGGAGCTTTCCCTGGCGGAATGTGCCAGCCTGATCGGGATTACCAACAACCCCTCGAAGTATGATCCCCTGGGTACCCTGGAAGTGAAAGATGAGGAGACAGGAGAGGTTAAGACCTCCCGTGACTTCAACAAAGAGCGCCAGGAGACCATCCTGTTCGCCATGCTGGAGCAGAAGTACATCACCCAAGAGGAGTACGATGCTGCCGTGGCGGAGGAGCTTGTCTTCAACGAGGACGGGCAAAACGAAGGAGAGGTACAGACCAACAGCACCATCTATTCCTGGTATGAGGACCAGGTCATCAACGACGTGATTGAGGACCTAATGGAGACTTATAACTGGTCTGAGCAGTATGCCAAAGACAAGGTGTTCTCCGGCGGTTTGGAAATCTACTCCTGTATGAAGCCCGAGGTCCAGGCTGCGGTGGACAAGGTCTATCAGGACCAAAACAACCTGAATGTGACCTCCAGCAGCGGACAAAAGCTCCAATCGGCCATCACCATTGTGGACAATGAGACCGGTGAGGTAGTGGCCATGGCCGGCGGCATGGGAGAAAAAACCGCCAGCCGGAGCCTGAACCGGGCCACCAGCAGCAAGCGTCCGCCGGGCTCCTCCATTAAGCCCCTGGCGGTTTATGCCCCGGCCATTGAGTTGGGGAAGGTGACCCCTGCCACCATGGTGGAGGATAGCCCTTATGGGAAAGTTGACGGGCGAGATTGGCCTGTGAACGCCACTGGCGTGTACCAAGGCAACGTCTCCGTGGCGAAGGCGGTGCAGGAGTCTATCAACACGGTGGCCGTCAAGGTGCTGGATATGGTGGGGACAGAGACCAGCTTTAACTTCATGCAGGATAAGTTCCACATTAAGCTCATCAAGTCCCTGACCAAGGGGGGAACGACCTATACAGATATTGGCCTGGCGCAGCTGGCACTGGGAGGCCTGACGGAAGGTGTCAGCACCTACGAGATGGCAGCGGCATATTCGGTATTCCCCCGCCAGGGCACTTACGTTGAGCCGAAAACCTATACCATGGTCATCGACAACAACAAACAAGTGCTGCTGCGCAACGAGTCCGAACCAGAAAAGGATGTCCTTTCCCAGCGCACCACCTATTATATGACAGAGATGCTGCAGCGGGTTGTGACCGGCGGCAGCGGCGCCACCGGCAAGGCAGCCAACTTTACTGGTCAGGATATTGCAGGCAAGACGGGTACGACCACATCCCGGAAGGACCTGTGGTTTGTGGGATATACGCCCTATTATACTGCTGCGGTCTGGACGGGCTATGACCGGCAGGAACGTTTGTCCAGCCACTTGGGCAATCCCTCCACAACATTGTGGCGGCAGGTGATGTCTGAGGTTCACAAGACGCTGCCCTATAAGGAGTTTGCACAGCCGGATGCCTCGAGTCTGAAGACGGTGACCTATTGTCTGTCCAGCGGCATGCTGCCCGGCCCCGCCTGCGGCGGCCATTTGGCGACGGGTACGTTCTTCGCAGAAGATGTGCCCACGGGAACCTGTACCTATCATAAGGTTCAGAAGCCTGCGGACACAAATGGAAGCAATGGTTCCGATGGGAACGGCTCCAGCACAGATCCCGGCGACAATACAACAGATCCCGGAACCGATCCCGGCGGGGGCACGACAGATCCCGGCGGCGGCACCACACCGGAAACACCGCCGGCGGAGGGGGGCGGAACAGAGACCACGCCCCGGCGCCGACGCATGGAAGCGGCCGGCTGATCTGCGGAAAGAGAGCGGACCCTGATGTTTCAGGGTCCGCTTTTGCTTGATCTGACTGAAATCAGGAGAAAGGAAGGAGAAAAACTGTCGTCCAGACAAATACTTTGGGTTGCCATACACGGACAGATGTGATAGAATATCCCTCGCACGAATCAAAATGACGATCGAATGGGAACGGAGGCGAATCATGTCAAAGGCGCCAAACTATTACATTGTAGACGCGGAGGCTCTTCCGGAAATTTTCCGCAAAGTGGTGGATGCCCGGCGAATGCTGGATACCGGAGAAGCTGAGACGGTGAACCAAGAGGTTCAGCTGGCCGGGATCAGCCGCAGCGCCTTCTATAAGTATAAAGACGCGGTCCGGCCCTTTCAGGATATGCTCCATGTCACCGGTGGGGATGGGGATGTGCACCACCTTGAATTCTTGTTGCAAGGGGCTTTGTCTGTGCGCTTCATCGAATGAGCGCAGGTCGATGATAGTCCTTATGCCTATGCTCTTGAGCTCTTTGCGCGAGCACGGTTCCAGTTTGTCTATTTCGGCAGAGCGATATAGCATGCCCCAGCGCACTCTCTTCCGGGTGGGATAGGACGCATAGCCTCCCAGGTCGCGGAAGTTCTGTATGCCGGGGATATTGATGTTGCGGGTGGCGGTCTTTACCCGGTATTTGTCACCGAATACAAGCGTGTAGTAGTATCGCTGTGTAGGGTCGGTAGTGATGACGGTCATCTTCAGGTCGGAGATGTTGGCAATGGCAATGGGAACGTCTTCGGGGATGCGGTCGGGATTGGTCGAGGCATATACCTTTACATTCCCTTTGACAAGAGGGGCCATTTCCCATTTCACAATGCAGTTGCCCACATTGTTTTCTTCGCATACAACGGAAATGTGAGGGGAAGTGCCGCTGCAGGAAGGGAGCAGCACTGCCAAAAGAAGCAAGTTCAATAAATTCCTATACATAATTCGTAACCTCTCTGATGTCGTCAGTCACAAATATATGTATTTTGTTCGAAAGTGAAAATATTTGTTCCAGGATATTTTCAGAGGGCTATAAATTAATCAGATTCGTCACTTAGTGCTTTAAAAGAACGGTATTAAAGAACGTAAAAAAAGAACGAACTTAAAGAACCGCCTTATGAATGCACAGTTTTTCATCAACGAGATCGGATGCAATTTCAACCTTAGAAAACCCAAGTCCGAAAAGCCGACGAACGTCTATTTTGTAGCACGCGTCAGAAACAAGCAGATAAAACTTTCTACTGGTGTAAGAGTATATCCGGACCAGTGGAACGTAAAAAAGCAAGAAGCGTATATCAGTTGCCGGTTGACCGAGCTGGACAACGAGAACAATACCATCGTCAACGAGAAGATTGGCAAATTGAAACTTTATTTTTCGGAATACAAGCAGTATCTTTGCGACCACCCTGAAGAGATAGAGCGCAGGGCCATTGTCTTACTCAAACAATATATCTATAAGGATACTATGAAGAAAAAAACGGAAAAACCTGCCACCTTCATCATGAAACAGATTGTAGAGGAGAAGGATATTGTGGATAGTTCAAAGAACCAGTACCGATTCAACATCGACAAGTTCAAAAGGTTTCTGGATGAGAACTCCATACCTGATACTTGGGAAAGTATGAACCTGGAAACATTTACCAGATACCAGCAATTCTTACTTGAAGATGGTAAGGAAGATAATAAAAAAGGTAAGAAGGCTTCATCATTAAAAAATATCATGAGTACATTCTTTGCGATACTCAGAAAGGCTTCCAAACGTATTGATATTCCTTTCAAGTGGGAGGAAAGTAACCTTGAAAGCTTTGAGTTAGTAAAGGACAAATCCAACAAGGAGTTGGCGCGTAATAAGGAGGTAGCGTTGACCGAGGAGCAGATCAAGCAGCTCTATGGACATCAACCGAGCGGTACCGAAAAGCAAGTCGAAAAGAATACAGAGATAAGAGACTTGTTCGTACTACAATGCCTCGTGGGGCAACGCGTCAGCGATATGCAGAAGTTTTTCAACGGTGATAACGAAAGGGATGAGGAGAACGGTACAATATCTATCATTCAACAGAAAACCGGAGCCAGGGCTATCATTCCTCTAGTGCCATTAGCAGAAGAAATCATAGACAAGTATTCTGGTAAAGAAATCAAATACTATAAGGAAAAACGAAGAGGATTAAATGATGAGTTAAGAGTAATAGCTAAAGAAGCAGGTCTTAACGAACCTATAACCTACGAGGAGGATGGCGTCAAATACACCAAACTCCTCTATGAGCTGCTCCACACGCATTCGGCCAGGCACACATTTTCTACCATCATGTGCCGTAGGGGTGTTCCGAGGGAGGATATAATCATTGCGACGGGTCATGAAAATACTCAGATGCTGGATAAGATCTATGCCCACCTGACCGCCAAGGACAAGTCCAGGAAGGTGACGAGCGCATTCAAGAAGAAGCTGGGTGACGGTATTTTCGATATGGGAGGCCAGACAGAACCGGAAGATGACGTACAGACACCGACTCCAACCGCTCCTGCAGTACCCAACAATTGGGTAAGAAAATATTTATAGCAGGCAAAATATATGACCTGCAGACAATGGACAAGGATGAGGTCGAGGCATCGGTGCAGGAGTATTTGGACAGTGCAATTGGTAAGGACAGGGTCAGATTCGAGCTATGCACAATCGGAAATATGACCACCATGTCCTTCCACCGGGGATTTGACTACAGTTCCTATAATGCTGACCCTATGAAGGATATAATGGATGCGGACGCATTCATGATGACCGCCCATGGATATAACGGCTTTTGGATGCCCAGCCCTTTCCCTATGATTCCGGGCTGCATATATCCCTATCATATAAGACAAGCCGATTTTCTGGACGCATACCGGAAGAGCGCCAGAATTTTAGGGGCAAGCAGGATAAGGAACGCTTCCCTGGAGGTAAATCCCCGGTCCATTGTGTTGAGGGTGCAGGTAAGATAAATACTTGATGTAAAGAGAGGCATAAAAACGGATAATAGAACGAGGGTGAAATAGGGGGGTAGACTCGATATTGGATTTTTTTCTTATAATTATATATAGGGAAGTCGCTGTACGGGAGTATAGCACTTCCTTTTATTTTTTGTTTGCAGAGGAATAGGACAAATATTTTTTATCGTCAATATCTCTGTCACACTATGAAAAACAATGGATTTTTTTTATTTGCCTGATAAACGCTTGAAAGGAATTATTTCTTCTCGGAGAAAATAAAAGTTATGCTAATGGTTTCTACCGTTATCATAGAATATAAATTTTACAGTTGATTCTTCTGCCGAAACCGAGCACTATACATTGTACCATATTCTCTGGAGGCATAGGCTCTCCGACAAAAATACCACCGCTTTGCCGGGAACTATCCGGAAACCATGTCGGAATTCAGTAGTGTCAGACCCTCTGGGGATGAAAGTTCAATACTTAGGAGTGAAAATGAAGGACTGAATGGCATTTCCAGTCCTTTTTGAATTTTTATGTTTGAGAGTTCCGGGATTAGCCGACTCTTTCTCTTGCTTTTCTGCTCCTATCCTAGGGTATACTTTCCAAAATCTTCGTTATGCTCGTAATATTTTCGAGTATATCCTATAAAGATCCATCTTCTCTTTATTGACAGTTTAATAATTTACATTCTCGAATTCCACAATATGAGGCAGTATTGGAAATCGGTTATCATGATGCTGGTTTATCCTATGCTTTTATCAGTAACCAGCTACTGCCTCGCTTTTTCAACTTTTTTGCATATGATAGTTGCATTTTTAGTATGCCCTTTGTCAATCCCACTATGCTGGCTGCGGCCGTCCTAAATTTCGAACATTCTGCTCCGTGCCAGCATGCAGGCCCCAACTACTCCAGCCTTGTTTTTTAGCTTGGAAACAGTTACTGTGGCATCTTTGTTGACCAGATTCAATGAGTATTTTCTTATTGCCGTTTTGATTGGCTGCACTATATAGTCTCCCGTCAATGATAGTGTGCCCCCGATTATTACCAGTTCCGGATTGAATATGCTGATCAGTCCTGCTATTTGCCTTCCCAGCTTTTGGCCTATTTCCTCCACTATCTCAATGCATAGCAAGTCCTCTTTATTAACCGCGGTGATGATTTCATCCAATGTGGGGGGATTTTCTACGGTCCGTTTTGACAGTATGGAACTTTCTCCGCTACCGATTCTTTCCAATAGGATGCGGTGCAGTGCCGACCCTGAGGCTTCCGTTTCCAGGCACCCTTTTTTGCCGCAGTGGCACAGTATCTCATTGTCGAATACATTGACGTGCCCGAATTCTCCGGAAAATCCGGATTTTCCCATGTATACCTTCCCATCTATGATGATGCCGATTCCGAGTCCCCAGCTTATATTGACAAAAATGATGTTCTTCTCCCCTTTGACGCATCCTTGCATGTGCTCCCCATAGGTCATGGCCCTTGTGTCGTTGTCTATGCAGACCGGATACCCTATCCTTTCATTCAGTACATCTGCCAGAGGACGCTCTGAGAAGTTGAAAGTACTGAAACTGTAACCAGATTCCGGATTGACTCTTCCCGAAATATTGATGCTGATATTGAGTATTTTCCTATCGTCAATACCGGTTTCCCTGATGAATTCCCTAATAAGTACACATAACTCTTCCAAGGCTTCCATCGTGTTCCTGAACTTATAGGGAATGTCCATCTTCAGTTCCATCATCTCACCTTTAAAGTTGATCAGCCCGATATTCAGAGCAAACCTTTTGATGTCCACCCCGATGAAGTAGCCTGACTCCGGATTCAGACCGTAGAGACTTGGATGACGACCACTGCTGGTTTCCAGCTTCCCGTAATCGTTAATGTAACCGTCATCATACATCTCGTTAATGAATTTGGTGACGGTGGGTACGCTCAGATCAAGTTCTCTAGCCAGATCGGGAATTGTAGAGCCGCCATTGTGCATATAGTAAGTTACAATCTTCTTTTTGAGAAGCCCATTCTTACTTCCAATTTCTATTTCTTTTAGTAAACCATGTGTCATATATTGATTATTTAATAGTTTTATCCTCCGATATACTACAATATTATTTTATCAAGCGGAAGTATATCCATATTTTTAGTATACTTTGTTCGTTTATTAATAATATATTTTAGTAACATATTGCTAATTATTGTTAATAATCAGGTATATATTAATGAAATAATTTACGAACTGATACAAATATAAATAAATATATTTAGCTTTGCAAGGCTTTAGTTGAATAAAGTCCATAAAAAGTTAAAAGTAAGTGGTAAGAACACTTATGAATGACTTGCCTTGTGGAGCACAAAGCCTACCAGTTGAACTTAATTCTATTTAATTAAATATGAATACACGTAGAGATTTTCTTAAGAAAACGGCCTTGTTCGGCGCCTCCATGGTGACAGCTCCATCATTGATGGCCGGAGACGGCGAGGCAGATTTGTCCTTATTTTCCGGGCAAGAGAGACTTAACACTGCATCTACAGTGGAAAATACCCTAAGAATCAGTGGTACCTTTTTGGACGAGATTTCGCACGACATCCCCCACCAGAACTGGGGTGAGAAAGAGTGGGAGCAGGATTTCCGCCACATGCGCGCCATTGGCATAGACACGGTCATCATGATCCGTTCAGGCTATCGCAAATTTATCACCTATCCTTCCATGCATCTATTAGGAAAAGGCTGCTACTATCCCTCCATAGACCTACTGGATATGTTCCTTCGCCTAGCGGACAAGTACAGCATGAAGTTCTACTTCGGCCTCTATGATTCGGGGCGTTACTGGGACACGGGCGACCTTTCTTGGGAGATAGAGGACAACAAGTACGTGATAGATGAGGTCTGGCAGAACTATGGCAGTAAATACAAGAGTTTTGGAGGTTGGTATATCAGCGGCGAGATAAGCCGTGCCACCAAGGGAGCTATCGATGCTTTCCATGCCATGGGCAAACAATGTAAGGACGTTTCCGGAGGGCTGCCCACTTTCATCTCGCCGTGGATTGACGGAAAAAAAGCCGTGATGGCTAACGGCAGCTCGCTGACGAAGGCCGATGCCGTGTCAGTGGATGAACACGAGCGCGAATGGAACGAGATATTCGACGGCATACACGACGTAGTGGATGCCTGCGCCTTTCAGGACGGACACATCGACTACGACGAACTGGATGCCTTCTTCGCAGTGAACAAGAAACTGGCAGACAAGTATGGCATGCAATGCTGGACCAACGCCGAAAGTTTCGACCGCGACATGCCCATCAAATTTCTTCCTATCAAATGGGACAAGCTACGCATGAAGCTGGAGGCCGCCGGACGTGCTGGCTACGACAAGGCCATCACTTTTGAATTCTCCCATTTCATGAGTCCACAGTCCGCCTACCTGCAGGCAGGGCATCTGTACAACCGTTATAAGGAGTATTTCCACATCAAGTAAGTATGTTAAATATACAATAACCATGAATTCTACAGTAAATCTCCATTATCTGATATTCCTCTCTATGGTGGCTGCTCTGGGTGGTTTCCTCTTTGGTTATGATGCTGCGGTCATCTCAGGCACTATCTCGCAAGTGACATCACGCTTTTCACTTGATGAAATACAAGTGGGCTGGTTTGTCGGCTGTGCATTGATAGGTTCTATCATCGGCGTATTGATGGCAGGTAAGCTGAGTGACCACTGGGGACGCAAGGTGACGATGCTCGTGGCCGCCGTCTTTTTCTCCGTGTCCGGTATCGTTTGTGCATCTGTCAATTCGTTCGACCAGTTGGTGATGGCACGTATTCTAGGAGGTGTCGGTATCGGTGTAGTTTCCATCGTTTCACCGCTCTATATCTCCGAGGTTTCTATCGCAAAATATCGCGGTCGTCTGGTTTCCCTTTACCAACTTGCTGTCACTATCGGTTTTCTGGGGGCTTACCTCACTAATTTCCAGTTGCTTCATTTCTCACAGAGTGGTACCGTGCTGAATAACGAATGGATGAGTCGTATTTTCGTGTCCGAAGTGTGGCGGGGGATGTTGGGAGTCTCCGGAATCCCATCCGTGCTCTTCTTTTGCATCATCTTCTTTATTCCCGAGAGTCCCCGCTGGCTTATTCTGAAGGGGCGTGACGAATGTGCCGTCCGCATTTTCCGAAAGATATACCTCTCCGAGGTGGAGGTGGACACGCAGTTGCGTGACACCAAGTCCGTCGTGCAGTCCGAGACCAAGTCCGACTGGAAGTTCCTGCTGCAGCCGGGTATCTTCAAGGCTGTGCTGATAGGTGCCGCCATTGCTGTCCTCGGTCAGTTCATGGGCGTGAATGCCGTGCTCTACTACGGCCCCACGATATTCGAGGAAGCCGGTCTGTCGGGCGGTGATGCCCTGTTCAGCCAGGTGCTGGTGGGCATTGTCAACGTGGTGACTACCATCATCGCCGTGTTCATCATCGACAAGGTGGGCCGCAAGAAGCTGGTCTACTACGGTGTGTCCGGTATGGTGCTCTCCCTGCTGCTCATCGGCTTCTACTTCCACTTCAGCGAAAACATGGGCCTGCCCAACTCTTTCCTGCTGTTCTTCTTCCTTTTCTATGTCTTCTGTTGTGCCATCTCCATCAGTGCGGTCATCTTCGTGCTGCTGTCCGAGATGTACCCCACGCGCATCCGCGGCATGGCCATGTCCATCGCCGGCTTTGCCCTGTGGATAGGCACCTACCTTGTGGGCCAGCTCACCCCCTGGATGCTCCAGAACCTTACCCCCACCGGCACATTCCTGCTGTTCGCCCTCATGTGCATGCCCTATATGCTCATTGTCTGGAAGCTGATTCCCGAAACCACCGGCAAGTCGCTGGAGGAGATAGAACGCTACTGGATGAAGAAAAGATAAAATCGACCTGACACTATATATAAGGAATACTCAACTAAATACATAAACTATGGATTTTAAAAAATTAGCAGAACAGTACAAAAGCGAGTTGTTTGACAATGTGCTTCCTTTCTGGCTGCAACATTCTCAAGACCTCGAATGCGGAGGCTACTACACCTGTCTGGACCGCGACGGACACGTGTTCGACACGGACAAGTTCATCTGGCTGCAAGGCCGCGAGGTGTGGCTGTTCTCCATGCTCTACAACAAGGTGGAGAAACGCCGGGAGTGGCTCGACTGTGCCATCCGGGGCGGTGAGTTCCTGAAGAAGTACGGCCACGACGGCAACTACAACTGGTACTTCTCCCTCGACCGCCAGGGCAACCCCTTGGTGGAACCCTACAACATCTTCTCCTACACCTTTGCCGCCATGGCGTTCGGCCAGCTCAGCCTCGCCACCGGCAACCGGGAGTATGCCGAGATTGCCAAGAAGACGTTCGACATCGTCCTCTCCAAGGTAAACAACCCCAAAGGCAAGTGGAACAAGCTGCATCCCGGCACGCGCAACTTGAAAGGCTTCGCCCTGCCCATGATTCTCTGCAACCTGGCACTGGAGATAGAGCACCTGCTGGACGAGGACTTCATGGTGAAGACCATGGATACCTGCATCCACGAGGTGATGGAAGTGTTCCTCCGTTCCGAGCTGGGCGGACTCATCGTCGAGACCCTGAACGCGGACAACACGTTGGTGGACTGCTTCGAAGGCCGCCACATGAATCCCGGCCACGCCATCGAGGCCATGTGGTTCATCATGGATCTGGGCAAGCGCCTCAACCGCCCCGGACTGGTGGTGAAGGCCAAGGACACGGCACTGAAGATGCTGGAATACGGTTGGGATAAGGAGTACGGGGGCATCTTCTACTTCATGGACCGCAACGGCTGTCCGCCCCAGGAGTTGGAATGGGACCAGAAGCTGTGGTGGGTACACATCGAGACCCTCATCTCCACGATAAAGGGCTACCGCCTGACCGGCGACCCGAAGTGCCTGGAGTGGTTCGAGCGCATCCACGACTACACCTGGAGCCACTTCAAGGACACCGAGCATCCCGAATGGTTCGGCTACCTCAACCGCCGCGGCGAAGTGCTTCTCCCGCTGAAGGGCGGTAAGTGGAAAGGCTGTTTCCACCTCCCCAGAGGCCTCTACCAATGCTGGCAGGTGCTGGAAGAACTCAGTAAATAACGGAAAATGGAAAGTTGAAAATTGAAAATTATTTTCCATTTTCCACTTTCCATTTCATAAGAATTTTATTAACTCAAAACCAAAACAAAATGAGAAAAGAAACTCATGCTAAGAAAAACACCCGATGGATGAAAGCCGTGCTGCTTTCGTTCTTCGCGCTGTTGCTATGCTCCGTGAGTGGTTATGCCCAGAACATAACCGTTACGGGTAAGGTATCTGATGCCATGGGCACGTTGCCCGGTGTCAGTGTTGCCATCAAGGGTACCACTAACGGTACGGTGACCGATGTGGACGGAAAATACTCGCTGAATGTAGCAAAGAACGCCACGTTGGTATTCTCTTTCGTAGGTATGAAGTCACAGGAAGTGACTGTCAATGGCCGCAAGGTGATAGATGTTACCATGACGAACGACACGGAGTTGCTGGACGAAGTGGTGGTGGTAGGTTACGGTACTTCCAAAAAGTCATCACTGACCAGTGCCGTATCTGCCGTGAAGGGTGACGAACTGCTGAAAGCCCCCGCCACCAACGTATCGCAGTTGCTCGGTGGCCGCTTGCCGGGTATCTCTTCCTTGCAGGAATCCGGTGAACCGGGCTTGGACCAGGCTTCGCTGAAGATTCGTGGTTCTGTATACAGCGTATCGTATATCGTGGACGGTTTCCCCGTGAGCAATATCAACGACCTGGATCCGAACGACATCGAGAGCGTATCTGTACTGAAGGACGGTGCCTCGGCTGCCGTTTACGGTTTGGCAGGTGCCGGTGGTGTCATCATCGTCACTACCAAGCGCGGTGAGGCCGGCAAGACCAAGGTGACTTACGATGCCTCCTACGGTGTCTCCATGAATGCCAATTTCCCGAAATTCATGAATGGCCCGCAATACGCACACTACTACAACATGGCGCAGATGATGGACCAGCTGGCAAGCGGGGCCATCAAGGATCGCAGCGAATACACACCCTACTATACGCAGGAGAACATTGCCGCCATGACCAACGGCGACCCCACGGACGGATGGGACAACGTGGACTATATAGATAAGGTATTCGGCACGGGTACCAACCAGAAGCACAGTGTGACCGTGCAGGGCGGCAACGAAAAGATGCGTTACTTCACTTCGCTCGGCTACTTAGGACAGAACGGTAACATCGACAACTTCAC
>ENA-OPAH01001095-OPAH01001095.1-human-gut-metagenome-genome-assembly--contig:-NODE-1095-length-18700-cov-3.130920_pt1 | contig 18700 bp, 19 predicted proteins | sample MGYA00241050_ERZ501416 | MGnify/ENA primary metagenome ERZ501416 (study PRJEB25962, sample SAMEA2042632) | human gut metagenome | biome: human gut; feature: human-associated habitat; material: faeces... | reverse complement strand
AACAAAATTTGCCGAAAAGACGTAGATAGACGCCTATGAACACGAGCTCTTATTCCGCCGAAATTACTGCTTGGGGAATACGACCTTACGATAAGTATCAAACTTCATCCACTTTGCAAAGAATGCGGTCTGATCCTGTTCTTTGGTCTGAGCATATTCCGAAAGAAATGCCTTTGCATCATCGGCAGAGTGCACCAGCACCTCGAAGCCACGGCCATTGATAATCGGAACGGCATCATATGTGTATTCTTCCACCGGCAGGATCGCAGTGATTTTCTTGTCCCGAATCTTCACAGCCACACCGTCACGGAGCACGATGCAGTCGAAGCTATCCGGATAGTGATAGCTGTCGCCAACAGTGGGAATCTCATCGCCAACGGTATACGTACGGCTGGCAGGACGATACTTCAGAACGTTCAGGCTGCCTGTGTCATAGTAGAATTCCTCGAAGATGTCTCCTCTTGCCTTCAGATCGCCATACTGGAAGGAGTTGCGGTCTGCTGCATTGCTGACCTTTTCGCTGACAGCATCCACAACACCGCACGCAGAGGTCATGTTGGTAACACGGTCGATCAGAATCAGCTCGCCCAGCACCTTGTGATTGGCGAACAGATCTGCCACAATTCCCTCGGTCAGCAGAATCTCGCACACTGCAATGCCGTTCTTCTCCAGCGTATCAGTTTCCTGATGTGCACCGGTGTTGACATCAATGGCGTAGTCCACCTTGGTCAGAATACCCGGAATCAGCTTGGTTCCCAGCTTTACCAGATAGTCCTTGCCGATGCAGAGCGGCTCGTCATCCATCCACAGCAGAGAAACGGTCAGCTTCTTATAGACTGCCACAGCTGCATCCTTCACAAAGACGCAGCCACGGGAAACGTCCACTTCCTTATCCAGCGAGATGGTAATCGGCTGTCCCGCAAATGCCTCATCCACAGACTTGTCTGTCATGAGAATGCCCTTAACAGTAGCGGTTTCATTGCTGGGCAGTGTGGTGATGGCATCGCCCACACGGACGCTGCCGGCTTCGATCTGTCCCTGGAATCCACGGAACGTGTGATCCGGACGGCATACTCGCTGTACCGGCATGTAGAAGCCCTTTTCGTGGCTGTCAGAGTGAATGTCCACGTTTTCCAGATATTCCAGAAGCGGCACACCGTCATACCACGGAATGTTCTCTGATTTTTTGGTGACATTGTCACCCTCTGTTGCAGATAGCGGGATGATGTAAATGTTTTCCAGATCCAGTTCCTTGCGCAGCTCCGCAATCTGTGCTTCGATCTCACGAAAACGTGCTTCGCTGTAGTCCACCAGATCCATCTTATTTACTGCAAAGACGAAATAGCGGATGCCCATGAGCTTGCAGATTCGTGCATGCCGTCTGGTCTGTACCAAAACGCCCTGGGATGCATCTACCAGAATGACTGCCAGATCCGCAAAGGATGCGCCGACTGCCATGTTTCTGGTATACTCCTCGTGACCTGGGGTATCTGCCACGATAAAGCTGCGGTTATCCGTGGTGAAGTAGCGGTATGCCACATCAATGGTGATGCCCTGTTCCCGCTCTGCCATCAGACCGTCCAGCAGCAGTGAATAGTCAATGGCACCGCTGCGGCTGCCCACCTTACTATCCAGTTCCAGTGTTTTTTCCTGATCTGCATACAGCAGCTTTGCGTCATAGAGAATGTGTCCGATCAACGTGGACTTGCCGTCATCGACGCTGCCGCATGTGATAAATTTCAATAAGCCCTTCATTAGAAGTATCCCTCCCGCTTTCTACGTTCCATGCTGCCGGCTGCCTCGTTATCAATGACTCTGGAGGTACGCTCCGACGAAACAGAACTCAGCGTTTCGTCAATGATCTCATCCAGTGTGGTTGCAGTCGACTCAATACCGCCGGTCAGCGGGTAGCAGCCCAACGTCCGGAAACGAATGGACTTATACTCCGGCTTTTCTCCCGGCAGCAACGGCAGACGGTCATCATCTACCATAATAATGTTGCCATCCCGATAGACAACCGGACGCTCTGCTGCAAAGTACAGCGGTACGATATCAATGTTTTCCCGCTGGATGTACTGCCAGATGTCCTTTTCTGTCCAGTTAGAAATGGGGAAAACACGGATGCTCTCGCCCTTTTTGATACGGGTGTTATACAGCTTCCACATTTCCGGACGCTGGTTCTTCGGGTCCCACGCCTGTGCCTCATTTCGGAACGAGAAGATACGCTCCTTGGCACGGGACTTCTCCTCGTCACGTCTGCCACCGCCAAATGCTGCGGTGAAGCCGTACTTGGTCAGTGCCTGCTTCAGCGCCTGTGTCTTCATGATGTCCGTGTAAGCTGCGCCGTGGTCGAATGGGTTGATGCCCTGCTTAACGCCCTCTTCGTTGGTGTAGACCAGCATCTCGATGCCGAGCTTCTTTGCGGTCTCATCCCGAAAACGGATCATATCCTTAAACTTCCATGTTGTATCAATGTGCAAGAACGGGAACGGCGGCTTTTCCGGATAAAATGCCTTCATGGCAAGGTGCAGCATGACAGAGCTGTCCTTTCCGATGGAGTACAGCATAACCGGCTTTTCGCACTCTGCCGCAACCTCTCGGATGATGTAGATTGCCTCAGCTTCCAGTTCGTCAAGATGTGACAATTCCTGCATATCATTTCCTCCTTGAAATGCTCTGTTTCAAAGCATTAGTAGTGATTCGATTCCTTGGTATTGATGCGGATCTCGGAGACATCCCCCTTGGGGTGTTCCACAATCCAGCGCAACACATCGCCCTCTTTTTCGGTGTGTACCAGACTTCCCATACCGCCCATATCTGCACCCAGATAAAAACGGATGGCGTGCACGGGACACTCCTTCAAACAGGAGGTGCATCCCCAGCAGTCCTTGGGGTACTTGATAAACGCCTTGCCAGTTTCATTCTGGTGAATCAGGCTGCCGGGACAGATCATGCGGCATTTTCCGCATCCAATACACTGCTTCTGATCAATGGCAATGCTCATAGTTCTGTCCCTCCTCTACCAATTCCCGAAAAACGATTTCCAGCTTTCCGTCCCGCATCCGGGAATTGACATATCTGCGCCAATGGAGATCATCCTTTTCCGGATGATCCAGATTCTCTGCGAAGCTGTGCCAGCGTGTTTCTTTTCTCGCTTTCAAATGGGCGATGACACTGCGGCAAACCACAAGGCGTTCCCGAAGCTCGTAGATGTACATCAGCTCCTGATAATCTGCGGCGTGGAGCTGGTCGGACAATTCCATCAGCCGCACGATCTTTTCATCAGCGATGTCCAGTTCCTTTTCGTGGAACCGGTAGTTGGTGCCAATGCCGCCTGCATAGGTGTCCATCACCGTCTGCATGGCATCCTCCAGCTGCTCCGCATCGAACAGTCCGCCGTTATCTTTCAGGAAATGCTCTACCTCGGCGATATGTGCCTGTACAGCTTCTGTATCCGGTGCCGTGGGAGTGTGATTCTGCAAAAATTCCAGCACAGATTCTGCGGCGATCTCGCTCTCTGCCAGTGCACCGGTCACGTACTTCTGCGGGCATCCGCCGGCGACATCGCCGGCAGCAAACAAGCCTGTAATGGTCGTGGCACGCTTGGTGTCCACCCAATAACCGCTTGCGGTATGTCCGCCTACAATATAGGGTTCTGTTCCCTCGATTTCCACATTCTGCTGAGAGGGCCTTTTACCGCTCTCGATCCATTTCAGTGTCTGAGAGGGCGCCATATTCAGATACGCTTTCATCAGGGAGTCGTCCTGTTCCGGTGTAATTCCCTCTGTGCGGAGGTAACACGGCCCTCTGCCCGCCAGATTCTCGCTGACGGTTCCGTAAACACGTTCCGAGGTGGTCAGACCGTACTTGGTTTCATAGACCTCCCCCAGAGAGTTCACCTGCTTTGCGCCGACACCCTGTGCCAGCGTACCCGTGGGAGCGATGGTATCTTTGCAGCGCAGTGCGATGAAGCGCATCTCAAAGGTGGTCATCTCCGCACCGGCACGAATGCCCATGGCATAACCTGCACCCGTATTGAACGGCGGATACCACATCTTATGCCGGGAGAAACCGGGATGATTAGGCTTATAGAGTCCGGCTGCACCGCCTGTAGCGATAATCACAGCGTTTGCCTCAATGAGATACACAGTATCATCGTTAATGCCAAATCCAAACGCACCCTGAATCCGATTGTTTTTCACAAAAAAGTCTGTGATATTGACATGGTTTTTAATCGTCACCTGCGGCAGCGCTTCCACCGCTTTTGCCAGAATTGGCTTCATGTTTTCGCCGTTGATCTTCAGGTTGCGGTTGCCACGTGCCACGTATTTGCCGTTCTCGTCCTTGAGGATGACCAAGCCAAGCTGTTCCATGTGCGCCGTCACCTTGTTCAGGCGCTCCGACATGGTAAGCAGCAGATCGCCACGCACAATGCCGTCGGCATCTTTACGGGCATAGTCCACGTAATCCTGCGGTTTTCTGCCCTCTGTGATATAGGCGTTCAGTGCATTGACACCGGCTGCCAGACAGCCGCTTCGCTTGATGTGCGCCTTTTCACAGATCAGCACCTTGGCATCGGACTTTTCCGCAATGGTCAGTGCGGCATAGCATCCGGCCGTTCCGCCGCCGATGATCAGCACATCGGTTTTGCAGCGTTCTATTTTCATCTCATCACCATCCTCCCCTGTCAATGCAGAAGATATTTTTCCGCAGATGCCACACAATTGGCGCCATCTGCTGCCGCTGTGACAACCTGCCGCAGCAGTTTTGTCCGAACATCTCCGGCAGCAAAAAGTCCAGACACAGAAGTCACACCATCTTCGCCGGCAACGACATAGCCACTGGCATCCAGCGCTACGATTCCACGCAGAAGTTCCGTATTGGGAACGCTGCCGATTGCCACAAACACACCGTCCAGCTGCAAATCCTCCGGCTTGTCGTTATGCAAAAGTTTCAGCGCTTCCACATGCTTCTCCCCCACGATCTCAGTGGGAACCGCACACAGGACGGGCACAATATTTCCCGTCTGCGCCACCTGCTTTTGCAGCGAGGCATTGGCACGGAATGCATCTCTGCGGTGCACCAGATAGACCTGCTTCGCCATTCGGGAGAGGTACAGCGCATCCTCCAGCGCCGTATCTCCGCCGCCAACCACTGCCACGGTCTTGTTCTGATAAAACGCACCGTCACAGGTCGCACAGTAGGAGACTCCAAGGAGCTGACTCCCCGGAATTTCCAAACGGCGGTAGGAAGTTCCGGCGGCGTAGATCACGCTTTTTCCCGTGACGCTCGTCCCATCTTTCATGAAAACGGTAAAAATGCCGTCGGTTTTGGTCAGCGCTGCCACCTCGTTTTCAGAGAACGAAGCACCCAGTTCTTCCGCATGTTCCCGAAACTTCTCGCCCAGCTCATAGCCGCCGATGCGGGGCAGTCCGGGGTAGTTGTCCACCTGCTCTGTGACAGCGATCTGTCCCGAACCCATTGCGTCTTTTTCCAAAACCAGCGCATCCAAACTGGCTCGTCTGGCGTAGATCGCAGCGGTCATTCCTGCCGGTCCGCTGCCGATGATGATGATGTCAAACATAACTCAATCCTCGATTTGTAAGAGTTCCTTTTCTGCGTCGGTTCCTTCGATGTGGAAGGAATTGAGCACCGGATTTTCCCGATCCATCAGGGAGAGAATCATATAGCTTGCCTTGCTGTCATATGCCAGCCGCTTGTCCTCTTCCGACGGTCTGGAGGGAGATTCCGGATGCGAATGCCAGTTACCCAGCGGAACCAGCCCGTTGGCACGCATGTCCTTGACTGCTGCCAGCTGTTCCTTCGGATCAAGGCTGAAGTGCTCGTTGGAATGGTCGATGTTGGTCAGGAGGTATACCTTCTTGACAATCTTATCCGTTCCGCTAATCTCGCCGGCAATCAGACCGCACGCCTCATCGGGCAGCTCTTTCTGCGCATGTGCCAGCATTTTTTCAAAATCAGATTTCTTTAACTGAATCATAGTCCTACTCCGTCGCATTCTGCCTGTTCATAATCGATCAGTTCTGTGATTGTGGGATGTGTTCCGCAGACTGCACAGCCAGAGGTTTCCGACGGCAGCTTGACCTTGCGGAATTCCATCTTCAATGCATCATAGGTCAGCAGGTAACCGGTCAGCAGATTGCCGATTCCCAGAATGTACTTGATTGCCTCCATTGCCTGGAGACTGCCGATGACACCGCCCATTGCGCCGATAACGCCAGCCTGTTTGCAGGTGGGAACGGCATCCTTTGGAGGCGGATTCTTAAAGACGCAGCGGTAGCACGGACCCTCTCCCGGCACATAGGTCATGAGCTGACCCTGAAACCGGATGATACCGGCATGGGAGAACGGCTTCTTCGCCATAACGCAGGCGTCATTGATGAGAAACTTTGCCGGAAAATTATCGGTGCCGTCGATCACGAAATCATAGTCTTTCATGAGATCCATGATATTCTCGCTGGTGACGAATGTCCGATACGTATTGACCTTGACATCCGGATTGATTGCTTCCATGGTCTCCTTAGCGGACTGTACCTTTGCCTTGCCCACATCTGCGGTTGCGTGGATGATCTGGCGCTGGAGGTTGGAAAGGTCTACTTCGTCAGCATCTGCAATGCCGATGGTACCCACGCCGGCTGCTGCCAGATACATTGCTGCCGGAGCACCCAGGCCGCCTGCACCAATGATCAGCACTTTCGCATTGAGCAGCTTCTTCTGTCCCTTGACGCCAACCTCTTTCAGGATGATGTGACGGGAGTAGCGCTCGATCTGTTCGTTGGTAAATGCCATCTTACTGTCCACCTCCCATGAAGTAGAGGAATTCTACAGTGTCGCCGTCCTTGAGGACAGTCTTTTCAAATGTGCCGTTTTCTACGAATTCATCGTTGATGGTAACGGTAACATACTGCGGGGTTTCTACGTTCTCGTCCACGATCAGCTGTGCAACGGTCAGACCGTCTGTGACTTCCTTCTGTACACCTGCAACTGTAATTTTCATAATCATACTCCTTTGATGGTTATTTGAGGGAATCAATGATTTCCACGAGTTCTGCTTTCTTGACCAGACCTTTGCGCCGGCCTTTTTCAACACCGTCTTGGAAGAAGATCAGTGTGGGGGCTGCCTGTACTTCGTACCGCTCTGCCAGTGCCATGTCAAAGTTGACATTGATTTTTACCACTTTCAATGCATCGCCATAAGTTTCCTCCAGTTCAGACAGAACTGGAGAAAGACGCTTGCAGGGAATGCAGCTGTCCGAGTAAAAGTCCGCCAGCACCAAGCCCTTTGCCTCCAGCACTTCCTGCTGAAAGTTCTCCTGATTGACACGAGCAGCCATTCAATCACCCACCTTTTTTACGATCAGATTATAGGTGCCGTCCTCATTCTGAAGCAGCTTCAAGATCTTGTGACCCTCTTCCTTGATGCTCCGGGGTACGTTCTGTACCGGTTCGCCGTCGTTCATGCGAATGGAGAGGATCTGTCCGTCGTCCAGCTCTTCCAGTGCAACCTTTGCCTTCACAAAAGTGACCGGGCAAACAACATCTGTGATATCTACCGTATCGTCAATTTGAAATTCAGCCATTGTAAGCCTCCCAGATTTTCTCTTCGAATTTTTCTTTTCCCACACGCTCCAGGGTGAACTGGAACCGTTCTCCGGCGTTGGCGTTGTCATCAAAAAACTGTACTGCGGCATCGCAGATCTTCAGGAGCTTTTCCTTGTCTGCGATAAACGGGATGATCGGCTCGCCCTTATGGATTCTGTTGCCAAACAGTCCGCCGAAAGAGACGATGTAGCCATGCACCGTATCCCAAGCTTCTGTGGGACACGCTTTCACACAGCGTCCGCAGAAGTTGCACTTGCTCTCATCCACGGTGATTTTTCCATCCTCGTGGGTGATCGCACCGCTGCGGCATGCCTTGGTACAGACACCGCACTGGATGCAGTCCTCTTCCCGCCATTTCACCTGAATGCCACCCTTGATGCCCAAGTCGTTTTCCTCGGACTTCAAGCAGTTGTTCTGACATCCGGTGATACCGAACTTAAACTTATGGGGCAGTTCCCGTGCAAAGTAGCGTGCGTCCAGTTCCTTTGCCAGTGCGTAAGTATCAATGCATCCGCTGGGGCAGATTGCCTCGCCCTGACAAGCTGTGACGGTACGAACTCTCGGACCGCAAACGCCCGGTTCCACATCGCCCTCTGCCAGCGCTGCCTTTACAGCATCGATCTGTTCCAGCTTAACAAACGGAATTTCCACGCTCTGGCGGGAAGTCAGATGCACATGTCCGTCTCCAAATTTTTCTGCGACCTCTGCAATCTTTGCAAGCTGCTTTGCCGTCAGATTACCGCCGACCACCCGAAGCCGGAGCGAAAAATGATTTTTCTGCTTCTGTCGCATAAAGCCGCCTTTTTTCAGCGTTGCGTAATCGACTGCCATTTAACATTCCTCCTGCATTTTCGCAATTGCCTGTCCGAAATCTGCGATCAGGTCTTCAATATCTTCAATGCCCACGCTGACGCGGATGGAATCCGCATACACGCCGGCACTCTGTTTTTGCGCTTCGTTGCTGTGTGCGTAAATGGTGCTTGCCGGATGGATGACCAGCGTCCGCACATCGCCGATGTTGGTGGCGTTGGTGGCGTACTGCAAATGGTTGATCAGGCAGAACGCCTTTTCCTTGCTTCCTGCACGAAGTGTCAGGATTGCGCCACCCTTTCCGCCGAACTGCTTCTGCACCAAGTCGTAATACGGGCTCTTCTCCAAAGCCGGATAGTTGACCTCAACGCCGTCCACGCTGTCCAGATATCGTGCCAGCTGGAGGGCATTGTCACAGAGCCGCTCCATCCGCAGACCCAGCGTTTCCAGTCCCACGGAATTGAGGAACGCATTCATCGGGGACAAACAGCCGCCCACATTTCGCCAGATGGCATTCCGGAGTTTTGCCAGATAGGCAAACTTTCCATACTTGGCGTATGGCTCGAATCCGTCGTACCGGCTCTTATCCCAAGAAAAACTGCCGCTGTCCACGATCACACCGCTGATGGCGTTACCGCCGCCGTTGATGTACTTGGAAGAGGAGTGAACCACCACATCTGCGCCATATTCAAAGGGATGGATCAGATACGGGGTTGCCGTGGTGCTGTCGATAATCAGCGGAATCCCGTGCGCATGCACCAGTTCAGAAACCGCTTTCAGATCTACCACATCCAGCTTCGGGTTACCGATCAGCTCTGTGAAAACCACCTTAGTGTTCTCATTGATGAGCGGTTCGATTTTTTCCACAGTAACAGATTCTGCAAACCGTGTGGTGATTCCAAATGCTTTCAGATCGGAGAACAGGTCGATCGTTCCGCCGAACAGTCCGGAACCTGCAATCACCTCGTCCCCTGCGTGGAGAATGTTCAGCAGCGCCATGGTGACCGCCGTCATACCAGACGAACAGCTCACAGCGCCAATGCCGTGCTCCATCGCTGTGACTCTCTTTTCAAAAGCGTCTACGGTCGGGTTGCTGATTCTAGTATAAGCAAATCCCGGCGCTTGATTATGAAAAACCTTTTCCAGTTTTTCTGCCGTTTCATGTGCGAATGCGCTGACCTGATAAATCGGCATAATCGTGGAACCCGTACTCTTTTCGCCATCAAAATTCTGATGCAGCAATGCCGTATTAAACTTCATGCGCTCACCCACGCTCCTCTCGTTCGTTTTCATGAGCCTATTATAGCACCTTTTCACTACTAAGTCAATAGGTTTTGTATGATTTCGTATGTTTTTTCATTTTATTCAAAAAGTTATCTGTAGATTCTTATTATACATGATAAGTTCACATATTTTTCTGAAAAATCAGACGGCGCATTGGCAAACGCTGCGACGCCGTCTGAAACAGAAACTGGAAGTGAATCCGAAACTTCTTTTAGATATAATACATGAACGACTCCTCCGGCGGAATCGAGCTGCGATAGCGCTCAATCATGTCCTGCAATGTCACGCCGGCGCAGAACTTCCGCAGATATGCCGTCATCTGATCCCACAGGCACTCCTGTACCGTTGCTTTCAAAAGAGAGTTGTCATCTGCACCGCCAGCATCCACATCGCCCAGAACTGTGATGTCCAGTGCGTCAATGATCTCCTGAAATGTGATCTGACTGGCAGGTCTTGCGATGACATAGCCGCCCTTGAAGCCCTTGATGCCACGAATCAGATATGCTTGACGCAGCGCCACCAGAATTTGTTCCAGATATTTTACTGAAATGTTTTGCCGCTTGGAAATACTGCTCACGGCAACAGCTTCTCCATTTTCAGAATGCAGTGCAATGTCGATCAATGCGATGATGCCGCATTCTACTTTTGTTGAGATTTTTATGGTACATCTTCCTCTCTTCTGCACACAAACGAATTCTCAATCGGAAAACAGTGTTGTGGAATAATAGCGGTCACCGCTGTCCGGCAGCAGCGCAACAATGGTCTTTCCGGCATTCTCCGGCTTCTTTGCCAGTTCCAGTGCTGCATACAGCGCTGCACCGGACGAAATTCCCACGAGGATTCCCTCGTGCTTGGCAATTAGCTTTGCCGTTGCAAAGGCATCGTCATTCTTCACCGGATAGATCGTGTCATAGATGCCGGTGTCCAGTATCTTGGGAACGAAGCCTGCGCCAATGCCCTGAATCTTGTGCGGGCCGGGTTTTCCGCCTGCCAGAACCTGCGAGTCAAACGGCTCTACCGCAACGACCTGCACTGCCGGATTCTTGGACTTCAGGTATGCGCCGGTTCCGCTGACGGTTCCGCCGGTTCCAACGCCGGCAACAAAAAAGTCTACCTTTCCATCGGTATCCTGCCAAATCTCCGGACCGGTTGTCTTGCGGTGTGCCTCCGGATTGGCAGGGTTCTCAAATTGTCCGGGAATAAAGCTTCCCGGAATTTCCTCTGCCAGTTCCCTTGCACGCTCAATGGCACCCTTCATGCCCTTGACACCAGAGGTCAAAACGATCTCAGCGCCGTATGCTTTCAGAATGTTCCGGCGCTCCACACTCATGGTTTCCGGCATCGTCAGAATCACACGATAGCCCTTGGCAGCCGCGATGGCAGCCAGACCAATTCCAGTATTCCCCGATGTTGGCTCAATAATCACAGAACCCTTTTTCAGCAGTCCTTTTGCTTCTGCATCTTCCAGCATTGCCTTGGCGATACGATCCTTGACACTGCCAGCCGGATTGAGATATTCCAGCTTCACAAGGACTCTCGCTTTCAGCGCTTCCTGCTGTTCCAGATTGATAACTTCTACCAGCGGAGTATTTCCGATCAGCTCCACTGCACCCTGATAAATCTTAGCCATGGTACTCGACTCCTTTTAATTTGTAATCTTAATAATATGAGAAAGCACTCAAATAAATACAGAATCATCCTGCAAGGACTGATTCTCCAGAAGATAGCACTTCTCGCCGGCAATCACAAAGATGCGGTAGAGGAATACGTCCACTGTTTCTCCAACGGAAACGCCAGGCTCTTCCAGGTCACGCTTGGCAATCAGCAAATCGCCGTTCACACGAACTTCCAGCTCGATCCAGTCACCACGAAAAGAAACCCGTTCCACCACGCCCTGAGAAGCAGAACTGCCGTACTTCTGTACCTCGCCCTTCTTGGTAATTTTCAGGAACTCCGGACGGACGATTGCCTTTTCCACGTGTTCCATCTGCTGGAATGTGTGATACTTCCGGTAGTCTGCCAGCACGGAGGTGTGTCCGAAAAACGAAGCTGTGAAAGAGGTCTGCGGATGGCGGTAGATCTCCAGCGGCGTTCCCATCTGTTCGATTCTGCCTCGATTGGTGATGATAATCTCATCGGCAACCTCAATTGCCTCATCCTGATCGTGGGTGACAAAAATACTGGTGACACCGAGCTTGCCGATCATCTCTTTCAGCCAGCTGCGCAGCTCCTGACGCACTTTCGCATCAATTGCTGCAAACGGCTCGTCCAGCAGCAGAAGCTGCGGATTCGGCGCAAGGGCTCTTGCAAATGCCACACGCTGACGCTGTCCGCCGGAGAGCTGGCTGGGATAGCGCTTTTCCAGTCCTTTCAGCCCGATGAGGTCGATCAGCTCTGCCACACGGCTGGCAATGGTCTTTCTGTCCACTTTCTGCACTTTCAGTCCAAAAGCGATGTTGTCATACACCGTCATATACCGAAACAGCGCATAGTTCTGAAAAACAAAGCCAATGCCACGCTTGCTGGCGGGAATATCGTTGACCACAGTGCCATCAATCTTGATCTCACCGCTGTCCGGATGTTCCAGACCGGCGATCATGCGCAGAATGGTTGTTTTACCGCTGCCGCTGGGGCCAAGCAGTCCAATCAGTTTTCCCTTTTCAATTCCAAAACTCACATCATCCGATGCCTGATAGTTGCCAAAGCGCTTGTTGATGTGATTCAATTCTACATACATCAGGTTTCCTTCTTTCCCCGGTGTTCAATCAAGCTGCGAATCACCAGAATTACAATTGCCATGAGAACCAGAATGGACGAAACTGCAAACGCCGGCACATACTGGAATTCATTGAACAGGATCTCCACGTGCAGGGGCAGTGTATTGGTCTTACCACGCAGGTGTCCGGAGAGGACGGAAACTGCACCGAACTCACCCATGGCTCTCGCTGCACAGAGCACCACGCCATACAAAAGTGCCCATTTGATATGCGGGAACGTGACCTTGCGGAAAATCGTCCAGGCGCCTGCGCCCATCAGAGCTGCAGCCTCTTCCTCGTCCGATCCCTGCGATTCCAGAACCGGAATCAGCTCCCGTGATACAAACGGGAATGTGACAAAAATCGTCGCCAGAATAATGCCTGGTACGGCGAACACCACCTTGATGCCCAGATCCTGCATCAGCGGATACAGCACGCTCTGTCTGCCGAACGTCAGCAGGAAAATCAAACCGGTGATAATAGGCGACACCGTAACCGGCACATCGATCAGTGTCGTGAGAACTTTCTTTCCACGAAAGTGGTATTTGGTCACTGCAAGTGCTGCAAATACGCCAAAAATCGTATTGATGCCAACAGCGCAGGCAGTTGCCTCCAAGGTCAGGAGAATTGCCTTGACCGTGTATTTATCGGTTACCCGTGCCTGATAGGTTTTCCAGCCATCCCGCAGCGCCTCGGAAATTACCGTCACCAAAGGGAGCAGCAGCATCAGGACTAGAAACAGGACACTGACACCGATCAAAACCCATTTGACGACTTTGGAACCCACAGTTTCTTCGTGCATGATTTACTGACCTCCCTTCAAAATCTTTGCGCTTCTCGCCTGCACCAGATTGGTAAAGAACAAAATCAAGAATGCAGCGACCAGCATCACCAAAGCAATGGAAGTTGCACTGGTATAATCATATTCCTGTAACTTTGACATGATAATCAGCGGTGTGATCTCTGTTTCATAGGGCTGATTGCCGGCGATGAATACGACGCTGCCGTATTCTCCAAGACATCTGCCGAACGCCAATCCGAACCCTGTCAGAGTTGCCGGCAGAATTTCCGGAAATATCACTTTCCAAAAAATGCGGGTACGGCTTGCCCCCATCACACCGGCTTCCTCTTCATAGGTCGGGGCAAGCTTTTCCAAAATCGGCTGCACGGTGCGAACCACAAACGGAATGCCGATGAACACCAGTGCGACTGTGATACCGGCTCTGGTATAAGCGATTTCAATGCCGAAACGGGCGAAGAACTTTCCCACCAGACCGGTATCTGCGGTCAGGGAAGTCAGCGCAATTCCGGCAACAGCAGTCGGCAGCGCAAACGGCAGCTCGATCATTCCATTCAGCAGGCGCTTGCACGGAAAACGGTAGCGCACCAGCACCCATGCAAGAATTACACCCATCACCGCATTGATTGCAGAGGCGATAAACGCCGTGAGCAGGCTTACACGAAAGCTTGCCAGAACACGGGGACGTGTTACCGTTTCGAAAAACTCTGACGGGCTGAGCTGCGCAGTGTAGATGATCAGCGACGCCAGCGGAATCAAAACGATGATGCTGAGAATGGAAAGTGTCACTCCCATTGATAATCCAAATCCGGGAATCACCCGTTTGCTGCCTTTTTTCATAGTTGCTCCTTATTTTTCGTAGATCTTGTCAAAGATTCCGCCCTCGGCGAAGTGCTTTTTCTGCGCTTCATCCCATCCGCCGAAATCCTGAATGGTGACAAGCTCAATATTTAAGTTAAACACATCTGCATATTCCTGCAAAATTGTCGGGTTGGAGGGACGGTAATAGTTGTCCCCTGCGATGCGCTGCGCATCGTCCGAATAGAGATACTGCAAATACTCCGTTGACACATCCCGTGTGCCACGTTCGTCTACCAGAATCCACCACTGCCACAGAGGGCTGCGCCAGAATACTGATGCTCGGCGTGATGATCTCATAGTCGTCCGGATTGTCCTTGATAGACAGATACGCCTCATTTTCCCATGCGATCAGCACATCGCCCTGTCCGTTCTCCACAAAGGTCGTCGTCGCACCTCTTGCGCCGGAGTCCAGCACCAGAACGTTCTGGTAAAGCTTTTTGATGAATTCTTCTGTCTTTGCCTCATCGCCGCTGTCCTGCTTGTCGGCATATGCCCAAGCTGCCAGATAGTTCCATCTCGCACCGCCGGAGGTCTTGGGGTTCGGGGTGATTACGCCGACGCCATCCTTGACCAGATCGTCCCAGTCATGAATGTCCTTGGGGTTGCCCTTCCGCACCAGAAAAACAATGGTGGAGGTGTACGGTGCGCTGTCATCGTCAAACTCATTGACCCAGCCGTCCTCGATCAGTCCGGCGTCCTGAATGGCATCCACATCGTATTCCAGCGCCAAGGTTACCACATCGGCTTCCAGACCGTTGGCAACTTCCAGCGCCTGTTTACCAGAACCGCCGTGGGACTGTGTGACTTCCACATCCTGTCCGGTCTTTTCTTTCCAGTGCTCGGCGAAAATCTTGTTGTACTCCGAGTAAAGCTCTCGGGTAGGGTCGTAGGAGACGTTGACAATGCTGACCGTGTCATCCGAAGCACTTCCGCATCCGGCGAAAATTCCTCCAGTCAAAACGACTGCTGCCAAAAGTCCAAAAATCTTGATCTTGCTCTTTTTCATGTTCTTTTCCCTCTTTCTTTCCTATGAATGGATTGTGCGATCTCTATTCCAGAAAAAGAGAAGAAACATCGTACAATGCCGCCTGTCGCTTTTAAATTGAAATACCGCATTGTCATGTCCTCCTTTCCCTATAATTCATATTGTTTTGATATGTTTAATATGCCATATATGATACCGCAAAACTAGGAGTTTGTCAAGAGGATTTTACTCTTTTTGTATGATGTGATAAAACGAAGTCGAAAGTCGAGTGATTAGAACATCAAAATGCACAAAAAAGAACCGGACAGGAAAACTTCCTATCCGGTTACGATATCAAATCTTATTTAGTTTCAGGGAAATTCTGTGATGCCATCAGTTCCCGCAAATGCGCAACATAGCGCTCCTGTATTGCCGGATATGCGCCAAGTCCCTGCGTCTGCACTGTCACAGAATACCCGTTCTGTTCCAGAATCGATTTCCAGGATGCCGGATGTTCCCCCGCCATATCCCGCTGCACATGCTTTCCTGCTGCCAGCAGCATAGGAGAGAGCACCACTTCCGTATAGGCGTGCTTTTTCAGCTGTGCCAGTGCCATTTCCAGGGTCGGCACACCGCCCAGCGTCCCTACAAACACATTGTCATATCCACAGTGCCGCAGCCAGTCCTCAAACACCGGATATGCCAGCGTGCCGGCATGTGCCGTTCCGTGTCCCATCAGAAGATAGGCACGGTGCGCTTCATGGGCAATGATGCCGGATTCCGCCATCGCCTGAATGAGATGCGGATAATCCGCCGTGTGCATCAGCAGCGGCACTCCCACGGAGAGATGCAGAAACGACCGTTTCCATTTCGCTGCATCGGTGCAAAGCTGTTCGTATTCCTTGCCGGCAGCGACATAAGTCGGCTGACAGAATATCTGCGTATAGCCCAGCTGCTTCAGACGTTCCAATGCCTCGTTCACCGTATCGACTTGGGTTCCGTTCTGCCGCATTCGGCGGACAATTCGGCTGCTGGTAAAGGCACGATACACGTCCGCCTCCGGAAATGCCTTGCCGATTGCCCGTTCCACAGCACCGATGGTCTGCTCCCGTGTTTCTGCGTAGGCAGTGCCGAAGCTGACCGCCAGAATTGCGGTTTTCTCCTGCGGTACAATGCCGGACAGTTTCGCAGCGTATTGGAGGTAGGCGGTCTGTCCCTGTTCTCGAAACAGCGCTAGTGCATCCGATGCTGTGATCTGCCGGAGCAGCTGTGCACGGCGACGCTGTTCCGGTATCGTTTTTTTCCAAGTGTTGCGCAGCGTGCAAATACAGGTGCAGAGCATTTCACAATCTGCAAGCGCCGGTACCAGTGCATCGCAAATGGCAGCGGAGAGCGCTGGTGCTTTGCCGTCTGTTGTCACGGAAAGCGTCACCGCACCGCTGCAGCGGGTAGCTGGCACGGAAAAATCAGAGAGATTCGCTGCATCCGCCGTCACCGTGGAAACCAGCTTTCCCAGTGCCTGTGCGTCCTGTACGATTTGCGCATTGCATGCTGCGTCATTGGTCGCTGCAAACACCAGCAGCGCCTCCTCCAGAAACGCCTGTTGGTAATGCGCCTGCACATAGGTCAGATCTGCCTTGTTCCAGCAGTCCGGCTTGGGTTCCGGCGCAATCACAGTCACCGCTGCACCAGCCTGCAAAAGTCCCTGCACCCGCCGCTGTGCTGTTTTTCCGGCACCAAAGACAACGCACTTTTTTCCCTGCAAATGCAGGGAGATGGGATAGCTGGTCATCTGGCATCCTCCGCTGCAGCAGGAGGGAGAATACACTGAAGCATGCCGTCAATATCTGACTGTTTTGCCGTCCTTGCCACAGGGATTCCAAAGGATTCCGCTGTGTGCGTGGTCGCATCGCCAATGGAGATGACCTGTGCAGCATAGGGATCTTCTCCGGCAGTCATTTCCGCAAAGGTTCTGGCAGCGGAGGAGCTGGCGAGAAACACATAGTCCGCCGTTTTCAACTCCGCCAGCAACAGTTGCTTTTTCCGCCAGTCCGACTTTATTGCATAGAACGGCACAGTGCGGAAGCACACACCAGCCTGTTCCAGACGCTGCGACAGCACCTCAGAGCCGTTCTCCGCCCGAAGCAGGAGCACCTTGTCCTGCGCCGTCAGCTGGGGAATCAGCGCTTCTGCCAGACTGTCGCTGTGAAATTGCGGCGGGATGCAGTCCGCAAAAATCCCATGCCGTGCAAGCGCCTGCGCCGTACCCTTACCGATGACGGCAAAGTGCAGGTGCAGCAATTGCCGAAGATCTACGCCATCCCGCTGCAATCCGGCAAAAAACAGTTCCACACCGTTGGCACTGGTGAGCACCAACCATGTATAGTCGCCCCACGGAATTGCGGAAAATGTGCCCTCTTGCGGTTCCTGCGGATAGATCAGGCTCACCTCTGCTGCCTCTGCGCCGTGCTTTCGAAGCGGAAGCGCTGCCTTCCGCACATAGTCCGGTGTTCCCGTGAGCAACACTTTTTTTCCGTAGAGTGCTCCACGCTCCTGCCATTGCAATTCCTGACGCAGAGAGACCACATTTCCCACAACCGTCATCGCCGGTGTGTGCAAACCGGCATCCTGCGCCGCCTGTGCAATGTGCGCCAGGGGTGCTGTGACCACGCACTGCCGTGCAGTCGTCCCCTGCTCAATCACGGCTGCCGGCGTGCCAGGCGATTTTCCGCCCTGTATCAGCGTATCCGCAATGCGGGGCAAGTTGCCAAGACTCATGAGAAAGACCAGCGTTCCCTCCAGCTTTGCCAGTGCAGCGCCGTCCGATTCCTCCTGCCGGGATGCCTTTCGATGTCCGGTGATGACATGGAACGAAGAGGCGTGATCCCGATGGGTCGCCGGAATCCCGGCATATGCCGGAACACTATAGCAAGAGGACACGCCCGGCACAATGGCAAACGGCACGCCGTGTTTCCGCAGCATCTGCGCCTCTTCTCCCCCTCTGCCAAAGACAAAGGGATCACCGCCTTTCAGACGCACCACCTTTTTCCCCTGCTGCGCCAACTCTACCAGCAGAAGATTGGTTTCGCTCTGCTTTTTGTGGTGCAGTCCGGCAGTCTTTCCGGCAAAGATCAGATCGCAGTCCGGTCGGGTCAGGTTTAAAACTGAAGCGCTCGCCAGCGCATCATAGACCACAGCATCCGCAGTTTGCAGGCACTGTTTCCCACGCTCTGTCAGCAAAAGCGGATCGCCCGGACCGGCTCCCACCAGAAATACCATTCCCTGTTCCATCGTTCTCTCCTTAAAAGTTCCGGGATGCAAAGTAATCCTCGGCATCCGCCAGCGTCTTATCAATTTCACGCAGCGTGTGCGCATTGGAGACAAATGCCGCCTCGAACTGGCTTGGGCCAAAGTAGCTTCCGGTGTCCAGCATATAGTGGAAATATTCTTTAAACTGCTGAGTGTCCGCTTTCTTGGCACTGGTATAATCGGTCACAGGTTCCGGCGTAAAGTACAAGCAGGACAGCGAACCGATGCCGTTGACGGTGCACGGCGCATGATACCGGCGAATAATCTCCTCCAAACCGCTGCGCAGACGGTGGG